>Ga0209718_1000007_pt1 | contig 349194 bp, 321 predicted proteins | sample AD_JPNAS1_MetaG_FD_184420 | JGI IMG/M metagenome (GOLD analysis project Ga0209718, IMG submission 184420) | Active sludge microbial communities of municipal wastewater-treating anaerobic digesters from Japan - AD_JPNAS1_MetaG (SPAdes) (version 2) | ecosystem: Engineered > Bioreactor >...
CGAAACGCCTCCAAGGCCACCTTCGCCTTGAACGACGCACTATGCACTCGCTTCGGCATGTCCCCTCCCTCAAGAAGCCACGCCCAAATCTAACTACACCTCCTGTCTACGAAAGGGGACCAGCTCAGACAGCCTCCTCCCTCGGAGTACCGGTGATCTCCTCCGCGGCTCTGTTGAAGGTTGTGATGCGCCAGTCGGAGTCGACAGTGAACACACCGTCGGAGATGCTCTCCAGGATGGCTTCGGTGGTTGTCGCCCGCTTTGTCATGATTCATGCTAACAAAGATGCGCCCGGTGTGCAACCCGGGTCACAATCAGATCGTTTTTAACATCTGGTCCAAACTCAGCTCTAAAGTATATCATTCCTTATCTTTACAGATAATTTGTCATTTTCCTCGGCGGCCGTAATCAATTTGCAACTGATTTCAGTCTATCCAACGATGAATCTGGCTCATGCGGGTGATGGATCGCCAGTCCATAACCCGTATAGAGGCTGGCAGTTCAAAAATATGACATGAATTTGGACCAGATGTTAAAAACGATCTGATCAGGGGCGGACGAGGTAGATTGCGGGGAGGGAGATGAGGGTGGTGGCGAACTTGATCAGTATGTTGGCCAGGATGACGGCGGCGATCGTCGTTCCGGGCAGCACGCCCGTGAAGGCGGCCAGGCAGAAGATCACGCTGTCCACCGGAATCGAGGCCGCGTTGCTGGCGAGAACCCTCATCCACTGGCGGCCCTCGCCGAACCTTTTCACCCACAGCGAATAGACCTCGGTGTCGAGCAGCTCCGAGATGACCTCGGCGAGAATCGACGCCGCAACGATGCGCCACACCGGCGACAGGACCAGCCCGAAACCCTCCTGCGGACCCACGGACAGGTCGGGCTGCATGACGGAAACCAGCCGGAAGAGTCCCGCCATGAAAACGTTGACCGCCGCCGCCGTGAAGATGAGCGCCCGGGCTGCGGCCTTCCCCGCCGCCTTGTGCACCAGATCCCTCAGCGTGAAGGTAAGGGGGTAGACCAGGGTGCCTGCGTCCATGGAAAGCCCGGCGAGTGTGACGATCCGCAGGCTCGCGATGTCCGACATCATCTGGGCCGCCAGATAGCAGGCGGAGACGACCGCGATCGTCGAAGGCGAGGATGCCGGGCGTGCGTCCTTCCCCGGATCGGTTCCCGCCGGGAGAGAGAGCGTCACGGGATTATGTTGACGAGCCTGCCCGGTACGACGAGAACGCGCTTCGGTTCGGCCCCGCCCAGGATCTCCCTTATTCTGTCCAGCGAGAGGGCCGCACTCCGGACCTCGTCCTCCGTGGCGTCGACCGGAACGTCAATCCTGGCGCGCACCTTCCCCGCAACCTGCACGGCCAGCTCGACACTCTGCCGCACGAGGTCGGATTCGACCCACTCCGGCCAGGGCATCGTGTGGATGGAGGCGTCGCCGGTGGTGAAACCGCATCGCCTGCCCAGCTCCTCGGAGATGAACGGAGTCATGGGAGCCATCATCACCAGCAGGTCACGCAGCGCCTCCCGCCATACCTGGAGGCATGTCCCCGCCTCCTCGCGGTTGGCGGCCAGGAAGTTGACGAACTCCATCATCGCGGCGACGCCGGTATTGAACTGGAAGGTGTCGATGTCCTGGGTCACCTTCCGCACCGTGCGCGCGAGCTGGTATTTCAGATCCTTCTCGAAGTCGGCGTCGCGGGGCAGGAGAGGAGCGGCCTGGGTCTCCACCACGATGTTCCAGACCCGCCTGAGGAACCGGTAGGTTCCGGCTATGCCCTCTTCGCTCCATTCCAGCTCCGCCTCGAAGGGCCCCATGAACAGGATGTACAGTCTCAGGGCGTCCACGCCGTACTTCTGAACCATGTCGTCAGGCGTGACGACGTTCCCCCTGGACTTCGACATCTTCTGATGGTCCGCCCCCAGGAGCATGCCCTGGTTCAGCAGCACCCTGAACGGCTCCTGGAAATCCACCATCCCGGCGTCGTACATCACCTTGGTCCAGAACCGCGCGTAGAGCAGGTGCATCACGGCATGCTCGGCCCCGCCGACATAGAGGTCTACAGGTAGCCAGTACTTGACAGCCTCGGGATCGAAGGGCCCCTCGGCGTACTTCGGCGAGGCGAACCTCAGGAAGTACCAGGACGAGCAGGCGAACCCGGCCATCGTGTTGGTGTCGCGCAGCGCATCCCCGCCGCAGTCCGGGCACTTCGTGCGGACCCACGAGTCCGCCCTGGCGAGGGGCGAGCGTCCGGTCTCGTCGGGCTCGTAGCTCTCCATGTCCGGGAGGGTCACGGGGAGATCGCGGTCGGGCACGATACCGCAGGCCGGGCAGTGGATCATCGGGACGGGGGCGCCCCAGTACCTCTGACGGCTCACCAGCCAGTCGCGGATCCTGTACCGCATCGCCTTGCGTCCGTAGCCCTTCTCCTCGGCGCTGGAGGCCATGGCCTCCCGTGCCGCCGCGGAATCGAGGCCGGTGAACGGACCGCTGTCCATCAGCATGCCATCGGCGACCGTGGCAGCCTCCTCGACCCCCCGCGGCACACCACCGGGTGCGATGACCTCGCGGATGGGTATCCCGAACTTGCGCGCGAAGGCGTGGTCCCTTTCGTCATGGGCGGGGACGGCCATGATCGCCGCGGTGCCGTATCCGGCCAGGACGTAGTCCGAAACCCAGACAGGGATGCGTTCGCCGCTGAACGGGTTGACGGCCGACGCGCCGGTGAAGACCCCCGTCTTATCCCTTTCGGCCGCGAGGGTCCTCTCGCGATCGGTCCTGGAGCGGGCGAGCTCGGCGTAGTCCCTGACGGACTTGAGTCTGTCCGGGGTGCAGAACCTCTCCAGATCCGGATGTTCCGGGGCTATCACACAGAAGGTCGCCCCGTAGATCGTGTCCAGCCTGGTCGTGTAAACCGGGAGGACGGAGGTGCCCCCGGCGGGAAGCTCGACTACGAAGTCGACCTCGGCGCCCTCCGACCTTCCGATCCAGTTCCTCTGCATGGCCTTGATCCCCTCGGGCCAGTCGAGGCCGTCGAGATCGGCCAGAAGCCTGTCGGCGTAGGCCGTAATCCGGAAGAACCACTGGCGCAGGCGTTTGCGCGTCACCTCACCGCTGCAGCGCCAGCAGACACCGCCGGCGGACTCCTCGTTCGACAGGACGATCCTGCAGGAGGGGCACCACATCTGGTCGCTCTCGTCCATGTAGGCCAGCCCGCGGTCGTAGAGGAGCAGGAAGAACGCCTGCGTCCACCTGTAGTACTCCGGAGAGCTGGAGTTGATCTCGCGATCCCAGTCGTAGCTGCACTCGATGAGCTTCATCTGCCTGCGGTAGGTGTCCGTGTTCGCCGCGGTCACCACGCTGGGATGCACGCCGGTCTTGATCGCGTACTCCTCGGCCGGCTGCCCGAAAGCATCCCATCCCATCGGATGCAGCACGTTGAAACCGGACATTCGCTTCTTCCGGCTGATCACGTCCGTCGGGATGTAGTTCCTGCAGTGGCCTACCGAAAGCCCCGATCCGGACGGATATGGGAAGAAGTCCAGACAGTAGAAGGGTTCGGCTCCGGGCCTGGTGCCGGTGCGATACAGCCCAGCCTGCTCCCAGAAACTCCTCCATCTGTCTTCGATCGATCTGAAATCGTAGCCGTCCAAGGCGCAATCCTCCAGATGCCGGCCGGTTCGGACCGGATTATCGGTCTACGGATGCGTCAGACCTCCGGCGCCAGGGTTTCCTCTTCCATTTCCGCCGGCGTGACGATCCTGATTTCGTTTCCGTCGAGCTCGAATATGCAACCCGAAAGCTCAAGTGCGATGGCCAGGAGTTCCAGCTCCGCGGCGGGCGGGATCGAGCCGGATGCAGCCAGCTCCATTGCCTGATCGAGCGGCATCCTGGGTTCGAGAGACCTTTCCCACCCGATCTCGAAAACCGCCAGTCCCCCGCTTCCCTGCCTTATCCCTCCCGTTCCGTCCATGGGTCCGGGAAGCCGCCCAACGCGGATGGACGGAGTAGCCCCGTGCCCGGCCACCGAGATGCACGTCTCCATTATGTCGGAGATCAGGCAGGCGTCCACCCTGACGACCGGGGGCTCGCTGCTCAGATCCAGATCCGGCGGCCTCCTGCCCTTTGCTATGCATTTCTGGACGAGCAGGCCGAGAATGTCGGCGGAGGGCACGCCCGCCGGGCGGGACAGAATGGCCCTGCCCATGTAGCCGAGGAGCCTGGAGACCCTTGCCAGGGAGGCCATGTCCAGCAGCAGGGACATCAGCACCGGGCGCACCGGATTGTCCCGGTCCAGCATCCGGGATATGGTGGACAGCTTTCCTCGTGCGTCGCGGGCCTTGTCGGGGAGCCAGACGGCCAGATCCCTGACGGCCCGGAGCCATACCGGAGATGCCGATGATTCCTCCGTGGGGACGGAATGCCAGATCAGCCGGGATCTGCCGTCTATCTCGAGCGGAGTTACGACCAGAACGGCCCTCCTCCCGGATTTGCCTGCGTCGAAGACCACGGAGCCGTACCCGAAGAGCCGCGCCTGCCTGGCGGTTTCGCGAATCTCGTCCGATCCCAGCGGCACGAGCCTGCTCACATGAACTCCGCCCTCCACCCAGATCCCCTCCACGATGCCGGGCGAGGTGACCATCCCCGCCTCGTCCGTGAAGAAGACCGTGGTTTCCTGCGGGGGTCCGCCCCAGTCCATGAGCCCGCGTCCGAGGGAGCAGGCCAGCGAGCCGGCGAGCGCGCCGGAGGCCAGATATCCGATCAGTTCGAGATTGCCGCGGGCGGCGTCATCCGTCAGCTCGAGCCTGGCGGAGTGTTCCGCAAGTCCGTCCGGAGCCGGGATCGACAGGGTCATCGTCCTCTCGCCGCGTGTCTTCCCCGAGCGGGCTTCCATGATTCCGTCGCCCATCGGGAGGATAGCCGTCACGCCGGCCGCTCCGGTGACGGCTGCGGTGAAATCCGCGAGCGCCGAAGCGAACTGCCTGGGGCTGGATGAGTAGGCGAGCCTGGATATGGCGCTGGTAAGCAGGCGGGTGTTCTCCGAGTGCCCCTCCTTCATCCGGCCTGCCGCAGCGTCGTCCAGCCTCATCCCGCTCAGGATGCAGACGTTCTCGGCCGAATCCCCGTCGGACCGCTCAGAGCGGAAGAGGCGCCATGAGCAGGCCGTCTCCGAACCGTCGGGCCTCCTCACGGTCCAGGTCGTAGGCGGAGAAAACTGGGTGCCGGCCATCTTCCTGGCCTCGGAGATGCCGCCCACGGGGCCGAACAGCATCTCGATGACACTGGTGGACCTCTTCTTCGCCGAATCGGAGTCGAGGCCCGTGAGATCCGCCATCTCCCTGTTCCAGTGGATGACGCGCCAGTCCTCCCCGAAAACGGCTACGGGGATTCCGATCCCTGCAAGCAGATCGGAGGAGAACTGCTTCTCCCTCTCGCTGGAGGCGACGAGCTGATCGATCTGCGACGCGCGCACCGCTGCCTCCAGCGAAGAAGCGATGTGGGCCGAGAGCATGGTGGCTTCGGCCAGGAAATCCTGCGCCTCCTCCATCGTGGGGAACAGGAGGACCAGGAACCCCCTGTCCGTATTCCCTGCGCCGATGGGAATGACATCGAGGCATTCCTCGGAGACAGTCCCGGGCCGGAGTTCGTCCAGCCTGATGCAGAGGCCGGGGCTTCCGCTCCATGCCGCCCTGGGAAGCCTCAGCTCGATGAAATCCTCGGGAAGCTGGAAGGACCAGTCGCCGGTGGATGCGGCCAGCCGGCTCGCTCTGAGCCTGTCCGGATTGAACAGCGCCGCCGCGGTCGCTCCGGAGAGCCTGGCCACGGAGCTTACGACGATGCCGGGTATGGCGGAGGGCTCGGTGCGGTTCAGCAGGTCGATGAACTGGATCATCCTGCCGTTCCTCGCAGTGTTCCGCTCGAGTGTCTCGGACAGGGTGAACCTGTCCGTGAAATCCTCGAAGATCCCGACGACCTGCAGGCTGTCGTCCTCCTCCGAGCGAACCGGCTTGAAGGTCTGAACTACTACGCGACTCCCGCCGCCGGGGAGGGTGAAGGCGACCGTAGAGGGGGGGATCTCCGGTTCGCCAGCCTGCAGCCGCCTCACGGCCTGGTCAAGGGAGGCGAAGCATTCGGCCGGAAGAACCTCGTAGACGGCGACCCCGGGGAGTCCCTCACGGACGCCGAAGATCCTCCCGAAGGCCCTGTTGGAAACCAGTACCCTGAGATCCTGGCTCAGCATCACGAGACCCGTGGAGATGCTCTGGAAGTATGTCTGGTTCATTCTTCTGGCCGATCGCAGCCTCCGCTCGACCTCGAAGCTGTCCGAGGTGTCGACGAACACGCCGATCATCCCGGGTCCGCCCCGGGAGAAGACGGCTTCGACCCTCCTCCTGACCCCCGGCCTTATCTCGGCCCTGACGGTCTTCCCGTCGGCGACCTCGCTCATCACGCCGCTCCATGCGAAGAGGACCGGAGCAGGGACCAGCGATTCCAGGGACCGGCCGATCGCGGCCTCGGACTTGATGGGGATTATCCCCGTCATGGCCCTGTTCCACAGGTGTATGATGCCGGACGGATCGACACCGACGACACCGGTGCCGAGATCCTCCACCATCGAGTGGCTCCCGGCCTGGTCGCCCTCCAGGAACTCGAACACCGTCACGACGATCCCGCCGGCGGAGGGATCGAGGGTGAAGAGCAGGTTCCCGTACCCTGTCATGAGGGGGGTTTCCGGCGTGCCCGACATGAGAGAGGCCGAGAGGCCCTGGGGAAGCAGACGGAGAGGTTCCGAACTCTCCACGAGGGAACGGCCCTCGATGCCGAGAAGTCTCATGCAGTCGCCCGAAGCTTCGGTGACGCCGGCGGAGGGATTCCACACGAACCTAGCCCACGATCTGGTCGCTATGTCGGAATTCCAGCCGGTATTCATGGTTCAGCTCCCGGAGTCGCCCCGACAGGCGGGACTCCTGTGCGGCGAACTACCCGAAGGCCCCGACGCCTTCATGCAGGTCGTTCGGAGAACTCCCCGCAGTGATTCCCGGAAGAGCGCAGCCGGATGATGGAACAGACTCCCGCGCTCCTCGATCCCGACACGCCTGAACGGGGTCCGGCGGGGGAGGCTCTTCCTCGGTCGGCTGCCGGATCAGTGCCGGAGTCCCGCCTTCACAGGGTCCAGTCGAGGCCGACGCTGCAGGATCCCACCTTGTCCGTGACAGTATCGAAGCCCTCGTACCCGAACGCCGTGGTCCGCCGGGAGCTGCTCTCGAACATGAAACCGCCCCGCAGAACCGCCCTGCCGATTGTTATCGCCGTGCCCATGGCAAAGCCCAGGTTGCTGCGGCTGGATTCGGAGCCGCGGTCCGAGAAGGACAACGCGCCCCCCAGAATGAATCCGGGATTGGGCGAAAAACGGCCGGAGAGCCGCCCGATGAAGGTATTCTTCTCTCCGGGATCCCTGATCTCGCCTTCCACTCCGATCGAAAAATCCTCCGCCGTCCCTCCCGAGTGGAGTATCGCTCCTGCGGCCACGCGCGGTGGGTAATGGTCGGAACCGGAGGTCCATGCGACCGAGGCGGAGTTGAGACCGAACGGGAATGTCGCGCCGGCATGGACGCAGAATCCGCTCTCGTCCCATCCCCATGTCGCCACCGAGTCCTCGTCGCCGACCCTGTCGTCGTAAGCGTACTCCAGATCGGCGGAACCGAAGCGCGGGCCGGCGGAAACCCCGAGCGAGACCCACCTGGCAACACGGTACGAGCAGCCTGCGACGGCCTCCCAGAGGCCGCCGGAGGCTTCCAGGGCCTCCGCTCCCGTTATGTAGCCGGGGATCAGGGGGTTCTCGGCCAGATAGTGCCGCCCGTCGTAGCTCACGTCGCTTACCCTGGCCAGGCCGGCGCCCAGCGTCAGGGATCTCCCGGCCGGAATCCTCGTCGCCAGAGAGGTCGGGCCGAGGGAGAGGTAGCTCCTGGAGTGCAGTCCGATGCTGTCCTCGACATTTTCGGTGACGATCGCGGGGCCGACGCAGATTTCGATGCCCGGGGCGGAGACCCGGCCCAGGTTCGCCGGGTTCAGCAGCACGGATGTGGGTTCGCCGTAGCCGATGGCCATGGCTCCCCCGAGGAGCAGATTCCCCGCCCCGATGCCCGGCATGACGGTGCCGTCCGCGACGGCATCCTCATATCCGAACCCGTATGCCGAAAGGAAGGGTACAGACAGAACGAGCGCCAGCAAAGGCAGCGCCTTCATCATCTACCTCCTCCATCCACCCGTGGGCGGTTCCCTGGCTTCGGGACTGTCTGCCGGGCAGAGCGCCCGTCCGGCCTGTCGGGGCCGGACGGGCGCACGCCTTCAGCTCTTCAGCTCTTTATTCCGCGCACGAAGTCGAAGCCGGCCTTCACGGCTTTCTCGTTCAGCTTCACTATGGCTTCGCCCGAGTAGAGCGAAGGCATCAGCCTGACTATGTCGTCGAGCGCGAACAGGCCGGTCGCCGCTGCGAAGGCGCCTGCAGCCACCATGCTCTGCACCTTGGTGTTGCCGAGTTCGTCGGCGAGCCCGGTGATCGGCACCGCCAGGACGCGGATGTCCTTCCGCGAAGGGGTGACGTCTATCAGGGTGCTGTTGTAGATGAGCGTCCCGCCGGAGGCGACGATCGGCTCGAACTTCTCCATGCTGGGTCTGTTCAGGGCGATCAGCACATGGGGCTTCGTGGCCTCGGTGTCGCCGATGGTGCCGTCCTGGATCTTGACCGAGCAGTTGGCCGTACCGCCACGCATCTCCGGACCGTAGGACGGGAGCCAGGAGACGTTGTAGCCGTACTCCAGCCCGAGATTGGCCAGCACTACGCCTGCGGAGAGAACGCCCTGGCCTCCGAATCCGGCGATGCGGACCGAGGGATTGGGATATACAGGGGTCTCTTTCGGCCTCTCGAGCTTGACGCCGGAACCCTCGCCCAGCCCCAGGGTTTCGCGGACCCTGGCGGGATCGAGTTCGGGACGGGGCCTGACCCTGGGGGCCACTTCGGCTCCCCTGTCGCGGAGAGTTCCGAGGGGGTAGACCTCGAGCATGTGGTCCCTGATCCAGTTCTGGCTCTCGACCGCACCCAGCTTCCAGTTGCTGGGGCACATGCTGAGAACTTCGACGATCGAGAAGCCCTTCTTCTCCATGTTGTACTGCAGCGCCTTGCGGACGGCGGCACGCGTCTTCCGGATGTTGGCGATGTCGTGCAGCGACGTCCGGGCGATGAAGGTCGGGGCGTAGAGGGAGTTCAGCATCTCGGCGACCTTCATGGGATAGCCGTCGGTGGCGGGATTGCGGCCGTATGGCGTAGTGGTGGTCTTCATTCCCTCCAGGGTCGTGGGGGCCATCTGTCCGCCGGTCATGCCGTAGATGGCGTTGTTCACGAAGAAGACAGTGATGTTCTCGCCACGGTTGGCCGCCTGGAGGATGTGGTTTCCTCCGATCGCGGCCAGGTCGCCGTCGCCCTGATAACTGATGACGACGCTCCCGGGATTCGCCCTGGAGACGGAGGTGGCGACGGCCGGCGCACGGCCGTGCGGAACCTGCAGGTTGCCCGTATTGAAGTAGTAGTAGGCGAAGACGCTGCAGCCCACCGGACTGATGACTATCGTCCTGTCGGTGATCTCGAAGTCCTCGAGGGCTTCGGCGATGAGCTTGTGGAGAATTCCGTGCCCGCATCCCGGGCAGTAGTGAGTACGATCCTTGTCGGCACCGGGCTTGTGCTTGTAGATGTCGTTGAACCCGCCCGGCTTCCTGAGTACGGCGCCTTTCATATCTTCACCCCGTAAAGCTGGGAGATCCTGCCGAGTATCTCGGAGGCGGAGGGCACGTTCCCGCCGACCCTGCCGTAGAAGTCCGAGATCAGACGGCCGCCGAGGGCCAGGTTTACGTCGTCCACGAGCTGGCCTGTGGAGAGTTCCACCGTGAGAACCTTGCGGATGCCTCTGGAAGGCAGCGAGGCAATGGCCGACTTCGGGAACGGGAACAGGCTGATCGGCCGGAACAGGCCGATCTTCACTCCCTTCTCCCTCGCGTCGTCCACCACCGTCCGCAGGACCCTGCTGATGCAGCCGTAGCCGATCACCGCGTACTCGGCGTCCTCCATCCGGTACTCCTCGAATCGCACCTCGTCGCGCTCGATGGCCCGGTACTTCTCGAGGAGCCTGTTGTTCCACGCCTCTAGTTCGTCATGGGCGAGATAGATCGAGTTGATGAGGTTCTTCGTGTCCGCGTCGCCCTTGACGGCCCAGGAGGACTTGTCGGGCAGGGACGCGACAGGCTCGGGTATCTCGACGGACTCCATCATCTGGCCGATGACTCCGTCCGTCAGGACGAATGCCGGATTGCGGTACTTGTCGGCCAGCTCGAACGCGAGCATCGTGAGATCGCACATCTCCTGGCAGGAATTGGGAGCCAGCACGATGACCCGGTAGTTGCCGTGGCCGCCGCCCTTCACGACCTGGTTGTAGTCGGACTGCTCGGGGCCGATGTTCCCGAGTCCGGGACCGCCCCTCATGACATCCACGACCACACACGGGAGAGCCGAGCCGGCGCAGTAGGAGAGGCCCTCCTGCTTGAGGCTTATGCCGGGACCGGAGCTGGCCGTTATGACTCTCTTGCCGCATCCCGCGGCGCCGTAGACCATGTTGATCGAAGCGGTTTCGCACTCGGCCTGGAGGAAGGTCCTCCCAAGCTTAGGGAACAGCTCCGCGGCGGCTTCGGCTATCTCGCTCGCGGGAGTTATCGGGTAGCCGTAGTAGGCCTCGCATCCGGCGAGGACCGCCCCGTAGACTGCGGCGTAGTTTCCCTTCATCAGTTTGCGGGCCATGTCACACCCCCTCCGGAACGTAGTCCTTGAGGTAGACCGTTATGGCTCCGGGCTCGGGGCAGGAGTAGAAGCAGGTCCCGCAGCCGAGGCAGCCCGACCCCTTGTAGCTGGAGGGGTGGAAACCCCTGGAATTGAGGTGTGAAGAAATCTCCAGAACCTTGGCCGGACATGCGTTTACGCACAGCCCGCAACCCTTGCACTCCTCCTGGTCGATCTCGCAGAAGGGGTACTTCCTCGGACCGTCCACTGGCAACCTCCTTGAACAACTTGAGCGGACAAATTTCGGAACCCTGATCGGAAAAAGATGGACTCACCGGGGCGGCAAGTCAACATAAACCGCCCCTCCGTTGACCCCTACCTACCGTTAGGTATATTGCCCTGATCTTTCCGGGACAGACAATTCACATCGACCGGAGGAACGATGACAGAGCAGCGGAACCCCGGAGGGACCCGGGCCGGGATACTGAAGGCCGCCATGCACGTACTGGCGGAGAAGGGCTATTCCGAGGCCTCCATGCAGGATGTCGCCGACGCCTCTGGCTGCATCAAACCCACGATATACTATTATTTCCGGAGCAAGGAGGGTCTCGTCCTCGCGCTCGTCGAGCACGTGAACTCCATGCTCGAGAACATTATCAGGCCGGAGCTCGAAGCCGACTCCACGGTCAGCGCCTCTCTCGAGAGGATCACGGCCGAGCTGATGCGGATGCACGGCGAGAACCCCGATTTCGCGAAGGCCCATCTCATGTGCCACGCCGACTCGACCGGGATCAGGTCGCTCTTCCCGTCGATGAAGAGCCGTTTCGTCGAGGTGGAGGATCTGGTCGAGCGACTCTTCAGCCGTGGAGTCGAGCGGGGCGAGTTCAGGCAGGACGTGCCGATACCCGTCCTATGCAGAACCTTTTCGTCCATACTGCACATGGCCCTCGCCTTTCCGCAGGACGGCGCCGGACAGACGTCCTCCGCGGGCGAGATGGTCGGAATCCTGATGCGGGGCATCGGGAACTAGACCGGGAGATCAGTCGATGCACAGAACGATTCTGATCGCAGTGTTGTCAGCTCTGCCGGTGTTCGGCATGACTCTCGAAGAGGCGGTGGACACCGCGCTCCGGAACAGGAACGACATCGCCGCGGCCAGGCTGGATCTGTCATCCGCGGAATGGCGGAACAGGAGCGCCGATCTGTGGTTCCTTCCTTCGGTGTCCTTCACGGCGGCCTTCGTCAGGAGCCACGACATCTCGACGATGGAGCTTCCGGGGCTCGGATCGATCCCCCTGGGTTCCGAGTACGCCTCCAGGGCCGGCATAACCGCGGCGGTCCCCCTCTTCACCGCAAGAGGGCTTGCGGGCTCCAGTCTCACCGGAATCTCCGAGGACATCTCCGACTACTCGCTCACCGCGGCGGAACAGGATGCCACACTGGACGTGATCAGATCCTTCCACGGCGTTCTGCTCGCGACCGAGCTCGAAAGAGTCGCCTCGGAGGCACTCGAAACCGCGAAGGAGGGCTTCGAGATAGCCAGCCGGAGATACGAGGCGGGCACGATCTCGAGATTCGAAATGCTCGAAAGCAGCGTGGCCTACGAGAACAGGAAGCCGGAGGCCCTCGCGGCGAGCAGCGCCCTGGCCAACGCCCGGGCGGCCCTGGCGGTCGCAGTCGGCCTCACCGGCACTTCCGGCGTTCCCGTCGAGGGGAGTCTGTCCGATCCCATCCCCGTCACGCTCCCCTCCTCACTGGAGGAGGCGGACAGACTGATGCGCGAGAACAGCCCGGAGATCCGCACCGCATCGGCGATGCGCGAGGCCGGTGACGCCTCGGTCCGCCTCGCCGGAGCCGCCTTTGCTCCTTCCGTCGTATTGCAGACCGAATACGCCTGGCAGGCGGCAAGGGATGACTGGCATTTCGACACGGAGGACTACGAGAGGAACTGGAGCACGACCCTTGCTGTGGAGATACCCATCTTCAACCAGTTGAACGACATAGCCTCCTATCAGACCGCGAGGGCCGACAGGCTGGCCTCCAACGCCAGGGCGGACGACATCGAGAGCTACTCCGAACTCGGTCTGGTGCAGGCCTGGAACGACCTGCTCCAGGCAAGGGAGTCGGTGTCCGCCACGGAGGCCACGGTGGCCATCGCGGAGGAGGGCTCGTCCATCGCACGGGTGTCATACGAGGCCGGAGTCATCACCCGGCTGGAGATGGACCAGGCATTCCTGGCGCTGACGGCCTCCAGAACCAATCACGCCACTGCGCTGTACGGGCTCCGGGTGGCGGAAGCCAGACTCGCCCGGATGACCGGCCTGCTCGAATTCGGAAACGACACATCCACCCATGGAAAGGCCCTATGAAACTCAAGAATACGATTCCTGCCGCCATTCTCCTGCTCGCATCCGCCTGCGGCGGACCGGGGCGGGAGGAGGCTGCGCGCGCCGTGCCGGTGACTGTCTTGACGATGATTCCCGTCGACATATCGGAGGAGATAATGGCGCCGGCGACGCTCGAGGGACTCGACGAAGCCCTGATCCGTCCGGCGGCCGGCGGCCGGGTCGAGGAGGTTCTCGTAAGCGAAGGCGACTATGTGGTGAAGGGAACGCCCCTGATCCGGCTTTCGTCCGACGCACAGTTCATCGCGGCCTCCTCTGCGGCGCAGGCCGGAGTCACCGCGGCCTCGGCGGCGGAGCAGAACGCTTCCCGCTCCCTTTCGCGCATGAGATCCCTCCACGAGGCCGGGGCGATAAGCGCCCAAGAACTCGAGACGGCCGAGGCGATGTATGCAACGGCCAGGGCAGGCCTCCAGCAGGCTGTCGCCGGAGCCAGCCAGGCGGCTGGAGCGGCCGATAATTCTCTGATAACGGCTCCCTTCGATGGAACGATCGGCAGGATCTGGGTCAGGGAGGGCAACATGGCCGGAGGCGGCCCCGCCCTCTCGATCACCAACGGCTCGACCCTCAGAGCCGAAGTCCTGCTGCCGGAGCAGTACATCGCCATGCTGGCGCCGGGCCAGGAGGCCCGCATCAACGTGATCTCCTACGGCGGGGAGTATTTTCCCGGCCTCGTCACCGCAGCCGCCAGATCGGTCGATCCGATCTCCGGCCTCGTGCCGGTGGAGGTCACCTTCGGCAACGACGACGAGAGGCTCTACCCCGGCATGGGCGGAAGGGTGGGCATCTCCGTCAGGACGTCACCCGATGCGATGGTCGTTCCCGACATAGCCCTCAGGAGGCTGTCCGAGAGCGTCGAACTCGCTCTCGTGGTCGATGGAGCCGCTCATTTCGTGCCGGTCAGAACCGGCATCGTGAACAGGGGCATGGTGGAGATAGTCGAAGGGCTCGCACCCGGAGACATGGTCATCATCGAAGGTCAGAACCGGGTTTCCGAGGGCGATGCCGTCAGCGTAAGGATGGAGTCGGAAGCGGAGTGATCCGTCGGCTCCGCTCAGCTCCCGCCGGGCCGGACATGAAGCGACCGCTTCCAGGGTCCGTGTCCGGTCTCCCGGGCGGGAATCATTCGTCGGCCTGACGCGCCCCGGGGCTGCTCCGCCCGGCCTTCTCCCGCCCCCTGGCGAGATAGTCCTCCCACTCCTTCGTCAGGACCGCCGCCAGCGGGATTCCGAGCAGATAACCGAAGAAGCCCAGGATCTCGCCGAAGATTGCCACGCTGAGAATAGCCGCCACGGGATGAAGGCCGACCTTGCGCCCTATTATCTTGGGCTGCAGTATGTTTCCCTCGAATATATTGATTGCTCCGAGGCAGGCTCCGACCAGCAGCGCCTCGCCGACCGGCATGCCGGACGCGAGCGCGATCACCAGGATGATCGCCGTGCTGACCCAGAATCCTATCACCGGGATGATGTTGAGGAGAGCGGCCACCAGCGCCAGAAGGAAGGCCATCCTCACCCGGGCCACGAGCAGCAGGATCAGGGTCAGGACGAAGACCACCGAACTCGTTATAAAGAAACCCTCCACGAAGTTCGTGAGAGTCCGCAGGACGCGCCTCGATCTTTCGTCCACGAAGTCGTGCATGGAATCGGGGAGGTATCTCCGTACGAGCCCGCGCATCAGCTTTCTGGAGTCTCTCAGGATGTAGAAGAAGAACACCAGAGTCATCAGGGAGCCAAGCATCCCCATGAGCGCAAATCCCATCCCCCGGGCGACCCCGCCGGCGAGGGCGGGAAGCTTCTCGCCGAACTCTCCTACGGTTCTGACGACGCCGTCGGCGAAGTTCTTCAGGATGGGAGACTCCTGCCAGGTGTCGGGGAAGATTCCCTGAACGCGGATGACGGACTCGTCGATAATCCTGGACATCTCCGTCGCCTGGCCGATCAGGAGGGTGCCGGTCTGCGCCCCCACCATGCCCAGGAAACCGAAGAGCATTACCGTGACAATGAGGCTTGCGGCGGTGGCGTTGAGCCTGAGCGGTCTCCATCTGCCCCTCTCCCCCCGGAGCCAGAAGAAAAGCGGAGAACAGGCATATGCCAGTCCGGCAGCCACGAGGAGCGGGGTGAGGATGTCCTCGATGGTCAGGAGGAACCAGAGGATCGTCAGCCCGATGATTGTCTGGATAGAACGGGAGACGAGGGGATCGTGGAGCCACGGGAAGAGGAGGAACACCAGCCCGGCCGAGATTATCAGGGGATGATGGATGGTCCGGGCTGTCAGGACGAAGCCCGCGATCAGCACTATGCCGAGGACCAGGGCTACCCAGGAGAGAGTCGGGGGAAGACGCCTGCGCTCGATACCGCCCGGGGGGTTCGACCCGTCCGGCCCGGTCCGCGGGGAATCGTCCATCGCAACCTCCCGAGGTGTTCCAGTGTCTGGTTTACCCCGGCATTATAAGGAGCATTGCACCCCGCAGGCTAACCGCCCCGGGCAGTCCCTTGCCTTCGGCAGCGTGTTCACGAGCAGAGTTAACGCGCCACTACACAATGCAGAGCAAGGCATTACGGAGTCACTTCGAGTAAGCCTCGACGCCGTGGAAACGCGTTAACGCACCGCTCGAACAAGGGCCGGGCTCACTCAGGCGACGGCTCCTTCTCCTTCTGATGGAAGGAGAGTTCCCCGTTCTCCACAGTGAGCGATACCGATGAACCCGCGTGAAGCTCTCCGCTGAGCATCCTGGTGGCCAGTGTGTTCTGGACCGACTTCTGGATAACCCTCTTCAGGGGTCTGGCGCCGTATACGGGATCGAACCCCCTCTCCGCGAGAAGATCGAGGGCTTTTTCGTCCGCTTCCACGCTTATGCCCGACTGTTCGAGGAGCCTGTTCAGGCGCACGAGCTGGATCGAGACGATCCTTCGCAGATCGACGACGTCGAGGGGGCGGAAGACTATCACCTCGTCGATCCGGTTGAGGAACTCCGGTCTGAACTGCGCCTCGAGGTCGCGTCGCGCCCGGGCGGTCATGTCCGGCGCCGGCATCGATCCCGCCGAGGCGGCGATCCATTCGCTTCCGACGTTGCTCGTCATGATGAGCAGGCAGTTGCGGAAGTCCACCGTCCTGCCCTGCCCGTCGGTCAGACGGCCGTCGTCCAGCACCTGCAGCAGAATGTTGAAGACATCGGGATGAGCCTTCTCGATCTCGTCCAGAAGAACCACGGAGTAGGGCCTGCGCCTCACCGCCTCGGTGAGATGGCCTCCCTCGTCGTATCCGACGTATCCCGGAGGCGCGCCGATCATCCTGGAGACGGAGTGCTTCTCCATGAACTCGCTCATGTCGAGCCGTATCATCGAGGACTCCGAATCGAAGAGGAACTCGGACAGCGCACGGGCCAGCTCGGTCTTGCCCACTCCCGTAGGGCCCATGAAGATGAAGCTGCCAAGCGGCCTGTTCGGGTCCTGGACGCCGGCTCTGGCCCTCCGGACGGCTTCCGATACCGCCTCCACCGCCTCTTCCTGGCCTACAACCCGTTCGCGCAAGGCTTCCTCCATGCGGAGAAGCCTCTCACGCTCGCCTTCGAGCATCCTGGTGACGGGAACGCCGGTCCATCTCGATACCACCTCGGCTATGTGCTCCGGAGTGACCTCCTCGGCGAGCATGGCTCCGTTCTCCTGGAGCCCGCCCAGCCTGGCGCGAAGGTCGGCGGCTCTCGAATCCAGATCCCTCAGCTTCCCGTACCTTATCTCGGCCACCTTCCCGAGATCTCCCTCACGCTCGGCAATCGATTCCGCCGCCTTCATCTCCTCGGTCTGCCGGGCGATCTCCCTGATCTGCTCTATCAATTCCTTCTCGGACTTCCACCGGGCTTCCAGGGCGGTCCTCCGCTCGCCGAGTTCCGCCAGTTCGGCTCCGACCTTCTCCAGTCTGGCGCGGGACGCTTCGTCCCGTTCCCTCTGAAGGCCTTCACGCTCGATCTCGAGCTGCATGATCCTCCGCCTGATCTCGTCGACCTCGACGGGCATGCTGTCTATCTCGATCCTCAGGCGGCTCGCGGCCTCGTCGACGAGGTCTATGGCCTTGTCCGGGAGGAATCGCCCCGAGACATACCTGTCGGAAAGAGTCGCCGCCGCTATGAGAGCGGAATCCTGGATCCTGATGCCGTGGTGGACTTCATACCGTTCCCTCAGCCCCCTGAGGATGCTGATCGTGTCGGAGACGTCGGGAGGCTGCACCATCACGGGCTGGAAACGCCTCTCCAGGGCCGCGTCCTTCTCGATGTACTTTCTGTATTCGTCGAGGGTGGTGGCTCCGATGCAGTGGAGTTCGCCTCTTGCGAGGGCCGGCTTCAGCATGTTGGCCGCATCCACCGAGCCCTCCGCGGCTCCGGCGCCTACCAGGGTGTGCATCTCGTCGATGAAGAGAATGATCCTTCCATCCGAGGAGGTTATCTCGTTGAGGACCGATTTCAGCCTCTCCTCGAACTCGCCCCTGAACTTGGTCCCCGCGACCAGAGCGCCCATATCCAGTGCGAGCACCCTCTTGTCGCGCAGTCCCTCGGGCGTGTCGCCGGAGGCTATCCTTCTTGCGAGGCCTTCGACCACGGCCGTCTTGCCCACGCCAGGCTCACCGAGCAGGACCGGGTTGTTCTTGCGCCTCCTCCCGAGGACCTGCATCACCCTCCTGATCTCTTCGTCCCGCCCTATGACGGGATCGAGCTTCTGCTGCAGGGCCAGCCTCGTCAGGTCGCGGGTGTACTTCTCGAGAGCCTCGTAGTTTTCCTCCGCGTTCTCCGATCCCGCTCTGCTGGATCCCCGGACCTCCGCGAGCGCCCGGAGGAAGTCGTCCAGCGTGAACCCGGCCGAGGACAGGAGAGCGGTCATCTGACGGTCGCCGGATTCATAGAGCCCCATGAACAGGTGTTCGAGGGCCGTGTAGTCGTCCTTGAGGCGGGCCGAAGCACTTTCGGCGGCTGTAAGAGCTTTTCTCAGGCCCGCCGACATGGCCGGCCCGGAACCGCCCGAAACCCTCGGGAGTCTGTCTAGAGCCTGGGATACGGCTTCCCGGAGTTCTCCGGGATCCGCTCCGAGCTTCGACAGGACGGAGCTTACCGTGCTCTCCGGATCGGAGAGGAGCGCCGCTGCAAGGTGGAGGCAGGTCACCTCGGAATTGCCGGAAGCGAGTCCGATCGCATCCCGGATCGCCTCTCTGGCCTTTATCGTGTATCTGTCGGTTTTCATTTTCTTCCCTTCCGGAACCCGGTTGTCGCCCGGGAACGCTGTCGTTAACTCATTGAGCAAAGTAATGACCAGGCAGGCCTTTCTGTTGACGAATCATATCATGTTGTCTTTCATTGCCTTATTTGTTTACGCAGACAATTTTCCAGGCTGCGCCGGTTCCATTGCCCGTATCCGCGCCAAAACGGCGCGGTTCTTTACCTGAGGGTTTTCGGAAGCTAGTTTCATACAACTGGAAAACCTCTGGAGGCGTTATGGCGAAGATTGCGGTGATAGGTCTGGGCTACTGGGGGCCCAATCTCGCCCGGAACCTGTTTACCAACAGGAGATGCACCGGGCTTGTCCTCTGCGACAGGGACGAATCCAGGCTCGCCATGCAGGCGGAAAGGTATCCGGGTGCGGAGAAATGCAGCGACTTCGACAAGGTCGTCGCCGATCCCACGATCGACGGGGTCGTCATCGCAACCGACGCGATGTCGCACTATCCTCTCGCCCGCAGGGCTCTCGAATCGGGAAAGCACGTTTTCGTTGAAAAGCCTTTCGCATCGAGCGAGGCCGAGGCAAGGCACCTCGTCGAACTCGGTGAGGAGCGGAAGCTCGTCACGATGGTGGGGCACACCTTCCTCTTCTCGCCCCCGGTCATCAAGACGAGGGAAGTGATACAGTCCGGCGAGCTCGGCGAGATCTACTTCATCACCGCCCTGAGGGTGAACCTTGGAATTCACCAGAAGGACATCTCCGTCGTCTGGGACCTCGCCCCGCACGATTTCTCGATGCTCTTCTACTGGCTCGGAGAGGAGCCCGACAGGATCGAGTCGTTCGGCAACGACTACGTCCTCTCCGGGATTCCGGATGTGGCCTTCATCAATCTCCATTTCCCGAGCGACGTGATTGCCAACGTCCAGCTTTCCTGGCTCTCTCCGTCCAAGCTGCGCAGGACGGTAGTGGTCGGCAGCCGCAAGATGCTGGTCTACGACGACACCGAGCCCGACGAGAAGATCAAGATCTACGACAAGCGGGTGGACCTGATCGAGCCTGCCTCCTTCGGAGAGTATCAGCTCACGTACAGATCGGGTGACATCGTATCGCCCAAGGTCGGTACGACTGAACCGCTCGCCGCCGAGATGGACGAGTTCCTGCGCTGCATCTCGACGGGCGACGTGCCGGTTTCCTGCGGCAGGAACGGGCTTACCGTAGTCAGGGCCCTGGAGGCCGCGGACAGGTCTCTCCAGGAAAGCATGCGGAAGTGAGTTCAACAGGGCCCGGGATCCTACTACGAGCGACGGATCTCTTCCCCCTTTCCTCCTCGGTCTCGGACAGCTCGATAGCCGTCATGGGAGGCTCCGTGCTCGCCCTCCTGTGCGACGATGCCGCCTTCCCATCCAGGCTGGCGGGGATGCTGGCGGGAGCTGAGAAGCCGTGGGGAGGCCGGATCACGGCGGGCAGACGCGGAATCCCCGTGACGGACAGGGCCGCGCGGAAGCTGATCGGATTTGTGAAGCCCCCTCCTGCTGGACCGGGGGACATGACACCCTCCGGCGTGCTCACTCTGGCCGCTTCTGCGGCCCGGGTGATGCCCGCGAGAACTTCCCGGGCGGTGAGGGAGATGATCGACTGGTGCGGTCTCGGCTCCTCTGCGGGCACCAGGCTCGACGGACTCGACCCCGGCAGCGCCTTCGCGACCGCCTTCGCATCGGCCCTCATGCACAACCCTTCCGTCCTGATCGTGGAGCCTTTGGTGCCTGAAGCCTTCTTCCCGCATCTGGAAGCGATCAAGAATGCCGGGAAGGCCATAGTGCTCACCGGGAGAGGTCTGGACGGGATTCCGCCCTGTACGGACAGAGTCGCGCTCTGTACGCCGACCGACATCGCGAGGACGATAGTCAGGACCGAACTCGTGGAGATGACGGCCGGAGCCTGCGAGATAAGGGTCTCCTTCTGCCCCGCCATCCCGAGGAGGCTCATCGAGGAGATGCCGGGCATGGAGATTCTCAGAGGCACCGATTCCGGGTTCAGCCTCCGGCACAGGACTCCCCTCTCTGCGGTTTCGTGGCTTCTCTCGCTTGCCAGGGCCAATTCCAGAACGATCGTGGATCTGGAGATAAGACCTCCGTGCGTGGCCGATCTGATCGCCATGACGGAACCCGGCAGCGTCCTCACCCTCTTCGATTACGGCGGAGAAGAGTGATACCGGCCTTGTTCGTATGGCGCGCCATGCTCCGCAGGTCGGCTGGATCGTTGGCTTCCTGGATCGTCCTGGCGGCCTTTCCGCTCCTCATGGGAATACATCACGCCGGAACCGTGGGATTCATTCGGGCGGCGGCGGCAGCCCTGCCGGCCGCCTCTGCCGCCTTCGCCTGCCTGGGGTGGAGGTCGTCGCAGGAGCGCGAGGGCCTTGCCAGGATTCTGGACTGGACATGTTTCGGCCGCACCGGAATGACCGTTTCGTCGATCCTTCTGGGCGTGCTGCTGGGCAGCCTGACAGGCTACGCCTGCCTGTCGACAGCGGGATCTGTCGGCGGCGGCCCGATCCCCTGGCAGAGCTGGGCCATGCCCGCGCTCGTATCCATTCAGGTATCCTGCGTTTCCGACAGTCTGGGCAGGAGGTCCGCCGGCCCGCCCGCCGCCGTCCTTGCACTCCTGGCAGGGCTGTCGGTCATGCCCGATCCCGGAACGTTCGGTGCGCTGCTGGCTTCGCCGGGTCACCTCGCGAGGCTTCTGGGAGCGGGCGGAGTCTCGATCCATCCCGACTCCTATCTCGCGGCATCGGTCATACTGTCGGCCGCCGCAGTCTATGCCTCGGTCCACTTCCGTGACAGGATCGAGAGGAATGGATAGGACGAGATGCTGCACAGGCTGATGGAGGCATCCGACTACTCCGCCCTGCGCGATCTGTGGTCCCGTTTCCCCGGGAATGCGCTGACGGGGGCCGATTCGCGCGAAGGTTTCGAGCGGTTCCTGGAGGCGAACGGATGCTTCTGTTTCGTGGCCGTCGATTCCGGGGCCATCGCCGGCTCGGTGATGGCGGGCAGCGACACGAGGCGGGGCTACATCTATCACCTGGCGGTAGCGGAGGAATACCGGCGCTCCGGGACCGGCCGGACGCTCATGACGCTCGTGGAGGATGCCCTCCGCGATGCGGGGATCGAGAAGCTTCATCTCTTCATCTTCCGGGACAACCCCGCCGTTGCGTTCTACTCGAAGCTGGGCTGGCAGGTCCGGGAGGACATACACGTGATGAGCAGATTCCTCGGGGATGCGCCTGATACGCACGGAGCGACCTCGCGCGAACCGGGCCGGCCCGGAGGTGACGGAGGGGGTCCGATCTACGGATATTTGAAGCAACCGGGCATTCCCGGATCTGAACCGGAGGGAGGTGAGGAATAGATGGCTGGAGATGGCACGGATGGTTGTCCCTGCACCGTAAGCTGCGTAAACCACGGAGACTGCACCGCATGCAGACAGGCGCACGCCGGAGCTGGAACAAAGACGGCCTGCGAGAAGCTGGGGCTTCCCAGCGTGGCGGAACGCAACTCGAGGGCGGTGGCGGACTCGATCAGGCTGCTCGATTTCTCGCCCTGCGCGGGTTGAGCGGGCAAGCTGCCCCCGGACAGGCTGTCCGGGCTGCTGTCGGGTGTTCCGAGGTTCGATTCGCCTGATCTGATCGTGGGCATGGAGACGATGGACGACGCCGGGGTCTTCAGGATCTCCGACGACACCGCGCTGGTCCAGACCGTCGACTTCTTCTCCCCCGCGGTCAACGATGCGCGGTCGACCGGCAGGATTGTCGCGGCCAACTGCCTGTCGGACATCTGGGCGATGGGGGCCAGGCCCCTGACGGCCATGAACATTCTGGGCTTCCCCGCCTCGAAGATTCCGTGCGAGGTTGCGGGCGAGATCCTTGCCGGCGCCGGTGACAAGCTGGTCGAGGCCGGCGTCGTCCTCGTCGGCGGGCATACAGTGGAACAGAACGAGGTGATGTTCGGCATGAGCATCACCGGCGTCGTCCACCCCTCAAGAGCTCTTAGAAACAGCCTCGCGAGGGCGGGGGACCTCCTTGTGCTCACGAAGCCCCTTGGTACTGGAATACTCTGCACATCCCTCAAGGAGGGGCATGTGGACGAGGATGCGCTCCGGGAAGCCGTCAGGCAGATGGAGAGGCTCAACATGTACGCGTCCGGGATTCTGGCTGGGTTCGATGTCAGCGCCATGACCGACGTCACCGGATTCGGCCTGGCCGGACACGCCGTGGCGATAGCCCGGGCATCGGGCGTCACGCTGGAAATCGATGCGAAGTCGGTTCCCGTCCTGGATGGGGCGCTGGAGCTGGCCTGCAATTACCTTCCGGGCGGAACGGGCAGGAACTGGGAGTACGACTCGGAGCACGTCGGAATTGCCGGCGGCATGGACGAGTCGCTCGTTGCGGTGATGCTCGATTCGCAGACCTCTGGCGGGCTGCTGGCGGCGATCGCACCTGACCAGGCCGGGGAAGCCGTCCGGATGCTCAGGGAAGGCGGCGATTCCTGCGCCGCCATCGTCGGCCGCGTCCTCCCCCGTCCGGTGTCAGAGGAAAAAACGTCAAATACGCAAAAATCGGTGGTATTTATCTCTTGATGATGCAGCTTGAATCCGGCCTCAACTTCGTCGCATAGCGGCATTTCGTACTTTTCAGGATATAGACGGAACACAGTACTGCATGAGGGTACGCAGAACAAGCGGAAATCCTGCGTATTTGACGTTTTTTCCTCTGACACCGGACTAAGGAGGGGGTGGTGCCGAGGGGCGGAATCGGACCGCCGACGCACGGATTTTCAGTCCGTTGCTCTACCAACTGAGCTACCTCGGCACCGGGACGAGACTGCAATCTACAAAACACGAGCCGATGCGGTCAACCCGCACGCCGCCGATGGGCCGAACCCGAACCCGCGCCCGGTTCCTGAAAAACACCGATGAAGGCCTGACATCCGGGCACAGCGGAACTCCGCCGGGGACCTCCACGGGATGATTTCCTGCGGGACGGCAGCGGCCGTGCGGGTGGAACCGGGGAAGGTTACCGGGAGGCTGCAGCCGACGGAGAGAGTTCCCGCAGGAGGTCCTCCCGGGTCAGTTCGCGTCTGATTCCGAACCGGGTCAGGGCGAAGTCGTACCTGACCGGATCGTCCGGCCTGATCCGCCTGAAGCCCTTCGTTATCTCGTCCACGGTCCTCGCATCCGCCTGCCTGCGCGTCGTCATCCCCAGGAGCAGCCCCGCCCTGTGCATGTGCACGTCCAGAGGAACCAGCAGATCGGCCGGCCGAAGGGCGTCCCAGCCTCCGGGATCGACGCCGTCGCTTCTGACCATCCATCGGAACATCAGGTGCAGCCGCTTGCAGGCGCTCCCCAGGCCGGGATGGGGCAGCATGCTGGATCTTTCGAGGCCGGCTTCGCGGTGTATGGCTTCGACCAGCAGAATGCCCGCCTCCCTCGAATTGCGCGCGCCCCTGAAGGCCTCCTGGAGGGAGCCGCCGCTCCTCTGCACGGATGCCGCCGCGAAGAGGATCGCCGCCATCTCCTCCCCCGGAGTGAAGCGATGCCTGAAGAGGCAGGCCCCGGCAGCCTCCCGGGGGGACCGGCACTCCCGCAGAAATGCGGCCGGCTCCGGACCCAGAGCCGTCAGCAGCCTCGACACGCTTCTGATTATCTGCTCCACCCGGCCGTAGGCCAGGGACGAGGCCGCCAGGGCGGCTATCTCGCGGTCGGCGGGATCGGGATAGGAATAGAGGAACTGAAGCGGATCGGGCTCCACGAACTCTCTCCTGTTGAAGCGTTCGTAGAGCCCGTCCAGCGATTTTGCAAGAGAGGCCGGAACCGACGCAGCGGGGTCAGGCAAGCTCGAGGTCCACCTTCTTTGCTATTACGCCGGGGATGACGTTGAGCTTGCGCTCCATCTCGACCTTCTTCTCCTCTTCGCCCACTATCTCGAGGATTATCAGCCCGGTCTCCGTGCAGTTGTCGAGGATTCCATCATGGATGCCGAGCCTCGTCTTGATCATGCAACCCCATCCGGTGAGGATCTGCTGCACCTTGGAAGCCGACTCCTTGCGGCTGGCGACCATGATCAGCATTACCGTCCTCTTCATGACCTACTCCTTCTCGAAATCCGTCTTGCCGGCGCCGCACACGGGGCAGACCCAGTCGTCGGGGATGTCGGCGAAGGCCGTTCCGGCGGGGATGCCGCCATCAGGGTCTCCGACCTCTGGGTCGTAGACCCAGCCACACACGACGCACACGTACTTGTCCATGCCCTCGACTCCCTTCATGAATGGATTCTCATCCGGCGCGTCGAAGCCGGGCGCCACCCTGTCGATGGCGGACAGGAAGGCCTCCTTCACGGCCGACAGCTCCTCCCTCCCGGGCGAGACCATCAGCTCGATCCGGATCCACCCCGGCTCCCTGCCTTTTGACTTCCTGCAGAATTCGAACTCTTCGAGGAAGATCGGAGCATCCAGCTCGTGGCATGCGATGTCCATCATGAGCGTTTCGCCGACCGCCTCGCACTCGGCGATGAGTTTCCCGTCGTAGAAAAAGCGCAGATCCTCGGTGAAGGTCAGTCCGTCGATCACGGGGAACTGCCCCAGGACCATCCGGAGTATGCTGTTCATGTCCTTCCGTTTTCCCCGGGGCGGGCGGAGCCGGAAGCTCCGCCCGCGGATCGGAATCAGTCTAGTGCAACAGCCCCAGCCAGTCGGACAGCAGGAACTGCACGCGGCCGATCAGGAGGCTGATGCGGCCCATCACCGTGAACCCGAACGTGGCGCCGAACCCGATCATGATGATCCAGATGCCCACCTTCGATCCGAAGCCGAAGAAAGGCCCCTTGTGCGGCTTCGAGAAGAAGAAGTAGATGAGCCCCGCAAGAGTTCCCAGCACTATCACGACGGCGCCCACCGTGTTGTACCAGGGGGCGCCTGGAGTGTAGAGCGGAATCAGGGTGGCCTGGATCTGTCTCAGTATGTAGGCCTGCATGTCGTAGGGGAACGCCATGCCCATGCCCATTCCCAGCAGGAATGCCATGGGGTACCGGGACAGCCAGGCTATCCTGGGGAAGAATCTGGTGACATACAGAAGCCCCAGCATGGCCGGGACTATCAGGACCAGGCTCTCGCCGTGCAGGAAGACCGGCTCGACGAGCCTGGGATAGAGCACCCGCTGGTAGGTGATGACGATGGTATAGCCGAGCGACGAGCCCACCACGACATGCTCGGCGAACCTGTACAGGGGGTTCTCCTTGTACAGGAAGGAGAACACGGCCAGCGTCAAGATGGCCGCGACCCATAGTCCTATGGTCTCGTACATCTGCGCTACCTCCCGCTCTTCAGGGCTGTCTTCTTGTGGAAGCCACCCGCGAAGTATGCGATGTTGCCGAGTATCACGAACAGGATGATCAGGATGTGGGCCAGGGACTGCACGTCCATGCCCCTGTAGGCCTTGCCCGTCGTTTCGGTATGCCCGCCCTCGTGCTCGAGAACCTCGTACTCCGCTGCGCCGCGGAGGCCGCCCATCATGCCCACTATCTGGCCGGACTGGATGTAGGGGTAGTAGTCCGTGGCCATCACGGCGGTGACTCCGAACGCAACCGGCAGCCCGACACGGGAGGTGCCGTAGACAACCCAGTACATGCAGGCGGTGGAGCCTGCGAGCGTAACCGCCAGGTCGATCTCACGCAGATTCTTGTGGGCCCGCAGCATGGGCATCTCGCGCAGATTGTTTCCGTATGCATCTGTCGGGTACTGAGTTGCGATCGACGTACCCATCCCGAGAACGACAAGACCGAAGTAGGGCAGGTAGCCGAGAAGAGCGAAATCGACGCCCTCGAACACCCAGCCCCTCGCCCCCTCGGGTAGCGAGTTGCCCGCGGCCTTCCAGGCCGATTCCAGACTGTCGCGCCCGACGTACCCCGCCGCCCTGAAGGGCTCCCACTCCGCCCACGGGACATAGACGAAGTTTCCGGGGATGCGGGTGTCGAAAACGCTCGCCGCTCCCTGCTCGGCAAGACCCTGACCGAGGGGGGAGACGGCGGTGATGAAGACTGGGACGTGTCTGTCCAACGCATGCCTGAGCACGGCAACGCCCATCGGCTGATTCTCGGCCTCGGTGCCCGGATCGAAGTCCCAGCCGATGAAGATCGCATTATCCGGCCCCAGGCTGTCGACGAGGTTGTAGATGCTGCGGACCTCATCGCTCGGGACGACGGGAAGGCCCATGCGGATGAAGAACGGGACCACCACGACGACCGCTATGAGCAGGTAGAGCCATCGCCTGTCGATATTCAGGAACTTTTCCCAGTTGATCATGGCGCTCACCTACTCTCCCGCCCCGCCGAGCCAGCCGCGCTCGACGCCGAAGATGATCTTGAGGCATGTCGCGAGCATGCCGAATCCCACGCCCAGCTCGATGGCCCGCTTGGCCGCGAGATTGGGGAACCTCAGGATCCAGAGGCCCGTGTCGGGCAGCCAGCGGCCGAACAGATCTCCGATGGGGACCTGGGCGAGCATCACGATGATCGCAGTCACCAGCAGGATCGTCGCAAGCGCGCTCTTGGCCCTGAAGGCCCGGAAGGCGGCGCTGGCGATGTAGAAGGCCAGCATGCTGAACATCGTGGCCTGTATGGGGATCTGCACCCTTGAGTACATGAAGTCGAAGACACTCGGCTTTCCGGTGCCGCCGCCGATCGATGCCGGCAGGAAGAAGGCGAACACCGGTATCAGGTAGAGGGGGATTAGTACGGCGTAGCTGTATGGCCAGTTAGGGGCTTTGGCCCTGATCTTATGGATGTGGACCCTGGTGAGACTCCCCACGCCCAGAACGAGCGCGAAGGAACCGACCAGGGGGGCCCATTCGGTGTAGTAGTTGAAGACGTCCTGGGACACCTGATGAGGTATGAAGTACTGGATCATCATGATGATGCCGCCGATCATGGCGATCATCATCGGAACAGTCCTCTTCATGGCTGCACCTCCCTCCGCCCTACTCGAGGCTCGTTACGTCGACGAGCCCCTGGAGCTTCAGGAGCAGGGACTTCGACGGGTCAGTCGCTCCGCCCGTGAAGATGTCGACTAAGGAAAGGATTATCCCTACCGTGACAAGTGTCATCACTATGCCCTTGCAGGCATCCTGGCCCTTCACGCTGCCGACCTGCTTGGGCTCGCGGCCCAGGTACGCGCTCGCTGCATACAGCTCCTCGCCGATCAGCGTGTAGTCGCAGGTCGTGATGAAGAACGGAAGCTGGGTGATCGCGTCGGTACCGGCGATCTGGATGGCGCCGGAGAGCGAGCCGGTCTCGGCCAGCAGCAGCGATTCGGCCCAGAACATGCCGAGGTAGAAGTTGGTGGCGGGCTTCTCACGCGTCATCAGTCCGTTCACGGCCGCGACATAGGCGAACTGGCTGTCGGTGACGAAGAACACCGAGTTGGCCTCGTAGGAGTCGGGCCTGCCGGCCTCCATGTAGGCCTGCTTCACGGACTCCTCGGCTACGGTGTATACGATCGGGTCGCGGTTGGGCACCCTGAGAGGCGTCTGGTACTCCGCGACCTTCTTGGCTACTCTGTTGAGGATGGTGAGACTGGCTATCGTCGCGACGTCCTCGATACCCGACAGGCCGGGGACGTACAGGATCGGCTTGCCCATCTCCGTAGCGCGGCCTATGGCCTCGTCGATGGCATCTATGCCGGGGATCGGCCTGAGGTAGAGTTCGTGACACATCTGAGCCCTCTTGAAGTAGTAGAAGATGAGGCTGATGAAGATGATGCAGCCGATGAGCACCTTGAGCTTCTCGGTGTGGAACCACTCGCCCCTGCCCACGACCTGGGCGACCGTGACCTCGCCCGGAATCTCGCGGCAGTCGGCGGTGACGGCGGCGACCCGGTACTCGTACTGCGTTCCCTGGGTCACCAGGTAGTCCGGATCGTACCCGTCGACGATCTCGGTGTGGTCGCCGGCAGCGACCGTCTTGACTACCGCCCATTCCTCCGTGCCGTCCGTGGCGCCGGGAGTACGCCTGTAGATCCTGTAGACCAGAATCCCCAGTGCCTCGTCCGGACTTGGCTCGAAGGAGACCAGGAGGTGGTCGCCTGCATCGTTGGGGAAGTCGGAAACGGTGACCGCTCCGGGAGGAGCGATCTCGACTGGCGGCACGACCTCCAGTGCCGTGTCCAGGCTGACGGCGGAGCTGTCGGACGGGTTCGACGAATCCACAGCGGGGGCTGTCGCGTCCTGCGGACCGACCTCCTGCGCCTGCGCGATCCCGAACGGCAGCAGCACCATCAGGAGCAGCAGCTCAAGGTGTTTCAGCATAAAACGCCTTTCGGTGGTGTTCCGCATTACTTCTTGAAATGCTCGATCACGATCCTGGAAACTTCCCCGCCGACGCGGGACGTCGCGCCCCCGGTGCCTGCGCCGATGTGCGGGGTGGCTGTCAGATTCTCGCAGGAGACGAGCGAGAGATCCTCGGGTGGTTCCTTCTCGAAGACATCGGTGCCGGCGGCGAAGACCTTCCCGGACTTCAGCGCCTCTGCGAGCGCGGGCTCGTCGATGGTGCCGCCGCGGGCGCAGTTCACGACCACGACACCCTGCTTCATCATGTCGAACTGCTTCTTCGAGATGATGTGCCTGGTCTCGGGAGACATCGGGAGGTGCAGGCTGATGAAGTCGGACTCGCGGCAGAGGGTGTCGAGGTCGACCTTCTTCGCATCCATTCCGCCGGCGTCGTTGACGAAGGGATCGTAGAATATGACCTTCATCTCGAAGGCGAGAGCCCTCTTCGCCACTTCGCGGGCGATCCTTCCGAAGCCCACGAGGCCGAGGGTGGAGTGCCAGAGTTCTATGCCCTTGCTGAAGGCCTTCTTCTCCCACTTGCCTTCCTTGCAGGTGCGGTCGGCACGGGTGAGGAATCTGCAGCAGGCGAGCATATGAGCCATTGTCAGCTCTGCGACGGCTATGGAGCTGGCGGCGGGGGTGTTCATGACCTTCACGCCGAATTCCCTGGCCGCCTCTGCATCTATGTTGTCCAGGCCCACGCCGCCCCTGACCACGAGCTTGAGCGTTCCGGCAGCCTTCTCGAGCACGGGCCGGGTCACCTTCGTGGCGCTGCGGACGATCATGGCGTCGTATCCGGAGACGGTAGCGAGAAGTTCCTCCGGGGTCATGCCCGGCTTCTCGGCCACTTCGTGTCCGGCCGCCTTCATCTCCGCCACGGCGTCGGGGGATATGGGATCACAAACGAGAATCCTTGCCATGTTTCTCCTCCCTTCTTCAGCAGGAAACGTAAAAGGTATATCAAACTATCGACGGGCGGTTCGAAAGTCAACGAGCATGGCGTTCCAGAACCCTGCGGGCCGCGGCGGCCACGCCTTCGGCCGTGAGCCCCAGAACAGCGAAGATCTCCCCGGGCGACCCGCTCTCGCCGAACCTGTCCGCTACGCAGACGGGTTCCACGGGAACCGAACACCGTCTCGCGAGCAGTTCGGCGACGGCGCCGAAGAGCCCCCCGGCTTCCTGGTGATCCATGGCTACGACCACCCTCCCGCATCTGCCTGCGGCTTCGATGACGAGATCCTCCGCCAGGGGCTTGATCGAGTAAGCGTTTATGACCGTGGCCGACACTCCGCCGGCCTCCAGCGCCGTAGCGGCCTCCAGGCACGCGGCCACCATCGCGCCGGCGGCGATCAGAAGAACATCCCCACCCTCCCGGAGAACGTCCGCCCCACCCGCAACCACGCTGCAGTCCTCCGGATAGATTACCGGGACGGGGTTGCGCCCGAAGCGGACATAGACGGGACCTTCGATGGACGCGGCGGCCAGCGCGGCCGCCCTGGTCTGATTCGCATCGGCAGGCACGAGGACCTTCATGTTGGGCAGCACCCTCATGATCGCGACATCCTCGAGCGCCTGATGCGTAGCTCCGTCCGGCCCCGCGCTCAACCCGGCGTGAGCGCCGCCTATCTTCACGCCCAGGTTCATGTGGCAGATGCCGGTGCGTATCTGTTCCCAGGCCCTGCCTGCGCAGAAGACGGCATAACTCTGGACGAACGGGACGAAGCCGGCCAGAGCCAGGCCCGCCGCCTCCGCAAGCATCTCCTGCTCGCTGACACCGACGTTGAAGTGGCGCGTCGGGAACCTGTCGGCGAACCTCTCCCCCCCTATCGAGCGGGAGACGTCCGCGTCCATCAGCACCACCCGGGGATCTCTCCCCGCCGCCGCCATGAGGCCGTCGATCCATCCCTCGCGGGTCGCCCTCGTCTTCACAGGCCGCCTCCAAGAATCTCGGCGCGGGCTCTCTCCAGCTCGCCTTCGTCGGGGCATCTGCCGTGCCAGGAGCAACTGCCCTCCATGAACGAGACTCCCTTCCCCTTGATCGTCCGGGCGCACAGCACCGCCGGCCCGCGGCAGGCGCGCGCCTCCATGAAGGCGGAACCCAGCGACTCGAACGAGTGACCGTCGGTATCGACGGCATGCCAGCCCCAGGCGAGCCACATGGTGGATACTGGCTTCTGTCTCTTGATCGAGTCCACGGTTCCATCGAGCTGGACCCCGTTGCAGTCGACCACGGCGACGATGTTGGAAAGCCGGGCGTGCGCGGCCCCGGCGGCGGCCTCCCAGACGATTCCCTCCTGGAGTTCTCCATCCCCCAGCAGGCAGAAGACGGTGGACCGGGAACCCCTCGCGGCAAGACCGCGGGCCATTCCGACGGCGGTGGCGAAACCCTGCCCCAGACTCCCGGTGGAGGCGTCCAGGAAGGGGAGCCTGCGCATGTCCGGATGGCCCTGGAGCCTCGACCCAACCCTCCTCAGCGTATCGAGTTCGGACGGGTCCAGATATCCTCTGCGCGCGAGAACCGAATAGAGCGCAGGAGCGGCATGCCCCTTGGAGAGGATGAACCTGTCCCTGTCGTCGTCGAAAGGCTGGTCCGGAGAGAGGTGCATCTCCCTGAAATAAAGGTGGACGAGGATCTCCACCGCGGAGAGCGATCCCCCCGGATGCCCCGAACCCGCCCGATGTATCATCCCGAGGACGTCCAGGCGTACCTGCGCGGCGGTCCTCTCCAGGTCGGGGATCAGGGCGTCGCCCGGCCCGTCCGGCCGCGCCCGGAGCGCGGGAGGGACGACTCCGCCCTTGGACGGTTCACACGGCGTCAACGGGAAAACCTCCCTTCTCTCTTACGATCGTGATCGGCACGTAGCCGGTCAGAAGAGTCTTCGGCTCGTCCATCCCGAAGTCAATCGTAAGCTGCCACTCCCCTCCCCGCCTCACCGCCTTCAGCACCGTGCCCATGCCGTACCGGGGATGATGGATCACGTTGCCCCGGCTGAACCTGGTGTCAGGAACGCCGATCACGGGGTCGGGGACGGCGGCGGCAGGGGCGGGGACGGTCGAGCCGGAGTCGAGGGATACCTCGGAAACGAAGCGGGAGACTCCCCCGGCCGTCACGCCGGGTCTCGCCCTTCGCTCCGCCCAGGTGAGATACAGCCTGTCCTTCGCCCTGGTCATGCCCACGTAGAGCAGCCGCCTCTCCTCCTCGAGATCGTCCGGTCCGAACCTGCCGGCTCTTATGAACGGGATCAGCCCCTCCTCGACGCCCGCGATGAAGACCGTGTCGAACTCCAGACCCTTGGCGCAGTGCAGAGTCATGAGCGAGAGCCTGTCCGCTCCGCTGTCGTAGGCGTCGGAGGTGGTCATGAGGCTGATGGTCGTGAGGAACCCCGCAAGGCCGGAACCGGGATGGAGCGAGTCGTACTCGTTGGCGGAACGCCTGAATTCGTCGATGTTCTCGAGGCGTGACGAGCCCTCCACCGTGGACGGGTCCAGGGCGTCGAGCATTCCGGAGCCGGTCAGGACCGCATCGACCACCTCGGCGGCCGGCGCCCCTCCGGCGGCCAGCGCAGACGCCCCGGCGAGGAAGGAGCCCAGCGTCTCGAGCGAGGAGATGGAGCCGCGGGAAAGCCCGGGGATCCTGCCCGCCCTCTTCATGAATTCGGAAGGATCGGCGCCGGAGGCATCCAGCCCCGCGAGGAACAGGGCCTTGCTCTTCTCGCCTATTCCCCGTGGAGGCTTGTTCAAAACGCGGGCCAGGCTGATCCGGTCCCCCGGATTGGCCAGCACGCGGAGCCAGGCGACTATGTCCTTTATCTCCTCTCGCTCGTAGAACCTGAGGGAGCCGATCACCTGACAGGGGATGCCCTCGAGCAGGGCGGCGCTCTCGAAGACGCGGGACTGGGCGTTCGTCCTGTACAGGACCGCAACCCTGCCCGGGCTTACGCCCCGCGACGACAGGTCGGACACCTCCTTCAGAATCCAGGCCGCTTCGTCCTCCGGATTGGCCAGGCTCCTCGCCCTCACCGGCTCGCCGGCGGGGCGTTCCGTCCAGAGCGCCTTCCCATGCCTGCCCCGGTTGAAGGAGACGAGCGAGGAGGCCGCCGCGAGTATGGCGGGTGTCGATCTGTAGTTGCGCTCCAGCCGTATGATCCTGGTACCGGGGAAGTCCTCCGGGAAATCGAGGATGTTGGACACCCTCGCGCCCCTCCAGCCGTAGATCGACTGATCGTCGTCCCCTACCGCGCAGACGGAGCTGCCCGGACCTCCCAGGCTCTTCAGTATCCCGCGCTGGACCAGGTTGGTGTCCTGATACTCGTCTACCAGGATGTGGCCGAACATCCGGGCATACCGCGAGCCGGCGTCGGTTTCTTGACGGATGTATCCATGTACGACCGTCAATAAATCGTCGAAATCGAATGCGCCGTTTCTGCGGAGGGCGGACTGATACGCCGCGTAGAGTCGCGCGATTTCCCTCTCCTGGTCGCTTTCGGCCGAGTTCTCCGCCTCTCCGGGATCGACCATCGAGTTCTTCCATCGGGAGATCCATGTCTGTGCGGCGCCCGGAGTCACCTTCGACTCTATGGGCGTATTCTTGAGAAGGCTGCGCAGCAAGGACTTCTGGTCGTCTGCATCGTAGATGGAGAAGTTTTCGGGCCACCCTCCGGAAGAGGCCTCGCGCCTCAGTATCCAGGCGCATATCGAGTGAAAGGTGCCCATCCGGACGCGCTCCGCGTCGGCAGGCGAGAGCCTTCCCACCCTCTCCTTCATCTCCCCGGCAGCCTTGTTGGTGAACGTGACGGCCAGAATCCTGCGCGGCTCCACTATGCGTTCGGCCAGCAGGTGCGCGATACGGCAGGTTAGCACCCGGGTCTTGCCGCTGCCGGCCCCCGCCAGCACCAGCAGATGCCCTCCCAGATAGACGACGGCTTCAGCCTGTTCGGGGTTCAGTCCTGCTCTGTACATGGCCTCGTCCTGTCTGGCAAGTTAGTTGCTGTAATAGGTGGCATGAATACTTCCAACAGGAAACCATGCCCGAGAGAAGCCGAGGCGATAAGGCCCGGCCTGTGGAGCTGGATCATCCTGTTCCTCGGTTGCCTGCTAGTTCCGGGAGTATTCCTCCTTACACGGATGCCGGTCTGACCCCTCCAGGGCCATCACCGTTCAGGCGGAATCGGGACCAGAACCCCCAGCGGGCGGCTGGACGACCCCACCAGCCGCCCGCGACCTCATTTCCAGCATTATCCCGACGCTCCTGCTGAGCCCCAGGCGGTCGGCCCCGGCGGCCACCATCTCCAGGGCGGCGTCCAGCGTGGAGATGCCACCGGAGGCCTTCACGCCAAGCCGGCCGCCCACAGCTTCCCGCATCAGACCGACGTCGTGCACGGTGGCTCCTCCGGTGGAGAATCCCGTGGAGGTCTTCACGAAGGACGCTCCGGCCGATTCAGAGAGCCTGCAGGCCAGCTTCTTCTCGTCGTCCGCAAGCAGGCAGGCTTCCAGTATGACCTTCACCGGCCTGCCGAGGGAAGCCTCGACGACTCCCCGGATCTCGTCCTCCACCTTCCGATGGTCGCCTTCGCGCAGGGCGCCTATGTCGATTACCATGTCTATCTCTCCGGCTCCGGCGTCCACGGCGGCCGCAGCCTCGAGGCGCTTGCCTGCGCTGGCCCCGAGAGGAAAGCCCGCCACCGAGCACACGAGCACGCCCGTGCCCCTCAGGATGCCGGAAACCAGCTCCACCCGGGAGGAATTGACGCATACCGAGTGGAAACCGAAGCTCACCGCCTCCGAGCACAGCCTCTCGAAATCGGCCTTCACCGCTCCGGGGGCTAGAAGGGTGTGATCGATGATTGCGGCCAGTCCGGCCTCGGTCATTTCCATCCCGTCGACCTCGCAAAGACGAAGCTGATCCTGCCGGCCTCGACCTCCACAGGGCCCGTCCATACGGTTCTCCCGCCGAGTTCGGCCGAAACCGTCCTCTCGCCCTGCGGCAGGGTGATCCTGGCGACGTGAATCCTCGCGGGAAGCGTCAGCCAAGCCCTCAGATCCGCCTGTTCGGTCGCCGCACCGATGAGGCTGACGAGAATCCCCGCGCCTTCCGACCAGAAGCTCTCCTCCTCACCCGTCAACTCTTCGACGATCTCCTCGGCGGCACCGGCCGCAGCCGTCTTCAGCGCAGCCCTGGCCACCGCCCTGGCGAGATCCCTCGCGGCGTGGTCCTCGAGGTTCCCCGCCGCGATCGCAGCCAGGTTCTCGGCCAGGAAACCCCTCTCCGAAGCGCCGCCGGAGCGGATCACGAACTCCGGGCTGCCGGCGCTTCTCGCGAGCTGTATCGAAGGTACGGCTATCCTGATCAGCCTGTTCTCCGTCCATGTCTGGGCGACCCTGGAGGTTCTCGCCGGGATCACGGACTCCTCCAGCACCACGAGCACCTCTCCGTCGAGGCTGTCCGCGCCGCTCCGCCAGGCCGTGCCGGGCCATCTCCGGAGGAAGCTCTCGTGAAGATCGGACAGCCCCGGGAGCGATCCGGACACTCTCAGGATGTCGGCGCGGACCCTCTCGGGGACTTCCATGCCATAGAGGCCGGCATAGTCGGATTCATAGATCTCGATGCTGCGCCTGTATGCGATCAGAGCGTCGTCCAGATCACCGACGCTCTCGTACAGCGCGCCGATCATGTACTGCACGAAAGCGTCGTCGCTGTAGCGGCTGGTTCCGCCGTACCTGTCGTTGTAGACTCCGAGCTTGAAGCTCACCCTGCGGCATTCCACGAGCGCCTCGGAAGGCTGGCCGATCATCGTATAGCACGCGGCCAGGCAGTAGTTTATGAACACGCTCTCGTAGTCCGCCCCCCTGTAGGCCCTCGCCAGGTCGCTGGTGAGGAGGGACGCGACCTCCTCCGAGGGGTCCACCCCCCGCAGCATGTCGGACAGCCTGTCCGCCTCGAGCAGAAGAGGAATTGCCTCGGCCGGCCTCCCGGAGAGCCGGAGCAGATTGCCCTTCTCCATAAGGAACAGGAGCCTGTCCCCGTCGTCGCTTCCGGGATACCGGTCCTCGAAGGCCGCCAGAGCCCTGTCGGGGCTGTTCGACGCGAGCTGATCCCTGACGGGCCTCATCGAATCCGTGTAGTTCATGGAACAGCCCGCGGCGAGCAGCAGCAGAGTCGGAAGCACGGCCATCCTGGGAGATGTCATCGCGCCGTCACCACTCGACTATCTTCTTGATCTCCAGGTTGCTCATCCATACCTTCCGTATGGTCTCGACGTCGGTGAGTTCGAGCGTGACGGTGTAGTAAACCGCCCTTTTGCCGCCGCTCTCGTCGACTATCGAGTCGATGGTGCCCATCATGATGTAGTCGGCGCCGATCTCCCTGCCGAACGAGGCCGCCGTTGCGGCGGTGGCGAACCGCTGCTGGTCCTCGCGCTCGCCTCGAATCTCGCCGCGTTCCCCACGGGCCGCCACCACGTCGATAAGGTCGGAATTGACGAAGGCTCTCTCGATCTCGTTCATGAACACGTCGGTCGAGATATGCTCGGTCGTGCGGTTCAGCACGCTACCCACAACGATCACCGGCCTGTCGCCCCTGCTGGCGCCGACCCAGTTCGCGAGCCACGAGCCTTCGAGACAGTCCTCGACCATCGAGTCGGCCACCATTCTGGCGTCGGTGTCGTTCCACCAGCCGCTGAGGTCGGTGACGGTCTCCGGATCGGTCCTCGTGACGGTGCGTCCGCAGCCGGCCAGGGCGAGCGCGACGATCATGGCCGCCGCCGGTAGCTTCCATCCGTTCATCTGCATACCCGTCCTTTCGTCATTTCAGTGCCGCCAGGGGAAGGCTCACGACCCCCCTGAAGGCCACGTTGAAGTAACCGCTGGAGTTGTCCGCGACCCCGGGGCCGCCGTTCCTGTAAATCACCGTGCACGGGGAGAGGGTTTCAGTGCTCGAAGAGGCCGGTTCCCCGGGGGCCGAACCGGTCCACTCCCATATCACCCTTTCGGAGGCTGTGCTGTAGCCCGCGAACATGGCCTGGATCGAGAGCCTGCCCAGCATGGCGCCCATCGAGGACTCCATCATGTCCGCATAGGTATTCATGACGTTGTAGACGTCGATGTCGGTCAGGAGTCCGGCTTCGGCGGCCGCAGCCAGCTCGACTGCGCTTGGGAGCCTCTTGCCGATGGATGCCAGGTATTCCGATGCGCCGCTCCAGGTTATGGAGCAGGCCGGAAGCCCGGAGCAGGGTCCGGGGACGGTCAGACCCGCACCGGCCTCGTCTCCGGTGAACGGGGTGTATCTCAGGAACTGAAAGTGCTCGTCGTAGTGGCCGGTTACGAGCCTGGCCAGCCCGGGGCCGTCCGAGAAGGCGCCGTTGAGCCAGGGGAGGATGTCGAAGTAGGATACGGCCGAGGAGTCGATGTAGAAGGCGGGCAGCTCGTAGTCGACCCCTTCATAGTTGACGGTGCAGGCCGGTATGAAGGCCATGCCGGAGGGAGGCTCCGGTATCATGCATCTCCCGCAGAATGCGGCATCCACCCCCACTCCGCAGGATGGGCATGTCCAGACGGATATCAGTGTCGCAACGATGACCGGGATCAAGAGCACCTCCAGGAACCGGCCTCCAGGCCTGTTTCAGACTCTCCGGGGCGGCGGAGCCGGCCCCCGGCTAGAACGACGCCCCGAGCGAAATGTAGTGAATCGGCTTCTCGGAGACACCCCGCATGTCCGTGGACCAGGCCGTATCCTCCCTGAGGAGGAATATGCCGAGGTTCGCCCTGAAGCCGAAACCGAACCCCATGGCCACGTCCTTGAATCTGTATCCACCCGAGGTCTCGGCCCCGACGAAACCCGATGGTTCGTCGAAGGCCGTCCCCGCGTCCGCGAACACCACTCCCCTTATGTTGGAGAAGGTGAGGGGGATCGGAGCGTCGAGGGAGATCGTCCTGATGAAGGGAACCCTCAGTTCCGCCGTGGTCGAGACGTAGTTCCTCCCGGACAGCTCCGTATAGTCCAGGCCCCTCAGCATGTCTCCGTAGTTGGTGTAGAATCCCAGGAGATCGTCCAGCTCCCTGGACTCCCCGGTCATGATCCTGTGCGGGACCGCTCCCCCTATCAAGAATCTCTGCGCCTCCGGCCCCCAGCTCGTCGCCCCCGCCAGCCTCAGGGCGAGAGCGGCCTGGGAGGAGAGCCAGACGTACTTGCGCAGATCGGCCGAGGCCGTGGTGTAGCCGACGAGGCCGCCCCATCCGGGCGCGACCTCGAGTTTGACGGACAACCTCTCGCCAAGACGGGGACCCACCCAGTCCCACAGGGCGGTATCGAGTATCAGACCGCCGTGGATGGCGAGCACGTCTGCGGAGTAGTCGGCATCCGAATTCCAGACGCCCTGTCTGGTGATATGCCTGTAATCGACGCCGCCTCTCGCGCTGAGAGCCATGGTGAAGGGATACCTGGCCACCGCGCCCCCGCCCGTGTCCACGTCCCTGACCTGTTCGAGATGATCGTCCGGGAACCTGAAGAGGTACTGTGTCGTCTCCCGGAAGGCATAGGCGCCGAGGTCCGTTCTCATGGGCATGTATGAATAGTAGACGGCTGCGTCGGCGTCGCTCACGGGTCCGTTGAAGTTCCCGTTCAGCACGAGTTGATGGCGGGCCAGTACGTCGCTGAAGACGAACGTCGTGTAGCCCTCGAATCCGGAATAGGAGTCGTAGCCGGCCAGCGCGCTCACGTAGTCCGTCGACAGGACCGGCGTATAGGGGGCGATGTGAATCTCCGCCTCCGCCCGGGCATCCCGGGCGGTTCCGGCGCCGTCGGCCGTCGCCGTCTCTTCGACTGCTCCAGTTTCCTCGACGGGCGTCGAATCCTCGCGGACGGCCTCCTCCTCTATCGGCGGTTCCGGCTCCGCGGGCATATCTCCGGCGACATCCGCCGCTCCGGCCGGGCCGGGAACCTCCCTGTCCAGGACTCCGTAGGCCACATACACGCCGTAACCCGACCAGTCGGGCGAGTCGAAGGACATCACCCTGCCGGAATCGGCCCATGAAGGGGAATCCATGGTCAGGTAGAGATTGGTCAGCCTCCGGACGGTTCCCGTCGAATCGAGCAGGAACAGATCGGGAACTCCGCCTTCGTTCCTCTGGAACACCAGGCCGGAGGGGGTCTCGAAGGGATATCTGATCTCGCAGGAATCGCTGTAGAGAATCTCGACGGGGTACGGAAGTGCGGAAGGGGACCCGGGCGCGGCCCCTGTCGACGGAGAGGCGCCCGTGGGATCGATTCTCAGGATGTCCCAGCCGCCTCTGGAAGAGTTCTCGGAGGAGGCTATCAACCCGGACGCCGCCCAGACCAGGTCCCTCTCGCCCCCGGGAGTCTCCGTCATTCTGCGGAGGCCGCTCCTGTTCCACACGTACACGTCGGTCGGCGATGCGGAGTCCTCCATGGCGCAGAAGGCTATCGAGGAGCCGTCGGGCGACCACGCCGGATCCCGGATCAGGTCCATCTCCACGGGCAGATCGATGTCGCCGTCGGAGGTCGAGATGAAGAGCCTGTCGCGGTTGGCCCCGTGGACAGCCACCGCCACGGAATCCCCTCCGGGGGAGAATGCGCACACGCGGTAAAGCGGGGAGATGCCCGTGTTCCTTACCCCTCCGGTCTGGGCGCATCTCCTTGTTACCTCTCCCGTCACCGCCGACCTGACCGTCACCGCGTATCCGCCCCGGTAGCTCTCCACGCCTGCGATCTTCGACCCGTCGGGCGAGAGTACGGTAACCGCCTGGACGACACGCTTCTGGTTCCCGTCCTCCAGCGCCCGGCCGAGGTCGGACGGGTTCTCGCGGTCGGCGAGCTGCGCCCAGTACGTCTCCCTCGCCCACTGAAGGAACCTGTCGCTGAACTGGCTGACGGTCATGTCGAAGGCCCCGTCCATGGCGTCGGAGAGGCCGCCCCTCGAGGCCATCCGGTGCACGAAGTCGTGGTAGCGGTCACGACCGTAGCGCTCGACCATGAAGTGGTAGATCGCCTGCCCCTCGCGGTAGACCAGGTAGTCCGACCTCCGTGAGAGCTGATCCACCGGAACGATCTGCCCGGTGATGACCATGTCGCGGAACTCGGCCTCCGATGCGGGGTCCCAGCCGTTGGAGGTGTACTCGGCGAGCCCCTCCATCGTCCAGAGCGCAGCGGGGCTCGATATCACGCTCTGGAGGCTCCGGTGGTAGAGCATGTCGAAAACGTAGGCATGATTGATCTCGTGCGTCAGGACATGCCGGAACTCCGTCCAGGAGCCGGTGAACGGCACGACCACCCTGCCCTTGAAGTACTCCGTGAACCCCCCGACCGCCTCTCCGATTTCGTCGCCGATGATGTCGGTCTGTCGGAAGGAGCCCGGGGAGGGGTAGGCTACGATGGAGATCTCGTCCTCGGGCATGAAGCCGAACTCGAAGGCGAGCTTGTCGATCTCGGCCGTGGAGATGGCGAGAAGACTCTCCGCCAGGGTTTCGCAGCCGACGGGGTAGTAGAGCTGCACGCCACGGGCGGTGATGGTCCACCACTCGTAGCCTTCCACCTGGATCTTGCTCCGTCCGTACGTCGTCGCCGACACGGAGAAGCAGACTGCAAGAAGCGCGGCAATGCAGAATCTCATCCAACCCCTCCGTGTCGCTCGCGACAGCCGCGGACGCGCTCGCCGAATGCCATCATCCCGCCGGGATCTCCGGCCCGGCTTTGCAGCGGAACCCCCGCAGGCTATACTGCCGCGCGAAGGTTCCGGGCCGGGAGACATCAATATGAAAAGAACGACCGCCGCATGTCGCGGAATCCCGCCATGTCTGGCTCTTGCCGCAGCTCTCGCCGCAGTTGCGGCCGGATGCTCCAGACCCGACAGAAGTGATATCCCCCGGGAGGAGAGAGAGTTCCTGGAGGGCTGGGCCGCCAGGCTCGCTCCCGCGATGGTTCTTCCCGGAGAACTCGCGGCGTCCCCGCCCGACACGGCAGGGCTCAGAGGGCTGATGGAGTTCTGTGACGAAGATCCGGACCGCTACCTCTATCTCTACGGCTGCCTCAGGGATTCCATCGGCTCGGTTCCCCCCCCCGATCCCGACTGCATAAACGACCCCGATCCGGGAATCGAGGCCCCGGACTCCGTCACAGACCAGGCCGGTTCACCCTGAGGAAGAGCCTGGCGATGTCCCTCCACATGATCAGCACGAACAGGAGCAGAATCAGCAGCAGGCCCACCTGCTGGACGACCTGGAAGGCCCGGCCCGAGAGGCGCTTCCTCGTCACGCCCTCGTACAGGAGCATCAGCATCTGGCCCCCGTCGAGGATCGGTATGGGCAGCAGGTTGAAGCACATGACGGCCAGCGAAATCCCGGCCACCGCCTCGAGGAGCCTACCGAGCCCCTTCCCGGCCTCCTGATCCAGCGTCTCGGCCACGAAGATGGGGCCCCCCGACATCGCCACGAGTTCCTCGGGCCTCGTGAAGACCATGGCGAGCGTCCTGAAGATCATCACGGTCCCTCCCAGGGAGGCCTTCACGGAGTACAGGAGCGCTTCGGGAACCGGATACCTCAGGGTTTCGGTGGTCGTCATCGCCACCACGCCCACCCTGTACCTGCCCTCTATCTCCATGGGCTCGAGGCGCGCCGTATAGATCGAATCATCGCGCAGGAACGCGAAGTTCATCTCCGATCCGCCCGATTCCTCGACCCGGGCGAGCATGTCGGCCCAGGACGAGACGGGGGTTCCGTCGACCGCGACGACGCTGTCGCCGGCGCGCATTCCCGCCTCGTAGGCCGGCAACCCGATGATGCTCTCTCCGATCACCGGCGGGATGAAGGGCACGAAGCCGGGGATGTCCTCCTCGCCTGCAAACGAGTAGTCAACGCTGACCCTCCCGGAATCGGTGCCCGCCAGCAGCCCGCCCGCCGGAGCGGATCTCATCTCCGAGACTACGCTGGAGAAGTCGGCCGTCACGGCGCCGTTGACCGCGAGAACCGTGTCGCCTTCGGCGAGTCCCAGCGTGTTGCCGCCTGGTCCGACCACGTTGCTGAACACCGATATGTCCTGTCCCACGACCGCCAGAACGATGAAGAACAGCATCGCGGCCAGCAGGAGGTTGAAGAGCGGCCCGCAGGCGGCCGTGAGCAGCCGCAGATACCAGGGGCTTTCGGGGGAGGTCTCCCCCGAGGTTCCGAGATCGACCTTCACGTAGCCGCCCAGAGGTATGGCTCCGATGCAGTACTCGGTCTTCGGGCCCTTGATCTTCACGATGTGCGGCGGAAAGCCGATCGAGAACCGCTCCACCGGAAGCCCGGAGATCCTCGCAGCCACGAAATGGCCCAGCTCGTGGAAGAACACGATCGCTCCGAACCCGGCTATCGCTGCGAGTGCAGTCAGCATCTCTCCCCCAGAAAGGCCCGGGACCGGGCCCTGGCCTCCTCGTCTGCGCGCAGGACGTCCCCGTAGGAGGACACGGGAGCGGCCCCCGTCTTCCCGAGCGCGTTTTCGATCACCTCCGGTATCCTTCCGAAACCAATTCTCCCGGCGAGGAAAGCCTCCACGGCCACCTCGTCGGCCGCATTGGCGGCGACAGGCGCGGCCCCCCCGAGTTCTCCGGCCGCGATTACGATGGAATACGCGGGATACCGGGCCGGATCGATCCTCCCGAATGTGAGGGAGGGCCAGTCGAGCGGTCCGTCGCTCATCGAGAGGCCTGGCTCGCCGCTCCCGCCCAGCAGCGCGTACTGGATCGGTACGCGCATGTCGGGAGAGCCCGTGAGGGCCTTCCAGGAGCCGTCCGCGAGCCTCACGAACGAATGAACGATGCTCTGCGGATGGAGGACGGCGTCCACGGGCAGATCCGGGAAGAGCCACCGGGCCTCTATGACCTCGAACGCCTTGTTGACGAGTGTGGCCGAATCGACGGTGATCCTCGGGCCCATGCTCCAGGTCGGGTGGGCGAGAACCATCCCGGGACTGGCATCCGCGAGGCTCGACAGAGGAAGATCCCTGAGAGCGCCTCCGCTGGCGGTCAGGGTGACGCCCAGCGGCCGGACGGCCTCCCCCGCCAGGCATCTGGCTATCGTGCTGTGCTCGCTGTCCACCGGCGAGAGGAGCCCCTTCCGGATGTGATCCGCCAGCAGGCACCCGCCGGTTACGAGGCTCTCCTTGTTGGCGAGCGCGAGAGGGATTTCGAGCCGGGCGGCCAGGAGGCTGGCCCGGAGGCCGGCGAAGCCGGTGAACGCATTCAGGACGATGTCGCAGCCCTCGACGGCTTCCTCGGTGACGCCGGCACCCTGAAGGAATCCCGCGGGCACGGAAGCCGCCGGGTCGAGGACGCCGCAGACCGCTCCGGGGAACTCCCTCGACTGGGCGGCCAGGAGATCGACGTTCCGGTTGCAGACCAGCGAATGAACCACGAGAGAGCCGGAATTGGCCCTTATCACCTCGACGGCCTGCCTGCCGATCGATCCGGTGGAACCCAGAACGGCGACGCGCTTCACGATACGATCCCGGCCGCCATGAGCATCAGCAGCACGGCCGGAGCGGCTGCCACGATGCTGTCCGTGCGGTCCAGCACCCCGCCGTGCCCGGGCAGGAAGACTCCCGAGTCCTTCACGCCCGCATCCCGCTTGAACGCCGATTCCAGCAGATCGCCGTGTACTGCGGCCAGACCGCAGACGAGGCCGCATGCCGCCATGACGAAGGGACCGGCGGACAGCCCGCCCGCGGAACCGACGAGCAGGGCCGCTCCTGTGGAGACGGCGAGGCCGGCCCACAGACCTTCTACGGATTTGGCGGGGCTGATCGTCGGAGAGAGCTTGTGTTTTCCGAATGCGCAGCCTGCGAAGTACGCCGCCGTATCCCCGGCCCAGCAGCATACGAGCGGAAGCAGGGCCAGCCATGGTTCCGGCGAAGCGGCCCTGAGCCTTGCGATGGAGCCGAGCCCCGCCGCCCAGAACATGGACATCCAGCCGGCCCCCGCCACGGAGGCGATGGAACCTGTCGGACGCCCTTCGAGGACGGCAAGTATCGAATAGACCAGCCCCGGCAGGAGGAGGAACCAGGCCGCGGCGTCGGGGAAGAAGGCGAAACCGAAGGCGGAGACGGCCGTGGCCGCTCCCGCCGGAATCCTCCGGAGCCGTCCGGGGGATCCGTGGCAGATGCCGGCTATCTCCATCCCGGCCGCGAAGGCGGCCAGCGCGGCGAGAACGAAGGTAGGGACGGCATGCGGCCAGTCCGGAACAATGGCGGCCAGAACCACCGCGAGGGCGACCGCCGCCCCTCCCGTCCGCCGGGCGAGTGCCGGGAAGGAGGCCATGTCAGCCCAGACCGCCGAAGCGTCTCCGCCGGGAGGAGAAGACCTTCAGAGCCTCGTCCAGGTGCTCCTTCCTGAAATCGGGCCAGAGGACCTCCGGGAAATGAAACTCGGAGTAGGCGCTCTGCCAGAGGAGGAAGTTCGATATCCTCTTCTCGCCGCTTGTACGGATCACCAGATCGGGGTCCGGTACGTCGGGGAGATAGAGCCTGGCGGCAACGGCGGCCTCGTCCACCGATGCCGGGTCGAGCGAGCCGGAGACCGCTTCGGCGGCTATCCTGCGCGCCGCGTCGGCGAGTTCCGCCCTCCCGCCGTAGTTCAGGGCGAGTATCAGTTGAAGGCCGGTGTTGCCCTGCGTCGCCTCGACGGCACCCCGGAGGTCGGCCAGTGCCTTCGCAGGGAGGGCCTCGATCCTGCCCGTGGCCCTGATCCGGACGTTCTTGCGCTGAAGCTCGGGCAGATTCCGGGAGATGAAGGAGCGGAGGAGACTCATGATCAGCGTAACCTCGGCTGCGGGACGGCTCCAGTTCTCCGTGGAGAATGCGAAGAGCGTGAGGAATCCCACGCCATTCTCCCCGCACCACGAAACGGCTTCGTGGATGGATGTCTCCGCCGCCTTGTGGCCTTCCGTACGGGCGAGCCCGCGGGCCCTGGCCCACCGGCCGTTTCCGTCCATTACGATCGCGATGTGGACGGGAGCGGACAAATCAGACCTCCGTGATCTCCTCTTCCTTCGCCTTCAGGATCCTGTCGATCTCGGAGATGGACGAGTCGGCCATCTTCTGCACCTCGTCGAGGAAACGCTTCGCCTCGTCCTCGGATATCTCGGCGCCCTTCCTGGCCTTGTTGACGGCGTCGTTCCCGTCCCTGCGGAGGTTCCTGATCGCAGTCCTGCCTTCCTCGGCTATCCTGCGGACCGTCTTCAGAAGATCCTTCCTCCGCTCCTCCGACAGCTTGGGTATCGGGATGCGGATGACAGGGCCGTCGATGGCCGCGCGGAGCCCGAGGTCGCTGGTTTCAACCGCCTTGACTATTGCCGTGGAGGTGGCCTGGTCCCAGGGCTGCACCACCAGCATCCTCGGCTCGGGAGCCGAGATGCCGGCGACCTGCTTGAGAGGCATGGACGAACCCCAGCACTCGACCTTCACGTTTTCGAGCAGGGCCGGGCTGGCCTTTCCCGTCCTGATGCCCGTCATCTCGCGGGAGGTGTTTGTGACAGTCTTCTCCATCTTCTGGCTGAGTTCGTCGTTTATTCCTGACATTCCTTCGGCCCCTCTCCAACTAGTGTTCCAATGGAAGGATCGGCCAGCGCCCTGGTGATGCCGGACGGGTCCGTCACGTCGAAGACGAGGAAAGGCAGCGAGTTGTCCCGCAGAACCGCCACCGCGGCGGCGTCCATGACGCCCAGGCCGAGCCTGAGGACGGTGTCCCAGGAGAGCGTGTCGAATCTCCTGGCGCCTGGATAGCGCTTCGGGTCGCGGTCATAGATTCCGTCGACCTTCGTTCCCTTCATGAGCATCCTGCAGCCTGTCTGAACCGCCCTCAGGGCGGCGGCGGTGTCGGTGGAGAGATGAGTGTTGCCCGTACCGCCTGCATACAGGACCACGTGGCCGGAGTCGAGCAGGCGCGAGGCCAGGTCGGGCGTGAAGCAGTCCATGCCCTGGATCTGGAATGAGGTGAGGACGGATGCGCGGCCCCCGGAACGCTCGATGGCGTCCGCGACTGCTATCGCGTTTATCACCGTCGCAAGCATCCCCATCGAGTCGGCCCGGTTGCGGGAGATGCCCGAGGAGGAGACGCCGCGGATGACGTTGCCGCCGCCGATCACCACGCCCGGCCGCCAGCCGGCGGAAGAAACGGCCGTGAGCTCCCCGGCATAGGCTTCGAGCGACGAGGGATCGATCCCTGCACCGCTCCCGCCCGCGAGGAGCTCACCGCTGAGCTTTAGAAGGATCCTCCCCGGGGCGGACGGAGGGTCCCCTGTCATGTCAGGAGCCGATCTGGAAGCGGGAGAACCGCCTTATCACGACGTTCTCGCCGATCTTCGCGATCAGGGCCTTGAGCACGTCGGCGACCCTGCCTGCCTCGGCGTCGTGAATCCACTCCTGGTCGAGCAGGCAGACCTCCTCGTAGAACTTCTCGAGGCGCCCCTCGACGATCTTCTCTATCATGGCCTCGGGCTTCCCCGCCTCGCGGAGCTGAGCCCTGTAGATGTCCTTCTCGTTGTCGATGGTAGCCTGGGGTATCTCCTCGCGATTCACCGCGAGGGGCTCGAAGGCTGCGATCTGCATCGCGACCTGCTTGCAGAAGGCCTGGAACTCCTCCGTCCTCGCGACGAAGTCGGTCTCGCAGTTCACCTCGACCAGCACGCCGATACGGCCTCCGTTGTGGAGGTAGGCTGCGACGGTGCCCTCGCGGGCCTCCCTCTCGGCCTTCTTGGCGGCCACCTTCAGCCCGCGCTCGCGGAGCAGCTTCAGCGCCTCGTCTATGTTTCCGCCGGTCTCCTCGAGAGCCTTCTTGCAGTCGAGCACCCCTCCTCCGCTGATACTGCGGAGCTCCTTCACCAGACTCGCATCTATACCCATCAGGCTTCTTCCTTTCCCTCCGCTTCCTCCAGCGGCTCCTCCTGCTTCTGACCGGACGAGGCGCGTGCAGGATCCCTTCCCTCGTTGCCGAGCAGGCATGCGTCCGCGAGGGTCCCGACCAGCAGGGAGATCGACTTTATGGCGTCGTCGTTCGCGGGAATGGGATAGTCGACCTCTCGCGGATTGCAGTTCGTATCGACCAGGCCGATGCAGGGGATGCCCAGCCTCCTCGCCTCCAGTACGGCGATGTGCTCCTTCTTTATGTCGACGACTACGACTACACCCGGGAGCTCCCTCATGGACCTGATGCCGCTGAGGTATTTCGCCAGCTTCTCGTGTTCGCGCGACTTCTGAAGCAGCTCGCGTTTCGTGAAGTGTACCGCGGAGCCGTCCTTCTCGAATGCCTCCAGCTCCTCGAGACGGTGTACGCTGCGCCGGACCGTGGCGAAGTTCGTCAGTGTGCCGCCGAGCCAGCGCTCTGTCATGCTGTGCTGACCGCATCTCGCGGCGTGTTCCCTCACGCACTCTCGCCCCTGCTTCTTGGTGGCCACGAAGAGCACGCTCCTGCCGGATGCGACGGTGCGGGCGACCAGGTTGACGGTCTCCTCGAGCATCGAGCGGGTCTTCTGAAGGTCGATGATGTGGATTCCACCCCTGGCCATGAAGATGTAGGGCTTCATCGCGGGGTTCCAGCGCTTGACCTGATGGCCGAAGTGTACTCCGGCCTCCAGCATCTCCTGAGTTGTGGGGATCTTCATCGTTCCGGTTCCTTTCGGTTGTTCCGCCGGCACGACGCCGCCGCCATCCGGCCGGGCCGGACACCCTGGCGGCGGCTAAACGCACCGTGTGTGATTCTCCGGGAAGCCGCCGGCAGGGCCGGCGGCCGCCGGGATTAACGCTTGGAGAACTGGAAGCGCTTGCGGGCCTTCCTCTGCCCGTACTTCTTGCGCTCCACCTCTCGCGGATCGCGGCTCAGCATGCCATGAACCTTGAGGGAATGCCTGAACTCGGGGTTCATGGAAACAAAAGCCCTCGCTATACCGAGCCTTATCGCACCGGCCTGCCCCGTGAGGCCCCCTCCGGCCACGTTTATCACCAGGTCGTAGGATTCCCGGCCCTTCACGACGTCGAGCGGCTCGAGAGCGTGCTCGAGCTGCCAGAGGTCGCAGAAGAACTCCGCCGGTTCACGATGATTGATGACCACGAGCCCGCGGCCCGGCCTGAGATAGCATCTCGCCGTGGCCGTCTTCCGCCTGCCGACGCCAATGTACTGCTCCTGCATTTCACCTCCTCCGCTCGTCATGCCCGTGCGTCCAGAGGCTCGGGCTTCTGGGCGGCGTGCGGGTGCACGGGCCCGGAATAAATCTTGAGTTTCCTGAGCATCGACTTGCTGAGGCTGTTCTTCGGAAGCATCCCCCACACGGCCAGGCGCAGAACCCTGTCGGGATGCCTCTCGGCCATGACCCTGAGCGTGGTTTCCTTCTTGCCGCCGGGGTAGCGGGTGTGCCTGTGGTAGACCTTGGTGTCGACCTTGTCGCTCGTGTAGTGCATCTTGTCGACATTGACCACCACGACGAAGTCGCCCGTGTCAATGTGCCTGGCATAGACAGGCTTGTTCTTGCCCTGGAGGACGATGGCCAGATGCGATGCGAGGCGTCCGAGGGTCTGCCCTTCGGCGTCGACCACGAACCAGCGCCTCTCCACCTCGCCCTTCCTGGGGGAATAGGTCTTCACGGGATATACCTCCACTGAGGCTTCGTTCGAAGCGTGTAAAGGAACCCGGCCGTGCCGGATGGAAAATCGGCTGACAATATGCCTGACTTTGCCGGCAACCGCAACCTGTTTCCGGAACGGCCCGGTCGGACCGCGAAGACCTGCAGCGGCGTGCCCCGGGGCGCCCCGGCGCGTTCAGATCCGGCCCCCGGACCTCTTCCACGACTCGTACTTGCGGAGATCCTTGCGGAGCATGTTCAGGCACAGCCCTACCACGAACGCATCGTCGACGTATCCGAGGGCGGGGATGACGTCCGGCACGACATCCATCGGGTTCAGGACATACAGAAGGGCCACGGCGGCGGCTCCGACCATCCAGAGGGGAGGAGTCCTGTATCGCCGCGAGGTGTAGTCCCTGAGCATCGAGATGAGCAGGTTTATTTCACCCAGAAGAGAGGCCAGAGGCCCCCTGGACGCCTTCTTCTCGATCTCGTCGGCCTTTTCGAGGATCAGTTCGATGTCCTCCGGGGATATCTTCCCGGCCTTCTCGAGCATCTCGTCTCTCGTCATCGGATTGGACCGCCTGTCCTCCATCGGTCAGCCCCCTTCGGGAGAAGCATCGGCTCCCTGCAGTGCAGTAGAAAGATGAACAGGAAGGCCGGGTCCGGGCAACACCCTCCGGCAGCATTCCCGGAGGAGGTCGGGGGTTGCGCAGGCGACCCCCGCCGCCCTGAATATGCCGAAGGCCGTCGCCTCGACCCGGGCGGCCGAGACGACCAGTACATACCCGCACATCCCGGCCGCGGCGCTCTTCCCCGCCACGGCCAGCGCCCTCTCCTCGGCGGGAATCCTGTCGGAGAAGCCCTGCGGCAGCACCGCCGTGAAATCCCTGTAGAAGGGCAGAAAGAGCTCCACGCCCGGCCAGGGGTGGAGCCTGAGCGCCCTGGCGAACCCAAGTGGGGCGAGCGCTTCGCGGGTAGCCTGCGCGATCTTGCGCGGGCGGACGCCTTCTCCCTCGAGCACGGGAGCGGCCGATGGCATGAGCGACGGAGGCGAGGCCCATGCGGCGTTCCAGGGAGGGCCGGCCGGCAGTTCGGGGGCGTCGCGACCCAGCAGCCTCGCGCCGAGATTCGTCCAGAACTCGAGCGGGTCAGGATTCCTCATCGCCGCCTTCCGCGGACAGAATCCTCCCCGCAGCCCTGAATGCCTCCGCGCCGGACAGCCCCCGCCGGGCGAGGAAGCCGGCAGCCCTCCTCAGGGCGGCCTCCCTGGGGAGATTGCCGTATCTCCTCTTCAGCAGAGGAATGAGGGCTTCGACCGCATCCGCATCCGAGCGACCCTCGACCGCCCGCGAGGCTGTTGCGCGGGACACCCCCCGCCGGATCAGCTCGGCCATCAGCCTGGAGCGCCCGAGACCGGGCCGGGACGCCGCGAACATCGAGGCATAGCGCGCGTCGTCCACCCAGCCGTGCTCTTCGGCCCGGGCGACGACGGCCTCTACGACCCGGCGCAGATAACCACGCTTCATCAGGTAGGCGGACAACCCGGCGACGGTTCTCTCGGCGGCTCCCAGATATCTGGCCGCATCGGCCGATGCGGGTTCCCTCTGAGCCTCGGCCGAGGCCCGCTCGAGTTCGTCCCAGTCCGCGTCGACTCCGACAGAGATTCCCCTGGCGTCGCACAGCCGGGTCGGAGCGATCAGCGAGCGTGAACCCGCACCTATGCGCATCCAGCCTCTCCGGAGAGGCTCGGCGACGTCAATTCTCAGTCTTGGCCGCCCGGGGCTGTGGCTTCCTGTCTTCGCCGGCCACCGGCAGGTCATAGAGCCTGCGGAGTTCCGTCTGGAGCTTGTCCGAGATCTCCCTGTTCTCCTCCAGGAACCTGCGGCTGTTCTCGCGGCCCTGTCCGATCTGGAGGTCGCCGTACGAGTACCAGGTTCCCCTGCGCTGGAGAATGTTCTTCTCGAGGCCGAGGTCGACGAGTTCGCCCTCCAGGGAGATGCCCTTGCCGTGGATGATGTCGAACTCACACTGCTTGAACGGCGGCGCCAGCTTGTTCTTCACCACCTTGGCCTTGGTGCGGCTCCCGTGGATCTCCTCGCCCTCCTTGAGCGAAGCTATCCTGCGGATGTCTATCCGGACGCTGGAGTAGAACTTGAGAGCCCTTCCGCCGGTCGTCGTCTCGGGGTTGCCGAACATGATCCCGATCTGCATCCTGATCTGGTTGATGAAGATTACGGCGCAGTTGGACCTGGAGACGGCTCCGGTCAGCTTGCGCAGGGCCTGCGACATCAGCCTCGCCTGCAGGCCGACGTGCGCGTCGCCCATATCGCCCTCGAGTTCGGCCTTCGGCACGAGGGCCGCTACGGAGTCGACGCAGACCGCATCGACGGCGTTGCTGCGCACCAGCATCTCGGTGATCTCGAGGGCCTGCTCTCCGCTGGACGGCTGGGAGACCAGCAGCCTGTCGACGTCGAGGCCTATCTTGCCGGCGTAGATGGGATCCAGGGCGTGCTCGGCGTCGATGAACGCAGCCTCCCCGCCCATCCGCTGTGCATTGGCGAGTATGTGCATCGCGAGCGTCGTCTTGCCCGAGGATTCGGCCCCGTAGATCTCTGTGATCCTGCCCTTGGGTATTCCTCCGATGCCGAGGGCGGCGTCGAGCGAGAGCGACCCGGTGGGAATCGTGTCCACCTGGACGATCTCGTTCTCTCCCAGGCGCATGATCGAGCCCTGTCCGAACTGCTTCTGGATCTGCATGAAGGCAGCCTGGAGGGCTTTCTGCTTCTCGTCTCTCGGATTCTCCTTGGCCATCGGCCACCGCCTTTCAGATGCCCGGGAGCGCGGCGCTCCCGATCCGTCGATAGACCGGACCCGAAGGGGTCAGCGTGCTGTCGAACAGAACGATCTCGTCGAAGCGTCCTTCCCACGGCCCGGGCGCAGGAAGCCTCGCCGTCCGGGTGGATGCTCCGCGCCTGGCGACCGTCAGATGGGGCACGAATCCACCGCGGAGGCCCGTGCGGCCCCTGTCGTCCGGCAGGGCCGCCAGGCGGCCCGCTGCGGCATGGACCCAGGCCGGGAAGTCCCCTCCGAGCCAGTACACACTCTGGAGTCTGCTCCCTCCGGGGAAGGTTCCGCAAGTGGCAATCCTGAACGATGGATCCCCGGCGATATCGCCTGCGACGATCCGCATCTCCTCGAGAGGTTTTCCGGGGTCCACTTCACCGAGGAACCTCAGCGTGAGGTGCACCTGGGAGGGATCCGACCATCTGAGCAGGGGATTGGTCCTCCTGTTGTCCTCGATGTAGGAGGCCAGGCACCGGGTGGTCTCCGGAGGCAGCGGCAGAGCCAGGAAGAGCCTCATCCGGACGGCCCTCCCAGCATGCCCAGCAGCATCCCCATCGCGCGGGTGGCGGCCGATTCGCGGATCACCGCCCGCGTCCCCCCCAGCCGGAATTCCCGTACCTGCTCCGCGCCTCCGGTCACTGCGGCAATCCATACCGTTCCGACCGGCCTGGACTCCGTCCCGCCTCCGGGACCGGCGACGCCCGTCACCGCCAGCGCGGCCGACGCCCCGGACAGAGCCATGACACCGGCCGCCATCTCGGAGGCGGTTTCTGCGCTGACCGCGCCGAAGGCGTCGATCGTGGAGGGCCTTACGCCGAGGACTCTGATCTTCATGTCGTTGGAGTAGCACACTACCCCTCCGGCGAACCACTCCGAGGAGCCGGGCACCGACGTGATCCTGCCTCCGAGCATCCCCCCCGTGCAGGACTCGGCAGTGGCCAGCATCGTCCCGCTCCGTGCCAGCGCCCTGCCGAGCACCAGCTCGATGGGCTCCCCTCTCGTTTCGGAGAAGACCGATCCGGCCAGCCTGGATCGGACGGCATCGAAGGCGGCAGGGGCGGCGGGGCCCTTGAAGACGAGTTCGACCTGTCCGTACTTCGGGAGATAGGAGAGCGCCGCGCCGCAGGCCAGCCCCTCGCTTTCTATGATGTCCATCAGGGCGTTCTCCGGGATGCCCCAGACGCGCAGGCATCGACTCTCGGAAGGACCGTCGCCGGAGGCGCCCGCCTCGTCCAGGCAGGGCGAGATGAGGGCCTCCACCTCCCTCGGCACCCCCGGCAGCATCACGATGCACTCGCGGGTTCCCGGGATGTCCAGGACCATGCCGGGGGCTATCCCGGCGGGATTCCCCACCGGCCGCGCGCCGTAGGGCATGCGCGCCTGCCGCAGGGCCGACGCGGGACAGCCGCTCTCCCTGCCGGCGTACTTTTCCTCGATCATGCGGAGTGCGGCCCGGTTCTCGACATACTCGAGCCCCAGCGCCTCTGCGATCGATCCGGGCGTCAGGTCGTCCTCCGTGGGCCCGAGGCCGCCCGAGACGACGATCAGCCTTCTGGGCGACCGCAGAGAGGCGAGCGAGCGGGCTATCGAACCGGCCTCGTCGGGGGCGACGGCGGCGGCGGCCGTCCGCAGCCCCCTCCGGGCGAGTTCGTGGGAGATCGAGGGGATGTTCGCATCCATTACGACGCCCTGGAGAATCTCGTCACCCACCAGGAGTATCGCTGCGTCAGCGAACACCGAGCGCCGCCCCGGCCAGAACGAGAACGGCCGCCATAGCCCCCGCGCAGGCGTCGTCCAGCACGACACCTACCGGCCCCTCCATCCGGTCGAACACGCACACCGGCCACGGCTTCAGAATGTCGAAGAGCCTGAACAGGACGAGACCGCAGACGGCGAGAAGCACGCTTCCGCCGGAGGGCATGCATGCGATCCAGGTGCCGAGAACCTCGTCGATGTTGACCCGGCCGGGATCGCGGCCCCAGAGCGCCTCGCCGGCGGCGGCGCCTGCGAAGGAGAGAGGCAGCAGCAGGGCAAGCACGATGACGGCCGCCAGGGGCGAATGAGCCCCGACGAGGAGCCAGAGCGCGAAGGCGGCCAGGCTTCCGGCCGTACCCGGCGCCACGGGGCAGAAACCCGTTCCGAGGGTCGTCCCGATCACGGCGCCGGCGGCGAGCAGAATGCGTCTCACCAGAGGAGCCTCTTTATCAGGTGCCTGTTGCGCCTGATGTAGTCGAGCCCGGAGAATACCGCCAGCGCCACTGCGGCGATCAGGACGGCCCTCGCGAGGGCCTCGTGCAGCTCCAAAGGCAGCACGCCCGGCCCAGGCCAGGGGATCGCCAGGGCGAGGTACATGAAAACAGCCGTCATCTGGAAAACTGTCTTCAACTTGCCCATTCGCGAAGGCATTATCAGCACGCCCGCGTAGGCCGCGATCATCCGAAGGCCAGTCACGAGAAGCTCCCTGCCGATTATCACCCAGGCGGCCCACACCGGCACGAGCCCGATCTGTACGAGCCCGATGAGGGCCAGGGAGACGAGGAGCTTGTCGGCGAGAGGATCGAGAAACCGGCCGAGATTCGTCACCCAGCCGTACCTGCGGGCCAGATATCCGTCCAGCAGGTCCGTGAGGGCGGCTATCGCGAAGGTGACGAGAGCCGCAGCCCGGAAGGCGGGCCTCTCGTCCAGCAGCAGGGCGGTCGCAACGGAACCGAGGATCATCCTCGCGATGGTCAGCCTGTTGGGCCAGTTGAGGATCATCCGGCTGGGTCAGACCTTCTGGCGGCCCTCGAAGGCCTGGGTCAAGGTTCCCGCGTCGATCATCTCGACGGATGCGCCCGCCGGAAGGCCTCTCGCGAGCCTGGTCACCCTGGCTCCGGAACTTTCCAGCGAGCGGCCCAGCCACGAGCAGGTCGCCTCGCCGTCCGCCGTAGCGTCGAGGGCGAGTATGACCTCGGGGGCCGACAGGCTGCGCACCAGGGCGGAGAGCCTGTCGATGCCGAGCTGCGAGGGGCCTATACCGTCGAGCGGCGACAGGAGCCCGTGGAGCACGAAGAAACGCCCGCGGAAAAGCCCTGCGTCGTCGATAGATCTGAGGTCGGCCACGTTCTCAACGACGCAGACGGAGGCGTTACGGGAAAGGTCCGTACAGATCGAGCAGCGCTCGGCATCCGTCAGGTTGCGGCATTCCGGGCATTCATGGATGCGCTCGAACGTCTGCCTGAGGATCTCGGACAGGCTCCGGGCCAGTTCTCGATCGTCGACGAGGGCGAATGCGAGCCTCGCGGCCGTGCGCCTGCCGATGCCGGGAAGCCTGGCCAGCTCGTTCACGAGGGAGTCGAACCAGTCCGCGCTCACAGCAGTCCTCCCGCGCCGGGGAGCCCCAGCGCGTTCATGCGGGAGGTCGAGTACTCACGGCTTCGGGCCACCGCGTCTCTCACGGCGGCCATTATCAGATCCTCCAGAAGGGAGGCGTCGGAATCCGCCAGGGCGTCGGGGGAGATGTGGAGGTCGATCAGCTCGCCCTGTCCGTTCACCACCGCCTTCACGGCCCCCGAGCCGCCCTCTATCCGGGCCTCGGCGAGTTCGTCCTGCAGACGGGCGAGATCCGCCTGCATCTTCTGTGCCTGCGCCATGAGGTTCTTCATCTGGCGGTTCAACGGGACCTCCTGTCGTTCGTCCTAGTCATAGCTGACCGCGTCGAAGAGATCGAGCAGACTCCGGGCGGTCTCCCCCTCGGCCGGCGACTCCTCCCCGGCTTCCGATCCGGTTCCATTCACTCCACCGGAGTCTTCTGGGGTGACCCCTCCCGATCCATCGCCCTGCTCCTCCTCGGGAGCCGGCTGCGCAGCCGGAACCTTCGATGCCGTCTCTTCCCGGCGCGGAGCAGCCGCAGAGCGCTTTTTCCCGCCCGCCGGGGATGACGCCGCAGCACGCCTTTCCTCCCCTGCCGGGGCCGGCGTCGCCGGTTCGGCGGGCACGGGAAGGGAGGAGACCCGCGGCAGGCTGTCGAGGCCCACGGCCCAGCGGAGCCTGGAGGCCGTCATCACGGCGCTCTCAAGGACGATCCTGGGCTGGCTGGACTGTCTGGACTCGAAGGCGGCCGCGGTGATGATTCTCAGAGTGTCGAGAACCGCCGTGTCGCAGGTGGTGGCGGCCAGCCTCCTGAAGGATTCCAGCTCGGCCTCCGCGAGGTCCGCCAGACCGGCTTCGCCTCCGGAAGCGGCCAGCATGAGGTTTCTCAGGAACTCCACCAGGGAGTCGGTCAGCTCCTCGACGCTGTAGCCCATCGCGAAAGCCCCGGAAAGGATGTCCAGGGCATCGCCCGGCTTTCCTCCGAGCATCGCGGAGGCCAGCCCCGAGAGGATGTCATCCTGCACCACCCGGAGGAGCGAGGATGCGCTCTCCCTGGTTATGCGGCCGCCGGAGAAGCTCACGAGCTGGTCCATCATGGACAGGGCGTCACGGAGGCTTCCCCCGCTGGCCCGGGTGACCATCGCGAGCGCCTCGGGATCGATCTCTATACCCTCCCCGGCGGCTTCGCGGGCCAGATAGCCGGCCATCTGCGAAGCCGGTATGCGTCTGAAATCGAAGCGCTGGCATCTGCTGACTATCGTCGCGGGGACCTTCCTGGGCTCGGTGGTCGCGAAGACGAAGAGCACCTGGGGAGGCGGCTCCTCGAGTATCTTGAGGAGGGCGTTGAAGGCATCCCTGGTCAGCGCGTGCACCTCGTCGATGATGTAGATCTTCCAGCGGCCGCCGGCGGCGGAGTAGCCCGCCCTCTCCCTGAGATCCCTGATCTCGTCGATACCGCGGTTGCTGGCGCCGTCGATCTCGAGGACGTCGAGATCCGTCCCGGCCGTTATGGCCCTGCAGCTCGGACATTCGCGGCAGGGATCCGGAGTCGGACCCTTCTCGCAGTTCAGCGCCTTGGCCAGGATGCGGGCGGTCGTCGTCTTGCCGACGCCCCTGGGCCCGGTGAAGAGGTAGGCGTGCCCGATTCTCCCGCTCTTGATGGCGTTCCTGAGTGTTACGGTGATGTGGTCCTGCGCCAGGACCTCTTCGAAGCCCTGTGGCCTCCACTTCCTTGCGAAAACGAGATAACTCACGGCCCCCCCGAATCGAAAAGGGTGGCCGGCAACGCACGATGACCCGGTCCGGGGGATGACGCATCGCCCGGCAGTACCCGATTACCGCTGCTACCTTCCGGTCCTGACGGGGTTCACGGACTGCCGCCGCGCAGTCCTCCGGGGGGCGCGAACGGCGTGGCCGGCCTGTTCAATTATAAGGACGGGGCATGACCCGTCCAGCGATCAGGGGACGATGAGCAGAGAGTAGCAGCCGGGGTCGGGACTCGCGGAGATGCCCTCCAGGCCGAGGCCGGCGTAGACGCTCTCCTCATCCTGTCTGGACCGGTTCCCGTTGGCGTACATGGCGTAGTTGCGGATCCAGGAAGCCCCGCGGGCTACGCTGGACCTGGTTTCGACGATGACGGCCGTCCTCGCGGCGTCGCCCGCATCCAGTCCGGGCAGCCATGATGCGAAGAACGGCACTTCGTTCTCGCGCACCACGATGATCCGGTCGAGTCCAATGGGGTCGCCCAGGCCCAGCCGCGCCGCCGTCTCCCCGGCGAAGGAGGCCATCAGGCTGTCTCCGGCGACGAAGTAGACTCCCCGGCGGAAGTGCTCGTAGAGCGAGTCGGGAGGAGGCGTCACGAATGCGTCGAGGGTGTCCGCGCCGGGAAGGTCCATGTCTGCCGCCGCTCCGCCGATCACGATGCACCGGACCGGTAGAGGCGGGCTTTCGGGCGCCAGCTCCGTCTGATCCGGTATGAGGCTGAGCGGCATGATCCAGGGCGCTTCCGTCGTGTCGGAGTGCGTGACACCGGTATTTCTCTCCCCGCCGCCGCCACAGGAGAGGCCCCTCGCCCCGAAATAGATTCCTGCACAGACGATGAGAGCCAGGGGGACGAGAAACCATCTCCTCCTGCCGCAGACGATTCCGCCGGCCTTCTCGCCGATCACGGCGGCCGCTCCCCCGGACCTGCGGAAACGGACCCTCGAGTCTCTGATGATCGCCTCCGCCGCCTCGCAGGGATCGGCCCCGTCGGCCGAACATGCCGCGACCCTCGCAGGGGTGGTGTGGTGCCAGACCTCCGGAGTCATGATGACGATGCGCTGTGAAGGCGTCAGCTCCAGGTGGAGGGTCTGGGGCTTGAGATCCTGCTGCCCGAGGAATCTGGTGAGATCCCTGGAGCGCAGCTTGTAGCCGGAATCCTTCGGGCCGAGCTTCATCTCGCTCGCGAGAGTGTGCTCGTCCGTCAGGGCCGAGGCGGTCGCCGACTCCGTGAGGAAGGCCCTGGAGGCGCCTGCATGAGCGATCCAGACATCCGTACCCAGGAATGCCGCAGCGGTGACGGAGCAGCCACGGAGTTCCTCGGCCCTGATGCGCTCCCCCGCTTCGTGGAAGGCCTCGACCAACGCCTCGCCCACGCGGAAGGCGACCCCTTCGGCGAATACGTCACGGATCGTCGAGACGGCGATCTCCGCAGAGCGGGCATCCCCCGCCGATCCCTCGGCGACGGTCACCACTGATGCGAACGGGTACTCGCCCCTGAAGCCGTCGGCTTCGGACAGGGATTCCCCTCTGCTGCGTCCCCTCGCGGCGAGCCAGGCGGAATCGAGCATTCTGGAGGATTGCTGAGTCATTCCGGAAGGATTCTGGTGGAGATGAGCGGACTCGAACCGCCGGCCTCTGCCTTGCGAAAGCAGCGCTCTACCAACTGAGCTACATCCCCGCCAGCCATGAGGTGCAATTCTGCGAAATCGAGACCCCGGATGCAAGCGTCAGAATGATACGAGAACCGATCCATCGCCCCTGAGCCTGACGAAATCCGGATTGCCGGGATCCTGTGCGGCTTCGACACCCTTCGAGATCTGTACTATGCCCGCCGCCCTCACCAGAAGGTCCCTTCCGCCTGCGAGGGAAAGCGTGGAGCAGCGTCCGCCGGTGAAGGCCACGGCAGCGCCGCCGCGTCCCTCCACCCGGAACATGGAGGGCAGGATCGAGTCCACGGCTTCGGAGAATTCCGCCTCCGCGTCGCAGAGGACTATCCTGTCCCGCCTGACCAGGTTGCCGTCGTCCAGCATCAGGACCACGGGGACTCTGGGTGACTGACCCAGCACGATCGTTCCCATGCCCGAAAGGATTCTACGGCTGCCCTCCTCGGTGACGGATACCGATCCGTCCATCGCGGCGATGAAGGCGAGCCTGGCTTCCACCCGTCCCTCCAGGAGGTCGACGATTATCAGCTCGTCCGAACTCGTGGGATGGACATCGAAGAGGGCGGGCCCGGAAGCCTCCGGCTGCCCGGCGGATTCTTCCGCGGCCTGCACGGCCGGGGGAGCCTCCGGGGCGGCATCGGACGCAGGGCCGTAGACTATCTCGATGGATGGTGCGGGCGCCTCCGGTGAAGGCCTCTCCGGAGCGATCGCCTGGATCGGGGGCTCGGGGGACGGTTCGGGCTCGGGAGCCTCCCCGGGTTCAGGAACAGGCCCGGGCTCGGGAGCAGGCCCGGGCTCCGCAGGCTCTTCGGGCGTGGCCGCCTGCGGCGCGGGCGTCTCCTCCGGTGATGCGAACACGGATTCGAGCACCTGCACAGGTTCCCCGGGCCCGGAAGCCTTCACAGGCTCGGGGGCCGGTTCGGGCTCGGGAATCGGTCTGGGTTCAGGGGCTGGCCCAGCTTCATGAATCGGCCTGGGTTCGGGAGCAGGCTCGGGCTCGGGAGCCGGCCCGGGTTCCGCAGGTTCTTCGGGCGTGGCCGCCTGCGGCGCGGGCGTCTCCCCGGACCCGGCGAATATGGATGCCAGGAACGGATCCTGTACGCCCTCGCGGGCGCCCTCGGAGTCTGTGGATGCCACACCCGGAACGGGAAACGGACTGGCAACGCTTTTGAATACGCTTGTGAAATCGAACGGCTGCGCCGGCTCGTCCGGAGAGGCTTCCGTTGAAGGAGCCGCCTCGGCCTCCCCGCCTGCATCCTGTTCAGGAGAGTCGCCGAAGACGGACTGTAGGGAGAACCCCTCCTCGGATTCCGCTTCGGGAACTCCCATCAGGGCTGAGACGTCCCTGACCTCGACCGGAGGCGCCTCTTCGGGCTTGCCCGGCAGGTCGAGGTTTATCCCGACGCTCGAAAGCAGCTCGGTTACACCTGTTTCGGAGTCCACCGGCTGCACCACGCCGATGTCACGGAGCAGGCTCTCCACTTCGCCCGAAGTCGCGAACACGTCCTCGGCTCCGGCTTCGTCGGGAAAGACCTGGAAGCTTCCGGAATGACCGGCCGGCCGGGCCGGAGCGGCTGCGGGGGCATCGTCCGCCCCGGTCTCAGAATCCCCGGGCGTTGCATCCTGCAGCCTGCCGTTCAGGCGGGTCACGGCGACGGACGCGCCCCTGTGGTCGCCTTCGAGTTCCAGTACGACCCTGTAGTTGTCGAGAGCGCTCTCCTTCTCCTCCAGTTCCTCGAGTACCTGGCCGAGCCTGTAGTGGTGCTGCACGCTGCCGAGTTCCAGGGTGATGAGCTGCTCGAGCTGTTCGCGTGCCTCGGACCACAGCCCCAGTGACATGCAGGCGTCGGCCAGCAGGCTCCTTGCCTTCGATCTGGTGCCGATCAGCGAGACCGCCTTGAGGAGAAGCTCCCTGGCCTGCTCGGTGAGTCCGCGGCCCAGGTAGTCCTCGGCGTCTCTGCACAGGGCGTTGTATGTGTCACTTGTGAAGGCGTCGGCCACAGGAAACCTCCCGGAGTTGACTGTGTGCTCGACTGCGCCATGCGGGACGGGCCGCCCGCAGGGGCCTCTTCCCGGGGGAACGTGGCGGAGAGAGAGGGATTCGAACCCTCGAGGGCGTTTTCACACCCTACACGATTTCCAATCGTGCTCCATCGACCAACTCGGACATCTCTCCGCAGGCGTTCTTGTGGCTGATAGAATAGGCCTACACCCTGATCGTGTCAACGAAAAGCCCCGGCGGGCTCATGGGCAGATCGTGCAGTTACGGAACGACCGACGGGTCTTCCGGGCCTTCCACGAGGCGGCCTCGAACCAGGATTCCCGGGACGGCTCGTACAGGACCGGAGCGTCCCCGCCCGCGATGGGGCATGGGCGGAGGCCGCCGCGGGCATCGAGGCAGAGATAGTCGAGATGGGGACAGAGGGCTCCGTGAAGGCGCAGTTCGACCCCGCCGTCCTCCGAACGCCTGTATGGACAGTCCGGCTCGTCCAGCGCGAGCGCCCCCTGCCTGCCGTATTCCCCGCCCAGAGGATCGTAGAATGCATGCACAATCCTCGTATTGTCCCAGCCCTCCTCCTGTGCGAGCCGGGCGAAGGCGGGGGCGTCCCCGGCCGATCCCGACCATTTGGTCAGGATCACCTCGACCATGGCGCCGGTCCGGGCTGCGCGGAGCATCCGGACGGCCTCCAGGGCCTCCTGCAGACGGTTCACGCCCTTCACGGCCATCCAGGATTCGCCGGTGGCGGCGGGCAGAGAGATCAGCCACCGGTCCACGGGAAGCGAGGCGACCGCAGGTGTCATCCCGAGTCCCAGAGTGCTGATGGATACCATGCTCGACCGCGCCCGCGCCAATCCGACCAGCGGCCCGAGATGCGGCGAGGAGAGCGGGTCGGAATGCCTTCCCGCCAGGTGTATGGTTGCGTGCTGCACCGGTCTCGCATCGAGCCAGCGCTCGAATACGGCCGGGTCGAGATGCACGGGTTCGACGGGCGGGTGGCAGTTCGCGCAGCCGCCGGTGCAGCCTTCGGACGGCTCCACGACGAGGCCCCTCGGAAGCCCGGAGAGCCTGCATCCGAGCACGCGGAATCCCAGTCCGAAAGGCCACGCGGGCCCACGGCGCCTCACGACCGAGAGGAAGGCGGCGGCAGTCCTGTTCATGGCTCCACTCCACGGGCCCCGGCCAGTTTCCGGAGCTGCTCGACGGTCCTGGCGAGGGGAAGCCCCATCACGTTGAAGAAGCAGCCCTCGATCCTGTCCACCAGAACGCTCCCGTATCCCTGAATCCCGTATGCCCCGGCCTTGTCCGCCGGTTCCCCGGTGTCGACGTAGGCCTCCATCTCGGATCGCGGGAGATCTCTGAACCTGACCCTGGACACCTCGCAGAAGCTAACCGGGAATGCACCGCCGAGTATGGTCACGCCGCCGAAGACCTCGTGCCATCTCCCGGAGAGGATGGAGAGCATGCGCAGGGCGTCGCGCCTGTCCGCGGGCTTCCCCAGCACTTCGCTCCCCACGGATACGATGGTGTCGGCGCCGAGAACTATCCTGCCGGGCATCGCCTCCGACACAAGGGAGGCCTTGGCGGCCGAGTGGTGGAGCACGATGGCCCCGGGGTCGGCGGAGCCGTTCCGCTCCTCCGCATCCGAGGGCACCGCATCGAAGGGGATCCCGGCCAGGGAGAGGATCTGGCTCCTCCTGGGAGATCTGCTGGCGAGAACCAGCGGCGTGTCGAACCCGTACCAGTAGCTCATGGCTGTCGATCCTGCCTCCTGCACGAGGCTTCGGATGGAGAGTCGAGCATTATCGTCACAGGTCCGTCGTTGACCAGGGACACCTCCATGGAAGCCCCGAAGACCCCCGTCTGCACCTCGGGGCCGAGATCCCGGAGCCTCCGGACGAACAGGTCGAACAGGGCCGAGGCGGTCGACGGGTCACCGGCGCCAATGAAGCTCGGCCGCCTGCCCCGGGAGCAGTCGGCATGGAGGGTGAACTGGCTCACGGCGAGGATGCCGCCTCCGGTGTCGAGTATCGACCTGTTCATGTTCCCGGCCTCGTCGGGAAACACCCTCAGGTTCACCAGCTTGGCGGCCATCCACTCCAGGTCGGCTTCGGTGTCGTTCCTGCCGATCCCCACGAGGATCAGGAACCCCGGGCCGGTGCGGCCCGTCACCGAACCGTCCACCCTGACGTCGGCACGGGAAACCCGCTGGAGAAGAACCTTCACTCCGCGCCCCCCTCTTCTCCGGCATCGTCGCGCCTTCCGGACGCGAAGAGGGCCGGCGCGGCCAGGACGAATCCCGCGATGCTGTCGAAACCCACAGGCAGGCCGAAGAACATGAGGGCGTCGGCCGCCGTCGAGGGGCGGCCTCTCCGGACCATCCTCACCACGGCTCCGGCGGCGAAGGCCGCGGGACCGATCCATCGGAACGCATCGGGGAGGGGGAAGGGGGTCAGGTGCAGAAGGAGCCCGTCCACGGCGCTGACGAGAAGGACGGCGCTCGGGGCGAAGCCGGAGAGGGTGGCGGGTGATCCTTCCCGTTCCGGCCTGGTGAGCGAAAAGGCCAGATACAGCAGGACGGTCGTCCCGGCGATCTGGAAAGCGGGCTCCCCCCAGGGAAGGTCCAGGCTGACAAGCCCCGCGAACCTCAGCACGGCTATGAAAACCGCGAACGCTACCAGCCTGAACACTGCTTTCCTGGACACGGGAACCTCCGGCGATGAGAAGGATCGGCGATGCCCCGGCACTGGGCCGGTGCGGCTATCTGACCAGGGCGATCTTGAGGACGGTCACTTCGCCGCCCGTGTCGAGCAGGGCGAAGTACGGGCCGCTTGCGGCGGGTTCCCCGTCGCTCGAACAGCCGTCCCAGTAGATGGCGCCACCCTCCACCGGAGCCCTGTACGGGCCCGGCGGGAGGCCGCTCCTGCGAATCTCGGCGATCTCGCCTCCCTCGAGGGGCATGATCGTAAGGATGACGTCAGAGACGGCTTCCAGGTCGAAACCGAACCATACTCCTCCGAGGGAAGGAACCGGAAAGGCCGACGGCGGCAGGCCCCGGGGCTCGAAATCCACATAGACCGTGGTCTCGACTCCGGAGTCGCCGAGGAATCCCGTCACCTCGCGGACCGTTCCCTCCCCGCCCGAACCGGTGATGGTGAAGGCCCCGGTCGCGTCCGGGCAGAAGGCGAACCATCCCGAAGGGCCCGAGGTTATCTGGAATACGTCTCCCCCGATGCTCAGCGCCAGGGGTCGGCCCGGGATCGGTGCGCCGGTGTCGCTCCGCCTCACCAGGCCGGTGACGGAACGGTACATGAATGCGGCCGCGGCGTCGATGACGCCCCAGCCCAGCGCGCAGTCCGGCGAGGAGGCCTGCGAGGCGGTCGCCCTGAGGGCCTCGAGAGCGTCCATCGATGTCCATTCCGGGTGGGCCTCCAGAAGCAGCGCCGCTGCACCGGAGACCATCGGGGCGGCGAAGGAGGTGCCGTTGGCGGGGTGGTAGCCCGTCCCGCCGTCCTGTGCGACTATTACGCCTACGGCGCGGGCGCAGAAGTCGGGTTTTATCCTCCCGTCCCAGGTGGGGCCGCGTGAGGCGAACGAAGCCGGCGAGCCGAGCGCGTCCACGCCGCCCACCGCGAAGACCGAATCACCGTCTGCGGGAGCGATGAGAGTGCCGTCGCCCGGCCCGTCGTTCCCGATAGCGTTGACCACCGGCATGCCGCGCGACGCGGCCAGGTCGGCCGCTATGGTCGTGAGGGCCGTGTTGCCGTCCATGTCGGAATAGGAGTACCAATCGATGTAGCCCAGCGACGAGCTGACCAGGGACGCCCCCTGGAGGTCGAGCCACTCCAGGCCTTCGATCCAGTAGTCCTCCTCCCCCTGGTACTCTCCGGATATGTCCTCGGTCTTGGCGAGGGCGAACGAGGCTCCGGGGGCGGCGCCGGAGAAGACCCCCGGCTCCAGGCCTCCCGCAACGGAGAGGGTCGCGGTGCCGTGGGCGGCCTGCCCCCCGGGATCGCCCGGTTCCCACCCCGTGTACCCGTCATCGTTTATGAAGTCGTACTGGGCGATGACATCGACGGAGGCGAGAGCGGGATGCTCCAGGTCGAACCCGGTGTCCAGAATGCCTACCGTGATCCCGGAACCGGTCCAGCCTCGCTCGAGGAGCAACGCTACTCCGGCCTGCTCGAGCTGGCTGTCGGACATGCCGCCGGTTGCCCGGAAGGAGGAGTCGGGCGGCTCGTACACGCTCCTGGCGACCGGCCTTATCCTCGAAACGAACGGGAGGAGGAGCAGCTTACGCGCTTCGGATTCCGACGCATCGACGCTGACGGCGTTGAGGAAGCGGGAGCGGGTTCTCACCCGCCCGGGGCCCAGGATCGACTCGATCTCCCCGACGTAGCGAGGCCAGGGCTCCAGGTCGAACGAATCGGCGCCGCAAGGGAGGCCTGCTTCGAGCCGCCTGTCCAGGCTCGCGGGATCGAGCGAATCGCGGAAGGCCTCGATTCTGGCCTCATACCCGGATCCCCGATCCGTGAGGAAAACCCACCATGCGGAAGGGCCGGGTTCCTGCGGAACCGTGGAACACAGCACCGCCAGCAGGATAGCGGTCAATTCAGCGGATCGCCTGTTCCGGTAGTGATCAGACTAGTGCTGATCGGATTCGTCGATCCAGCGGTAGATGTAGTACTCGCCCGTGGAGTCGGGATGGCAGATGAAGCGGGCGGTGCCCGTGGCCTGGTATCCGCCGCTGCCGATGTGGACCTTCAGGTCGAACTGCCTGGGCAGCTCGCGGTACAGGGTGTCCTCGCCGCCGCCCGACCATTTGTAGTCGAGCGTGCCGTTCAGCGTCAGCTCGATACGATCGACGCTGTTGAACATGTATGTGTGGAACAGCTCTTCCCTGTCGAGGCCCCAGTAGGTGTCCATCTGGCCGTCGCCGTCGTAGTCCGCCCAGTCGGTCTCCAGCAGGTGGAACTCGAAGTCGTTCCGGAAGCAGGACATGTAGAGGTTGAGATCCCTGGAGATGTAGGCGTATTCGAGGTTGTCTATGACCTTCCAGGCGCTGTCGCAGTATTCGTGGTACTGCACGGGGGAGGGATCTTCCCCCCCACCGGGCCCAAACGGGTTCCAGCAGCCCTGGGCGGCGAGCAGCGCGGCGGACATGCCGCAGGCGATGACGAATGAACGCTTCGACGGGAACATAGTCCTCCCTCTCACTACATGCCGGTGGGAGATGCCTCCAACCCTGTTTGAACAATCGCCTCGCAGCCGGCCCCCGTCAATCCGCCCGGACGCCTTCGGCTGGAAGCCTCAGGCATGTGGTCCGAGTTGACGGCACGGTGCTTCACCGGTCATGCTAACACAGGGTAAAAAAGCATTATGGGAATCAACCTTCTCATCCTGGCCCTCGTCCTCGTCGGCGGCACCGTGGACGAAGCCATAACCCTTTACGAAAACGGCGACATACCCGGGGCGATCGCCGCCCTGGAGTCTATCGTGGCCGGCCCGAACCTCTCCCTCGACGAGCGCATCCGCGCGCTCGACAGGCTCGGGTCCGCCTACTTCGCAATGGGCCGGTCCGACGACGCTGGAGCCGCCTATCTGGAACTCCTCAAGCTCGATGTCCACTACGACCTCTCTCCGAGAGCCAACCCGCGCCTCAGGAACCTGCTGGGAGAAGTCCGCACGAGGAACATGGCCGGGGCCGAGATCGTCAGCTTCCCGGAAGGCGCGCTCATAACGCTGGACGGAGAGCTGATGGGCGTTACGCCGATCACGCTGGACGGGCTCATGGCGGGCGAGGACTACGAAATCTCGATCTACTCGAACGGATTCGTCGAAGAGACCCGGATCTTCACGGCCCAGGCAGGCCGGACCCACGCCCTGTCCTTCTCCCTCTCTCCCGTGCTCCCGGATTTCCTCGCCGGCCCTTCGGACTCGTCGCCGGCGGCGGGAGCGGATGTCGATCTGGCCGTCATTCTGGGCACGGAAGACTCCCGGGAGGAGGGAGGGCGGACCGCTCCGGCGACGACGGCCGACCTCGTGAACACCCTCACCTCCGGAGGCGGCTTCGACATGGCGGCTCTGGCCGGATCGGGCGCACTCAGCAGCCGGAGAACCTCCACGGGCATCGCCGGATCGGAGCGTGTCGACAATGTCCAGCTCGTCTCCGGCACGGACGTGCAGGCATCGGCCTCCGCGGACATGGGATCGACCATGGTGTTCTCGGGAAGGGAAGAGTCCACCGCGGCGGGGTTCGACGCCGTGTCGGCGCCCGGCAGCTCCAGGACCGGCGAGGAGATAATGGAGGTTCTCACGGAGAAGCGGACGGCCGTCTCCTTCATCTACAACAAGCATCTGCGCAGCGATCCCATGCTGATGGGAACCGTACTCATAGAGATGGTCATCGAGCCGAGCGGCAGGGTGTCCAGCGTGAGCATCCTCGGATCGAACACGTACAACCCGGCCTTCGAGCTGGAGCTGGCCCGCACCATAGAAACCTGGCGCTTCGGCGCCGTCGACGAGCACGAACCCCCTCTAACCGTCCAGTACCCCTTCTCCTTCTCCCAGTAACCGTCCGGTGTCAGAGGAAAAAACGTCAAAAACGCAGGATTTCTGAATAAGAAGCAGTGAATAATAGATTGTCGCTTCGGCGTTGATTCCTTTCCACAGCTACTTATCGCTTTCTCATTATCTGATTCATGCTGACAGACAGCATTATGTGGAGGGGAAATCAAGCCATTTTTGAGTATTTGACGTTTTTCCCTCTGACACCGGACTCAGCGGAGGAGGACGAGGCGGAGCGGAGCGGTTAGGAGGGAGCGGGGGCCGGCGAGGATCGCGAGATAGACGCCCTGCGGCATCGGGCTCGCAGGCCAGGAGACCGTCCGGTTCTCCCCCGCCGCGACAGGCGCCCTGAAGACGATCCTTCCCGAGCAGTCGAGAATGAGCAGTTCCGACTCCCCGACCACCGGAGGACACGATATCGTGAATTCCCGGGCGGGATTCGACCCGGCCGGCATCAGGGTCAGGCCCGTGGGCGGATCATCTCCGGGGTCGATTCCGATGCATTCCTGGAAGCGTATCGCGTCGAAGCCCAGCCTCCTGCCTGCAGTTCCGGCCCTGTCTCCCAGCAGCACCGAGAGGCCGTCCATCGCCCGGTAGGGCCCCCCGAGCATCGCCCAGCAGCCCTGCAGCCCGGCCTGATCCACCAGCACCGTGTCGATCGCTCCGCCGTGGTGGATCCTGTAGACGGCCGATGCCTGTGAACCCTCGGGCACCCATGCCTCGAGCATGCCGTAAGCGCTCGAATCGGGGAGGTCGAACCGCCATTCGGCCCAGTTCACGTCCGGCCCTGATCCGACGGTGAACGTGTAGAAGTGGCTGTAGAGCATCCCGGTTCCGCTGTAGTGCCAGTAGTTGGACGGCCCGTGGAGGGTGAACGTCGCTTCGAGGTTGTCCGTCATCCTGTCGCGTTGAGGCGGTTCCGTGAACCACTGCTCGATGCAGTTCCACAGCTCGGGTCTGGACCCGTCGTAGCCGAGAGCCCAGATCCCCGCCCCCTGGAATCCGGACCCCAGTATCAGGCTGTACTTCAGGGAAAGCGATCCCGGATCGTCGAACCAGCCCTGTCTCCATCCGGGATCCCGGTATCGGTACCAGGGCGTCAACGACTCCGGGTCCCAGAGCCTGCCGTGCGTCTCCGCCCGTGAGGCGAGCGACGAATAGGAGAGTGTCGAACAGGATCCATCGACAACGGAGTGGGGATTCCCGTCCTCCGTCTCCCATTCGAATCCGTAGTATGGCAGGCCGACCACGAGCTTATCGTGGACCGACGGAGCGTGGATCACGTAGTCTCCGAGGGACCAGGCCATGTTGGCGGGGGACTCCGGGCCGGCTCCCCATCCCGTCAGCGGGCAGCAGGGGCCGGCCTCATCGGACCAGGAGCCGTGGAAGGGGTAGCACATCATGAAGAGGGCGTCACAATTCGATGCCAGCAGGTCGTAGTCGAATGCGCCGGCCCAGTCCACCGCCGGCGTGCATATCGAGAGATGGCTTCCGGGACGGCTCTGATCCATGGCCTCCCTCAGATCCGCGACGAATGCGGTCAGCGCGTCGCGGTCCGTCGAGAGGACCCCTTCGAAGTCGAGGCAGATACCGTCCATGTCCGGGTTGTCGTCGAGCAGCCCGACGAGGGTCTCCAGCGCGGCATCCTTCGAGGAGGTGAGTATCGAATGGATCCCGGAGCCGGAGAAACATGTCACCGTGACTACGGCTGAACCACCTGCGGCATGCACGCCCGCGACCGGGCCTTCGAAGGCTCCTGGAAATCCGTGCCATGCCGTGATCGTACCGGCAGAGCCCATATCGACCGAGAAGCAGGCCAGTACGGAGATCAGGTCGTACCGGAGATAGGAATGGCCCGTCCAGTACGGGAGAAAGCCGAATACGACAGAGGAGGGGGTTCCGCCCATGTCGACCCCGTCAACAGGGAGGGGACCGGCGGGATCGCTTCTCCCACGGCTGTCCATCTCGTGAAATGCGGGAAGAACCGGCAGATCACCCCGGCAGCCGCCCGACGTACACAAATCGGGTCCGAGCAGAAGGCAGACCAGGAGCAGCTCCGTCAAGCCTTCTCCTTTTCCTCCAGATCGTCCTCGTCGTTCCTCGTAAAATACATGATACTCATGAAATGCATCTTCACCGGACCCCTGCCCCGGTGAAGTCGTGCCGCATCACCAGATCCTTGAGCTCCTCGCTCAGCCTCCGTGCCTCCTCGACAGTCAGCAGCTTCTCCTCGATCACGCTGGAGACCGACTTGTCGATGAGTTCCGCATCGAGGGCCCCGTCGTCCATGTGTCTTCTGATGTCGAGCAGGGTTTCGATTCGAAATGCGAGGAGACGGTGTCGACGAAGACCTGCCGGCCGGCATCGCCGCTCCTGAACAGAAGCGGGTTGATCCTGAAATGCCTCGCCGCAGGCAGGCAGTACTTTTCGAAGAGGTTGCCCTTCCTCCTGGTCTCCGAGACCTGAAGAAGCCCCACCCGCTCCATCTCGGTGATGTGGTAGTAGAGCTTGCCCTGGCTCTGCTTCATCGCTTTGCGGATCTGGGTGGTGGTCATGGGCCTGCCGTCCATGATCCTGAGAATCTCCAGGCGTATGGGAATCGCAAGTACCTTCACCTGCTCGAGATCATCGAGGTACATCACATCCTGCACTCGAATCCTCCTGAGCACGGTAGTTTCCGGTGAGTGACTCCGGCTGCAACCTAAAATCGGCGGGTGAAATCCGTCAAGGACTGACCGGAGCCTCGCATCCGGATATGTTTATCTGTTAGCCCGGCTTCGCCCGGGGGCCATCGCGGAGGTGCGTCTTGTCAAAAGCCGGGGCTGGGGCGCCCCGGGGCTTCGAGCATGTCCGCTCGGGGATTCTCGGGTCCTGGGGGCTTCCCTGGAGACTTATTCGTGACTCGGCGTCAGGTGCGGAGATCATGCACGTCTCCCTGGACGCGCCCGATCACTTCATCGGGATCTCGCTGCTGACGCCGCCCCGGGACTCGGCCGGCATCCCCCACATCCTGGAGCACTGCGTCCTGAACGGGTCGAAGTCGTATCCGGTGAGCGACGCATTCAACGAACTGTGGCGCGGATCGCTCCACACGCATCTGAACGCGGTAACCTATCCCGACAGGACAGTCTACTTCGCCGGCTCGACCCATGAGGGAGAGTTCCTGAACCTCTCCCGGGTCTACCTGGACCTCGTGTTCAACCCGCTGCTGGACCGCAGGAGGATGCTTCTGGAATCGTACCACCTGAGGCCCGAACGCAGGGGGAGATCCCTCCTCGGACGCCCTTCCGGAGTCATCTACAGCGAGATGAGAGGCTCGTACTCCGATCCCGGGGAGCTTTCCTACCTGAAGATCCAATCCGAACTCCTGCCGGACACCCCCTACCGCAACGACTCGGGCGGCGATCCATCCGAGATGGGCAGCAGCACCTGGGAGGAGATCCGCGAGTACCACCGCGCATACTACCGTCCCTCCAACGCGAGGATCTTCGTATGCTCCCCGATGGACACCGGAGACCTGGCGTCCCTCATCCACCGGGCGCTGCCGCACGACCCCGCCCCCCGGCCGGCTTCTCCGGCCATCCCCCTCCAGCCGAGATGGAGGAGGCCCAGGAAGGCCGTACTGGTCACGCCGAAGGAGCCAGGTGGCGCATCCATCGACTTCTCCTGGCTGCTGGGCGAGTCCGGCGACTCCGAGCAGGCGGCTCTCGCCCAGATCCTCGAGGAGGTTCTCCTGTCCGATGCGGGCTGTCTCTACAGGGCTCTGATGGACAGCCGCCTGGGGACCGATCTCTCCTACGAGTCCGGGCTGGAGGTCGAACTCAGGGAGATGCTCTTCACTGTTGGCCTGAGGGGGACCTCGGCCGGTAGAGCCGATGCCGTCCGCCGGACGATACTCGACGAACTCTCCCGCTTCATCTCGGACGGTCCGGCCGAAGACGTCCTCGATGCGGCCGTGAACTCCCTCATGTTCGCCTACCTGGACAGGGTCGAGGATTTTCCGCTCGCCCTCTTCACGAGAGCCATGAGGGCGTGGTCCTACGGGCTTCCCCCAGACGGATGGCTGGATCACGCATCCACGATCGGCCGCCTCGCCGCGGGCGGAAACCTGACCGGGAAGCTCAAGGCCGCCGCATCCACATGGCTGAGGGACAACCCTCACAGGCTCCAGCTCCTGGTCGAGCCCGTCGCACGGAGAGTGCGGGGCGAAAGGATGGTCAGGCTGGACCGCGCCCGGCACGAGATCATCTCGACCGAGGCGCGCGAACTGGAGGAGTTCTCCGCCATGGAGGACACTCCCGAGGCGCTCCGCTCCATCCCGAGGCTCGATCCGGGGGAGCTTCCGATGTCGGAGAGCGGCGACAGGCCCGTTCTGCGGAGATCGAACGACACGGACGTCCTGCTGCTGGACGGCCGTGGGGGGACGGCCTGGCTCGAGATGGCCTTCGCCGTCCCGGACCTCTCCAGGTCCGAGGATCTGCATCTGCCCCTCGCCCTGAGCTGCCTCACGGGGATGGGCGCAGGCCGCTTCGATCACTGCGAGATGTCGATAAGGCTGGGACGGGACACCGGAGGCATCGATCCGAGGCCGGCCGCCTGCGAGGAGGCCGCCACCGGCAGACCGGCCCACGTGGTCTCCATCCTCGTCGGATTCTTCCCGGAGCGACCGGCGGAGGCTCTTGCGCTTCTCCGCACCGCCCTGCTCTCGACCCGGTTCGGAGACCTCGACAGGCTCGCGGAGATCGTGGAGGAGCAGAGGGGAAACGATCTCTCCGACCTCATCGCATCCGCCGACTGGTATGCGAGGGTGTCGGCCGCCTCCCGCCTGTCGGAATCCTTCGCGAGAAGGAACGACTGGGAGGGCCTGCCGCAGGCCGGGTTCATCGCGGGAAGAAAGATTGAAACCCGCAGCCTCTCCCGGCTCTCGGAAAGGCTGGAGGCGCTCGTTCGAAGGATATTCACCAGGGAGAGGCTGATCTCGGTCGCATGCTTCCCGGGAACTCAGCCGGAGAGGGCCCTGGATGCCTTGTCGGCTTTCATGGACGATCTCCCCGCCGGCGGACGCGACTGGTCGGCACACAGTGCAGAAAGCCGGCTGACGGGCGCCGGAGCGGTCATGATGCCGCTGAGAAGCGAGGTTGCAACGGTGTGCACGGTCGTACCGGCGCCCCGGCTCGGATCGTCCGACGCCGCGCTTTTCACGGTGGGAACGGCGGCCTTCTCGGACGGCCCCATCTACAGGAAGCTGAGGATGTCGGGGGGCGCCTACGAGGTGTCGGCCTGGCACGATCCCATGACGGGCCTCGCCTTCTTCGCGAGCAACCGCGATCCCGACCCGGCCAGGACCAGGGCGTTCTTCGCCTCCTCCCCGGACCTGCTCCGCGCCTCCCCGCCATCCGGCGAGGACGTCCGCCTCGCGGTCCTCTCCACCTTCGCCGGGCTGGAACAACCCGCGGGTCCAAGGGTCAGGTGCGGCATGGCCCTGGCGAGACACCTCGCCAGGGTGACTCCGGCCGACATGGAGGCCTTTCGTGCGGATCTCGCCGGCCTCGACGCCGGGCTGGCGGCCGAACGCTACCCCGACCTTCTCGAGAAGGCCCTGGAATCGGCCTCGGTTTTCGTGCTGGCCCCCGAGGGGGTCTCCGTGGAGAGCGTTTTCGGAAGCGGGACGGACGCGATCGTCCTCCCGGCCTGGAGGTAGGACAGATGGACGGTAACAGGGTGAGGGAGATGCTGGTTCAGAGCGACGCTCTTCTGGAGGGGCATTTCAGGTACACTTCCGGCCGCCACGGGAGGGTCTACTTCGAGAAGATAAGGATCGCGCAGAATCCCGCACTCGTGGACGAGCTGGGCGGCATGATGGCGGACGCCTTCCGCGGCGATTCCGAAGAAATCGACGTGGTCTGTTCGCCGGCCTTCGGAGCCATCGTCTTCGGTTTCAGCACGGCAAGGCACCTCGGGAAGCCGTTCGCCTTCCTCCAGAGGGACGGAGAGGGGCGCATGACCCTCAGGACGGGTTTCACCACCGTCGGGGAAGGCTCCCGGGTTCTTCTGATCGAGGACGTTGCGACCACGGGCGGCAGCATATCCGAGTCACGCGAAGCGATCGAGGCGAGGGGCGCCTCCGTAGTCAGGACCGGGATTCTGGTCGATCGGACGAACGGCGCACTCGACCCCGGAATGCCCTGGAAGGCGCTTCTCTCCGTCGAGGCCGAAAGCTGGGAACCTGCGGACTGTCCCCTGTGCCGGCAGGGGGTTCCTCTCCATACCCCGGGCTCGTCGGGCAGGAAGCCGGATCGAGCCTGAAGACCTCCTTCATGCCTGCGTAGAGCCCGGGACGCTCCCGCAGCAGCCTGGTCGGCTGGAGGAAGAAGAACTCCGCGGCCGAGGCCAGGAACTCGACGGGAGACGGCGGCGGATCACCGGGAAGCGGCCTGTCGCCCGGAAGTCCCTGCTTCATCGCCTCGTCCAGCGTGCGCTTCCATCGCTCAAGCTCCTCTCCGCGCAGGCCGGACGGGATGCCGTCGGCCCCCCTCACGCCGTCGATCACGTGAGTGAATTCGTGTACCGCCAGCGCAGCGCCGGGACCGCCGAGGAGATGGGGCAGCGAGATGATCACGTCCCCGAGGTGGTGGGCCATCCCGAGGACGCTCCTCCTCCCCCTCTCCCCCGTCAGCTCGAACGAACCGTCGTCGGCAAAGCTCCCTGGATAGATCAGAATCTCGCCGAGGCCGTCGTATTCCCAGTCCGGCCGGCCGAAGACGAGCATGACCGCCGAAGAGGCGATCAGCGCCCTCATGGATGGAGTGACCTCCACTCCCGAGACTCCGGTTATACGGTGCCCGGCGAGGAATGCAGCCGCGAGCCTCTCGAAATCCGACGCCTCCTCCCCCTCCAGCGAGGCGTAGAACCATGAGCAGGCCCTCATGGCTTCCTCCGTCTCGCGGTCCAGGCCCGCATCCGCGGCTTTGGCCCTCCGCATCGCGGATCTCCGATAGGCCAGATACTCGACGGCCCCCACGGCCGCTACGAAGGGGACGAGCAGGGCCGCCCGGGGGCCCGCGAGAACGAGGGGCAGGCATACGGCCGACCAGGCGATGCAGGACAGGTAGAACCTCCTCCGCATGGAGGCCCGGTCAGGGATTCTCATGGCTTCCCGGCGAGGCTTTCAGGATGACGGCTTCGAGCAGCGGGTCGAACCGGACCGAGGCCGCCGGAACGAGGTCCAGACCGAGTACGGAGGCAGCGCGCGATGCTGTGGCCATGCCGCCGGAGGGGCAGGCCACCACCGGGTCCAGGGGAGCGAGAACCTGCAGCGCATACACGAATTCCGCAGTGCTGTCCGCGAACAGGACCGGCGTCCCTTCCGCCTGGAGCGCCGCGAACTCGCACGGCAGCTCCCAGGAAGTCGCTATGACGGCTCCTCCGTGCGATCGGGCGGCCTCCACGAGTTCGGCCGATCTCTCCCGCTTGGCAGCGAGGAAGCACAGGGATACGGCTGCGGTCACCAGGCCGGCGGCGAGGACGGCACGACGACCCGCCCTGCCGGGCCTCGCGGCCGCAACCGCGAACATCAGCAGCGAAGGCATCAGCAGCCTGGAGCCCCACGCCACGTCGAGCGCGTGCATTGGGTCCATCGCCAGAAGTGTCGCCACGAACGCCGCCCCGGGGACGAGCCATGCCCTGGAAGGCCTTCCGGCGAGCCAGAGGCAGGGGAAGACCACCAGCGGATGCTTCAGCTCAAGAAGCGAGAACAACCCGAGGCCGTTCAGGGCCGGGGCGAGGGCGAGAGCCGCTGAAACCGCGGCCCCGAGGATCGAAAGCGCAGCGCACGGCCTGGAGTCGCCCCGCGAAACCGACCAGAGGCCCCAGAGGGCTAGTCCGCACAGGGCGGACACGCCGTCGGACGCATACGGAAGGCACGAGAGAAGGGCGGTTCTCAGGACGAAGATCTTCCTGGCGACAATTCCGGTCGATGCGAATCCGTAGAGATCCGTCTCGGTGCCGCTCGCCTGGAGATGGGTTCCGATCCAGCTTCCCGTGAGCAGCTTCTGGGCCGTGCAGAACAGGACTACGGAGGCGGCCATGATCAGCGACCCGTGCAGCACGGACGCCCCACGGCCCGTCTTCCGGCCGGGAACGGCGACGAAGGCCGCAGCGGGAAGGAAGACGAGGCATTCCTCACGAAGCAGGCCAGCCGCCAGGACGAGCGCGGTGCAGGGTATCCTCCATCCCTTCCGGAAGGCCGTCCAGGCGGCAGCGCAGAGTGCGATGGCGGGCAGGTGCCCCCAAAAGGTCTGGCTGAAGAAGAGGATCGGCGTGCAGAGGAGCACGATGGCCGGCCCCTCTATCGCGCCGAAACCCCTTTCCCGGAGGATCGAGCCGAGCAGGAGGACCGCAATGCCCAGTGAGAGCGCCTGCAGCACGGCGTATCCGCGGACGCCAAGAGCGGCCCGGAATGGAAGGGCCGCCAGCGCCAGCGACGGCGAATACTGGGCGTACAGCCTCCCATCCGAAAAGGTTCCGTACTGATGGGGAACCGGTCTGAGGGAGGAGGCATGTGCCCCCGCGAGATCCGCGCCCGGGTAGGGCAGCTCGGGCGGGAGCCTTAGCGGAGACGAATGGACGGCCTCGCCCTGCAGGAAGTTGACCGCCTCGTCGATTATCCAGAAGGAGAATGGCAGGGAGAGGGAGAGGCAGAAGGCGGCCACAGCCGCCAGCAGGGCCGTGGCGGGAGCCGCGAACGAACGCCGGGAGTTAGACATTCCCCCCAGCCATGTCCTCCAGCTCCAGATAGTTCTCCCTGAGGCCGTCGGAGGGATCGAGCCCCAGAAGGGATGCCGCCTCCACGAGGGCTTCGGGCGACCCGGCCTCGATCTCGATGAAGGTTCCGAAATGCAGTCTGTCCAGACAGACGGTCGCATCGCCGCACCGGCCGGTCATCCTCGTCTTGGAGTAACGGCGGGCGACGCGGAAGCCGATGGCGGCGAACATCTCCTCGAGAGCCTGCGGCGGGCAGCAGACCTCGGTCTCGTACTCCTTCCGGATCTTCATCCGCGAATCCTCGACGGGGGTCTTCACCGTAAGAATCGTGACACCCCCGGCGTTCCTTATCCGCAGCAGGATGCGCTTCCCCGACAGCGAGCCGTCGAGCGAATCCAGAACCGCGTTCTCCTCCTCGACCGGCGCGGAGAGGGCTATCCCCCTGGACGAGATCAGCTCCCGTGCCTCGACGAACGCAGCAAATCTGAACTTCAGCTCGCACTCCAGCATCGCGGCCCTCCGGACAAGGCGTCCCCGGAAGCACGGGCGCCCGTGTTTGACCGAATCCGTGGCATAAGCTACATTCGCGGACGGTGGAGGACTAGTCTAACGGTAAGGCAGCGGACTTGAAATCCGCCGGGTTTAGGCCCATCGGGGTTCGAATCCCCGGTCCTCCGCCACTTTCATGGATGTTCCGTAGCTATTGAGGGATGGTTGTGGGGGTCTCCGATCTGTTTTCTAAGCGTCAGAAGCGCGCCCGCGGCGAAGTGCCTGATGTTTATGTCTATGACGACCTGCCACAGCCGCTGCGGGTGCAAATCGTTCACATCATTAGAGATGCCTTCGGGGAGGATGGATTCGGCACTTCCCATGCTTGTGATGCATATAAGTTTGTCAAACAAACGCTATGCCGAGAGTACGGTGTTTTTGAACTGGTCAAGCACCCACAGTCGGATCAGCTCTCGGTCTTTAATTTCTTCTTACAAGAAGAATCTGTCGAGCGCGCGCTGGACGTTGTAGAGCTGTGCTTCAGGATCATCCAGTTCGTCATCGCAGAGGACTGGTATTATATGAAAAACACTCGCCGGGATATTGAACCTGCTGATGCTGTGGCGGAGCTTAACGAGCGCTTCAAGGAGCACGGGGTTGGCTACCAGTTCGAGTCTGACGAGATCATCCGTGTCGATTCTCAATTTCTGCATACTGAGGCTGTCAAGCCAACGCTGGAGGTTTTGAGTGACAAGAACTTCAAGGGTGCGAACGAAGAGTTTCTGAAAGCCCACGAGCACTATCGACATGGGCGCTACAAGGAATGTCTTTTGGACGCGCTGAAAGCATTTGAGAGCACCATGAAGACGATCTGTAGTCTTCGTGGCTGGCCGACACAGCCAACGGATACGGCGAAGAATCTGATTGCCACCTGTATGAGCAATGGCCTGTTCCCGGCGTACTTCGATTCGCAGTTCTCGTCCATTCGCTCACTGCTGGAAAGCGGTGTGCCGACAGTACGAAACAAGTACGCCGGCCACGGGCAAGGCGCAGCGCCGGTCGCAGTGCCTGAATACTTGGCTCGGTACACGTTGAACCTCACGGCGACGACCATCCTCTTCATGGTCGAGGCGCACCAAGCTATGAAGCCAGGCGATCTGCTCCCAATAAGCTAGACCGTTTATGGTGTCAGAGGAAAAAACGTCAAAAACGCAGCATTTACGAAATATATTGTCACATGAATGATATGATGTGATTGGGGTGTGCCTGCAATCTGCAGGCCTTCAAGTAGATGATAATACGGCTATGCTAACAGAGCGCGATTTATAGGAACATTTAATACCCGTTTTTGCGTATTTGACGTTTTTTCCTCTGACACCGGATTTCGGAAACGCCTGTGGTGGATTCATTCAGTTGTCATTATTGTATTTGTTGTTTCTCATAGAAGTACACTCTCGGGTAGTCATAGGGATCGGTCACAGCTCCGACAATTCCAGCCTCTCCCACTGAGAATGTCATCTCAAGCTTTTCCTCATCGACGAGAAGAACAGCAGTGTACTGCAGGGTGCCCTCTTCCCATACATCGAAATCATATGTATCGCCGCTTCCAAATCGTTCGATCCACAACCTACCTTCAATATCAACACCGACTATGGAAATGAGCCTGTCGTAGGGACATGGCTGATACCCACCAGGATAGGCTCTGTCGTTTACTGCAAATGCTTCAAATTCAGCTATTTCGGTCGCGATTTGCTCTGCGCTTTTCCTGTTTCGATCTGCGGGAAGTTCTATACTATAAGCCAGGCTTCCATCTGGATTGAGAACATCAACGGAGTAAAGAGTGTTATCAGTAACCAGATAGACCATTCCCTGTCTGTCTGCATAGAACTCCAGAACCTCAAATTTCCGAACTCCATCATTGTATCCAAGTTCATCGCAATTCATTACGTAATAGAACTCGGACACATCGATATCTGAATCATACCGGGCACAGTAATAGAAACCGGCCGTTACACCATCGATTGTCATTCCATCGAGATCAACTCCGACTATTGATGAAGAATCTACTGCCCATAACGTTCCGGGGGGATCACTTCTACTGGTTGGGAAATAGTCACCGAGATAATTCGCATCGGCATCATAGGTCATGAGATTCATCTTCATATAATCCGAGATCAGAATTCTACCGTCTCCTAAGGTGCAAACCGCCTGGGCACCCTGAAGTTCACCGGGACCACTGCCGTTTCTCAGTGCACGACGCGGCTCTCCGCCAGGCGGGATCAGTCTCAAACATCCTGCGGGTTGGTCAAGGATTACGAGAGTACCATTCGGGTGATGGCAGATTGAGCTTATGGCTCCAATCATGCAGATAGAATCGCCTGTTTCAACACCGAAGGAATCAACGGCGCACAACTGGTATCGGGGAGGATATCCATCAATTTCGCCGGAGCGATCCGAATCTGAAGAGCACGCACTACTCATGAGCAGGGCGGGAACGATCAGATATTCAGGTGCAATTCTCATTTTCACATTTCCTTTTCGTCATGATAGCGTCACGCATCATCGGCGCGGCTCGCCCGCATCTGCAGAATGCGATTGCTCGGCTTCCGGTATGAGTTCATCAGGGAGACCATCAATAAATCGGGAAGTCCGTTGTCCTTGCGGCATGACTCAAGTACTCCGCCCACTGCTTCAGGTGGCAATTTCGCGAATCAATCGACATCTCGTCCATAATCATCACACCGCATGTTGCTGTCAACATGCCGGTTCCACTCATCAAACCGCCGCCTTGGTTCTCGGAGATGGTGTCAGAGGAAAAAACGTCAAAAACGCAGCATTTACGATATATATTGTCATACAAATGATATGATGTGATTGGGGTATACCTGCAACCTGAAGGCCTTCAAGTAGATGAGAATACGGCCATGCTAACAGAGCGCGCTTTCTAGGGACAATTACAACTCATTTTTGCGTATTTGACGTTTTTTCCTCTGACACCGGATTCAGCACACGCTCGTAGACAGCGAGATCATCGCCGGAGAAGCAGCAGAAGACGACCTCCTGTATACCCGGCGAATCGCACAGGACGCTCTCGACCGTACCGACCGCCACACGAGCGGCGGGCTCGACTGGATATCCATAGATGCCGGTACTGATGCACGGGAAGGCTATCGAGGCGACGCCCGCCGTAGCGGCCAGCTCAATGGATCGTCTGTAGCACGATGCCAGTAGTTCCGGCTCGCCATGATCGCCTCCGCGCCAGACCGGTCCCACCGTGTGAATGACGTGTCTGGCCTTGAGCCGATAGGCTTTGGTGATTTTGGCGTCGCCGGTCTCGCAGCCTCCGAGCTGCCGGCATTCCTGAAGCAGCTCAGGTCCGGCGGCTCGATGAATCGCGCCATCGACCCCGCCCCCGCCGAGCAGCGACGAATTCGCCGCATTGACGATCGAGTCGACGTTCAGGGTTGTGATGTCAGCACGGATGGCTCTCAGTACAGCTTTCATTTGAATACGGTTGTTTCCTCCTCGAATCTTGACGTCGCTCGTTGTGAAGCAATCGCGACAGATGCTGTGGAAAGCTTTAACGATGTGCTGCCCTGCCTGGCCCATATCGCAGGATTCCGAGATTTTTTAATGGCGCCGGAAGGATGAGACATTTCAGCCATCGCAGACAAGAATCTGTTCCAGCCTGGATACTTCATCCATCTGGCAAGGGGAAATCTGCCTGGCTTCACGAGCAGACCACCGGGATCATTCATGGTTCGAGAGGGGGTTCCAGCTTCTCGACCGCCTCCAGCACCATGCCTGCGGAAGCGATGAGGTCCTTCAGCAACTGCTCGTCGATCACCAGAAAGCCTTCATACTCGGACGAATTCCTGCGCCTGTGACACTCCGCCAGTGTCGCCCATACACCCGGACCCAGTCCGAGTGTGTGTGGAAGAGCCTGGAATACCACGAACCTGTTCACCGGTCTGTAGCCCAGCCTGCGAAGAGCAGTCAGGGAGAGAGAGAACGCACCGTTGTAGGCAAGGTCGAATCTGCTCTCGAAGGAGAGCTTCTCGTTGGCGGCATCTGAAAGCCTGTTCCCGCCTGATCGGACCAGCCCCTCGAACTCGTCCCTCAGTGCGGGTTCCTGCCTGACGAGGCCGACACCCATCAGCTTCTCAAGCGGATTCGACGACATCCAAGGATCCTGTCAAAACTATTTTATGCCGGGCGGCGATCCTCGAAACGAAGGAGTCTCCCGAGGCCATCCGGCTGACCCACTCCGCGGGTGTCATCAGGTTGACGCTGATCTGCCTCCCTACAACCTTTTCGACGGGCTGCAGAGCCTCCAGAATCATCGGATACGCCAGATTGTCTCCGATGATCATAATATCGACGTCACTTCCGGCATGCTCATCGCCTCTCACCGTCGATCCATAGATGAAGGCCAAGCGTATACTTTCCGAGAAGGGTCCAAGGGCTTCGCGGATGGGCTGGGCGATACCGACCGTCTTCACTATCAGGCCGTGGAGTTCCTCGAAGACGGGACAGCTCCTGTCGGCCTGGTACAGTCTCCTCTTTCCCACGGGTATCGTCGATACGAGTCCTGCCGAAACCAGTCGCTTCAGCTCACGGTGAACCGCCCCCACTCCTGATCCGGCGAGCCGGATCAGCTCAGCCCCCTGGAATGCGCGGTCGGGATTACCGTAGAGCAGAGCGAGCACTCTCATCTGGACGCGCGAGAACAGAGTCTCGGCGATTCTGATCGGAGGAAGCCCCTCGCACCCGGCATCGGAGTCATTCACAGGGCTTCCACCACGAGCCGCAGCCTTACCACCCATATCGGGTATATTTCTACCCATTATGGGTACTGTCAACAGTGCGAAAGGTGTCAGAGGAAAAAACGTCAAAAACGCAGCATTTGCGAAACATGTTGTCATGTGAATGATATGTTGTAATTGGGATGCGTCTGCAAACTGCAGGTCTTCAAATAGATGTGAATATGGTTATGCGAACGGAGCGCGCTTTCTAGGGACAATTATAACCCGTATTTGCGTATTTGACGTTTTTTCCTCTGACACCGGACTGGGTAGTTGGTAGTGCTGGTTGGTAGTGCTAGAATAGGGGTGAAGGAGGCATCGGGCCACGCCATGGAAGACTCTGTGATCATCGGCAAGAAGCATCTCGTGATAGTAGGCGACAGGCTGCTCGTCTCGCCCATGAGCGCCGGCGAGCGCACCCACACTGGTCTCTACCTCCCCGATTCGGCCGTTGAGGGGAAGAAGGTCTCCGGAGGATGGGTCGAGGCCGTGGGGCCCGGGTATCCGGTATCCATCGCATCCCCGGAGGAGGAGCCCTGGAGGCAGGGCCCTCCGGCCAAGCCGCAGTTCATCCCTCTCCAGGCCCGCAAGGGCGACTACGCCATGTACGTTCGTAACTCGGCCTTCGAACTCACGCTGGAAGGCAAGAAGTTCTTCGTCGTCCCCTACTCTGCGGTACTGGCCCTTCTGCGCGAGGAGTGGGAGCCCCCGGAACTCGACCGGGAGGATCAGGTCTGACGCAAGGGGCCCCGCCGAGCGGGGCCCCACTTCACTGGCAAGGTTCCGTCTATCGAGGCCGGAATCCTATATGCCCATGCTTCCCATGTCGAGCTTCCAGACGCCGCCCTCACGGACGAGCTCGATGTTTTCCTCGCTGATCTCACCGTTCATGTTCGTGCTCACCTTGACGACCGCGTTGTCGCCGTTGACCTCGGAGCTCAGAATGGTGACGCTGGCGTTGGCGAACATGTCCTTGATCATCTGCGAGGAGAAGAGGGCCGCGACGAAATCCTCGGTGGACATGGACTGGAGCTGCTCGGGGGTGATGTTGATGCCCATCATTGGAAGCATCGCAGCCGCCATGCCCGTGGTGTCGGCCTTGAGTTCCTCGAGTCCGGCGCCCATTTCGTTGATCGATGCCTGGGACATGTAGGACACGGCCCTGGCACCGTCGCCGGCCTTCATCGCGTCGAAGAACCCGGTGACAGCGGCATCGGGCTTGGCGCCACCGCAGGCGACCACGAGAGCTAGCAGCAATGCTGCCGACAGGAACCTTCTCATCTGTAACCTCCCATAACCCCGTTCCGGGGATTCGGATACCACCCGGTACCCTTCCAGCCGCCAGGAAGCGGCAGCAACAAGCGACAAACATACCGAATATCGGGAATGAACCGTTAATCCCGGCGGAGGCCGCCGGGGGCTTACACACTACATGCTGATCGAATCGGCCTTCCCGGACCCGTCTTCCCGGACGGTCGGAATCGGTTTCTCATAGATCCACTCCGTATGAATCACCGCCCCGGAACAGGAATGCCGGAATCGGAAACCGGCCCTCCCCCAGGGCCGAGGTACGAACAGCGCTAGAGCATGTTGCCGAGAATCGAATCCAGGAAGTCGGACCCCGTGATCCTCCAGGAGCTGTCCTCCCAGACCATGGCGAGCGATGCGCTGCGGCCGTCCGGCCAGTGAACCGTCACTTCCGCGTTGCGCCCGGTCATGTTCAGGTCCATGCGCTCCACCATGGACGCCTCGTAGCCGGCGAGATTCAGCGTGGGCATGAGCTGGGAGAGAAATTCGGCCAGGCTCATGCCTGCGAGGTCGGTTGTCGATAGATAGGAGAGCGACCGGGAGAGCACCACCCTCGCGAGTTCGGGTCTGACCTGAACGACCGCCCCGAATTCGGCCCACCTCGCTTCGAGAGTTGCCCTCAGGCTCGGGCTGAGCGTTTCGAGAAGGGCTTCGCCGTCGCCCCACTCGACCGCCCTCAGAAAATCGTCGGCCGTATCGACCGGCGACGCGAATGCGGGAACGGCGATCAGCGCGAGGAGCAGGGCAACCCGCACCATATCCATGTTCCCTCCCCTTTCCTGACCTCGACGGACAACGGAACGCCCGCAGGAACTTCCATCTCCATGCAGGCGGAATCCTCCACGGGAATCCTGGCAATCTCGCCCGACGCGGTTCCGACGACGACCTCGGAACGCCCGGGCACACTGACCGAGAGCCTTCCACCGTCGACCCGCGCCGAGAACCCTCGTGCATCGCCGAGCAGGGCGTTGCTCACGAAGCATCTTCCCGCCCTGATGGAATCCAGTATGGCTCTCTCGCCCTGAACATCCCGCCGATCCCAGTCGGAGTCAATGACCAGGTGCATCCTCAATCTGGAGAAGAGCATCTCGTAAGGGAAGATGCAGGTGTGGAACCTTCCGATGCCCAATCGGATGGCATGGGCATCCGGCCCTCCCACGGCGCACCCTCCGCAGGAGAACCACCTCCGGATCGATTCGTCGCATGGATGGATCGACATACGGTCGGGACGGACCACCCTGTCCCGGAAGTTCCAGGGCGTGAGCCCCGCCTTCCACATCGACATGTAGTTCCAGACCTCGACTCCGTCCACGCCTTCGACGGGCATTGTCCATCCGTAACTGCGGGTGCCGGGGAGATGGCCGCCCCTCTCGCAGGGGTGGGCGGCTATGGAGAGCCCGCCGGCCTCGCGGATGGCCGCGATCTGTTCACGGGTGTCCCGGGTGGACGGGAGAGAATCTATCCCGTAGGCGAGGACATGGCAGTTCCGGCGGGAGTCTTCCAGCTCCGCGCCGGGAAGGACGAACACGCCCCGGTGCATGCCAAGCCAGCCCTCGTGCCTGGCCGCCAGGGTTCTGTGATCGTTGATGCCTATGAAGTCGAGGCCGCAGCGGGCTGCGGCCTCGATCACCTCCTCGACGCTTCCGGTTCCGTCGGAGTGCCTGGTGTGCACATGCAGGACGCCGGTCAGCACCATGCCTTCAGGCGGATCCCCTGCGGCGGCGTATCTCCTTCGCCAGCGCCGGAAGTATCTCGAACATGTCGCCCACGAACCCGGAGGAGCAGAACTGGAAGATCGGCGCCGTCTCGTCCTTGTTGATGGCGAGGATGACGTCGGACGACTGCATCCCGACCCTGTGCTGCACCGCGCCTGAGATTCCGCATGCGATGTATTTCCTGGGCTGGACCGTCTTGCCGGTCTGGCCGACCTGGTGTGGATAGGGGATCCAGCCGGAGTCCACCGCCGCCCTGCTGGCTCCGACGCTGCCGCCCAGCAGATCGGCGATCTCCTCGAGGAGAGAGAAGTTTTCCGGATTCTTCATCCCTCTTCCGCCGGACACGATGATCTCTGCTTCGGCGATGTCCGCCACGCCTTCGTCGAGCACCCTGAAGCCCTGCAGTTCAACCCTGGAGTCCAGATCGCCGGGGAGGAGTTCGATCCTTACGATCTCCGCAACCCGCGCCGGGTCGGGGTCGATCGCCTTCATGACCCTGGGGCGGACCGTGGCCATCTGCGGCCTCGACCCCTCGCAGACGATCGTGGCCATGATGTTGCCGCCGAAGGCGGGACGCGTCTGGAGGAGAGCGTTTTTGGAAGGATCGAAGGAGAGAGAGGTGCAGTCCGCCGTCAGCCCCGTGTCCATCAGCTTGGCGATCCGCGGCATCAGATCCCTGCCCGTGGTTGTCGCTGCGGCCAGGACGATGGCGGGTTTCGTCTCCTCGATGATCCTCTTCACGATCCGGGTCCAGGGTTCGGTGAGGTAGTGCGAAAGCCCGGGCGACTCCGCGATCAGAACCCTGTCGGCTCCGTGGCCGGCGAGGATCCTTGGAGCGTCTCCGGCGGCTGCGGTGAGCAGGATCGCGCTCACGGGCCCGCCCTCGGACCCGGCTATCGCGCGGGCCGCGCCGAGCAGTTCGAGAGTGCTGTGATCGATCACGCCGTCGCGGGATTCGACTATCACGGCGGTTCCCGTCCAGGCGGACATGTCGGAGGGCCCTGCGGACTCCTTCCGGATTACCACGGCCCCTGACGGGCAGGACGATTCGCACGCTCCGCAGAGGGTGCATGCGTCGGAGACGAACGCGATCCCATCCCTGATGGAGATGGCTCCGAAGGGGCACGATGCGGCGCAGAGACCGCAACCGGTACAGACTTCGGATCGGATGTCGACTCTTGCGCTCATGCCCCGGCCTCCTCTCCGAGCAGGAGATCGGCCAGTATCACGGCCAGCTCCTCGGGGGATCCGCGGTGGATCGATCCTCCGCTCCTCGCCTCCGGCGAGGCGATCCCCACCACCCTGGTCGGAGAGCCGTCCAGGCCGGTCTCAGAGGGATCGAGCCCCAGATCCGCAATGCCCCATGTGGTCACGGCCAGGTTCCTGGCCTTCATCTTCCCCCTCAGCGAGGGCATTCTGGGTGTGTTGGCGTCCTTCAGCACGGTGACTACGGCCGGGAGCGTGGACGAGAGAGTCTCGACCCCGCCTTCGACGTAGCGCTCCACCACGATCCTGCCGCCCTCGATTCCGAGCACGCGGCCCACGAAGGTGAGCTGCGGCCAGTCGAGCGAGGCGGCGATCCCGGGGCCGGTCTGGGCGGTATCTCCGTCGATGGCCTGCTTGCCCGTGAAGACCAGGTCTATGGGCGCGAGCTTCCGGACGGCCGCGGCAAGCGTCTGCGAGGTGGCCCAGGTGTCGGCCCCCGCAAAGGCGCGGTCCGACAGGAGGACGGCCTGATCGGCGCCCATCGAGACGGCCTCCTTCAGGATCGCCTCCGCCTGGGGCGGGCCCATCGTGAGCGCGATCACTTCACCGCCGAGTTCGTCCCTCCACCGGAGACCCTCCTCGAGGGCGTAGACGTCGAACGGGTTCATGATCGAAGGCACCCCGTCCCTGACGAGAGTGTTGCGCACCGGGTCTATCCTCACCTCGGCGGTGTCCGGCACCTGCTTCATCGCGACGACTATGCGCATCTGTCACCTCGCCCCCGAGGCTGTTTCCCTGATCAGGTTCGAGGCGATCACGTTGCGCTGTATCTGGTTCGTGCCCTCGTAGATCTGGGTTATCTTGGCATCCCTCATCATCTTCTCCACCGGGTACTCCTTCATGTATCCATACCCGCCGAAGATCTGTACCGCGTCCGTCGTAACCTTCATGGCGACGTCGCTGGCGAAGACCTTCGCCATCGCGGCCTCCTTCTCGAACTTTCTGACGCCGGCGTCTATCATCCTCGCCACGGAGTAGGTGAGAGCCCTGGCGGCCTCCACCTGCGTGGCCATGTCGGCGAGCATGAACTGTATGCCCTGGAACGAGTCGATGCGCTGCCCGAACTGTTTACGCTGAGATGCGTAAACAAGCGCGGCGTCGAGTGCGCCCTGGGCGATTCCGACGGCCTGGGCGGCGACTCCGGGCCTGGAGTTGTCCAGCGTCTTCATCGCGACCATGAAGCCGGTGCCTTCGCGTGCAATGAGGTTTTCCGCGGGAATCCTGCAGTCCTCGAACACCAGCTCCCTGGTGGCCGAGGCGCGGATGCCCATCTTGTCCTCCTTCTTACCATACGTGAAGCCGGGGGTGCCGTCCTCGACGATGAATGCGGAGGCGCCTCTCGCCCCGCGTTCGGGGTCCGTCATGGCGATGATGGTGTAAACCTTCGCCTCGCCGCCGTTCGTGATCCACTGCTTGGTTCCGTTGAGGACATAGGAGTCGCCGTCGCGGACCGCCCTGGTTCTGATGCCGCCGGCATCGCTTCCGGCGTCGGGCTCGGTGAGCCCGAATGCCGCCAGGCTTTTGCCGGAGGCGAGTCCGGGGAGATATTTCCTCTTCTGTCCGTCGGTGCCGAACAGGAGTATCGGCATGGCCCCCAGAGCGTTGGCGGCATAGGAGGTCGCTATGCCTGCGCAGGCGCGGCTCAGCTCCTCGGCCGCCACACAGAGGGACATCGATCCCAGCCCGAGCCCCTCGTACTCCTCCGGGATGTAGATACGGAAGAGGTCGCTGTCGGCGAGGACATTCATGATCTCGTGCGGGAACCGGTTCTCGCGGTCCAGTTCCTCGCGGACAGGCTTTATGTGCTTTTCGGCGATCTCGGCGCAGAGTTCCCTTATCGCCTTTACGTCATCCGAGAGAAAGTAATCCATTATCCCCTCCTCCTTGGATCCGGCCTAGCGCCTCGGCGGCGGCGGCGGACTGTGCTTCCTTCTTGGTAGCCCCGCTTCCCGTTCCGGCCTCTTTCCGATCGACAGAGACCACGGCCTCGAACAACGGTTCGTGCTCGGGTCCGCCGGTACGCGATACTCTATAGACAGGCGGGGGAAGACCCGCAGCCTGGCACATCTCCTGGAGCCTGCTCCTCGGGTCGGAGCCCGGATCCGATCCGGACTCCAGCAATCGTTCTAATATGGCGTTTCTGATTACGGACCGTGCCTCCCGGATGCCTGCGTCGAGGTAGACGGCCCCGCAGACCGCCTCCACCACATCGGCCAGGATGGCCCCCGACAGCCTTAGCCCGCCCCCCGAGACGATCGACTTCTCCAGGCCCAGCCTCCTCCCGGCGACGGCGAGAGCCCTCGCAGAGACGAGCGATCGCTTGCGCCTGGTGAGCTGCCCCTCCCCTTCGCCGGGAAACCTTTCCAGAAGCAGCTCGCGGGCCAGCAGCTCCAGGACCGAGTCGCCCAGGAACTCGAGCAGCTCGTAGTTGGATCCGGCTCCGGCCGACCTGTGCGTGAGCGCTCTCAGCAGCAGTCCGCGTTCACGGAACCGGTATCCGATCGACGCCTCCGCCGCGTCGAGCGCAGTGGAGGCGTCGTCTGTCGATGGATGCACTATCTGCGGCCGACCGCCAGGGTGACGTTGTGTCCCCCGAAGCCGAACGAGTTGCTGAGCGCACAGCGGACATCCGCCTTGCGGGCCTCTCCGGGGACATAGTCCAGATCGCATGCCGGGTCGGGGTTCACCAGTGTCGCCGTGGGCGGGACGATGCCGTCGCGCATCGCCAGTATCGAGAAGATCAGCTCGATACCTCCCGCGGCTCCCAGCATGTGCCCTGTGACGGACTTCGTAGAGGAGATCATCACCTTGCGGGCGCGATCCTCGCCGAGCGCCACCTTGATGGCCTGGGTCTCGCCTGCGTCGTTCAGCTCGGTCGAGGTTCCGTGGGCATTGATGTAGTCGACGTCTCCAGGAGTGATCCCGGCATCCTCCATCGCGAGGATCATCGCCCTGGCGGAGCCTTCGCCGCCCTCGGCGGGCGCCGTGATGTGGTAGGCATCACATGTCATGCCCGCGCCGAGGAGTTCCGCATGGATGTGAGCACCCCTCCTGACGGCGAAGTCATAGTCTTCGAGGACGACCACCGAAGCCCCCTCGGCCATGACGAAACCGTCGCGCTCCCTGTCGAAGGGCCTCGAAGCGGTCTTCGGATCGTCGTTCCTCGTGGAGAGCGCCTTGAGGGAGCAGAATCCGCCGAGCCCCATCATCGTGATGGGAGCCTCGGCGCCGCCGGCCAGTATGGCGTCGGCGCGCCCCAGCCTGATGGCATCCATCGCGCAGGCGATGGCATGGCCGCTGGTGGCGCAGGCCGTCACTGTCGCGAAGTTGATTCCCCTGGCGTTCAGTTCGATGGCGACACGACCGCTGGCCATGTTCCCGATCATCATGGGGCAGAAGAACGGGCTGATCCTGTCCACGCCCTTTTCCAGAGCCTTTATGTGCTCCGTCTCGAGCGTTCCGAGCCCTCCTATGCCGGTGCCTATGATTACGCCAAGCCGCTCCGGAGCGACGGCGCCTCCACCCAGTCCGGCGGATTCGAAGGCCTCTCTCGCCGCGATGATGGCGAACTGGGTGTATCTGTCCGATCTTGCCGCCAGCTTGCGGTCGAGGAACCTGTCCGCCTCGTAGCCTTTTACCTCGCCGGCGATCCGGGTGGTGTACGGGGTGGGATCGAGGAGCGTAATCGTGTCGATGCCGCTCCTGCCGGCCACTGTGTTCGACCAGCACTCTGCTACGTTCAGGCCGACAGGGCTGATGGCGCCCAGGCCCGTAACTGCTACCCGCCTCTTCACCTGATCCATCCTTGAGCTGAGCGTTCGCGGAAAGCGGCTAAGCCGCTACTCCTCCACACCGTGGGCCTTGAGGTACTTGATCACATCTCCGACGCTCTTCAGCGAGGAGGAGTCCTCGTCGGAGATCTTCAGCTTGAAGGAGTCCTCGAAGTCCATCATGAGTTCCACGAGATCGAGCGAATCGGCCCCCAGGTCGGTCTGGAAGTTGGCTTCGGCGGAAACCTCCTCGGCCCTGACGCCCAGCTTGTTGACGATTATTTCGGTGACACGGTTCTCGAGGGACATCTGTCTCTCCTCTCAGGTTGACAATCCACCATCCACTGGTATCACGATTCCGTTCACATAGCTGGACGCGTCGCCCAGCAGGAAGGCCGTCACCTCGGCTATGTCCGAGGGCTTGCCCATCCTCCCCAGCGGGATGCGCTCGGCATAGCCCTTCCGGACCTCCTCGGGAAGGCTGAGGGTCATCTCCGTCTCGATGAAACCGGGAGCGATCGCGTTAACGCGGATATTCCTGGAAGCAAGCTCCCTGGCCAGAGACTTCGTGAACCCTATGAGTCCGCCCTTGCTCGCGGCGTAGTTCGCCTGTCCGGCGCTCCCCACGAGGGCGACGACCGAGGAGAGATTCACGATGGAACCCGCCCTCCGCCTCATCATCTGCCGCGAGACGGCCTTCGTCATGAGGAAGGCGCCCGTGAGGTTCACCTTCAGCACCAGATCCCACGCCTCGGCGTCCATCCTCATGAGGAGGCTGTCGCGTGTTACGCCGGCGTTGTTAACCAGCCCGAGAACAGGGGGATTCTCCTCTGCGATGCGTTCACAGACTGTGTTAACGTCGTTTTCGGAGGTGACATCCAGGCGATAGGGTCTGTAACTATCTCCCAGACGGGCTGCTTCCTCGCGGAGCCTGTCCTCCAGCATATCGCAGGCTGCGATCGTCCAGCCATCGGCGATGAGCCTTTCGGAGACGGCCAGTCCTATCCCCCGCGCAGCTCCCGTGACTATCGCCGTTCTCGTTCCAGGTGTCATAAGCCTCCCTTCATGTTCCGCAACCGCTCGCAGCGGTGGCTCACCCGTTCCACTTGACTATGATTCCGGCCCAGGTGAGACCGGCGCCGAAGGCTGCGAGAACGACGGTCTTGGGCGGGGTGATGATACCCCTCCTCATGGCTTCGTCCAGAGCGATCGGAATGGAGGCCGAGGATGTGTTGCCGTACCTGTCGATATTGACATAGACCTTCTCCGGCGGGAGTTCGAGAGCCCTCGCCGTGGCGTCGATTATCCTGTAGTTGGCCTGGTGTGAGATCAGCAGATCGACATCCGACTTGTCCGTCCCGTCCATCTCGAGGGCGAGCAGGCAGGACTCCCTCATGGCCCTGACCGCGTGCTTGAAAGTCTCCGAGCCGTTCATGGCGATGTAGTGCATGCCGGCTTCGACGGTCTCGTGGGTGGCGGGATTCCGCGACCCGCCTGCGGCCTGCACCAGGAGATCGCTTATCGCTCCGTCGCTGCCCCAGTGGTATCCCCCCAGCAGCCCGCCGGGCCCCTGGCTCGAGATCGCTGCGGCTCCCGCCCCGTCACCGAAGAGGACGCAGCTCGCCCTGTCCTTCCAGTTGGTGATCTTGGTCAGGCATTCGGCTCCGATCACAAGAATCCTGTCGAAAATCCCCGATTCCACGAAGGCCCTGGCCTGGATCAGACCGTAGACGAACCCGCTGCATCCTGCTGCGAAGTCCCAGGCAGGTACGCGTGACAGCCCGAGCCTGTCGGCGACCAGGCAGGCGGTTGCAGGGAAGGCGTGATCCGGGGTGACGGTTGCGATGAACAGGGCCTGCACGTCCTCCGGCTTCCAGCCTGCGGCCTCCATGGCGCGGGCCGCCGCAGTGGTCGCGAGATCGGAGGTAGCCGTGTTGGAATCCGTTATGTGCCTAGTCTTTATGCCGGTGCGTGTGGTTATCCACTCGTCGGAAGTGTCCACCATCTTCTCGAGGTCGGCATTGGTAAGGATCGCTTCCGGCACTGCGTGTCCAGTGCCTGTTATGAAAGCTTGTCTCTTCACTGGTTCTCCCCGCGGAGTGCCGTCATGCCTCTCAGCCCCTCCGATATCATGCGGTTCACTCCGCTCCTGTGGAAGCCGCAGGCGGCGGCGACCGCATTCCTTATCGCCTTAGGGTTGGAATTGCCGTGGGCTACTATCGAAACGCCGTTCAGACCCAGAAGGGGCGCCCCGCCGTATTCCGCGGAGTCGAGGCTCTTCCAGAGGGTGCTGAACGCGGATCTCATCAGGAGGAAACCGGCACGGCTGTACCAGTGTCCGGACATTTCGGAGAACAGGGCGCCGCCGATCAGGTCCGAGATGGATTCGGTGAACTTCAGCACGATGTTGCCGACGAATCCGTCGCAGACTACGACGTCCGCCTCCCCCTTGAGAATCCCGTCCCCCTCGATGTTTCCTGTGAAATTGAGGTTGGAGGAGCCGTGTTCGAGCATCTCGTAGGTTTCCTGCTCGACAGGCGAACCCTTGGTCCGCTCGGAGCCTACATTGAGGAGGGCGACCCGGGGATTCGGGATGCCGAATACTCCCCTCGAGTACGCCGATCCCATGAGCGCGAACTGGCGGAGGTTGTCGGGCTTGCATCCGACGTTCGCGCCTACGTCCAGCACGACGGCCGGATTGCCCAGGGTCGGGAAGGTGGCCGCGATGGCCGGACGCGAAACGCCTTCGAGGCGTCCGAGGGCGAACAGGCTGGCGGCCATCATGGCCCCGGTGTTACCCAGCCCCGCCATCGCATCTACCCTCCCGGCCTTCTGCAGACCGGCCATGACCATGATCGAGCTGTCGGGCTTGGACTTGAGGGCTTCGGCAGGATGCTCGTCCATGCCGATGATCTGGCTCGCGTGGTGCAGCCTTATCGGATGACGCCCCGCGCCGGCCTTCGTCATGAGGGGTTCGAGTACGGCGGTGTCGCCGACGAGAGTCAGCTCGACCCCTTCGGTGAACCCGGCGGGCCCGCTGCGAAAGAACTCGACCGCACCCTCCACGACGACGGACGGCCCCCTGTCCCCGCCCATCGCATCGACCGCGACCCGGACTTCCGGCGACAAACGTCCGCCTTACTCGGTCCTGGCCTCGGTGACCTGGCGGCCGTCATAGAATCCGCAGTGCCTGCAGATCCTGTGCGGCAGCCTGGGTTCGCCGCATTTCGGGCACGAGCTGGTCGAACCTGCGGTCAGCTTCCAGTGGGTGCGCCGCTTGTCGCGCCTCGTAGTGGATGTTCTTCTCTTCGGAACTGGCATCGTTCATCCTTCCGCCGGGCACCCGTCCCGGCCCGGTTCAACGAACACATCCGGCGTCCGAGGCACCTTCATGCCCGCACCGGCTGACGTTCAGATTTTCCCCGCACACCTGGCAGAGACCGCGACAATCCTCGCGGCAAAGCGGCTTTCCGGGGAGCGAAAGTATTACCGCTTCACGAACAGCGTCAAGTAGCGGCAGGCTTCTGCCGTCCCGCGGAAGTCTCTCGACATCCGCGTCTGCATCACCGCCGCCATCCTTAGAATAGGCGGCGAATACCTCTTCAGTCACCTCGAAGACGGCCTTTTCGAGGCACCGGGCGCACACGGTGGCGAACCCGGCCCTGAACCTGCCCCTCACGATTATCGAACGGTCGGTATAGTTCACGTCGAGATCGAGGGTTCCCCCCGGCGTTTCCGGCGTGACGTCCTCGATCCGCCAGTCGACCGCTGCCGTGTCGATCTCGAAGGAGCCGGTGTTGCTCCCGGTCCTGAGGCTGGCGATGTCCAGAGTGAGATCCCGGGGATCGAGCTGTATCATCGGCGGCTATCCCTGCGGGGCGCCGATCGCGGCCCTGATCGAGGATTCGAGGACGTCCAGCCCGGCATCGGTTCCTGACTCGAGATAGAACCTCGCGAGCGGCTCGGTCCCGCTCATCCTGACGAGCACCGACGCGCCTCCCGCGAGGACGAGCTTCCTTCCGTCGCGTGAATCGACCCGCTCGACTGCGAGATCCCCCAGCGAAGGCGGCGTATTCTCTATGAACAGCTTCCGTACCGTATCGCCGATTCCGTCCGTGAGCCCGAGATCGATGCGCCTGTGAGCGAGCCTCCCGTATCTGCTCCAGAGGTCGCGGAGCTGGACGGCAAGGCCCACGCCTCTCCGGGCGCACATCTCGCACGCGAGCAGGCATGCGAGGATGCCGTCCTTCTCCGGCATATGGCCGCCTATCGAAAGCCCCCCGCTCTCCTCCCCCGCCAGTACGACGCTCCTCTCGAGCATGACCGCACCGAGATGCTTGAAACCGACCGGGGTCTCCACGACATCTCGGCCGAGGCTCGCTGCAACACGGTCCATGAGGCTGCCGGTGGTCGTCGAACGGACTCCGATGCCCTCCATCCCCCTGTCCCTGACGAGGTATTCGAAGAGAAGCGCCAGGTAGTCGTGGGGGGAGACGTAGCCGCCCTCCTCGTCCACGAGGCCGAATCTGTCCGCATCGCCGTCCGTGGCGAGTCCGACGGAGGCCCGGCTGACCGTGACCTGTTCGGAGAGGTCGGCCAGACCCTTCTCGTTCGGTTCGGGATGCCGGCCGTCGAAGAGCGGGTCGCGTCTGCCGTGAATGGTCCTCACGGATGCGCCCGAATGCTGCAGGAAGACATCGAGGATTCCGCTCCCGGTGCCGTTGAAGGCGTCGTACACGGCGCGGAGGCCGCTTCCGGCTATCACGTCGCGCTTCACGAGGAGTTCGAGATCCCCGGTGTAGGGCGTGACGAAATCCTCGACCGTGAGCGACCCGCTTCCGGCTTCCGGCGAAGCTCCCGCTTCGATGAGTTCCTCGATCCTGGTCGTGACCGATGACGGAGCGGGGCCCCCATGTCCGGGTGAAAACTTGATGCCGTTGTACATGAACGGGTTGTGGCTGGCCGTGAAGTTGATCACGCCGCCGAGACGGAGCCTCCTCACGGCGTGGGAAAGAACTGGCGTTGGTACGGGGCGGTCGGCAAGGCGGACTTCGAAGCCGGCCGCGGAAAGCCTCGTGGCCGCGTCACGGGCGAGTTCGGGAGACAGAAAGCGGGTGTCCCCCCCTACGATTATCCCGGACTCGCCGGATTCGCGCAGGAACACTGCGATGGCGTCGATCACCCTGTTGACGCGCTCCTCGGTGAAGTCGCGGGCGATCACTCCCCGCCAGCCGGAGGTGCCGAAGACGATTCTCATTCGCCCTCCACCTCCCGGAAGTACGATATCGCGCACTGGATCCACTCGTCGTGAGGAGCGGTGACCCGGTAGTAGGTATCCATGTCCCACACGCGCAGAGCGATCTCCCGGAGGAGTGCGCGCTCGATGTAGACCCTGCTCCCGGCCCATGTGTCATCGTCGCAGGTGAAGCCCTCGGAGGCGAGCCAGGTTTCGAAGGAGGAGAGGACGGCGGAGTCGGGCCAGAATCCCTCGTCCACCTCGTTCTCCATCACGAATCCGGCCGCAAAGTTGAAGAAGAATGCGCCCTCCTCGAGATCAAGCACCAGACGGGCGTCTATGCTGTCGGCATACCCGGTTTCGACTTCGATGTCGGGCATTATTCCCCAGTCCTCCTCGGCCCCCGGCTCGAGGAAGTCGTCGCGCAGCGTTCTGTCTATGCACCGTCCATCCGGGGTGTAGTATCTGGCCGTGGTCAGCTTGACCGCGTAATGGCCGAGCCCCGGATACTCCCCGAGATCGGAGAGGGATTGCACCGACCCCTTGCCGAAGGTTCTCTGACCGATGATCACGGCGGCCTGGTTGTCCTGCAGGGCTCCTGCCACGATCTCGGCGGAACTCGCGCTTCCGCCGTCGACAAGGACGGCGAGATCGCCGTGATACAGGACCGCGCGCCTCGCGTAGTAGTCATGTTCGCCCACGGCCTGACCGCGCGTAGTCACGACGAGCGAACCGGAAGGCAGGAAGATGTCGGCCACATCCACCGCAGGGGCGAAAAGACCGCCGGAGTTGCCCCGGAGATCGAGGATCATACTGGACGCGCCCTCCCCGGACAGGGAATCGACGGCCTCCAGAACCTCGTTGGCTGAAGTCTCGGAAAAGCGCGACAGGCGCACATAGCCGATCGAGGGGGCCACCATGAAAAAGGCGGAGACGGAAGGATAGTCGATCACGTCCCTCTCTATCGGTATCACCAGCGAGTCGGTGACGCCTGGTCTCTCGATGGTCAGAACGACCGTGGTCCCTCTGGGGCCGCGGATCAGGGAGACGGCCTGGTCCGTCAGCATGCCCTTGGTGGTGATGCTGTCTATCCGGACTATCCGGTCGCCGGACCGTATCCCGTTGCGGTAGGCGGGGGTGCCCTCGAGAGGGGATACCACCGTGAGCCAGCCGTTACGCTGTCCGAGCGTTATCCCCACGCCCTCGAACGAACCCTCGAGCTGGACGCGCAGGTCGTCGTACTGGTCTGGGGTGAGCAGCATGCTGTTCGGGTCCAGCGAGAGGAGCATGCCTTCGATGGCCGCCTCTATGAGATCGGCTGATCCGACGGAATCGACATAGGCGGATCGCGTCATGCCGTAGACGTCCATGAAGAGTTCGGCTGCGGTCATCCTCGCCGAAGCCGGCTCGGCCGCCGCCCTGGGGGTCGTCTGTACCAGCGACAGGGCCAGGAGAGCGACTCCGGCCGAAGCCGCGAGCCAGCCTGGGACCGGCTTGCGCATCTGGTTCACCTTTCGGAAGTGACGGACGAAATCATGTACTTTCCCTCACGCGAAGCGCTTCCTCGACCAGCCCGAGCACGATCCCGTCGATCTCGCACCCGGGCAGGGAGGCGTCGAGCACGCGGAATCGCCGATGCCTCCGGGCCAGCGACAGGTACTCCTCCCTGACCCTCGCGTGGAAGGCGAGATCTTCCCGCTCGATCCTGTCGGGTCCGCCCGGTCTCGAATCCAGCCGTGCCATGCCCTCCGCCGGATCGAGATCGAGCAGGACGGTCAGATCCGGTTCCAGGCCGCCTGTGGCGAAGGAGCAGGCTGATTCGACGAACTCCCTGTCGAGGCCGCGCCCGGCCGCCTGATAGGCCTCGGTGGCATCGTTGAACCTCTCGCAGATGACCACACCGCCGGCGGCAAGGGCCGGCCTGACGATATGCTCCACGTTCGAGGCCCTCGAGGCGAGATAAAGCATCAGTTCCGCCGCCGTGGGAATCTCGAGCGAGGGATCCAGCAGCAGACGCCTGATCGCCTCCGCGAGAGGAGGGCCTCCGGGTTCACGGGTGTGCACGACCTCGAAGCCGATGGATCGAAGAGAGCCGGCCAGCGCCGCGGATCGCGTTGTCTTGCCGGCTCCCTCGACACCCTCGAAGGTCACGAAGAGGCCGCCGGGCCTCCTCAGTGCCTGGTCAAACGTCACTCGCCGTCTCTTTTTGCCCCGTGGGTGCGGATGAAGTCCTCGGTCATCTCGCGGCACTTGTCGTCGTAATACTGCACCGGAGGCGACTTGAAGAAGTACGAGGAGGGCGCCTCCATGGCCCCGCTCAGCCCGTTGTCGAGAGCGAGCTTGGCGCATCTGACGGCATCGATGATGACACCGGCGGAGTTGGGGCTGTCCCAGACCTCGAGCTTGCTTTCGAGATTGAGGGGCACGTCTCCGAACGTGGTGCCTTCCATCCTGATGTAGCACCACTTCCTGTCGTCGAGCCACTCGATGTAGTCGCTGGGGCCGATATGGACGTTGCGGGGGGCAAGCCCGCCCGGAATCTGGGACGTCACGGCGTTGGTCTTGGAGATCTTCTTGGATTCGAGCCTCTCGCGCTCGAGCATGTTCAGGAAGTCCGTATTCCCGCCGACGTTGAGCTGATAGGTCCTGTCGATCCGCACACCGCGATCCTCGAACAGCCTGGCGAGAACCCTGTGCAGGATGGTCGCTCCGACCTGGCTCTTTATGTCGTCGCCCAGCACGGGGAGGTTCTTGTCGCGGAACCTCTTCTGCCAGTAGGGCTCGCGGGCGATGAAGACAGGGATGGCGTTCACGAATGCGCAGCCCGCATCGAGGATCTGCTCGACGTACCACTTCGTGGCCTCTTCGCTGCCCACGGGGAGATAGTTCACGACGACGTCGGTTTTGGTGTCCCTGAGGATGTTGACTATGTCGGAAGTGGGCCCGGGGGCCTTCTTGATGACGGGCGATAGATACTTGCCGAGGCCGTCGTGGGTCATCCCGCGCTCCACCCTCACACCGGTAGCCGGCACGTCGCAGAACTTCCACGTGCAGTTGGGTTCGGCGAAGATCGCCTCGCTGAGATCCTTTCCCACCTTGGTCACATTTATGTCGAATGCGGCCGAGAACTCGACGTCGCTGACATGGTATCCGCCGAGGTTGACGTGCATCAGGCCCGGGACCTTCTCGTCATCCCTGGCGTTCCGGTAGTACTCGACGCCCTGCACCAGGCTGCTGGCGCAGTTGCCGACTCCGATGATCGCTACTCTGACCTTCTTGTCACCCATCGTAACCTCCCTGGGCCGGGTTCTCAATCCCTGCCCCCAAGCGAAGACCCATCCCCGGAGAAAACGCACGATAGCCTCTGAATTGCGGTCAGCCACGTGCCAACCGAGACCAGGGCCAGCATCCACACGACAGGACGGGCATTCCCGGCTGCGGGGGTCACGGCCAGAGCGAGCACCATCAGAACCAGTCTCTCGGTCCTGGTGAAGAACCCGACCTCGCAGGGAATCCCCACACCCTCCGAACGCGCACGCGTATAGCTCACCATGAATGAACCGCACAATGCGGCCGGCGCCAGATAGAGGATCACACCGAAGTCCCTGCATGCAGCCCCGGTCAACAGGGCCGAATACATGAGAAATTCGCTGACCCGGTCGCAGCTCGAATCGAGCACCGCGCCGGCCCGGCTCACCCTGTTCCTCTTCCTGGCGACACCGCCATCCACTGCATCGAGGAGGCTTCCACCGCCCAGTACCGCAGCCGATGCCAGGTATGAGCCCTTCCATGCCAGGAAGGCGGCGACCACGGTGACTGCGAGGCCCGCCAGGGTTATGGCGGAAGGCGCGACCCCGATGCGGGCCAGCAGACATACGATCGGATCAAGCAGACGCCTGCCTGCAAGCCTTATCCGTTCCAGGGTCAAGTGTCCTCCAGATGCTGCAATGCAACGGATTTTGGAACATACGGACCCCCTGTCCAACCGTCAATCAGAGTGGATCGCAGCGTCCTCCGCCGCATCTCCCGACTCCTCTCCGTCGCATCCGGCATCCGGCCCGGCTCCGCCGCCGGCTCGCCGAACCCTGACGGCTCCGGCGACGACGAGCGTGATCTCGCCCCTTGGAGGTCTCGCCGAAACGATCGACAGTATCGAGGATACCGTACCCCTGATGTACTCCTCGTGGAGTTTGGTCATCTCCCGGGCAAGGCATGCCTGCCGGTCGCCCAGGATCTCCAGGATGTCGGAAAGTATGCGGACGGCATGGTGGGGGCCGACGAAGATGATGATCGTGTGAGGGTAGAGGGCCATCTCGCGCAGTCGTGCGGCCCTTGGGCCGGGCTTGTGAGGAAGGAAACCCTCGAAGAAAAAACGGTCCGGGGGAAGGCCCGACGCGACCAGGGCGGTGAGTGCGGCGGAGGGCCCGGGCACTACTTCGACTCTTGCCCCGCACTCCAGGGCCATCCTCACCGCCCGGAAGCAGGGATCGGAGATCCCGGGCATCCCGGCGTCCGTCACGAGAGCGATCGTGTCGCCGGCGGACAGCCTCTCCGCTATCAGCGGAAGCCGGCCCGCCGCGTTGTGGTCGTTGTAGCTGACCAGCCTGCCCCGCATCCCGGCCAGTCTGGACGAGCGCCTCGTGTCCTCCGCGAGAACGATGTCGGCGGTTTCGAGAGTGGACGAGGCCCTCGGAGAGAGGTCGGACATGTTGCCGATGGGGGTCGAGACGAGAATGAGAACGCCGCCGCCCGCGGAAGGGCCGGACGAGTATCCGGGATCAGTCGCCACTGCGTTCGACGAGCCTTTCCCGGAGCGCCCGCACCCGGGCCATGCGGGCCTCTGTCTCCTGGTCGTCGCGTTCGAAGGTCATCCGGAGAACAGTCCCGTCGGGACAGCCCTGAGGGATGATGCGGGCCGGGACGAGAAGCCTCTGTCCGTCGTCCAGAAGCAGCACTGCAACGCCATTTTCGGTCCTGTCCAGAGTAACGGTCATGGCTGTCTGTTCTCCTCTTCGCCCCGCCAGACGCCGCCGCCGAGGATCGACTGGGCGATGTTGGTCAGATGGTCGCCCATCCTCTCGCAATAGTTTACGAAGTCGTTCACGGCGAGCCCGGCGAGGCCGTCGGGATGGAAGCCGCAGAGAGATTCGGTGTATGCGTCCCTGCACCGCTCCTCGATGATGTCCAGCTTCTCCTCCAGAGACAGGATCTCGCTTGCGACCCGTATGTCCTTCCTGTCCAGGGCGTCGACGATATGGTCCAGCATGGCCATGACCGTCCGGGAAGCGTCCCTCGCGGCGTCGAGGAGTGTCGAATCGATGTTGTTGATCCGGCCCTCGATCCTTTCGCGGGCTTCTATGACGTTCACGGCGTGGTCCGATATCCTCTCCAGGTCGTTGATGCTGTGCAGCAGAACCGGCAGGCGCAGGGACAGCTCCTCGGAAAGGTCGCGGCTGAACAGCTTTGTGGCGTACACCGTGATGGCGCCCTGCATCTCGTCCACCCTGGATTCCATGGCGAGTATCTCATCGGGCTTGGGTTTGCCTTCGAAGAAGCACTCGAATGCGCGCCGGACGGTTCCCCGCGTGTAGTCCGCCATCCGGACGACTGTACGGTCGATTTCGTCGACGGCCAGTACAGGCGTATCGAGGAGCTTGTCGCTGAACTTCACGGACGCGGCATCCTCGGCGAGTGGGTCCTCGCCCGGGACGAGCAGCCTGCTCAGCCTGGCCAGCAGGGGGACCAGGGGCAGGAATACCGCCGCGTTGAAGACGTTGAACAGAGTGTGGGCGTTGGCGACCTGACGCATCGGATCCCTGCTCGAACCCTCCACCAAGCTCATATAGAAGCTGTCCGGGCGTACGAGCAGCAGCCCGAAATACGCCGCTCCTATGAGGTTGAACAGGGAGTGGGCCATGGCTGTCTGCCTCGCGGAGCGGTTCGTCCCTATCGCGGCGAGCTGGGCGGTGATGGTGGTGCCGATGTTGTCGCCGAGTACCAGATAGACGGCTCCCTGGAGGGATATGAGGCCCGCCCCCGCCAGTGTCATCGTCAGCCCTATCGTGGCGCTGGAGCTCTGGATGATGCAGGTGACGATCGTTCCAGCCAGGATGCCGAGGAAGGGCGAACTGCTGAAACTTGTGAAGAATTGCCGGACCGGCAGACTGTTCTGCAGAGGCGCAAGCGAGCCTTTCATCACGTTCATGCCGAGGAGGAGCACCCCGAGGCCCAGGGCGACCCTCCCCCAGAACCGGGAGCTGCTGCTCCTGCCGGCGAAGTTCAGCAGGAGGCCGAGAGCGATGCCGGGATAGGCGTACTCCGTGATGTTGAAAGCTATCAACTGGCCGGTCATGGTCGTGCCGATGTTCGCGCCCAGGATCACCCCGACGGCCTGCTGGAGCGACATGAGGCCGGTGTTCACGAAGCTCACCAGGATGACGGTCGTCGCACTGGAACTCTGGATTATCGCCGTAACGACGGCTCCGGCGACCAGACCCATCAACCGGTTGCTCGTCAGCCTGCTGAGTATGCTCTTCATCCTGTTGCCCGCCACGCGCATGAGCCCCTCGGACATCAGCTTCATGCCGAACAGGAACAGGGCCAGGCCTCCGATCATCTCGAAGATGATCGTTCTGAGGTTTATCGCGACGGATTCGAAGCGAACGGTTTTGATCCCGCAGCCCGAAACGGAGATCTCGGCTACGGCGACGGCGTCCCCCATTTTGTCGGGAAGGCGGACGAAGGTCGTCGACGAGCCTTCGGAGTCCGTACGGACCATCAGCCGGTAGACGTCTCCGGAGGTGGAGTCCGTCAGGATGGATGTGCTCGGATGGCCGTCCACGGGGATGAGGCTTCCGCAGCCGGGTTCGATGGAGAAGACCACGGGAACGTCGACGATAGGGAGGCCTGTGACCGAGTCGGAAACAAGGACGCTGATCGGCTCTTCCAGCAGCCTTCCGGTCGATCCCGTCTGGTTCCCCCCCGATGCCTCGACGAGGATTCCGGATCGTTGCGAGGGGCTGCCGGCGCCGATCAGAGCGAGGATCAGGACAAGACCGGACATCATGACGGGGCGAATATAACCGGCCGGAACGCACCCTGCCACGACGCTTGCGCGAAGCGGCCCGGCAGGATAGTTTCCGTACATGAAAAATCGGATTCTGGGTACGGCGTGCGCGTTGATCGAGAGCCTCAGGCCGAGGTCCTGGCTCAAGAACGTGTTCCTATTCGCCGGGATCATCTTCGCAAGGCTCTGGAGCCCCGGGGCTGTGCTGGTCACCGCCCTGGGCGCACTGGGCTTCTCACTGCTCGCCGGATCGATCTATCTCGTCAACGACGTGGCCGACAGGCGGAGGGACATCCTCCACCCCGACAAGAGGATGCGTCCGGTCGCATCGGGCAGGCTGGCCCCGGGAACGGCCCTCGCGGCGGCGGCCCTGCTCGCCTTCATGGTGCTGTCGATCTCGTTCGCCAGATCGCGGGGATTCTTCACCGTATGCCTCGCCTACTTCATCATGCAGCTCCTGTACTCCTTCAAGCTCAAGCACGTGCCGATACTCGACTGCCTCCTGATCGCGATGGGATTCGTCCTCCGGGCGCTTGCCGGGGTGGAGATCGTATCGGATGCCGGATTCGAGATCACCATCTCTCCCTGGCTGGTGTTGTGTACCTTCTTCGTCGCCGTATTCCTGGCCTTCTCCAAGAGACGGGCCGAGGTCGTAGCCCTCGGTGACGGGGCCAGGCAGCACCGGGCCATACTGAAGGAATACACTCCCTACCTCCTCGACGAGATGATCGGCGTCTCGACTTCGGCCAGCCTGATGTGCTACGCGCTCTACACCGTCAGCGAGAGGACCACCGCGCAGGTGTCCCCCAATCTGTGGATGACCGTTCCCTTCGTCGCTTTCGGCATCTACAGATACCTCTACTTGGTCCACATGAGGAACATGGGGGGCAGCCCCGAGAAGACGCTGCTCTCCGACCCGCCGATGATCCTCAACATCCTTCTCTGGCTGGGATCGGTGATTGCGGTGCTCTGGTTCTTCCCCGCTCCCCAGCCCTGAGATGAACGGCCGCGCATCCGGGAGGGCGGAGGCCAAGATCAACCTCGGGCTCAGGATTCTGGGCCGAAGGGACGACGGCTTCCACGACATCAGAAGCATCTTCCACTCCATCTCGCTGGCGGACGAGATCGATATCGCCCTTTCGGACTCGGGAGGCGTCTCCATCTCCGTGGAGGGAGGAGGAGGCCTGGTGCCCGCGGACGGGACGAACCTCGCCTGCAGGGCCGCTGCGGCGTTCATGGACAGGGCCGGCCTCTCCGGCGGCGTCTCGATCCGCATCCTGAAGAGGATACCGGCGGGCGGAGGCCTGGGCGGAGGCAGCAGCGACGCCGCCTGCACCCTGCGTCTCATGAGGGATATAACGGGGCTCGATCCGGGCCTATTCGAGATCGCATCCTCCCTCGGTAGCGACGTGCCTTTCTTGCTCACCGGAGGCGCGGCGCTCGTCGAGGGAAGGGGTGAACGCATCACCAGGATCGAGGCCGGGGATTTCCATGTCCTGATCCTCGATCCGGGGGTGCATTCCTCCACTGCCCAGGCTTACGCGGACTGGGATATGCGTCATCCAGGCTTGACGATACGGCATTCCAGGTGCGATCTTCCGACCCCGGAACTTGCATGGCATGAGGGTAGACCTTTCCCTGTAAGCCTCTGCAACGATTTCCTGCCGCTCCTGGTGGAGCGCTTTCCGGCAATGGCCGAGACAGCCGACAGGTTGGACGCCTGTGCGTCTACCTGGGGGCTGTCGGGGTCGGGTTCGTGCTTCTACGCCCTCTTCAGGTCGGCGCACGAGGCGGAATCGCTGGAGGCGAGCGTCCCCAGACGCTTTTCACCGGTGCTGTGCAGGGCGACGTGTTCCGCTGGGGTGTCGTCCAACTGGTAGGACACAGGACTTTGGATCCTGTCGGTGGAGGTTCGAGCCCTCCCACCCCAGCCACACCAATCCCCGAGAGGAAGGGGTCATAGTAATGCCTGAGATGATCGAGCTTTCCGTCATGGCAAGGGCGGCGGCCGGGTCGGCCGAAGCCAGGAGGATGAGGAGGTCGGGAGACCTTCCGGCGGTGATCTACGGAGGGGGCGGCGAGTCGCTCGTGAAGCTTTCCACCTTTGAATTCATGAAGAAGGTCGGGTTTTCCTCCTCGATAATGGTCGCTCTGGTCGGCGAGGGAGGCGAGCGGTCCACAGCCATCATCAAGGAGGTGCAGTGGGACCGTCTCACCGACAAGCCGCTGCACGTGGACTTCTACCGTGTTTCAATGGATCAGATCGTCGAGGTGAAGGTGCCCCTGCAGATCGAGGGCACGCCCAAGGGGCTGCTCTTCGGCGGCGTGCTGGATCAGCTCATGTATGAGGTGCAGGTGAAGGTCAAGGCTTCGGCCATTCCCTCCAGGATCACCGTCGATGTTTCCGGGCTCGACATAGGCGACGGTATCCATGTAAGCGACCTTGAAGTGCCCGAGGGCGTAACCGTCGACACTCCGGGCGATCATCCCGTTGCGCACGTCGTCCCGCCCACCGTTGAGAAGGTCAAGGAGGAGGAGGCCGAGGCGACGGCCGAGGAGGCTTCTGCTGCGTCCGATTCCGAGGAGAAGAAGTAGCGGAGGTCTCGGATGCCTGGGCTCCGGCTCGCTCTGTGTCTGGGCAATCCTGGACCCAGGTACTCTCTGACCTGGCATAACGCCGGCTTCTGGACCGCCGATGTACTGGCGGCGGAAGCCGGCGTCTCATTCCGCAACGCGGGTCTTTTCTCCGCTGCGAGGCTCCCATCGGGCCTCGAGGTGGCGAAGCCCTCCACGTTCATGAACGAGAGCGGCCGCGCTGCGGCCGCTCTTCTTTCCAGCCTCGACGTCACGCCTGAAGAACTGCTGGTCGTCTGCGACGAAGCGAGCCTCCCCCTGGGTACGATCCGGCTCCGGGCAGGCGGATCGGCCGGCGGCCACAAGGGGATGGCCAGCCTTATCTCCACGCTTGGAACGGATTGCTTTCCCCGGCTCCGCCTCGGCATAGGACCGATTCCCGAGGGTGTCGATCTGGCCGACTACGTTCTGGCCAGGGTTCCCCGGAAGCTCGAGGAGGAGGCCTCTCTCATGGCCCACAGGGCCGCAGACTGCGTAACGATGGCCTTCGAGCAGGGCATTGAAGCCGCCCAGAGCGCCTTCAACTCCCGCCCCAGCTCCCCGTCCCCTCCGGATCTGTAGAACTTGAAGGGGCCGCCGGATCGGCGGCCCCTTCCGCGCTGATTCAGGGATTATTACTGAGTCGTCGTGAAAGCTCCGGGACCGGAGGATGTGGCGAGGATGGCGATCATCTTCGCCAGATCGCCGCCGTCGACGGTGGACACGCACACGACACCCCGGTCCGTCAGGTCGATGGTGTTATACATCCATGCGGACGCCGCCGAGAGCGCTCCGGCATCGAAACCCATCCCTTCGCCCATCATCTCGCCCGCCATCGCCATGTAGGCCGGGAGGTCGACCCCGAAGACCATCTCCTTGTCGGTTCCCGCTGCGGCGAAGCAGGCGTTCCCCGCCATGGTTTCACCGCTGAAGCCGCCGCCTGCGATCTGCATGATCAGGTCGGGTTCCGGCGCCACCTCGAGAAGGAGCATGTCGCCGCTGATCGCGAGCCATGCCTGCAGGCCGATCGGGGACGGGCTGGAAAGGGAGGAATCCGCTATCGACCGCATCATTGCGGCCTGGTCGATCACCATGCCGTAGGTCAACAAGGTCGCGCCGTCCATGACCGTATCGCGGGGAGCGGAGAAGGTTATGCCTTCCATGCCCTGCATGATGCCGCGGCTGAAGTCCAGCGAGTACTGCACCCAGTCGGCCGCGTCCTCGAGATCGGAGCCGTCGGGAAGGTCGTAGATGCACATGAAATGCATCGGATGATCGTCGTACATGACGAAAGCCGCATTCTCGGCCATCTCTGCGGAGAAGTCCAGGTATTCCTGGTCCGCTTCGATGCCCAGCGCCGACATGACCGCATTCATGGCCGCCCTGACAGCGGCGGGAGGCATCGAGAATCTCCCGGCCATGACGTCGCCGGCGGGAAGGCTCGAAAGATGATCGAAGGCCTCGACGGGCTGGAGGAGTCCTTCGAGAGAGGAGCCTGGATTGAAGGTCAGGCGGGAATGCACCTCCATGTTCTCGGGGCCGAAGGTGACGGTGTGCTCCAAGTCCCTGGCCTCCAGCAGGAAAAGGCTTGCGGCGTCGAGGTAGAGCCCGGCCATTCTCTGCATGGTCGCTTCCATAGGGTTGCCCGTCATGCCGGACTGCATACCGCTCAGGATCTGGGGCCTGTACATGTTGAGCTGCCCCGAAGCCATGGGGCCTATCATCGAGATGTCGATCCTCGTCCAGGCCGACGAAGGATCGATCGTTACCTCTCCGCGCGGAACACGCCCCTCTATCCTGTCGATCATCGACGAGATCTCGGCGCGCGAGCCGGCGAAGAGAGCGAGCCCCCTGTAGGTGGAGACGAATACGGTCATGTCGCCGCTGGTGAATGTCCTGACCGGTGTGCGGCCGATGGCCTCGACATCGGTCCAGTCGGCGCCCCACTCCGCCGTCTTCTCCCAGAACTTTCGAGCGTCGGGAACGGAGACGGCACCTCCGATGGTCTGGGGGTTAAGCCCGCAGACATAGAAGACCACGGTGCCGTGAACGTCAATCCCGGTCATCACGGTGATCGAGTCCAGGCTGGTGACTCCCGTCCCTTCGCAGATCTGCTTCGAAAGGAGGCCGGGGCCGGCGATAGGAACGCCCTGCTCGATGTAGCCGTCAATGGTGGCTGCCACTGCGGCGGGATCCGACATGGCGCACATGACGAAAGCGCTCTCAGGAAAGACCTCCAGGGGCGAGGCATCCTTCTTGACGCCGCACGAGGCTATGAGCATCAGTGCAGCCGCCGAAGCCAGTAATCTTTTCATCCTACCCTCCATTCCGAATCTCACACAAAAACGGAACCGCGCCGGATAATTGTCAAAGCGAACGGAACAGGCTTAGAATACACCCATGTTTGGTGACCTGGACCTCTTCTCCCAGAGTGAGCAGCCGCCGGCCGGAAAGGGCATCGGAATCCTGTACATCGACACCGAGACCACCGGTGCCGACCCCTCCACGGCCGAAATATGCGAAATCGGCGCGGTGCTTGTTCCATACGATGGACTGACTCAACTCTCCATGGAGATTGCAGAGTACCACTCCCTCGTCAAGCCGTCGGAGGATATCCCGCCCGAAGCCTCTGCGATCCACCATATTACGGGTGACATGGTGAAGGCTGCCCCTTCCGCAGCCGAAATCGAGAGTCTGATCTCCCCCCTCGTCGCGAGGGCGTCCTTCGTCTGTGCGCACAACGCCCCCTTCGACATGGCCATCCTCACGAGACAGATGCCCGGAGTATTCCGGCGTTTCGAGGAATCGAACATCGTCGATTCGCTGAGGCTTGCCAGACACCTGTGGCCGCAGATCCCCTCCCACTCCCTGCAGGCTCTCCGCTACAGATTCGGCCTCGGGAAAGGTCTCGAAGGCGATGCCCACAGGGCCCTTTTCGATGCCTATCTCGTAATGAGGCTCATCCATCACGCACGGGACAGCTCGCTGCTCCCGGTTAAATCGTGGGATGAGCTGTCCGACTTCGCCAGATCGCCTCTCGAGGTGACCGTGTTCAACTTCGGCAAGTATCGAGGAAGCCTCGTGGAAGACGTCGCAGTGCAGGATCCGCAGTATGTCACGTGGCTCCTGTCACAGGTCTGGGTGCCCAAGGACTACCCCGATCTCTATCACACTCTCCTGAGGAAACTCGGTTCCGACAGGAAGGGCAGGTGATCAGGATGCTCGCGCAGGATTCCTGGAAGGTGGAGGGCGGGGTCAGGCTCCGCGGAACGCTTCGACCCGCGGGAAGCAAGAACGCGTCTCTCCCCGAACTGGCCGCCTGCCTGCTGACGGACCGCCCGGTCAGGCTCGAGGGGCTTCCGGCGATCAGGGACGTCCGTTTCATGCTGAATCTGCTGGCAAGCCTGGGGGTGGAAATCGACGATCAGCCCGACGCGGTGACTCTCACCGCCTCCCGGGTCGATCCCTCCCGTCTCGACTTCGCCTCGGCCCGGGCCATCAGGGCCTCGATACTCCTCGCGGGTCCGCTACTGGCGCGCTGCGGGAGGCTCGAACTCCCCCCGCCGGGAGGCGACGTAATCGGCCGGAGGCGTCTGGATTCACACTTCATATCGCTCGAAGCCCTCGGAGCGGTCGTCGATCACTTTAGAGGCTCCTATCGTTTCGAGGGGTCTTCGCTCGCCGGAACCGAGATGCTTCTGGACGAGCCTTCGGTCACCGCGACGGAGAACGTCATGATGGCCGCATCCGTCGTCCCCGGCAGAACCGTCGTCTACAACGCGGCCTGCGAACCGAACGTCCAGGATCTGGCCCTGCTGCTACAAAAGATGGGAGCCGTCATCGAGGGAGCCGGTACGAACAGGCTGGTCATCGAAGGGCGTGGCTCTCTCCTAGCCGGCGCGACCCACCGGGTAGCCCCGGACCATATCGAGATCGGCAGCTTCATCGGGCTCGCGGCCTGCTGCGGGGACGGGATAAGAATCACGGGCGTCAGCCCTTCGATCACGGGCCCCACGATGAACGGGCTCGGCAAGCTCGGCGTGAGGATCGCACATGACGGGGAGGACATCGTCGTCGAAGGGGGAGGCAATCTCGAAGTCGTCTGCGACAGGGGCGGCGCCATTCCTACGGTCTACGACGCGCCCTGGCCGGGCTTCTCCCCGGATCTCACCAGCACCGCCGTGGTGACGGCGACTCAGGCGAAGGGCATGTCGCTGATCTTCGAGAAGATGTTCGAGAGCAGGCTCTTCTTCGTGGACAAGCTCGTAGCCATGGGGGCTTCGATCATAATGTGCGACCCCCACAGAGTCGTTGTCGCCGGGCCTTCCAGACTGCACGGAACGGATGTAGTAAGCCCGGATATCCGCGCCGGGATGGCTCTTCTCACCGCCGCACTCTGTGCGGATGGTTCCAGCGTGATACGAAATGTTCACCAGATAGAAAGGGGTTATGAAAACCTCGTCGACCGGCTGCGCGGCCTCGGTGCAATGATAGAGGCCGGCCCGCCGGCGTGACGGGGCGGACATCCATGACAAACGAAACGAGCACTCGGATCCGGCAGGTGCATCAGGTGCCGGCGGCATTGATAGCGGCTGCGCTCATTGCAGCATCCTGCGGCAGCAATCCCCAGGGGTTCCAACCCTGGCCGGACGGCGCCGAGTACTACATCGGCTCACCCGCTCCACACTCGGATACCGCGCTCGCCTTCAACCCCGGAGGGAACGTACTGCTGTTCTGCTCCGACTATTCCGGCAATCCCGGCATCTATGGCTACAGTTACGGATCCGACCCATCCCTCAGAGCATTTTCCAACCTCGACGAATCCAACGGCCCGAACGGCTGCTGGTCGGATGCCGTGGGCGGAGAGGTCGGGAAGATCATCTATTCGGCCATAAGGAACGACAATTCTACGGAAATCAGGTGGATCCAGGGGAATCTCGCCGACGTCCACCTGTTCCTGTACGACAGCCTCGAACACAGGCATCCATCGTGGAACCCCGGGGCGGACAGCGTCATCATGTCCACCTTCGACAACGGAGCCTGGGGGCTGTGGATCACGGCATTCGACGAAGTGTCACCGACTCCTCTCTTCACTCCAGGAGGAGTGGACTGCCTCATGCCTTCCTATTCTCCGGATGGCGACTGGATCATCTTCGAGCGAAGGGAATCCGGTCAGTCAGACATCTGGGTGGTCAGACCCGACGGAAGCGATGCCCATGAAGTGGTCGGCGGTTCCAGCAACGACATGCACCCATGCTGGGGTCACGGCGGCGGCTGGTTCACTTTCTCGTCCGACAGGACCGGAAACTTCGAGATATGGGTCGGGAACACCGGCACGGGTGATCTCTTCAAGGTCACGGATGATCCAGCGGACGACATCTACCCCGCCTGGAACCCTGTAAGCGATTGGATAGCCTTCAGCTCCGACAGAAGGGACCCCGGCGCCAGCTACGACATCTTCTGGATCACCCCTCCCCTTCCAGATCGTTTTTAACATTTGGACCAAACGCGCACGAGCCCTTTCAGATCGTTTTTACAATTTGGACCAAACGTGCTGGAAGGCAGAAAGACTCACCTGCTTCTAAAGCACTTTCTCAAGGAATCTTGAAAGAATGGAAGCGTTGTCGGATCAGCTCTTCAGCATCCTGGAAACTGCCGATGGAGCCTTTCGGAGGTATCTGGCGATCTGACTCGCTGACAAACCGGCCTTTTCGTGCAGAAAGGCCGCCAACCTGCGCCTCGCAACGGCGGCGGCGGAAGATTTCGAATCCGACCTTGCCAGCATGAGGTATGCTCCATCGGTACCGAATTCCTGTGCGACCATTTCGTCGAGGTTCTCCCTCGCTCTGGAGATGCCTGCTCCGCTCCCGGCCATGGTTCGCGCGATATCGACAGCAAATTCGCGCGATCCGAGCACAGCGCCCCAGAAGTTGTATCTCCTCGCCGATAGTGAATCCGACCTTGGGGCTACAAGGCCCGCCTTTCCGAGCAGCCAGTTGCCCGCAGTCATTTCCATGGCGTCCGTTTCTGCATCCTGGCCCTCCGTGAGAAGCTTCAGGTAGTTCTCCATCGGCTCGGCTCCCGGGTCGGACAGGACTCTTCGCAACTCGGTGACATCGTGCCAGGGTTCGGGCATGCCGGTGATGAAGCCCCGGTGCCCCGTAAGCGGGTATCGGTCGAGCTGGTTGAGAGAATGGACGATTCCAGCGCGGACAGGATTCAGATGTATGTAGCGAATGAGCTGGAGCACATACCGACCGTCCTCGACGAGGATCGATCTGAATCTGCCCTGGAAGAGATGCCCACGCCGCTTATGCTCCCGGTTGTAGATCATGGCGAAACGGACCAGCATAGACCTTATGAATCCGGAAAGGGACTCCTCGCCGCATCTGACCAGGAGATGCAGGTGATTGGGCATCAGCGCCCAGGCCAGGATCGTATGGCGGTATTTCGCGTTGCTCTTCTCTATGCTGGCGAGCATCATAGCCGCCGATTCCATGTCGATGAAGGGGGCACAACCGTCGACGGCGCGGCACATGACGTGATGCGTGCTTCCAGGTCGATCGAGCCTCGATTGGTATCTCATGCTTCCATTGTCGTTCATTCGGAACCGAAATGCAAGGGGTACCCCCCGAACATGACCTGCGAATGGGATGATCCAGGCTCAGAGCTGCGGGTGTGATCTGCAGTTTGGTCCAAATGTTAAAAACGATCTGGTCGGTCCTGGGTGGAATTTGGTCCAGATTGTAAAAACGATCTGATAAGGTGATAAGGGGAGGGGGCTCCGCGGGGAGCCCCCTCGATAGATCCGGAAGAAACCGTAGGAGGATCAGCCCTGGAAGGCGATCATCTCCTCGATCTCCTGTATGAGCAGCAAGAGGAAATCTGGATTGGCGGCATCCAGGCCTTCGGCGTAACCTTCGCTGCGGCAGTCGAAGAGCGCTATCCTCGGCCACTTTGCATTGAAGGACGACGCGGCGGCCATCCCCTTGATCTGCACGAGATTGAGGTTCTCGATCCCGCTGCCGAGATCGACGTTGTTCCTGCGGAACGCGCCCTCGCCGAAGACATAGTTGTCCAGCGACCTGTCGAGAGCCCAGCAGGCGGCGTTCGCGGTGAGAGGATCGCCGTTGGTTCCCCTGGCGTGCTGCAGCATCACCCAGCCGGCCAGTGCGTCGTAGGAGACCTGAGTCATCTCGCCGGGACGGAACGTGGCGTAGTCGAACGTCATCTCGTTGTCCACGGAGATCCAGGTTCTGATTTGGAGATCACCGACAGTGACCCGCTTGTAGGTGCCCGTCACATGCACCCAGTAGTCGCCTTCGCCGTCCGGAACGATGCTGTCGATCGGGGAGTTGAAGCTGGAGGTGTTGTTGAAGGTGGTGATCATGGCGACAACGTTGGCGGCATCGACGTGGAACCTGTAGGGGATGTTGGGATTCCTGTCGTCGGCATTGTAGACGAGCGGGAAGATCTGGTCACCGACCCATGCAGCTCCCTGAGATGCGGTCTGCTCGAGGATCGGATCGAGCACCTCGGGGGGCAGGGCGGGGTCGAGGCATTCGAAGACGGTCCACATGGTGTCCTGAGTCAGGGAACCCGACGTGAAGGTGATCGGTGCATAGCCCATGTCCTGCTGCAGGGCCATGTAGAAGTAGTCGTCGGCCCTGACCCAGTAGTCGGAGACGTTCAGAGAGGCCCAGCCGGCCCCGAGGTACGCTTCCGAGTAGGTGACATCGACATCGATGGCCGCCTGGAAGCACTCCAGCGCCTGGGCGAAGTCGTGTGCCGCATAGGCGCGCCAGCCGTCCTGGCAATAGCCCTCCGCATACTTGGGATCCGGAAGGACTGGATTCTCGGGGTTGCAGCCGGCAAAGATCACCAGGCTGACCACGGCCGGGAGAACCAGTGATCTGAGTACCTTCATGTTCTCCCTCCTCCTTATTCCGCGATGCGGATCATCTTCTGCACCGCGCTCTGGCCGGCGGCCTCGAGCCTGCAGAAGTAGACGCCCGCAGCGACTGTGTTGCCGGAATCGTCACGGCCGTCCCATGCCAGCGAGTGGGCGGACGCCGCCATCTCACCGTCGGCGATGGTACGGATGATCCTGCCGGTCATGTCGTAGACCCTCAGTGAAGCGTTGCCGGCGGAAGGCAGGCTGAAGCTTATGACGGTCTCGGAGCTGAACGGGTTGGGGCATGTGCCCTCGAGCACGAGCTGCGCGGGCAGCTCGGGGGAGGCCACGCCCGGGGCGGTTCCATAGGAGTAGACGCCGCCCTCGGTTATCGGGGCGCACATCCTGCCGCTCTGGAAGTAGCTGTCAACCCTGACCCACGCGCCGTTCGTCCAGCGGTAGACCGAACCTCTCGTGCCCTCGGCGGGGAACGAGATGGTTCCGGCGAAGTCGCTGACGCTCACGGGCCCGGCCAGGATGCCTTCCAGCGCGGGCTCGACCGAGGCGATCGCAAGACCGGACTGGACGGCGAGGCCGAGCATGTCCGTCTCCGCGATCGAGACGAAGGCTCCGGGCGCCATCGAGCCGGGGGCGACGTCGATGCGCGCCTCGGTGGTCTGGAGAACGAGCCCGGACGCCTGCACGTAGCCTACGGCCAGCTCGCGCGTCTGTTCATGGCGGATGCCCAGCGAGTCATAACCGGCGGCGACCACCTGGTAGTTGCCGGAATCCCAGGCCTTGAAGCGGGTTGTCCAGACCGTTCCCAGGAGGGAGGTCAGCTTGACGCGGGCCGTGCTGTCGGCCGTTCCACCCGTGAAGTGGGTGATGTCCAGGAACGGGCCGTACCAGTTGAAGCCGTGCGGGAGGATGTTCTCGGTGTAGTACAGGGTCGTCAGGATGTCCATGTACTGAGGGCTCGCGAGGTTCTGGAACATCGAGACGAGCATGGCCTTTTCGGCCGTGTCCTGGCTGACCGTGAACCTGAGCCCGGTTGCGCCCCGGGGGTAGTTGTGGGTGACGATGAGGTAGTTGTCTCCGCCTCCGGCCAGGGGGAAGGTGTTCGAGTACAGGTTTTCCGCGGTAAGGTCGAGATCGACTATGTCGACGATGTCCGAACCGTCGGTCTGCACCACGAACGCCCGCCACCTCGTGTCGATGGCTGTTCCGGAACCGGCGCCGTCGGAGTACATTCCGCTGAAGTAGACGGTGGGGACAGCGGAATAGTCGCCGGTGAACTTCACCATCCTGCATGCCAGAGCAGGGGCGTTCAGGCCCTTATCTGCGACCGGTATGTAGGTAGCGAACGGGTATCCTGCGAAAGTATTCAGGAACGCGGCGACCTTGTCGCTGTGCGTGAATACGTAGGAAGCTCCCTCGAGGAAGTCGTACCTGTAGATCCCGCCCTCGTAGTCGCTCCTGAGTTCGTTCACTACGTTGGCGATCAGGAAGTCCTCGTAGATCGGGAACAGGAGCTGGTCGGGAGCAAGGCTGTCGGGAACGGAGGGATCGATGGCCCTTGTTATGGCGAGCATCCCGGTCGTGTCTGACTGGGCGATGTCGTAGCATATCGAGTCGTCGACCCTCTGCCTCAGGTACATGAACCAGAGCAGCTCCTGGCCGAGGTTGGCCGCGAAGTCGCCCGGCTTGTTACCGGATGACCAGTTGGTGAGTTCCATCTCCGGTGCGACCGTGAAGAGCTTGAGGCACTGCTGGATGCCCGCTGTGTTCTGGATGTTGGTTATCCCGTAGACTTCGTACTGCGCAACCTGGCCGAGGCCGCGGGATATCCAGAGCTGCTCGTCGGGGCGGACGCCCATCCGGATCAGCATGGCAAGCCCTGAGGGGATGAACCATGTGCGGAGCTTGGATGCGTTTGCGGGGGAGTTCTTCATGAGCCCTGCGTTGATGTAGAAGATGTCGTGCTCGTTGAAGACGGCCTCGGGATCCGGATCGAGGTCGTCCGGATGCACATAGGCGCACCTGTTCACACGGGTCGGGCCACCGGACGAATTCTGGTAGAAGTCCGGGAAGTCGGCGAACACGATCCAGATCCTGGGATCGGAATCCGTGTCGGGAACCGGCCCTAACAAGCCGGTTACGGTGCCGTACACATCGACGCCGGCGCCCTCGAACTGGGCGGTCAGGCTGTCGATCTCCGCCTGGGTGATGAGATCGCCCCAGACTGCGCGGGGCTGGAATTGATCAGGATTGTTACCGAGAGTGGTGGAGTCCTGAACCAGCCAGTAGGCATGGTCGGTCACAGCTACGCAGAAGAAGTTCTTCGTCTCTGGCTCCGAGGGGAACTGGCACTGGTCCGGCACCAGCAGAGGCACCATATCCCCGACATCCAGAGCATTCGCTGTGCCGATGCCCAGGGCCGGCAACAGGAGCACCGCCGCGGTAGACAGAACGCCTGCCAGGCGGGATCCCGTCATTGCTCTCATACTCAACCTCCTCCTGACGAGCGGCAGCATGTCGCCGCTGCCGGAACGCATCCACCCGGCGCCCCGAGAGCGCCCGGATGTCGTTTGATCTTCGTCTTTCCTCATCACATGTCTCCCGACGATCCGACCCCGATCGGCGACAGCATTCTCTCCCAGTTGGAGTAGCTCACCTCTCCGGGGACGGTCGAGTAGACCTGAACGTAATTGCCCGTTCCATCGGTGTCGACGAATACGAAAGTCCTTCCTCCCTGTTCGTAGGACCAGGTCTCGAAGGGGGCCGTGCCCACCTGGAGCGGCATCCTCTCGACATCGTCGGGACGACCGAACTTTATGTACACCCTTCCCCGGTCGGTCTGCCAGCCTTCCCTGAAGACGGTGGAGAACGACCCGGCCTCCCTGCACCTCGCTTCGAAGTCGGCTCTCGCTTCGGGCCGGGACTCCCAGTACCGGCCGTAGAAGGCTTCGCGGGCGGCGGTATCGGACAGGCCGTCGTAGATCGACTTCTCGCTGGGGGTAAGGAGCAGCGGCAACTCATCCAGGTAGTCCGCGGCCCCTCCTCCGCCGGCCTGGACGACCGGCCCCGCTGACGAGCCGGCTTCGTTCATTATCATTATCGGCTTGCGCTCCAGAAGCGTGTCACCCGATGCAACCAGGGCCACTTCGAGGTAGTGGAGCCCTGAGACTCTGGCGCCTGCAAGGCTGAGGCTGTCGAGAAGCCCCACGGCCTCGGCGCCCTCGGGGATGTCGAGCACATCCCAGGGCCTGGCGAAGAGGAGTCCGCCGGAGGCGTCCGTCAGACGGCTCTGGCGCCGGAGGGATTCTCCGCCCATGCCGTAGACCTCGGAGTAGATGTATGCCATCGATTCGCCGGGCAGGTCGAACCTGCTGTCGGCCGCGGGGAAGATCACGAGATTCCCCTTCCTCAGGGGATTGTGCGAGTCCTCCACGGCCGGCATGACGATGTTGGCAACCTCCATCTCGCTCATCGCGGATAGGGCTTCCACCGCAAGGTTCCTGGCCGACGCGCCCCGCCTTCCGTTTGAGAGGTCCGTAACGGTGACGGAGAGAGTCTGTTCACCGGGCTCGACGACCATGACGGTCGAATTGACGACCGAACGGCCCTCGATCCACTCGGTTTCGGAGATCCACTGCCTGACCGCCAGAGTGTCGCCGGATGCGGACAGGAGGACCGCATCGGTCTGGAAGGAGACCAGACCCCCGTCCTGGGCGAGCTGGCCGACCGGGATGCTCTCGTACACCTCGAGGGCGAGAGTATCCGTACCGGCCAGGCGGAAGACCGCCGTGTCGATGAAGAAACTCAGATCGCCCGAGGATACGGTCGCAAGCCCCGATCCCGCCATGCTCGAACCCATGGCGAGAGTCAGGAGGAAGAAGATTCTACATCCTCTCATATGCCCTCCTGATATCCCTCCACGGCGTGTGCAGGTCGTACATCCCCACTCCGTACTCGTCCACGAACAGTACGGTGATCGACGGCGTGAAGTAGGTCCACACCTGGTACGGGTAGTTGCCGGTCTCGAAGGGCATGTCTTCGAGTATGTCGGGTTCGCCCAGAAGCGCATAGACCCGGCCCATGTCCGTGTCTATACCGGGCGTTCCCGCCCTCGAGAACTTCTTCGAGATGTAGTCCAGCCTCTCCAGATACTGATCCAGAAACTCGTTTTCCACCGTCATGGGGGTCGGGTCGTGGTCCTTCCAGAACTGGGACATCACGGCCCTCCGGCCCGACTCGGAATCCGCGTTCTCGAGGTCGCCGAGAACCCCGGTCTCCGCTATCGGTCTGACCAGTTCCGCCGTGACCTTCGCGTCCCGCCCCCAGAGATCCCAGTCCTCCTCGACCTCGATCGAGAGGACCGAAGCCGTCTGGATTTCGGAACCCAGCACAGCGGCCATGACCAGTTCGTAGTCGCCGGCGGGCACGGACTCCAAAGGTATCGTACCCGAGAACACACCTCCGGATTCCTCCATCCAGCCTTCCGCCGCAGTAGCGCCGGAAGCGCCTCTCAGAAGGAATGCAGCCGTGAGCGAGTCAGGTATCTCCTCTCCCTCGGGGGGGAAGACCTGCCAGGCCACGTCAGCCGAACCGGATATCCTCTGAGTACCGCCCTCGATCCGTACCATCGACGACGACCAGTTTCCGGTGACTCTGGCCGGAACCTCCACGGTGGCCTCCCGGACGGTGGTCCTGCCGGATTCCAGATCCCTGAGCATCAGCACGAGATCGTACCTGCCGGCTTCCAGTCCGTTCAGGACCAGCCTCTGGGTAAAAGGAAGATCGGCCCGTGCTATGGTTCCGCCGCTCCTCGCGAATCCGCCTCCGTTCCCGGGAAGGCTCGCCACGGCTTCGAAAGACGCGGCTTCTGCACCATCCTCGGTAACGAAGACAAGATCGTGCTCCTCCAGCATCGCATCGACCGTTATCGAGCCAGACCCGGATGCCGTCGCAGGGGCGACGGTCCAGCCGAGCTGCAGACCGGTCAGAGCCGAGAGGATCAGAGCGGAACCCGTCATCACGAACCTTTCACCGGTGGCGGTGGGAGGGGCATGGCCCCTCCCCGCCCTACCGGTTCTAGAACTCGAACCCCAGGCTGGCCCTGTGAACCATGTCCAGCCTGTTGAAATCGGCATAGGCGTAATCGAGGGCGATGGTGCGGCCGCTCACCGGAATGCGGAATCCCGCTCCGGCGGTGAGGCCTTCCTCGTCCGTGTTCACGCGGTAGCCGCCGCGGAGGGCGACCATGCCGTTGTACCAGTATTCTCCGCCGATGTTGACCTGCTCCGTGTTGTCGTTCGGATGCACACCGTCGACAGCGATGGTCATGAAGTGCGGACCCTCGTCGAGGACATCCATCGCGAAGTCCAGCTTGAAGGTCATCGGGAGAGAATAGGGAAGGAACGTCTTCAGGGAGTCCGACCCGCTGTAGTAGTCGTCGAACTCGCCGCTCGGAGTGAGCTCCCCTCCGAAGTGCTGGATCGTCATGCCGATCCTCAGGGTACGGAAGCCAGTGTTGTACAGGGTACCCAGGTCGACCGCCAGACCGGAGGCGGAGATGTCGTCCCACCCTTCACGGACATACTTGAACGTGACGCCGGTGCTGAACCTGTCGGTCAGCATCCTGGAATAGGTCAGCCCGACCACCATGTCGTTGCAGGTGAAGGTCTCACCAGTACCCTCGGGGTGCTCGACGGTGGTGACATTCATGTCTCCGGAGCTGAGCAGTCCGAACTGCAGGGCGAAGGTGCCGATCGCGGGGAACTCCCGGGTCACGACACCGGCCTCGTAGCGGACATCCTCGAACCACTCCGTATGTGTGAGCTGTACCTGCGTGCCGGGCACGCGAACCAGGCATGCCGGATTCCACCAGGCTGCGCTCGCGTCATCCGCCGTGGCCACGAAGGCTCCACCCATGGCGGCTCCCCTGGTGCCAAGACCCAGCTTGAGGAACTGGGCGCCAGCGGTTCCAACCTTGGCGAAGCTCGCGTCGGCCGATGCCGGGAAGAGCAGGAGGACGGCAGCCGCTGCAATCAGGATTCTTCCTGTCAGTTTCATTGCCCCTCCTCCCTACTTTATGATGGCGAACTTGCCGATGAGATAATCGTCCTCGGTCTCGATCCTGTAGAAGTACAGGCCCGAGACGACTTCCTGCTGATTGCGGCTCACGAGGTCCCAGAACTCCGTTCCCTCGTTGCCGCCCCATCCACGATGCTCCAGGGTGATCACGTGATCGCCCGCGAGCGTGTAGATGTAGATGTCGCACATCGTCGGCAGATTCACGAAGGCGATCTTGTCGAAGTAGGTCTGCTCCCAGGAGCACGATCCGCGGTACGGATTGGGCACCACTGCGACCTGGTTCTTCCAGTCCGCAGAGGAGTTCCAGGAGGGGACGACCGCGAGCGGCGTGCCTTCGAGAGTCTGCTTGTAGTTGGAGCGGGTTCCCTCGATGTCGGTTTCCGCGTCGTATGCGCAGACGACGTAGTAGTAGGGGAAGCCGTTCGTCACTTCGGAGTCGTCGTAGGAGTAGGTGCCGGCGCCGGGGATGTCAACGACGAGCTCCCAGTTCTGGGGCGCGAATCTGGCCCTGTATATCCTGTAGCCTCCGAACGGATCGAAGACTTCGGCATTGGCGCCCCACTCGAGATGGACGTTGCCGTCCTGGGCTTCGTAGAACAGGATGGGAGTCGGGGGAAGGGACGGAACACCCCAGCCTCCGGGCTCGCCCTCGCCACCCCTGTAGTAGGCGTCGAGGAGGTTGTCCGCGGCGGCTCTGAGGCCGTCGAGACCCCTGCCCACAATCCAGCCGCCGATGACGTGAAGGCTGTCGCCGTCAGCCAGGTCGACAGGACCGATTCCCATGAGGAACCTGTAGTCGAACACGGGATAGCCCTGGTTCCTCGGGTTGTCGTCGACGACCGGCCAAGGCCCGGGATTCTCAGGAGCGAATGCCTCGGGGGCCGCGGGATTTCCGACCCAGTCGGACAGGAAGGCGGGACCGCTCACCCTGCCGCTGCCGTCGGGATTGTTGCCCCAGAGGAAGTTATAGATTTCCTCGTCGGTTCCGGGGTCGCTCTCCCAGTTCCACCAAGAGTGCGACAGGGGGATGGGCACACCCATCACGTCGGACGGACGCTGGATCGTGCCGTCGGCCTTCTTGATCCAGCAGTCGAGAAGGCGCCATCCGATGAAGCCGTTGCAGACGGGGATGTTGCTCAGCTCGCCGGTATCGTCCGAGGACGACGAGGGATTATCGCTGTCCCACATGTAGCAGAGGTTGCGCGGAACGACGAGATAGGTCGTGTCGTTCACGGTATGCTTGAAGTAGTTCTGGGGCATGCCGTCGGAGAAGAGCAGCAGCCCGGTGTTGGGCTCTTCGGCATAGATCGTGTCGGCTCCGTGAACCTTGGCGAGGATCGTGAAGTGATCGCTCACTCCGTTCCCGTCGACGTCGGCATCCACCAGGCCGTCGCTTCCGAGGTAGTTGTAGTAGTAGAAGATGTTGTCCTCGGGGTCGACAGGGTTCCCGTCGGGGTTCTGCTGGTAGGTGTAGAAGTCCGCAGAACTAGCGGGCGTTCCGTCGTCGAACCGGTATTCGAACGTCGCGTCCGGATCGTTGCACCAGATCGCATGCCCGTCGTAGAAGACCAGGTCGTCGATGTGGTTTTCGGTAACGTCGGCGTCGGACACGTCGCAGTCACCCCTCACGCCGGCCACGAAGGCGTTCAGCGGAACGCCAGGCTGGCCGTACTCGCTGTGATGGGTGAAGATGAGATTGTTCACCATGAACTGGTTGTAGCCCGGGGTGCCCCAGGTGTAGTTCTCAGTGTAGATCTGGAGCCCGTAGGGATTCTCGTTGCGGACACTGTACCAGTCGTCGGCCGTGTAGAAGGTCTCCTCCAGACCCGTGGGTCCGGGGGAAAGCTTCCCCGAGGTGGTTCCCTCGCTGCACCACAGCTCGTAGGACTGGGCGCCCTGGGCGCAGCTCGCATACTTGGCCGGATCGCCCGGGGTCTGGACTATGTCGCCGTAGGCGCAGGACCAGAGGTCTCCGCTCCAGAGATAGTTGTTGGAGCTTCCTCCCGGCCACTGCATGGACGGGTAGGTTTCGGAGTAGTCTCCATAGAGGAACACGTTATAGACGATGCTCCACACGTTGGACAGGTTGTGCAGCAGCACGGCGGGGCTGGGCCGCGCGTCTGTCCCGTCCATGGGGATGGGAACGGTTCGCAGATTCCTCGCTCCGGCGCCGGTTGCGAAGAGCGCAACCGCTAGAACCAGAAGAACGGGGAACCAGCGTCTGTTACTGGAGTAGTTCATACCCTCCTTCACCTCCAATTCATCCGCTTTGGTGCCGTAACCTCGCAGGCGTCGCCGGCGGGGTTGCAGTCTGGAAAACTATCGTTCGTCTTCAATATTCCTAGGTCGTCAGGGTGAACCGGTATGTCAGCGTCGTCCAGACGCCCGTCGGTATCCCGTTGTTGGAAGCCGGAACCCACCGAGTGCGGGGCGCCGCAGCAAGCGCGGCCTGGTCGAGCGATTCGACGCCGCTGGAGTTGTAGAGCTGCACATCGCCCACCGTTCCGTCAGGCTTCACGTAGATCCAGAGGACAACGCTGCCCTCGACCCCGGCCATCCTGGCCATCTCGGGGTACTGGGGCGCGGGCTGGTAAGTACAGGAAGGGAAGACCTCCGCAGGCATGAACCTTGGAGGGCCCATCTCACCGCCGCCGGCGTCGCCCGGGCCTATGTCCTCGATGGTCTGCGCGACCGTAGCGGCGCTCGCGAGGCCGATGGTGTCCGTGCTCAGGGAGATCGTGACATTGGTCTGCAGCTCCTCGATCATCTGATCGGCGGCCTGCTGCATCTCCGCCTGCTGCTCCTCGACCTGCTCCTGCTGCTCCTCGACCTGGTCGTCGAAGGCTATGTCGGCCTCGACGGCCTCCATCTCGGTGTCGGTGGTGCGGGTGCTGATCCGCCCCATCTCGGTCCGGGGAACGACTTCGAGTATCACGATCATAAAGGCGATCGCACCGGCTATCGCCCAGTCGGAGTACATCGCCGCGCGTTCCTGTAATTCGCTGTTCGCATGAGAGCTCATAACGTCCCTCCCCTCCGTCAGTATCGCCGCTCTTCAGCGTTGAACATCACGCTGTAGAGCTCCTCGTAGCGAAGGGCGTTGAACAGCTCGACCATCGAGCCCATGGGCACGCGACGGTCGACATTGAACACTATCATGTCCACCGACTTGTTCTGCTCGCGCCAGAGGCGCTCGCTCAGGGACCGGAGCTGCTGGGGCACATCCGCGACGGGAACATCGAAGTCGCCTATCCTGGCGACCATCTCGCTCTGCTGGTTCCCGGGCTCCAGTTGCTTTATCCACACCCTGATCGTCAGGGACTGCTTGCCGATCTCCGTCATCACCTCGGGATGAGCCTGCGGGAACCGTATGCTCAGCCCGCCCTCCTCCTTGAAGAGGGTGGTGCTCATGAAGAAGATGATGAGTATGAAGACGAGGTCTGCCGAGGTGCCCGTGTAGACCTTTGCCTGTGCCCGTATCCTGCGCTTTATGAGCATCAGGCCCCACCCCCCGTCCTCTCCTGTGTCGTTATGCCGGTACGGCTGACGCCGTTCCTGCGGAGCATGTCAAGCGCCTGGACCATTCCGTTGTAGTCGCAGTCGGGGAAGAACTTGAGGATGACCACGAGTTCGCTTTCCCGGACTACCGTGGCTATCTCTCCCTGGACGGCGTCCGCCAGCACGAGAGTGTCGCCGAAGGCGACCTGCCCGAACAGCGGATCGTCATCGACCGCGATACCGCTTCCCAGGTGGGTCCGCATCAGACCGGGCTTCAACTGGGGGACGAGGTTCTCGCCCTCGATCACTCTTTCGAGGCTAGAATAGGTTCCCTCCGAGAGATCCATCGCCATCACTGCGTTCGAGAGAAGCCTCGAACGCGTCTCGGACAGGGCTTCAACCCTGTCGGAGGCGAGGATCCTTATCCCGGAGACGAGCGTATCGGATTCCAGGCTGACGTCCTCGCCCGCCCTGGCCCTCTGCAGAGGACCGTTTGGGGGAGCCTGGTCGATCAGGGCCACGTACTCGTCGAGGCCCCACTGCTTTATGGTCATCACCAGGCGGTTCGCCTCGTCGATGACGACCTCCTGCGTCCGCTCGTCGGGCTTCTTGGGAAGCCTGTAGGAGATGCCCTTCTGAACCTCGAACGTCGTCGTGACCAGGAAGAAGATCAGCAACAAGAATCCGATGTCCGCCATCGAGGCATCCGGAATGTCCGCGCTTACGGTCGGTTTCTTCAGGAGTCGCATCCGATCTCCTTCTAGAGCTTCTTGAGGAGTTCCATGTCGGACAGAGTGTCGATGAGGAAGCTGCTGGCCTCCTCCATGTCGATCACATACCGTCCGATGATCGATACGTACCAGTTGTACATGAGCTGTATGGGGATGGCGATCATCAGACCGGCGGCGGTCGTGATGAGGGCCTCCTGAATACCGCTCGCGACCAGGCTGGCCTCGACGTTCTTCGCGGCGGCGATGGCGCCGAACGCGTTGATCATGCCCGAGACCGTGCCGAGGAAGCCGAGCATCGGGGCCACGACGACCACGGATGCCATGATGATGAGACCCTTCTCGAGGAAGGCCATCTCGACCTGGGCGGCCGTCTCGATACCCTTTTCAACGGCCTCGAGACCCTTGTCACGCCTGATGAGTCCGGCGCGAAGTATCGAGGCGACGGGGCCGCGGGTACGGTCGCACAGATCCTCGGCGCCCTTGTGGTCGCCCTTGCGGATGTATCCGCCGAGCTGATCCAGGAAGGTGCCCTGGTTGATCTTGCACTTGCGGAGTACGATGTAGCGCTCGATGGCGACCGCGACGCCGATGATGGCGCTGAGAAGCAGAGGCCACATGAAGACGCCGCCGGCGATGAACAGATCCTTCAGGTCCATCGAAGCGCTCTGGGGACGTTCTATTTCCTCGCCCTCGGGGGCTTCAGTGGTTTCGGCGGGAGGGGCGACCGGCTCTACCGGCTCCTCCACCTGCTGAGCTGTGGTGTCGACGGGAGCTGGAACAGTCGAGTCGGCCGGCGCCTGCGCCCAGGATACAGCAGCCAGCATGAGGACTGCCAGGAAGACGTTACGCATAGGGAACAACTCCTTGTGCTCGGTTGGGGGCGGCCCCCTCTGCGGGGCCGCCCCTTTGTTGCCTTACGGTTCTATTCCTACCATTCCAGCCCGAAGCCGAACCTGATCACCCTGGGGCGGGAGTAAACGTAAGGGTTGTGTGCGCTGCCGCCCGGATCGTGATCGGGCCTGCCGTCGCCGTCCTGGTCGGCGTCGTACCAGGCTATGTCGGCAATCGAATTGATGTTCCTGCGGTCGAAGATGTTGAAGATCCAGCAGTAGACATCCATGGTCACAGGACCGGCCCAGATCGTCCTGCTCACCTTGAGGTCGGTGTCGATCGTCCAGGGGTAGCGCCTTCCGTTGATCTGCGGAGAGGCAGTGCCCTGGCTGGACTGGGTGTAGGGGAACCCCGATCCGTAGGCGAAGGTGACGGTGGCACCGAAACCCTCGAGGAACGGATACCCGTTGATCCTGGGGCCTTCGCCCTGAGGGACGTTGAAGCTAACGTCCGTGTTGAACGAGTGCCTCTGATCCCAGTCGAGATAGGACTCGCGCTTGGGAATCACCCATCCGGCCCAGAGGTAGGTGTAGTTCTGGCCTGCACTGGAGGACTTGCCCTTGGCGACCTGGTAGGTGTAGCTGGCGACTGCGGAGAAGAATCCCGACGGGCGTCTCATCAGCGTGAGCTCGGCTCCGCGGACGTTGCCGTAGTCGGCGTTGATGTACCTGTCGTACGAGTCCACCACGGTGTAGTAGTTCTTCTCGGTGTCGACGAGACCGGTGATGTCCTTGTAGAAGCCGGTTACGTCGATCATGGTGTAATCGTCGAACTGGTGCTTCACGCCGACCTCGTAGGACACCGTCTGCTCGGGTTCGAGGTCGGGGTTCCCGACCAGCGGGAAGGCGCCTGAAAGGTCATAGTTGGAACCGTAGTAGAGCCTGTTGAACATGGGCATCTGGAAGTAGTGACCGTACGTGAAGTGCAGCACATCGCGCTCGGTCACGGGGTGGGAGAAGCCCACGCGGGGGCTGAGGTGGTACTTGACCGGGACTTCGATCGGGTTGACGATGTGGTCCGGATCGTCGGGAGTGGTGCCGGGGACCACGGGATTGGCCGGATCCGCAGGGTACTCGTCGAAGTTGGGGTCGAAGTAGTCGAACCGGAGGCCGGCGTTAACGACCATTCCGCGGTATTCCATCTTGTCCTGGAAGTAGATCGCGCCGGAGTTCGGGAAGGCGTGGTAGCGGTTCATGTAGATGTTGCCGCCCGAAGCGGTGTCGACGCTGTAATCGAAAACGTCGTAGTAGTGGCCTTCCACACCGGCCTTGAGCTGGTGCTGCTGGTTGATCTGGCTTGTGACGTCGAACCTCACGGAGGAGGTCAGGCTGCGGGTTACTCCCCAGGCCAGCCTGCTGGCGCCCTGGCGATAGAAGCCATCGGTGTCGACGATGCGGCTGGGGGTATAGGCCAGCCAGTCCGCCTGTGTGAAGTTCTCGCCCAGCCAGCCGCCGTTCCAGTCGCGAATCTTGTACCGGAAGTCGGATATGTACTGGTTCAGCTTGAACTCCATGAAGGTGGCGTCGCTGAGAGTCTGGGTCAGGCCGACGCCCATGCTGGTGTTCAGCCAGAAGCGGGTGGGGAGGCCGTACCTGATGTCGATGCCGTCGGCGAGTGTGTCGCCGTAGGTGGACGACCCCTGGACGGTGTCGATGTAGGTGGTCTCGAAACGGTTCCAGGCCCAGTCGGGGTAGCCGCCTGTCCTGTCCAGCACGTAGTAAGTGAAGTTTACCTTGGTGCGGGGCGAAGGCTTGATGGTCAGCTTGGCGTTGCCGGAGTACTGGGTTCTCCAGTTGTTGAACTGGTACTGGTAGCGCCCTTCCTCGCCGCCGCCCGTCTCCATGAACTCACCGGACAGGAAGAGCCTGACGTCGGCGGGAACGCGAAGGCCCATGGCGGGTAGAAGGAAGCTGGTGATGGGCTCGGGGCCGCCGATCGCGGCCTCGACGTTGATCATGGCCTCGGCGAACGGGCCGGCGTCGCCGCGGTTGGCCTGCCAGGTCCAGTCGTCGGCGAGGCCCAGCGCCTGCCAGTCGTTGCCGCTGAACTCGACAGAGCCTGTGTAGGTGTTTCCGCCTTCGCGGGTGATGATCTGGACGACGCCCGACTGGGCGTTGCCGTACTCGGCGCCGAAGGCGCCGGTCATGACGGAGGTTTCCGCGACGGCGGAGAGGGGAATGTCGGAGTTGAACGTGTTGGTCGTGGCGTCCTGCTGAGCGATGCCGTCGACGAGGTAGGCGACCTCGCCGCTGCGGCCGCCGCGCATGTGGAGCCCGCCGCGATCCGTGGCGCCGGCCTGGCGGCTGACGATGTCCTGGATGCCGGCGACCGGCATCGTGCGGATTTCGTCACGGCTCACGACATGGATCGAGGAGGTGACGTCCCTCAGGATCATGCCACGCTGGTCGGTGACCTGGATGACCGTGCTTCCGACGGTGGTGGGGTTCAGCGTGAAATCCATCCGGGTGGTGAGGTCGGCGCTCACCATTACGCCGTTGGCGGTGGAACTGCTCATGCCGACCATGTTGGCCGTGAGGTCGTAGTTCGCCGGCTCGAGGTTGATGATGAAGTACTCGCCGTTGGCGTCGGTCATGGCGCCGTACTGGGTTCCGACGATCATGACCGTCGCGCCCACCAGGGGATTGCCGGAGTTGTCGGTGACCCGTCCGGCGATCTTGCCGGTGGTACCTGCGCCGGCAACTAGCGCGAGGCACAGGACAAGCGCGGCGGTTATTGCCGTAGCTCTTCCTAGCACTGCTGTACGCTCCTTTCCATTGTGGGAGACGTTACCCTTTCCTTCATTCCACGATTCCGGCGTTCCCTTCACCCCCCGCGACGGGCACCGGAATCACAATCGTACACCATTGCGTTGCACCAAATAACGACCACCTCTCAGAGGCGGACTTCGCCTGTATTCGCTCTCGCCAAAAGCGAGAATACCCGAGGTTCCGATGTGTGTCAAGCATTCACGCGGACCATCCTAGCCGCCTGCTCCGAAGATTATGGAGAAGGTCGGAAGCCAGTCGAAGATCAGGAACTGGGCCTGTCCGATCAGCAGACTTATCCTGGCCATGACGGTGTATCCGAAACTGGCCCCGAAGGCGATCATCAGAACCGTTATGCCGATGTTGGCCGCTGCGCCCACCGCCCCCTTGTGGGCCTTCGAGAAGAAGAAGTAGACCAGCCCGCACACCACACCGGCGACGAGTATCAGATTGTTCAGGAAGCCGGCGGTTCCGACGCCCGACAGAGGCACTATCGTGCCCTCCACCTGGCTCAGGCAGTTGGTCTGGAGGGTGCTGATCAGCCCGAGGCCGGCGCCGGTGCCGACTATCATCGACAGAGCCAGCCTGGAGAGACCCGCGATCTTCGGCACGAGCCTCGCCAGCATGAAGAGCCCGAAGATGCCCGGGATGACCATCAGCAGGTCGGGGGTGCCGTCGCCGGCTCCGGTCAGTTCGTTCCAGAAGTTCGGTATCAGCACGTTGAAGATGGTGTAGATGAGCCAGTAGCCCGCGCTCATCCCGACGAACAGATGCTCCGCGAATTTGTAGAAGGGATTGTCCCTGTAAAGGAAGCTGTAGAGCATCAGGGTGAGGACGGCGCCGAGCCAGATCCCGACGAGATCCCAGTTCATCTCGATGCCCCCTTCCTGCCCTTGCCGACCGAGAGATACGTGATGTTACCGAGCACGATGAACCCCATTATCACGAGGTGAGCGATGGACTGGGCGGCCATGCCGGGCGTAGCGGTTCCCGGGGGGCAGCCCACGGCTCCCTCCCTTACGAGGGTCTCGTAGTCGGCGGCGCCCTTCAGACCGCCGAGCAGGCCGATCATCTGTCCGGTTCCGAGGTATGGGTAGAACTCCGGCGCACTCACCGCCGTGCAGCCTCCTCCGACTGGCACTCCGTACCTGTCCCCCGCCATCATGACCCAGGCGTGGATGCCGGGGTCGCCGGCGGACAGACAGACGATCATGTCCAGGTCGCGGATCACCGTGACCCGCCGGAGCATGGGGATGGAATCGTAGGGAACGCCGTCCCTGTCCTGCGGGTAGACGGCCTGCATCGAACTGCCCATCCGGAGAACGGAGACGCCCGCCCCGACCGTGTATCCCAGGTTCACCCAGTCGGAATACTGGGTTCTGCCCAGGCTGTCGCCCACCGACGAGAGCACCTCCTGGCTGAGGCTCGCGCCCTGGGGCCAGAGGGCGGTGGCGATGATCCTGTGACCGTTCGTGAAGAGGTGCTGGGTCAGCGCGACGGCCATGGGCTGGAGTTCGGGCATGGTGGAGGGGTCGTAGTCGTAGCTGATAAGCACTGTGGACCCCGGGGGCAGGGAATCGACGTACTCGAACAGGTCGCGGCTCGGACCGCCGCCCACGGGGATCGGGAAGTCCAGTCGGAAGACCAGTGGGACGAAGACGGAGAGGGCCATCAGGACGTAGATCACCCTCCTGTCGACCCTGTCCAGCTTCTCGAGGAGTTTTCTCATTCGGCACCTCCGAGATAGCTGCGCTCGATGCCGAAGATCATCCGTAGCGAGGTGGCCACGACGCCGAGGGCGGCCCCTATCATCACTGCCCGCTGCCCGGCCATGTTGGGAACCTGCATCAGCCATTCGGCGACTTCGGAGACCAGGTTGGGATGGGCGCCCGACGCGGCTCCCGGGAACAGCCTCCAGATCATGTCTCCTATCGGGACGCGCCCGAGCATCACGATGAACGCCGAGAGAAGCAGCAGCGTCGCCCTCCAGTTAGAGGACCGGAAGGCCCGGAAGGCGGCGGAGGCCACGAAGAACGCCAGCAGGCTGAACATCGTGGCTCCCATGGGCACCACCATGTTCTGGAACATGTAGTCGAAGGGCCTTCCCTCCTCGACCCCCCAGACGGCCCCGGCGGCCGTCATCACGAAGAATCCGAGCAGCACCACGGGGCTGTACTGCCAGTTCTTCGCTCTCTGGGAGATCTTCATGAGGTGGACCTGGACCAGATTGACCACTCCCAGGAAAATGGCCGCGGAGGCCACTATCATGTACCAGTCGGAGAGTTCCTCGCCCAGGAGCGAGAAGGGGCGGTGCGGGATGAAGAACTGCAGGATCATCAGCATCCCGCAGATGAAGGTCACGATGAGCGGAAGAACAAGCCTCATCTCATCCCTCCCTACTCGACATGGGTCAGGAAACGGAGGAGGTCGGCGACTCTGTTCGCCGGCTCCCACCACGTTCCTGCCGTCGAGGCGAGCACTCCGATCACGATTATCAGCATTATCACAAGTTTCGCGACATCCTGCCCCTTGAGGCTGCCCAGCAGCTTGGGCTCGCGGGAGAGGTATGCGCTTGCGGCGAAGAGTTCCTCCCCTATCAGCGTGTAGTCGCACGCCGCGATGAAGAACGGAAGCTGGCTGGGCATGGCCGTGCCGGCTATCTGGATTGCGCCCACGCTCTTGCCGGTCTCGGCAAGAATGAGGCTCTCCGCGTAGAACGTGCCGAGGAGGAAGATCGCCGCAGGACGCTGCCTCACCATTATACCGTCCACTCCGGCCGCGTATCCGAACTGGTCGTCGGTGAGATAGTTGATGTTTTCGCGTCTGTAGGCGTCCGGCCTGCCGGCCTGGAGGTACGACTCCTTCACGACCTCCTGGGCGACGCTCATGACCACGCTCCTCGTATTCGGCACGAGGAGGTTCGCTCCATACTCGGCCGTCTTGGCGGCGACCCGGCCCAGGATGACCATGCTGGCTATCGTCTGGATGTCGTCCATGTCCATGATGCCCGGGATGTACAGAACGGGGCGGCCCATCTCGGTGGCTCTGCCGACGGCGTCATCGACTGCGGACAGCCCGGCGATCTCCCGGATGAACAGGGGTCTTCCGCTCTTCCCTCTGTTTATGTACCAGAAGATGACGGCGGCGAGGAGGACGGTGATCACGAACATCCCGATCCTGCGGGAGTGGAACCACTGCGCCGACGGAGTTGCGGAAGCCGCGTCGCTGCGGGACACCGGTGAGCCTCCGGCCCACGCCTCGAGGGTGATGGAGCAGGGAACCCCGTCCTCGAGACCGGAAAGCGAGAACAGGTCCGTCCCGGGAAGAACCCAGCCGGCCTCGAACTCCTCCCCGCCCTCAGGCGTGGCGAGTATTCTGATCGAGTCGGGTGGCGACGCGCTCCCGGACAGGGTCCAGGAGACCTCCAGCGCGCCTCCGTCGTCGTTCGGGGCGTCCGTAACGCACACCGCCTCGAACATCGACTCGAAAGTCTGCGCGTCCTGCGCCGGCGAAGCAGTCGAATCCGGCTGTTCCGGCTGCGCCCAGGCGGCCGCAGCCAGGGCCAGGAGCGCCGGTAGGAACGCCATCTCCCTCATGCGTACCCTCCTGTCGGGAATGACATGCCCGCACAGATGGAGAAGGGGAGCCTCCGCTCCCCTTCCGGCATACGGATATCCGACGGGACCTTCACCTAGTCCTCGATCATTTCTACATTCGCCCTCGGCACGATGGCTCGCGACGAGTCCGCGAATTCGACTTCGAGAACCCTCACCTTCGCCTCCGTCTCGAGTACCTGCAGCTCCGCCGGCAGGGCGGTGACCCGCCCGAGTCTGCCGAAATAGGGAGCCCTTATCACGCGCACGGGCGATCCGATGTTCATGGCGCCCTGCACGCGGTCCTTCGAGGACGACACCGCGGCCTCGTCCAGGGGGATCACCACCTCGGGTCTGATGACACCGGCCCTTATCTGGGTGGCTCCGTTGATACTCGCCGACATGCCCTCCCTGCTGCAGAGGAGGTCGAACGTGTTCCTGGCCATGTTCATCCGGCCGAAGCCCTCGGTGAGAATGAGGGTTATCCCCTTGTTCTCGTGCCCCGTGATGGCCACGCCGAGATCGTATCCGAGGAAGTCCTTGAGATCCCTGTCGTCGAAGCCCCCGGATACGATACCCTTCACTCCTGTCGCCACCGCCTTCTTAAGCGTAGCGTGGCTCACATACGAGCCCCCGATGAGGATCTTTCCGGCGCAGGACTTGTCTATGAGGTCGGCAGTGAGTTCCTGCTCGGGGTTCTTGACGGCTTTCCTGATCTCGCCGCGGGTTTCGCCTCCGATGCCGAAGATACCCTGGACGAACGTGGCCCGTGTCTCGACCAGGACGCCCTCCTCCTCGAACACATCGACGACCCTGCCCTTTACGTAGGCTTCGATCGTCACGGGAGCGGGCGGCTCCCGGAGCACGGCCTGGCCCGTGACCTTGTTGAAGCTCTCGAAGGTGCCATCGATGGGCGACCGCACGGTGTTGCGGAACAGGCCGAAGATGCCCCTGGACTGGGCGAGCACGTCGCCCTCCGCTATTGCGTCGCCCTCCTTCTTATGCAGGAGGTCGGGGATGTCGTCGGGGGGAACGCCGAGGATGTTGGCGAGGTTCACCATCTTTACGTTACCCGGGAGTTCGGTGCGGGCGACTATCGTATCCGCGGCGACCTCGTCGCCCATCTTCACCAGCACCCTGCCCTTCAGCGGAAGCCGCCGCTCCTTGCGGATGACCGCGACGTCCGCCACCCTCAGTCCGGGAGTGTACGCGAATGCCATCTCCTACCTCCCCAGGGAAAGGAACTTGTCAGGGTAGGCGGACAGCGCCGTAGCCCACTCCTGGAGCTTCTTGACCCTCTCGGAATCGCTCTGGGGCAGCACGAACGGCCTGCCTCTGCCGTCCAGAACCACGCCCACGACTCCGCCTTCGAGATCCACCTCGAGATGCTTTCCGGGGCCGGCGCCGACATCCACTCCCTTGGCGGGCCGGATGACGGTGCGGGCCTTCTCGCCGACACCCAGCGGTATCACCTGCATACGGCCGAACTCGATCGAGATCTCGCGCGACTTGCCGTCGGACATGTGCATCGTGAGTGCGGCGGCCTGCTGCCCGTCCCTGCCGGTCCCGGCGGGCGCGACGCAGGACCCGAGCCGGATGAGGCAGTCCTTGTCGAACACCTCCGTCGCCGCCCTGGGGAGCACCTCGGAAAGAACCCCGAGCTGCGGCATCATGAAGATCGAATCGACGGCCAGCATGGTCACGCCCTCGGGCAGGAACGAGTCGATGAGCAGCATGGCGGCCTGGCTGCGCCTGGGAGCGTGCGAGAGCACGCCGCCCGAGCCGATCAGCAGATCGAGCGACATCATGTTCACGAGGGTGACGCCAGTCTGGGTCTGTTCGAAGGCGTCCCCTATCGTTCTCTCCTGGGCTACGCCCTTCAGGCCTACCGCCAGCTCGCGATGCTGCACCAGCGCGAGCCTGAGAGCCTCCCTGGCGATGGCCTGCTCGATGATGAGCTCCTCGAGGGTCTGGGGCACGGTGGTCGGGCGTATCATCTTGTTTCTGATGCGGTTTCGCAGATCGGCCTCGTCCATGCGGAAGGGAACCCACCGCATGACGTTTTCCAGGCCGGCGCTCGCCAGCACGTTGGACACGCTGTAGCTCATGCCGAGGTTGGCCGAGACGGTGCGGTTGAAGACGGGCTGCCCCTCGCTGTCGAAGACGGAGAAGACGTCGGTGGTGGCGCCGCCGATGTCCACGCCCATCACGTGGATTCCCTCGGTACTGGCCACCATCTCGATCAGCTTGCCCACCGCGCCCGGGGTGGGCATGATGGGCACGTTCTCCCACTCGCTGCCTACGTAGTGCCCCGCCCACTGCATGAGCTTGCTGTATCCGGGCGCCTGGGCCATCACGTGCTCCATGAACAGCTCATGGATCGTGTCCCTCGCTGGACCCAGGTTCTCCTTCTCCAGGACGGGCCTGATGTTGGGCACGACCTTGAGGGCGGCTATGTCGCCCAGCTCCTTTTCCACCTCTTCCGCGGCATCCCTGTTGCCCGCATAGATGACCGGCAGCTTGTAGCCCACTCCGAAGCGGGGCTTCGGGTCGGCGGCCCTTATGACCTGGGCCAGCTCCACCACGTGATCGACCGTGCCGCCGTCGATGCCTCCGGACTGGAGTATCATGTCCGGCCGCAGGCGCCTGATGTCGGCGACCTTCTCGTGGAAGAGGCGGCCGTCGTTCGAGGCGACGACGTCCATGACGATGGCCCCCGCCCCAAGGGCTGCGCGCTGGGCGCTTTCGCCCGTCATGCTCTTGACCACTCCGGCGACGGTCATCTGGAGCCCGCCGCCGGCCGAGGAGGTGGACATGAAGATGTCCACGCCCCTGGTCGGGTCGTCGCCCACGAAGATGCCTTCCTTGTCGTCCGTGAGGAACTGCCTCCCGAGGAGGTCCTCGATCTCGCCGACGGCGTTCAGCACTCCCTTGGTCACGTCCTCCGCGGGAGCCTCGACGGTCGTCGGGGCCTCGCCCCTCGTGATCAGCCGGTACTCACCGTCCCGCTTCTCGATGAGGATCGCCTTGGTGGTGGTGCTGCCGCAGTCAGTCGCCAGAATCCTGGTTATTTCCTTGTCGGCCAATGCCGTCTCCCTTCGGCTCCCCGCGGCCGTGCCCGCGCCGGAACCATGACAGGAACCCTCTCCGCCCGGGGCGGGATGCCTTCACGGCCGCCCGTCTCTCGACATCCCGGGCGTTCTCCTCCTCTATCGCGCAGATCAGTTTCTCGACGTTGTCACGGTCCTCGATCATCCTGACGAACTTCCGGTAGTCCTTCGAATCGACCACGAGGCTCAGCACGGGGTCCAGGAAGATCAGCATCTGGTTGCCGAGGAAGGAGAGCGGCTTGACCGACTCCAGCAATACCACCGACGGAACGGTGAGCTGGCGTTCGACGACTTTCGAGGCGATCCTCGCCGTGAGTTCGCTGAAGTCCTCGACGCCTCCGTCAGGAGGCCGGCTTTCCCAGATATCTGGATCTGATGAACGCAACTGCTTCCTCCCGGTTGCCGGAAGAGAACTGAACCGACAGCCCCCTGAACTTCGCCAGGGGTGTCGGATCAGGAAACGGGCTGAGCAGAACCCCTCTCGAATCCACGGTAAAGCTGCGGATTTCCCTCCAGGTGCGTTTCTCCGTGCCGAAGACGGACTTCTTTACGACCCCCCGGTCGTCCATCCTGAAGCTGGTGGGCAGGAAGAAACTCCACAGGGAGAGAGACAGCAGGAAGAAACCCACCAGCCCCCACCAGAGGCTTCCGCCGTACCGGCTTGCGAACACGGATGCAGCGATCATTATAACGATGAGAAGGACGGCGGCCAGGGGTCGTTCCCTGGCCGGGTGCGCCGTCCATTCGAGAATCTCCGGAGTATCCCCTAGGAGTTCTCCCATTTTTCCACGATCTCGAGTTCCTTCACCGCCCTGACCTCGTCCAGCCTGAGAACGGGCGTGTTCACCGGGGCGTCGGTGACGAGGTGGGGTTTCGCGTCGATCTCCCTTGCGATCGACAGCATGGCCTCGACGAAGGCGTCCAGGGATTCGAGGCTCTCGGTCTCCGTCGGCTCGATCATCATCGACTCGTGGACTATCATGGGAAAGTACACGGTCGGAGCATGGAAACCGTAATCGAGCAGCCTCTTGGCGATATCCAGCGTCTTCACGCCCGCCCTGGCCTGGCGCTCGCCCGAGATTACGAACTCGTGCATGCAGGGCCCGTCGTTGTAGGGGACGTCGTAGGTGTCCCTCAGGCGCGCCTTCAGGTAGTTGGCGTTCAGGAGGGCCGTCTCGGAGGCTTCCCGCAGCCCTGCGGCCCCGAGCGTCCTGATGTAGGCCCAGGCGCGCACCAGCACGCCGAAATGCCCGTGGAAGGCGAGAAGCCTGCCGAAGGATCGTTCCGGCCTCGTCATCGCCGGCCCGCCGTCGCCCGTTCTCGTCACGACGGGATCGGGCAGGTAGCGGGCCAGGAAGTCCCTGCAGGCGACCGGACCCGAGCCGGGACCGCCTCCGCCGTGCGGGGCCGAGAACGTCTTGTGGAGGTTCAGATGGCAGACGTCGAAGCCCATGTCCCCGGGGCGGGCGATGCCCAGCATCGCGTTCATGTTGGCGCCGTCCATGTAGCAGAGCCCGCCCGCATCGTGGACGATCCGGGTGATCTCCTCTATGCCGGACTCGAAGATGCCCAGGGTGTTCGGATTGGTCAGCATGAGGCCCGCGGTCGCTGGGCCGGCCTTGGCGCGGAGGTCGTCGATGTCGACCTCTCCTCTGGAATTGGACTTGACGTTGACGGTGCGGAACCCCGCCAGCGTACAGGAAGCCGGGTTGGTGCCGTGAGCGGAGTCGGGCATCAGAATCTCGACCCTGGCGGTGTCGCCCCTCTCGAGGTGCCAGTTGCGGATGAGCAGAAGGCCGGTCAGCTCGCCGTGGGCGCCCGCCGCAGGCTGGAGGGAGATGCCCTCGAATCCCGTGATCTCGCAGAGGAAGCGGCCCAGCTCGTCCATGAGCTGCAGGGCTCCTCCGCAGAGTTCCTCCGGAGCCAGGGGATGGAGGCCCGTGAAGCCCGGAAGCCGGGCCAGGTCCTCGTTCATCTTGGGATTGTACTTCATCGTGCACGAGCCGAGCGGATACATGCCCTTGTCGACATGGTAGTTCTTCGAACTGAGGTTGACGAAATGCCGTACCGCCTGGGCCTCGCTGACCTCGGGCAGCCCTGCCGGAGCGCTTCTGAGCGAGCCGGCTCCGAACACGGCGGCCGGGTCGACCGGCGGGACGTCGAGCGCGGGGAGGTCGATGCCCTTCCTTCCGCAGCGGCTCTTCGTGAAGATCGTTCCTTCGGACATCACTTCACCTCCCTGCAGATGCCCGCAATGGCGTCCCGAAGCCCGTCCATCTCAGCCTTCGTCCTCTTCTCGGTGACCGAGGTGAGGAGCGCCCGGGGGCCCAGAGACGGCACCGGCACGCCGGCCAGATACCCGTGGCGGGCGGCCTCGCGGACTATCGCAGCGGCTTCCACCGGATACTCGAGCACGAACTCGCGGTAGAAGGGAGCGGCGAAGGGCCTGCGGACCCCGGGCAGGGCGGACAGGATGCCCTCCAGATAGGAAGCCCTGGAAAGGCACTGGAGAGAAATCTCCTTGAAGCCGCTCTCGCCCGCGAGGGACAGGTAGATGGTGTTGGCAAGGGCCATGAGAGCCTCGTTGGAGCAGATGTTGCTCGTGGCCTTCTCGCGCCTGATGTGCTGCTCCCTGGTCTGAAGAGTGAGAACGTAGCCCGTCTGACCGGCCTTGTCCTCCGTGCGGCCGATGATCCGGCCCGGCATGTTCCGGACCAGTTCCTTCCTGCAGGCCATGAAGCCGACGAAGGGGCCTCCGAAGGACATCGGTACGCCCATGCTCTGGCCTTCGCCGACCGCGATGTCGGCGCCGGCCGCTCCGGGCGATTCGAGCACTGCGGCGGCCACCGGGTCGGTCACCGAGATCAGCAGAGCGCCCGCGGCGTGAGCGAGCGAGGCGGCTGCACGAAGGTCCTGCACCACCCCGTGAAAGTCCGGCTGCTGCACGATGAGGGCTGCCGATTCAGCCAGCGCCCCCCGTGCCGCATCGTAGTCGACGAGGCCGTCGGGAAGCCAGGGCACGGTCTCCATCGAGAAACCGCCCTGGGCCAGATACGTTCGTATGACCTCGAGGTATCGAGGGTTGATGGAGGCGCTCACGGCGACCCGGTTGCGCCTGGTGGCGCGGATGGCCATCAGGGCCGCTTCGGCGGCGGCGCTCGCTCCGTCGTACATGGAGGCGTTGGCGCAGTCGAGACCGGTCAGCCTCGCGATCATGGTCTGGTACTCGAAGATGCACTGGAGTGTGCCCTGGCTGACTTCGGCCTGGTAGGGGGTGTATGCCGTGTAGAACTCGCTCCGCAGGAGGATATGGTCGATCGCCGAGGGAATGAAATGGTCGTATGAACCGGCCCCGGCGAAGCAGACGAGGGAGGCGGCGGAGTTTGCGGAGGCCAGGGCTTCCGCCTCGCGGACGAGTTCGAGTTCGCTTGCGGCCTCAGGAAGGTCGAGCGCGCGTTCCAGCCTGCTCCCGGCCGGGATGGAGGCGATGAGTTCCCCGACCGTTTCCGCGCCTACGGCGGACAGCATCCGGCGCCTGTCGGCCCCGAGGATCGATGTGAATCTGCTCATCTATCGAACGCCTACTCTCCCGCAAGTTCCTTGTACTGCCCGGCGTCGAGCAGCCCTTCGAACTGCGAGGGGTTCGACGGGTGGATGGTTATGAGCCAGCCCTCTCCGTAGCAGTCCCTGTTCACCAGGCCCGGGTCGGACTCGAGGGCTTCGTTGGCTGCCACAACCTTGCCGTCCACGGGGGCGTAGAAGTCCTCGGCGGTCTTCACTGCTTCGAGCACTCCGGCGCTCTGTCCGGCGCGGAGGTCCTGACCGGCCGGGGGAAGCTCGACCATGACGATCTCTCCCATGAGTTCCTGAGCATGATCGGTGATACCCATCGTCACGTTCCCATCGGCTCCCAGCCTGACCCACTCATGGTTCTTCGTGTACCTGAGATCTCCGGGAATGCTGCTCATTCCTCGTCCCCTTTCTTATTTCTGTTACTGCCGGCGGCTGCCGGCCGTGTAGAACGGCGTTCTGGTTATGGTGACGGGTATCCTGCGCCCCCTCAGCTCGGCCTCGATCTTCGTGCCGGCTTTGGAGCACGCCTTCTCGACGTATCCAAGCCCGACCACGACGTTGAGCGACGGGGCCATGCTCCCGCTGGTGACGACGCCGATCCTCCTGTCGCCCTGGAAGAGTTCCGTGCCGTGGCGTATGACACCCTTGCCCTCCACGGTGAGTCCGACCAGGAGGCGGGAGACGCCGTCCTCCTTCTGGCGGCGGAGTACGTCACGGCCGACGAAATCCTTGTCGCTGGACAGCTTGACGGCCCAGCCCATCCTGGCCTCCAGGGGGGAGGTCGAGTGATCGATGTCGTTGCCGTACAGCACATATCCAACTTCGAGGCGGAGGGTGTCCCTGGCCGCGAGCCCTACGGGCGTGATGCCGAGAGGTTCGCCCGCCTTCATCGCCGCGTCCCACACCGACGGTGCATCCTCGGCGGAGATGTAGAACTCGAATCCGTCCTCGCCGGTGTACCCGGTTCGCGAGATGATCGCCTGCCGCCCGGCGACCGTTCCCCGGGCCAGAGCGTAGAATCCGACGGAATCGAGATCGACCGTGGTCAGCAGGGCGGCCAGCTCCTGTGACTTCGGCCCCTGGATGGCGACCAGAGCCGTCTGGTCGCTCTCGTTGGTGATCCTGACGTCGAAGGACCCGGTGTGACTCATGACCCAGGCCCAGTCCTTGTCGATGTTGGCGGCGTTGACTACCATCAGGAACTCGTCGTCGCCGAGCCTGTAGACGATCAGGTCGTCCACTATGCCGGCGTCGGGATAGCACATGGCGCTGTAGAAGGCTTTTCCGACAGGGATATCCGCGTTGTTCGTCAGGAGCCCGTCGAGGAACTCGAGGGCGCCCGCGCCCTTCACGCGGAACTCGCCCATGTGGGAGAGATCGAAGATGCCCACGCCTTTGCGGACTACAAGGTGCTCATCGATGACGCTCCCGTAGCGGATCGGCATGAGATAGCCCCCGAAGGGCTCGATGTGGGCACCGAGAGCGACATGACGGCTGTAGAGTGGGGTTTGCTTGTCCATCGATTATCTTCTCCCTGAAGCATATGAAAAAACTCTGTCGAATCTACTAGGGCGCAATGGTCGGGGCAATGCGGCACGGACCATCCCGGCGGGAGCATTTCGGCGCATCCGAGGAGGAGTGCGGAGCCGCCTCCCGGGCCGCGCGGAGATGGCTTTCCTCCAGGGGTCTGCCATGCTGGGCGAGGGCCGGCGGGAAGAGCGTCGATTCCATGTACGACCTGCTCCTTCCGTCCGGCGGGAGAATCCTGGTGCGGCCCTGGCCCGTGACAGGGGCTTCCTTCGAGGACATGGCCGCAGCCCGGTGCGAGTATCTTCTGGCCGTCGAAATGTCCCCGCCCGGAGGCGGAGGGCCTGTTCCCGCCGCCCTGGTCACCCTTGCCGACGCATGGGATCTCTCCGGAGGCGATCCCTTCGCGAGGATCGATCTCCGCGGAGTCGTCGCCAGGAATCCGGCCGAACTCGCCGTTCTCGAAGGAGTATCGGCCCACCCGCGCCTGTCGTTCCTCCTGCGCTCGGCGTGGCTGTTGCTTACCGGCGAGCCGGCGACGCCTCCCCCGGAGCTGAATCCCCGGTCACGGAGAAACCCGGTCCCTCCCCCGGAAACCGAGGACCGGCATACGTCCGGAACGGACTAGATCCCCGGGCAGGCCTCGACTACGCTCTGATCGAGGTTCTTGTCTCCGTATGACTTCCTGAACCTGGCCGCGAACTCGCCGGCCAGCCTGCCGGCCCGCTCCCTGTAGGCGGCCTTGTCGGCCCAGGTGTTCTCCGGCTTCAGCACGGAGCAGTCGGAGAGGCCGGGGCAGGACACCGGCACGAGAACCTTGAAGAACGGATCGGCCTCGTATTGCACTCCGTCGAGCTTCCCTGAAAGGGCTGCGGAGACCATCGTCCTCGTGAGGGAGATGTCCATCCGCCTGCCGACTCCGTAGGGCCCGCCGCTCCAGCCGGTATTGACCAGGAAGACGGAAGTTCCGTGCTTGTCCAGCTTCTCTCCCAGCATCCCCGCGTAGATGTCCGGCAGAAGGGGCATGAAGGGGGCGCCGAAGAACCGGGAGAACGTGCTCTTCGGTTCCACGATACCGGCCTCGGTGCCGGCGAGCTTGCTCGTGTAGCCCATGAGGAACCAGAGCATGGCCTGCCCCCTCGTGAGCTTCGCGAGAGGGGGGAGCACTCCGTTCGCGTCCGCGGTGAGGAAGAGGATGGTGCGCGGGTGGCCGGAGACGGGCGGCTCCTTGACGTTCGAGAGGAAGCTCAGCGGGTAGGAACCCCTGGAGTTGGGGGTGAAGCGCTCGTCGTCCAGATCGAAGGTGCCGTCGGGATAGATCATCGCGTTCTCGATGATGGCGCCGTGCCGCTCGACAGGCGCTTCGTGGAAGCAGGCGCGATAGATCTCGGGCTCCTTCTCCGGATCGAGGTTGATCATCTTCGCATAGCAGCCGAACTCGTAGTTGCTGATTTTCGAGTCGGTCCAGGCGTGCTCGTCGTCTCCGAGCAGCGCGCGTTCGGGGTCGGCCGAGAGCGTAGTCTTCCCTGTCCCCGAGAGCCCGAGCAGGAGGGCGGAATCGCCTCCGGGCCCCTCGTTCGCACTGCAGTGGAGCGAGAGGATGCCCTCGAGAGGCAGCATGTAGTTCATCACTGTGAAGACCAGCTTCTTGACGCTGCCGCAGTAGGCCGATCCGAAGACGACGCCGATGCGCCTGTCGAAGTCCATCCCGATCATCATCGTGGACGTGTGGCCCAGCCTCGGGTCGATCCTCAGCCGTCCCTCGTATCTGGCGGGGTCGAGCTTGTGGTCCGGAACGACTACGAGCGTGAACGGCCTGTCCTTGAAGATGCTCTTCGCGAGAGCCTTCTCGTCGAAGGGACGGAACATGTTGTAGGTGAAGAGAGTGGTGAGCGCCTTGTTGGATACGGTCCGCACGTGCAGGGTGCATTCGGGATCGGAACAGACCAGCCTGTCGGTCACGTAGAGCCTGCTGGATGCTCCGTACACCTCGAGGGCGTCGTCGAGGACCATGTCGAAGGTCTCCTCGTCGACGGGGAGGCAGTTGGGGCTTGTCCAGTCGATGTTGGCGGCGCTGGAGGGTCTCTTGACTATGAGGGTGTCCTCGGGACTCCTGCCGGTCGATTCCGGCCTGGTCCAGGTCGCGAGCGCTCCGCAGGCGCTTACCACGGCCTCCTTGTTGCGCACGCACTCCATGATCATCTCGGAGCGCGGGATGTTTGTCATGACACCCTGGCGCGAGGCCAGGAATCCGGCGAGCCTCTCCTGGAAGAGCATCTTTCCTCCCCGTATATGTTGGATTTCCGACGGATGCAGGCGCTTCCGCCCGATGACAGAAACTTGATCAAGAATAAGCCCGGGCGCGCGCAGGCGCAAACGCCCGGCCGGAAACCCCGGAACAACCGCCCCTGCTGCGGCCCGGGCCGAGATTCCTCAGCATGACCGCGAAGAAACATATTCGGCCCCGGACCCGCCGGATCGGCACAACAGCCGGAGGAACTGGATGAGACTCGTTCTGCTCGATGTCGACATGACGCTGATATCGGCCGCAGGCGCCGGGATAGCCTCCCTGGAGGGGGCTGTGCTCGAGCTGTTCGGCGTGGAACGGGCCTTCGAGGGCGTCGAATTCGCCGGGCGCACCGACAGCATGATCGTCGAGAGCGCATTGACGGCGAAGGGCATCGAAGCGTCCGACGGGAACCTTTCGAGGGTCCGGAGCGAATACATCCGCCGGCTCTCCAGAACCCTCTCGGGGGGCTGGCCCGTGCGTGTGCTCGACGGAGTGCCCGCCCTGCTCGAACTCCTTTCGCAGCGGAAGGACGCATGCTTCGGGCTCGTGACGGGGAACTGGAAGGAGGGCGCCTTCCTGAAGCTCGCCGCGTGCGGGATAGACGGCTGCTTCCGTTTCGGCTCATTCGCGGAGTCCGGCAGGACGAGAAACGAACTGATCCCGCACGCGCTCAGCGGAGCGGAGAGGTTCTGCGGCTGCACCTTCGCCCCCGGAGATGTGTGGGTCGTAGGCGATACACCCCACGACGTCGCCAGCGGGAAGGCCTGGGGGCTCCGCACCATGGCCGTGGCCACCGGACCCTACGGGGTGGGCGACCTCGAGGCCGCCGGCGCGGACGCGGCAGTGCCCGACCTGTCGGACACGGACCTCGTCGCGGGAATACTCCTGGGAAGGCAGGGCCGACCTTGAAACCATCCCTTGCATGGAGCCTCTACGACTGGGCGGACTCGGCCTTCGTCACTACGGTGGTCGCAGCCGTGCTCCCGGCCTATTTCGCCTCCGTGGTCTGCGGAGGAGCGGACTCGGTATCCCTGAACCTCTTCGGGATGCATCTCACCGGAAGCCCGACCTCGCTCTGGGGTTACGCGGTGGCGCTGGCCTCCCTCGTGGTGGCGGTGATCTCGCCCGCCGCGGGCGCCCTGGCCGACGCCGGAGGGCGCAGGAAGGCCTGCCTGGCGGCATTCGCCGCGGTCGGGATCGCCTCCTCGGCCATGCTCTCGCTGTCGGGGCCGGGCATGGTGCTCTACGTGCTGACCCTTCTGGTGACCGGAGAGATCGGATTCGCCGGGGCGCAGGTCTTCTACAACTCCCTCCTGGCCGATGCGTCCGCGGGGCTGGACAGGGATCGTCTGTCCTCCCGGGGGTTCGCCCTGGGGTATCTGGGAGGGGGGCTGCTGCTCGCGCTCAACACCGCGATGATCGCACGGCCTTCCGCATTCGGGCTTGCCGACGCCGCCCACGCCTGCCGCGTCAGCTTCGCCATGGTGGCCGTCTGGTGGGCGGTCTTCTCCATCCCCCTATTCCTCTTCGTCCGTGAGACGAAGACGGTCGTACGGGGACGGTCGCTCGCCCGGGCGGCGGGGATGCTCTGGGAAACGGCGCGGGACATCGTCTCCAGACGCAACCTGCTGCTCTTTCTCGTGGCGTTCCTCCTGTACAACGACGGCATACAGACCGTGATCCTCATGGCGACGGTCTACGGAAAGTCCGAGCTGGGGCTCGACACCGCCTCCATGACGACCGCACTGCTCGTGACCCAGCTTGTCGGCGTCCCCGGCAGCATCCTCTTCGGAAGGGCCGCCTCCAGGTTCGGCGCGCGGAAGGCCCTGCTCGCCGGAGTGGCCGCATACCTCGGGATAGTGCTGCTGGCTCTGGGAATGACCGACGAAGCGGGATTCCTGGCGCTCGCCACCCTCGTCGGACTGTTCCAGGGCGGCATGCAGGCGGTCAGCAGGAGCTTCTTCTCCCGGCTGATACCGGAGGGCAGGAGCGCCGAATACTTCGGGTTCTTCTCCATATCCACCCGGTTCGCCAGCATCTTCGGCCCGCTGCTGTTCGCCCTGGTAAGAGACGTGACCGGGAGCGGAAGGGCAGCGATTCTCTCGGTCGCCGTGCTGTTCGTGTGCGGAGGCGCAGTTCTGACGGCGGTCAGGGATCCGGCGGAGTGATGATAGCAGCCACGCTCGCATGCATCGCCACGGTCCTGATCGAGGAGATGTTCCTCAGGCGGAGCAGGCTCCGGCTCCTCGACAACGGCGACAGGGACGGAGAGACCCTTTCTCCGGCCCTCCAGATGAAAATCGAGGTCTTCAGGAAGCGATACAGGTTCATCCGGGTCGTCCAGTTCGTAGCCTTCGGCCTGGTCTGGGCGCTCGCGGGCGAGGCCGTCGGAGGGGCGTTTCTCGTCTCGCCGCTGGGCCAGATCACCACAGCGCTTCTCCTGCTGCAGCTCATCAGAATCCTCGGGAGGCGGGTGGTCAGGAGCTGGCTGCTCCTGACCGTAACGGCCGCGCAGCAGACGCTCCACGCCCTGCTAGTGATCCTGCTCTACACCCGGGGAGGTGGTCACGATGCAGGGGGAAAGGCCGGAATCCTGTACGGGTTCTTCATCACCGCCGCTACGGTTGCTGCGGCCGTGGCGGGCTCGTCCTCGGTGGTCTACCACTTCCGGAGATCGTCGCTCGGACTCAGGGCGTTCGGAGAGGAACCCCCTCCCCTGGTCGCCTCCGAGAAGATAGCGCGCAGGGCGCTGATCATGGCGTCCATACTGCTCATCTCCGCCCAGCTCTGCGGCATGGCGGGCCTCGTGCAGTCCGACGACCCCGTCACGATCCCCCTGGCGATCCCGGCGGCGGCGCTTCTCCCGTGTCTGGCCGCTCTCATGATATTCCGTTCCGACAGGCGCTTCCATCATCCCGCCGGCATGGTTCTGGCACTGCTTCCCTATCCCCTGCTCATGGTCTCGATACTGCTCGGACTGACCTCGGCCGGTTTCTGACATGGGCGGAGTCCTGCTGGTGCAGCTCCCGCTGAACGGGACCGCGGCCTTCGAGCCTACCGGCAACACCCCGCTCGCCGCCGGAATGCTGGCCGCCGCGGCCGGGCTCCCCCCGGAGGCTCTCCTGGACGGCACGGAGGCGGACACGCTGGGAGACAGGGCGCTAGTGGACGCCATCGTCCGGCGGAAACCCGGAATCGTCGGCTTCACCCTCTATTCGTGGAATGTCGAGCGATCCATCCATATCGCGTCCCGGCTGCGCAGGGCGCTGCCGGATGCGAAACTCCTCGCGGGAGGCCCGGAAGTCCAGCCGGACAACGCGTGGCTCCTCGCGGGGAATGCCTTCGATCTCCTGGTCGCAGGCGAGGGCGAGCCGCTGGCAGGGCTCCTCTCCGGAGAGATTCCCTTCCCCGCCGCGGGATTGATCGAGTCCGGTCTTCAGAGTTTCATCCCCGGGGAATACCCGGACCCCTGGCTCGGTGGGATACTCACGCCCGAACCGGGCGGATCGGTTTCGCTGGAGACGATACGGGGCTGTCCCTCGGGATGCGTCTACTGCGGTTACCGCCGCAGGCATCCCTTCCCCAGGATCATGTCGGCGCACGATGCCGTTGAGCACGCGCGGAAGATCTCCGCCCTCGGCGGAGGGGAGTTCGTCTTCATCGACCCGACATTCAACGCCAGACCCGATTTCGACCGTCTGCTGCGGGGCCTCGAAGGCCTGGGCCGGAAGTGCTTCGCCGAGCTGCGGGGTGAGTCGGTCGATGCGAAAGTCGCGGCAGCCCTTCGCAGGGCCGGTTTCGAGAGCGTCGAACTGGGTCTGCAGACTTCGGACAGAGGCGTGCTCGCACGATGCGGCAGACCTTCCGACCCGGCGGAGGTCGTCCGTGCGGCTTCATGTCTCCTAGAGAAGGGTGTGACCCCGGTCGTGGACATAATCATCGGCCTGCCGGGAGACGGCAGGGAAGGTCCGATCGGAGCCGCCGGGATGCTTGCGGAGGCAGGCGCCGGAGGGAGGGTGCAGGCGTTCTACCTCTCAGCCCTGCCGGGCACCGAACTCCGCACGATCGCAGGCCGGTACGGGCTGCGGTTCATGGATCGCCCGCCGTACTATGTGGAGGAGACGCCCTGGGGCGGCGTTGCCGAGATGGCGGCGGTACGCGAGGAGATATCGGACATCCTCGGATACGACGCCGATCTGGAACCCAGGCCGCTGCTCGTGGAAGGCTGGGAGGGCAGCGAGACATTCGACCTGGACCTGCCCGCTCTCGATCCGGGCGCGCCGCCTTCCTTCCGGCACGGGAGCCTGACGCTCCGGTCGTCGGACCTGGACGGACGGTGGGAGCGGATAGAGGCCCTCGTCCGGAGGCGCCTGGAGGCGGATCCCTACTGTGTGCTGGACGTCGTGCTGGCGCCGGGGGCGCCCTTCTCGTCGGACCTGCCGGATCGCATAAGGAAGCTGGCGCGATGCTCGGACTACTCGTCGAGGACAGCCGCGAGACACGGCTATGACGGCAACCTGAGGGTCTCGACCCTGCTCGGGGACTACCGGAGGTTCGACATCGCCTGGATCGACGGGATCTCTTGCGAATGCCCGGTGGTCGCGGACGTGGACTCCCCGGAGGCTCTGCCGGCGGAACTCCGCGCTCTCGGAACCGGGGTGCGGCTGTCCGGTCCGGGATGGGACCTCGCCGGACTCGCAGCCTCGACGGACGATCCCCTCTCCTTCTTTTTCGAGTCCATCCTGTTGGAGCGACTCTGGTGCTCGATGCACCTGGGCTCGGAATAGCAGGCCGGGGCCGGATGGACAGGTTATTAGACGCACCTAATATTCGACCCATGAGTTCGAACATCACCAGGAGCATGGAGGACTACCTCCGCACGATACACAGCCTCACCGCGGAAGAGGGCCGGGTCCGGGTGGCGGACATCGCAAGGGTCCGCGGGGTCAGCATGGCGAGCGTCTGCGAGGCGCTACACAGGCTGGACCGCGAAGGCCTGGTCAACTACACCCTGGGCTCCTCCGGGAGCATCACCCTCACGGAGAAGGGCGCCGGGATGGCGCGTCGGCTGTCCTCCACCCACGGGTTCCTTCTCGACTTCCTCAGGGATCTCCTCGGAGTCGAGGAGGAGGCCGCGGAGAGGGATGCCTGCGCGATGGAGCACCATCTCAGCCCCGACACGATCTCCCATCTGGTCGCCTTCTCGCAGTTCGCCGATTCCATGGTGGGAGGCGGCGAAACCCTGCGCGACGCCTTCCGCAGATTCGAGGTCGACGGAGGCGAGGCGCCCGGTTCCTTCCGGGGCAGGCGCGGCAGGAGGTGCGCAACCCGGCAGGGTGTAGGGCTGTCCGAGATACCTGAAGGAGCCCGGGCTCGGGTGATGCATCTCCATGCGTCGTGCCCCGTCCGGCGCAGGCTCGCCGACATGGGCATCCTTCCCGGGGTCGAGGTGGAGATGATCCGCAAGGCGCCCCTGGGAGGCCCCGTCATCGTCGCCCTCGACGGCTTCTCTCTCTCGCTCAGGCGTTCCGAGGCCGCGGCCGTAGAGGTCGAGCCCGTAGCATGAACTCCGTCAGAGTCGCCCTTGCGGGTAACCCGAACACGGGCAAGTCTTCGATATTCAACAGATTGACCGGCTCTTCGGCGCACGAGGGCAACTATCCCGGCGTAACCGTCGAACTCTTCTGCGGCTCACGCACCATCGAGGGCCGCCTGTTCAGGTTCATCGATCTTCCGGGCCAGTACAGCCTGATGCCCGCCTCGGCGGATGAGGCCGTTGCCGTGAAGGGCATTCTCGAAGACCCTCCGGACCTCGTCCTCAACGTCGTGGATGCCACGAACCTCGAGAGGAACCTCCAGTTCACGCTCCAGCTTGCGCAGCTCGGGCTGAGGATGGTGGTCGCGCTCAACATGAGCGACGAAGCGGAGGCGGCGGGCAGAATGCCGAACGTGGCGATGCTCTCGGAAAGGCTGGGAGTCCCCGTTGTGCGGACGGTGGGCAGGACCGGCGAGGGGCTGAGCGAGCTGATAAGGGTGATAGCCCGCACGGCGGACTCGGATGCCCGCCCCAGGCGGTTGATCTTCGGCGTCGACACCGATCCCGAGATCGAGAGCGTCGCCTCGCTCATCCCCGACGGACCCATCTCCGCGACGGGGATTGCGACGATGCTCGTTGAGGGAAGCGCCGAGGCGGAGGATCTCCTGAGAAGATCCTTCCCGGACGGGGCCGGGGCCGTGGTCGAGGCTGCGGGACTCGCCTCGGAGAGGCTGGAATCCCTTTACGGCGATCCTGCCCAGATCGTCCTGGCGGGTCTGCGGCACGGTCTGGCATCCGGGCTCGCGACAGAGGTTCTGGGAAGACCGAGGCGCAGATCCACCACTCCCCTTCTCACGCAGAGGATCGATTCCGTACTGCTGAACCGCTACCTCGGCGTTCCGATCTTCGCCCTCATCATGTATCTGGTCTTCTGGCTGACTTTCAAGGCTTCGGCGCCTTTCGAGCATCTGATCTCCCGGGGTTTCTCGTCACTAGCCGGGCTGATGAGGAGCGCGCTTCCGGACGGCCCTCTCCAGTCGCTCCTGGCCGACGGCATCACCGGAGGCGTAGGAGGGGTGATCCTTTACGCTCCGGGGATATCGGTGCTGTTCCTGGCGATATCCCTCATGGAGGACACGGGTTACATGTCCCGGGCGGCCTTCCTGACGGACGGCCTGATGCACAGGTTCGGCCTCCACGGGCGCAGCTTCATCCCGATGCTGCTGGGTTTCGGTTGCACCGTACCCGCGGTGCTGGCTGCGCGCACTCTGGAGAGCCGGCGCGACAGGCTGGCGACCATCCTCGTGCTGCCTCTCATCTCCTGCGGCGCGAGGCTGCCCGTCTACCTGATGGTCACCAGGGCGTTCTTCCCGGGCAGGCAGGCCATCGTCCTGTCTCTTCTCTACGGATCGGGGATGGCCCTGGCTCTTCTCGGCGCGAAGCTGCTGCGGAAGACGGTCCTCTCAGGGGAGGACTCGCCCTTCGTGATGGAGCTTCCGCCCTACCGGATGCCGACCCTCAAGGCCCTGTGGCGGCATGTCTGGGCCAGGCTCAGCCATTATCTGGCCAAGGCGGGGACCGTGATCCTGGCGTTCTCCGTCGTCCTGTGGCTGCTGGGGTACTTTCCGAGGCCGGTGGAAGGGGCGGACAGGGCTCAGGCGCTGGAGGAATCGTTCGCCGGGAGGATCGGGCATGCTCTGGAGCCCGTCATGGAGCCGCTCGGCTTCGACTGGAGGATCTCCACGGCGATGGTGGGGGCGGCCGGGGCGAAGGAGCTGTTCATCTCGCAGACAGCCATCCTGTCGTCCCTCTCGGAGGACGACGAGGCCGACCTGTCCTCCGTTCTGGCGTCCCGGTACGCACCGGCCACGGGGGTGGCCGTCCTGGTGTTCATGCTGATCTCGCCTCCGTGCCTGGCGACGGTCGCAATTGTGAAGAAGGAGACCGGAAGCTGGCGGATCGCCCTGGCCCAGTATGCGGCTCTCATGATCCTCGCCTGGCTCCTCGCCTTCCTCTCCCACACCCTCTTCCAGATCGCCCTTCCAGATCGCTTTTAACATCTGGTCCAAATTCGATCAGATCGTTTTTACAATCTGGACCAAACTGCTCCGGACTTCAGGCATTCCTCCCGCTGCAGTTCGATGAAATGCTCTGCCGGGATGCGTCCGCCGATACCGGATTCTTCGTTGGTCGGCCGGGTTCTGCATCGACCTCCGCGGCATATCACAGTTCCCTTGTCCGATCGTCTCGCTAAGCCGTCCAGGCCGGCAATGTGGAGGATATCCCCGGGCGCCGGGGGGGAATTTGGTCCAGATTGTAAAAGCGATCTGATTAACCGGGGCTTGAGGCGGAGTTTGGACCAGATGTTAAAAACGATCTGATAAAAGGGGCTGGCCGCGCGGGGCGCGGCCAGCCAGGTGTCGTCGAGGCGATCGTATTGCCGGATCAGCCTTGCTTCGGCCTCCTCCTGAGACACTCGGGGACAGGCTGCTTCCTGTCGAAGGCCACGGGCTTCCTGACCGCATGGTCCTTCACAAGCTCGCCTCCCATCTCCACCCCGAGGTCGAACGCCTTCAGGTTCACGTCGTAGAATCTGGCCGGGACCATCACCCCAACCGCCTTCCTCCAGGTCTCCGGCTTGAAGAAGGACACCAGGGAAGAGACCATGCCCAGGGCGAGCATGTTGGCCATCAAGGCGTTCCCGAACCTGGATACCGCTTCCGTCGTCAGGGCGAGCGCATACACGTTGCCTGCGGGAAGCTGGTCCACGAAGGTCGAGTCGACGACGATCAGCCCTCCGTCCTTCACGGAGGAGCTGTACATCGAGCAGCTCTCCTGGTTCATGGCCAGGAGCAGGTCGAGCTCCCTGCAGTTCGGGAAGAGGATCTCGTCCCTCGAGATGATGATGTCCGTCCTGCTGGAGCCTCCGCGCGCCTCCGGACCGTAGCTCTGGGTCTGGCAGACATTGTAGTCCTCGGTGATCGCCGCTTCGGCTATGATCCTGCCTGCCAGGCCCAGCCCCTGCCCGCCGGAGCCGCTGAGCCGCATCTCGGCGTACCTGATCATGGCGCCACCTCCGCACGGGCTCCCTGCACCCTGGCGCATAGACCGCGGTAGAGTTCCGTGTACTCGGGAGCCTCCCGCTCCGAGAGCACTCCGCGGACGATCTTGCCCGCGAGTTCTTCCGGAGTCATGCCGGCGGCCTTCACTGCGGTCACGGAATTGTCCCGCAGACCCTCCATCATCTTGACCGCATCGCCCAGCCGGTTGGCACGCCCGAAGTTGGTGGGGCACGGCGACAGCGCCTCGACGACACTGAACCCCTTCTTCTCGAGAGCCTGGCGGATCAGCCCGTCCATCTCGACCACGTGATAGACGGTCGCCCTGGCGACGAAGGAGGCCCCGGCGGCGCTCAGGAGCGCGCAGGTGTCGAAGTCGGGCTCGATCATCCCGTGCGGGGAGGTCGAGGTGATGGCGTTGACGGGAGTGGTGGGCGAGTGCTGCCCGCCCGTCATGCCGTAGTTGAAGTTGTTCACGATTATCGAGGTGATGTCGATGTTGCGCCTGGCGGCGTGGATGATGTGGTTGCCGCCGATGGCGAGCGCATCGCCGTCGCCCATGACGGCTATCACCCTGAGTTCCGGGTTCGCCAGCTTCACTCCGGTCGCGAAGGCCAGCGCCCTTCCGTGCATCGTGTGGAGGGTGTTGAAGTCGAGATAGACGGGCATCCTCGACGTACAGCCGATTCCGGAGACCAGCATCACGTCGTTCTTGTTCCAGCCGAGGCTGTCCACGGCTCTGATGATGGAGCCCATCACTATCCCGATGCCGCAGCCCGGGCACCATACGTGCGGAAACTTCTTCTTCGCCCGGAGATACTTGTACTCGTACGGCAGGATCGCGGCCATCACATCACCTCCAGTGCGGCCTGAACGATTTGCTCGGGCGTGATCGCGTATCCGTCCACCCTCTGCACCGGCAGAATCCGGACGCAGTCGGAGGTCAGCCTCTCCACCTCGTGAATGAGCTGCCCCTGGTTGAGTTCGGGAACTATGATCACGTCCTTCTCGTCGAGAAGCTCCTTGACCTCCCTGTCCGGGAAGGGCCAGAGGGTGACGGGGCGGAAGACCCCGACCTTCTTGTGCTTCTTCTCGAGCATGACCTGGGCGGCGAGAGCCGAGCGGTACACGGAGCCGTACGCGAAGATGACCACGCGCGACTTCTCCACGTTGTGCGTCTTCACCTCGATCAGCTCGTCCAGGCGCCTGACTATCTTGTTCTTCAACCGTGCCATCTTCTCGACCACCTCGTCGATGCGGCGTGTGGGGAAGCCCTGGCGGTCGTGAGTCAGCCCGGTCACGTGGAACCTGTATCCCGAGCCGTAGCTGGCCATCGGCGAGACGTTCGAGGGAGTGGGGTGGTAGTGCTCGTACCACTCCTTGGGGGTCTGCGGTATCGGTCTGTCCAGGATACGGACATCCTCGCGCCTCGGGAAGGTGACCCTCTCGCGCATGTGGCCTATCACCTCGTCCGAGAGGAGCAGGACGGGCGTCCGGAACTCCTCCGAGAGGTTGAAGGCACGGATGGTCATGTCGAAGCATTCCCTCACACCGGCGGGGCACAGCGCGATCACGGGATGGTCGCCGTGCGTCCCCCAGCGGGCCTGCATCACGTCGCCCTGGGAGACCTGGGTCGGGAGCCCCGTGGAGGGGCCCGCTCTCATCACGTTGACCAGTACGAACGGGATCTCGGCCAGGCAGCCGTAGCCGAGTCCCTCCTGCATCAGGCTGAAGCCCGGCCCGCTTGTGGCGGTCATGGCCCTCGCCCCCGCGAGGCTCGCGCCCATCACCGAGCTGATGCTGGCGATCTCGTCCTCCATCTGGATGAACACGCCGTCCACCTCGGGCAGCTTCCTGGCGAGGATCTCGGCGACCTCGGTGGAGGGAGTTATCGGATAGCCGCCGAAGAATCTGACTCCGGAGGCCAGAGCGCCCAGCGCTATCGCCTCGTTGCCCTGTACGAGCCTGGTCTCACCCCAGGGGATCATTATTCGTCCCCTTCCTGCCGGATCCTCTCCGGCTTGTCGGTGATGGTGACCGCGAAGTCCGGGCAGCGCCGGGCGCAGAGGTAGCACCTGATGCATGCCTCGGGATTGGCGACATACGCCTTCTGGTTGCTGCCCATGGCGAGCACCTGCTTGGGGCAGAACGCCACGCAGATGCCGCATCCCTTGCACCATCCCTGGAAGATGTGCACGTAAGAGCAGGCTTCATCGTGCCCGCAGGCGGAAGCCTCCACGACCGGGGCTTCGGCCGGCACCGGGGGCTTCTCCTCTGCGCTCTCCTGACCTGTCTTCCTGGCCATTTTGCCTATTTCACCCCTGTAAATGCCTTCAGGACATCGGCGATGTCGGGCTTGCCTATCTCCTGCAGGTCGTAGGTGACCCTGACGGAGGGCTTGTCGATCCTGATCACCCTCGCGAGGTCGATCGGAGTCGCTATGATCACACTGTCGCAGTCGCAGCGCCTGATCGTCTCCTCGAGATCCTTCATCTGTGCGTCGCCGTAGCCCATCGCGGGCAGGACGTTCACAGTCTCGCGATCGGCGTAGTACTTCTCGAAGGTCTCGGCGATGGAACCCACCGCGACGGGACGGGGATCGACGAGAGACTCGGCTCCGAAGCGCTCCGCCGCCACGAATCCGGCGCCGTACTCCATGTCGCCGTGGGTCAGGGTCGGGCCGTCCTCGACAACCAGCACCCTGCGGCCGAGTATGAGGTTCGGGTTGGCGACGGAGACGGGGCTCGCGGCTTCGATGATCGTCGCGCGGGGATTGGCCTCGCGGCTGTTCTCGCGAACCTCGTTGACATCCTCCGGATAGGCGGAGTCGATCTTGTTGATCACGATCACGTCGGCGAGACGGAGGTTCGTCTGGCCCGGGTAGTAGGAGATCTCGTCGCCGGGCCTGTGGGGATCGACGACGGTGATGGTGAGATCGGGGCGGTAGAAGGATGTGTCGTTGTTGCCGCCGTCCCAGAGGATGACGTCGGCCTCCTTCTCGGCCTCGCGCAGTATCGCCTCGTAGTCCACACCGGCGTACACTATGACGCCGCTGGCTATGTGGGGCTCGTACTCCTCCATCTCCTCGATGGTGCACTTGTGCTTCTTGAGATCGTCGATCGTTGCGAAGCGCTGAACCTTCTGGGCGACGAGGTCGCCGTAGGGCATGGGGTGGCGTATGGCGACGACCTTCCTGCCGGCGGCCTTGAGAACATCGGCGACCTTCCGGGTCGTCTGGCTCTTGCCGCATCCGGTCCTGACGGCCGTGACCGCTATGACCGGCTTGGAACTGGCGAGCATGGTCCTCTTCACGCCGAGCATGGTGAAGTCGGCGCCTGCCGCGTTGCAGCGGCTGGCGAGCTCCATCACCGTATTGTCCGAGAGGTCGCTGTATGCGAGAACGCAGAGGTCGATGGACTTCTCGGCTATGAGCGACTCGAGTTCGTCCTCGGGGACGATGGGGATGCCGTCGGGGTAGAGCGAGCCGGCAAGCTGGGCAGGATACTTCCTGTCGTCGATGTCCGGGATCTGGGTGGCCGTGAAGGCCACGACCTCGTAGTCCGCGTTGTCCCGGTAGACGGTGTTGAAGTTGTGGAAGTCCCGCCCCGCGGCGCCGAGGATGAGCACGCGTGTCTTTGCCATTTACTGGTCCCTTCCGCAAACAGTTGTCGAGCTTGCAGGAAAGCGACAGCGAGCCGGAGGACGGCTCGGCCTCTCCCGTCGACGGCAGCCGGCCCGGGCGGGCCAGCATAGCAATAGAATCATGCAAAATAGGGTACCCGCGTCAACATGGGAAATGCCGGCAGAGGCCGTCCTCTATTCCGGAGGCCTTACCGGACGAGTGATCCCATGACGGAGCAGGTGGGCTGGAAGCCCCCCTGCAATACGCATCGATGTAAAGCCCGCGCCGGCCAGGAACCCGGTCGCGGTGCGGAGCAGCGCCGTGCTCTCGTAGAGGCCTGCATACTGCATAAATCCGTCAGCGATCATCGGGACAAGCATCAGGACCGAGGCCGTGAACCCGATCCTGAGCCTCGCCAAGGGTACGGCCGCGAGGAGGGCCATCCCCGTCCAGAAGGCGGTGCAGCGTGCACAGAGGCCGCTCACGCCCCACGGGAGGGTGATGCACCGCTCCGGAATGCGATGGGAGGCTAGAGCCGAACCACCCGGAGCGATGATGTCCAGCCGGCGGCAACGCCACGGATCAGGTAGGCGCCGACTGGCACCTCCATGCCGGAACCGTCCCGACCGTCCCAAATGAAGCATGAGCCCTGACGGTCGGAAAGCGTAGCGATCAACCTGCCGCTGAGGTCGCACACGGTGAGCTGTTCCGGAAGCGTCTCCCCTTCGCAGGTAATAGTCAACGAGGAAGTGAAGGGATTGATGGAGGGCGTAAGGGTAGGAAGCCCGGGGCGGATTCTTCTCCCTCAACGCCATGCTGGTTCGTCTCGTTGGGGATGACGTAGACACCGGGAGGGTATTGAGGATAGTAGTCATCGGTGCTTATCACCGCCATGTCCGGGTCGCCGTCTCCGTCGAAGTCGCCGCGGGCCGTCTCCTGCCCGCCGCAGCCCCACACGTTCCACAGAAGCTCTGTGTCATTGAACGTGCCATCCCCAACGCCACCGAGAATCATTGCAGCACCCCACCCATTGCCTGTCGATGCACCCAGGTCGAGATGCCCATCCAGGTTCAGATCCTCGCAGAAGATGTTCTCGAAGTCACAGCCGTCTATGTATGAATCCCCTTGCGGGGGAAATGTACCTTCCTTGTTGTGGAAGACATGGAAGCTATCCCAGCCGATGCCGCGACACGCGGCCACCGCAATGTCGTTCCAGCCGTCCTCGTCGAAATCCCCGCAGCAGATATCAAGACCGGGACCCATGAAGCCTCCTGCTGCGGACATATCCCCGAACGTCCCGTCTCCTAAACCGGGGAATACATGGAACCACCGGTATCCCGCCATGATGAGATCCAGGAGGCCGTCATTGTCCAGATCTCCAGACGCAACACTGCTTAACGACCGTTCATCAGGCTGCATTGCCCACGATCTCGCGAACGTCCCGTCGCCAGCACCCAGATAAACCGCGACGGAATCGAATGTGACAAGCATGATATCGAGATTGCCGTCATTATCATAGTCAGCAACATCTGTAGGGTAGGGATCACTTCCCACTCCCCGGAGGAAGCCCGGCACATCGATCGGATCGGCAAACCAACCGCCACCGACACTCAGGTAGCATCGCGCAGTATCACGCGAACTGGAGGTGTCATAATCGTAATCCTTTATCAGAACATCATCCAGACCGTTGTTGTCGAAATCCCCCACGGCCCAGACATTGATCTCCCGGGTCACAACATGATCCAGAGCCTGAAACGTCCCGTCGCCGTTACCGAGGAAAACCCTGAGAAAGCCTTCATCATCGGAAACCCACGATCCAAGAATGAAGTCGGGCAGAGAGTCTCCATTGAAGTCGCCCGAGTGTAAACGGTTCCTGACGTGCGAGAATTCCTCCTCGTGCAGGTATATGTAGTTCGCGAAGTGGAAGATGGGGGCGGCCGCGGAAACACCTGTCAGCACGAGGGCGGCGCCCGGCAGCAGCGCCGCCGGAATGAGCCGCCGGGCGCCGTCGCTCTTCTTCATCTCAGCACGACCACCTTCCGCGTGAACTCCGTGTCACCATCCTCGACCACAACCACATAACAACCCGACGGCAGGACTCCACCTGCTTACTGAAAAGAAAAATGCACCCAGTGATTGTCAAGGGGTGCTGTCGATATTCATGGGGTCGGAAGGCGGAATCAAGATAAATGGTTCAGCAGCATCGCCGTAAAGCCCGCGCCGGCCAGGAACCCGGTCGCGGTGCGGAGCAGCACCGTGCTCTCGTAGAGGCCTGCATACTGCATAAATCCGTCCGCGATCATCGGGACAAGCATCAGGACCGAGGCCGTGAACCCGATCCTGAGCCTCGCCACGGGTACGGCCGCGAGGAGGGCCATCCCCGTCCAGAAGGCGGTGCAGCGTGCACAGAGGCCGCTCACGCCCCACGGGAGGGTGATGCACCGCTCCGGAATGCGATGACAGGTGGTGGCGAGGAGTTTCCCGAGCATCACGGCCCGACGCCTGCCAAGCAGGGGATGCACCAGCGATGCCCCGGCCATGAGCGCCGCCGGGAGACCCGCCAGCGCCGGGGCGGCCCGCCTCAGCCGTCCGCCCAGGTGTCCGCGCTCCAGTCGAAACGCTCCTTCACGGAACCCTCGCCCAGCAGCTCCAGAGCGGCGTACTCGCCCATCTCGATGGAATGGTCCATGTTGTTGTACCGGAAGAGGCCCTGCCTCCCGCACGTGACCGAGCCGGGCAGGTTCGAGAGCGCATCGAGGAGGGCGCCGGACGCCTCGGCATAACCGTGGGTGTAAACGGGATACGCATGGGGCTGCCTGGCCGTGACGGCCCCGAGAACCTCGCCCGGCTGGAAGAGCCCCAGCCTGACGCCGCCCGCCCCGCACTCCTCCGCGAGTTCCTGTGAGCCGCTCCACACCGGGTCGCCCGGCTCGGCGTCGCAGGTGTACTCGAACACGACCTGCGCACCCGACTCGCTCACGCCCGGATCGAAGTTCTCGGGGATCGACAGCCTGTTGAAGCCGTAGTGCGATTCGGGGGTGTAGATCCAGTGGTCGCGGGCGTCCGGCCTGCGGGCGACCCGGAGCACCTGGAAGACGATCGCCCGGAAGCGGAGGCTGCGTGACGCCTCCAGTACAGCGCCCGGGAGCATGTCGCCCAGGAGGGCCGCATACTCGGTGACGGGTATGGTGTTTACGATGCCCGAAGCCTCGATCGATCCGCCCCTGGTTCCGATGGAGAAGCCGGCTCCCGACCTGGAGATGGATTCCGGCTCGGTCTCCGTGAGGATCGTTCCTCCGGCGGACACGATCCGGGCGGCCAGGGCTTCGGCGATCCTGCCTATCCCGCCCCTGGGATAGTGGAAGAGGCTGACCAGGCTCCTGACCTTCTCCTTGTGCGGAAACAGCGTCTCCTTCACGAGCCCGCCGAGGCCGGGGACCGTTATCCTCTGGCTGGCCCAGTCCGGCGAGAGGCGATCCGGGGCGATGCCCCACAGCTTGGCGGTGTACGGCCCGAAATAAACGTCATAGAGAGCCCTGCCGAAGCGGTTCACCACCCACGACTCGAAACTGTCGTCCCTGGCGCCTCCCGAGGCCACCCTGAGCCTCGCGGCGGCATAGCTCGCCATCATCGCCGCCCCTCTGTGGAGCGGCATCCTTGAGAGCACGTCGCCGAGGTTCAGGGGATAGACGAAGTACCTGTCGAGAAGCCTGATCCTGCTGAGTCTGTCCAGTTCGAGGAGGTCTCCCCCCACGAGATTCCGGACGCGCTCCAGGATGGCCTTGTTCGTGGTGTGGAAGCGGTGGGGCCCGTAGTCGAAATGGAATCCGCCGTCCCTGCGCGTCGCCGCCAGGCCGCCCGTGAAGGGCGACTTCTCGAGGACGACGACCTTGATCCCACGGGATGAGAGGATGTCGGCGGCGCTCAGGCCGGCAAGCCCGGCTCCGAGGACTACGGCCGTGTCGCCTGGCTTCAGCGGGGTTCGTCTATCCATCTCACTCTTTCGATATCGTCGCTTTCGATGACCGACAGGGTTTCGATGTAATCGACCACTGCATCGAAGAGGGTGACTCCCGTCGGCACGGCCTCGAACTCCCTCAGCAGGTCGTACCCTACGTTGCCCTGGGCGAGGTATCCGGTCGTGGCGAGGGTGTAGATCCGCGAGGAGTCGACGGGAATGCCTCCAATGAGGAGGGATTCGATCTTGGAGCCGTCGGGCATGGCCTGGTTGCGCACCGCGGTGAACCCGGCGGGCTCCATGTCCCTGCGGCGGCCCTGCATGCCCGTTTCCAGCACACGCCTCAGGTCGGCTCCGGACAGTCTTATCAGGTAGATATCCTCCTCGAAGGGTATCGCTTCGTAGACGATCCTCGGCGTGACAGGCCCCCTGGGGATGGTTGCGCGGATGCCGCCGCGGTTCATCAGGGCCGCGTCCGCACCCGAGGAGGCCAGCATGGCGTCGGCTACGAGCCTCCCCATCGGGTGCTCGGCCCCGCCCCTGACTATCTCCTCGGATGCCTCGGCCAGCACCCTGTCCATACCGGACTCGGCCACCTCGCGGAATCCCTCGATCAGAAACGCGGCATCGGGGTCCGGCGAGAACTCGTCGTGAAGAAGGTTGACCAGCGCCTCGCCTGCGGGAAGCTCCCAGCCTACGATCTCGCGGGCCTCGGAGTCTATCCAGAGGCGGAGGTGCGATACTCCCGTGCCGTTGGCATACCCCTGAATGACGATCGTGTGGGTGTAGGGATTGATCCAGGGAGTCCTGAGGCCGTAGTGCGTATGACCCGAGATGATCAGGTCTATTCCCGGCACCAGCGTGGACAGCTCGGCATTGTTCAGGGCGAAGTCCTTGGAGAACTCCTCCCCGGCGGCCCAGGCTTCCAGCACCCTGCCGACGTACCGCTCCGGGTCGGACGGCTGGCCGAGATGGGAAAGGAGGAAGACGAGATCGGCGCCCTGATCCCTCGCCTGCGCGATCTCGCGCTCCACGGCCTCCTGCTCCGGCTCGAACACATAGCCCGACAGAAGCTCCGGATCGACCAGCCCCCACGTGTCCGTGGTGCACAGGCCGATGAGGGCGATCCTGACGCCTTCGTATTCCAGCATCACCTGATCGAGCACGGGATCGGGGATGCCTCCATCCACGGCGCTTACGAAATTGCAGCCCAGCACGGGGAACTCCGCCGCACGCGCCAGTGCCAGCGCGTTCTCCACGCCGTCGTCGAAGTCGTGGTTGCCCAGGGTCATCGCCTCGTATCCGGCTGCGTTCATCCACCGGATGACGGAGGCCCCGGTGTCGCAGTTGCCGACAGGAGTGCCCTGATAGATGTCGCCGGCGTCCACGAACAAGCAGTATCCACCCGCCTCGGCGCGTTCGGCGCGGACCGACTCCACATAGGTGAGGAGCCATGCGCCTCCGCCGATCCCGGGAGGGAAGTCCGGATTCAGGAACGTGGCGTTCCTCGGGGTTATCCCCCCGTGGACGTCGTTGGTGTGCATGATGTCGAGAGAGAAGACCCCGGCGCCCGCCTGCAGGCGGAATGCCAGGATCGCTATCGCGGCGGCCTCGTGCGCTCTCACTCCGGCCACCCTACAGCGAGAAGGCCCGGGAGGCCGAAATGCGCAGCGCCGTGACCGTCTCCTCCACTCCCAGAGTGTCGTCGGCGGCGAAGGAGGGGAGGAGGGGGATGTCCTGCTGGTCCCAGCACCTGGGCGTGAAGCTGGCGCCGGCGTCCAGACGCATCCCCGCGACGGAGAAGCCCATACCTCCGGTGAAGCTCACCGAATCCAGCGCCCTCGAAACGGGCGACTTGTCGTACCTGAAGCCGAACCTGCACGCCGGGCCGCCCGGGATGTGATTCTCCAGCCCGGCGCAGGCGCTCCAGCAGTCGCGCATGCCCATGTCCGAGCCGTCGAACTCCGCCCCCGAAGCCGCGTAATAGGACACCTCCGCCACGAATCTGCTCCTGAGCGCGTTTCCGGGAAGCCACTCGGCCCCGGCCCTGATCCTCGGAGGCAGTTCGAGATCGCCTGAGGAATCGCCGGTCCAGGAGACGGACATCGCCTTCTCCACGCCGAGCGAGACGCTGAGGTCCTCCCGGGGGGAGACGACCACGGAGGCTCTCCCTACCATGCCGGAGAGGTCGCTGGATGAGACCTCGTCCGTGTCCGGGATCGAGGGATCGACCCAGTTGCGCGTCCAGCGGGTGTCGCGGCTGCCGCTCAGCCATCCCCCGCCTAGGCCGACGGTGACCAGATCGGAGAAGGCCATGGCCGCGGAAGCGCAGGCTTCGCCCACGCATCCGTCGATCTCCAGCCTTTCCTCGCCGGTGGTGACGTAGTAGTCGTTCCTGATCGTCCGGTCGTAGCTGTATCCGAAGGAGGCCCGCTCGACCCATCCGAGAGCTATGGAGAGCGCGTCGGGCATGCCGCCCGTCCGCGACAGGGTCAGGGCAAGACCGCCGGGGATCAGCGGGGACGACCTGTTGAACGCGTGCTCGGCCTCTCCGATGGAACTCTCGAAGGAGTCGTACACCGTCCGGGTTCTCTTTTCGACCAGGACGTCCATGCCGCCGGCGAGCTGAACCGTTATGCCCGGGCCGGCGGAGGCGGCCGCCGCCGGATTCGTGAGCGACCCGAGGGCCGAGGCGTCCATGAGTTCGACGCCGCCCATCGCGAAGGCGCGGGCGCCGACGGCCCCGGACCATTCCCCGTCACCCAGCAGGATGCCGGGGAGCCCCGCGGCGAAAGCCGCCTGGGATATCAAGACAACCGACAGGATCTGTTTCATCACTTCCCCCGGCCTACCAGCGGAAATCGAGCTGGCAGTCTATCCCGTAGCCCGCCCTGTGGTCCCCGAAATCCCTGACCAGGGATGACCCGTCACCCTCGTAGTAGTACTGGTCGTCGGGATCGGGCCGATAGAGGCCCGTCCTCGGGAAGTAGGTGTCCTTCCGGAGGATCCGGAGGCGTAGCTGCAGGGAGTCCGATACGGTCTGCTTTATCGTCAGGTAGATCTTTGAGCCGCGTCCGTCCAGGAAATCGATTCCGGTGTCCTCGAACTCCCACTGGCTCATGCCGCTGGTGGTCCAGAGGGTGGTTCCGCCCAGAGCGGAGAAGCCCTCCGTGAAGCGGTGCTCCCAGCGGGCGCTCACGAAACCGCCCGTCATCAGCCTGTCGTCGCTGTATCTCGGGTTGGGGGTCAGCTCGACCGCCCCCGCCCTCAGGGATACCTCGAAGAAGTCGTTGCCAGGGGGCAGGATGAATGTCCTGAGAGTGATCTCGTGAGTGGTGGAGTTCGTCGGGATTATGTCCTGCATCTTGGTCTTGTCCTGGAGCTTGTACTTGAGCCTGAAGCGCACGGGGAACACGGGCCTGTACTCGATCTCGCCCTGGAACCTGTAGTTCTCGAAACCCCAGGGAATGGACCGCCAGACGTCGAGATACACCTTCGGGAAGATGACCTGGCGGCTGACCTGGAATCTGGACTCGACGTAGAGGCCCTCCTCGGGCTTGGGCACGGGCCAGTCGGCCATCTGCCCCATGAGCGGATCGTTCAGGTAGTAAGGCTTGTCGAAGATGGTGTCGTCGAAGCGGCCCTGCTCGGCGAATCCCCTGTTGTAGGGGTTTGTGAAGCCCATGCTGTACCGCCGATAGGCTCCGAGCAGGTAGAACCAGTCGTTCTGCCAGCGGGCGCCGGCCAGCACGGCCGATCCGTCGTCGTCCTGGAAGGCGGCCTCGCCCTCGAATGACATCGGCCCGAGGACGGTCTGGCCGCTCAGCGAGAAGACTCTCATGCCGGCGCCTGCCGGCATGTCCATGAACTCCGGGCAGAGCCAGGGCTCCGCATCGCCGGGGATGTCGATCTCTGCGGGATTCGGAGAGAGCGAGTCGCTCCAGGAGATGTTCATGACTCCCGCGCCTATCGCGGTGCCGTATGGAAGGATGCCTCCCAGATCGGCTATGCCGTATCCGCCCACCGTCGTCTCCCTCACGGCGTCCGCCTGCTGCGAGGTACGGAACCGGGAGAGCACGAGGGCGGCCGGAGTGCCGTCGGAGTTGAGGATGGCGTCCCTGGGGGCGCTGGAGAAGAAACCGAAGCCGATGAACCTCCCGGCGCGTATCTCCGCCGCCCCGCCCGTGAAGGCGAACTGCCGGGTCGAGGTCAGGTCGGGGTTCAGCCCCCACGGCCTGTAGAGGGTTCTCTTCATCAGCTCGTCAGTGTTGTCCACCATCAGACCCTGTCCGAGCGAGAGGCGGTAGTTGCCCAGTATCACCTGCCGGACCGGCCCGAGATACTGCAGGGAGGCGAAGCCCTTGGCCACGTCCCAGGTTTCGCCGGCTTCACCCATGTCGATGTCGGAGAACAGCCCGTGCCCGGCGGTGGAGAAGTTTCCGCGGGAAAGGCGGACGCCGGCCCTCAGCCTGTCCCCCATGCCGATCCTCGCGATCTCTTCGCTGCCGATCACGTGTCTGGCATCCAGGAGCTGGTCGCGTTCGTCGATGAGCCTCCGGTACAGGGCCAGACTGTCGACGGAGGACCCGGTGTAGTCCCTGCCGCCCTCCTCGAAGTCTGAGATCGCGCTGTTGAGCTCTTCTATGTTGGCCTCGAGGCCCTCCTCGTCGTACCAGCGCCCCGATACGGCATCGACCGAGATCCGGAGGGACCCGAACGGCTCCATGCTGCCGAGGTCGAGTTCCCTGACCGCGATGTAGTCGCGCATGTTGCGGAATCCGTAGTAGGTGAGATTGTCCGCCCCGCGGAAGGAGGTGACGGACGACACGGGACCGAGCGTGGCGAGCCTGGCCTCCACGGCCGCCGCATCCACGAGGCTGACGCCTTCGAGCTTGCGTAGATCCCAGCTCGTGAGCCGGTTCGCCGGCATGGGCCTTATCAGCAGATCCTCCCAGAGGGCCACCGCTGCGTCGCCGGGCCCGTCCTCGACGGCCAGGCGCTCCATCACGTCCAGCACGGCCGGGCTGATGTCGGAGGGAGGAGGAGGGACCACCGAAGTGTTCTCCTTCAGCCAGGAGAGTTCCCGGGCGGTGAAGCCGGGGATCTCCATCACATCGTAGACGTCGCGCAGGCCTCCGGTTTCCAGTATGAAGGCGTACAGAGCCTCCGCCTGCTCTCCGGAGAGGCCGGGAAGCGCATGCAGCTCCTCCAGGGTGGCCGTGTTCAGGTCCGGGGCGGCAGCCGACACGGAGAGCAGGACCGCCTGGAGGACGAGGCTAGAAAGCATAGCCCACCCCGAACTGGTGTGTCGGGGAAAGGTCGGGGTGGCTCTCGAAGCCGTACTGCAGCTCGATTCCCGAGACGCGGGCCGAGAGCCCCGCGGTGAGGACGGCCGGATCGGTGCGGACCCCGGCCAGGACGGACAGAGGTCCGACCGGCACGGACTGCCCGACATGGATCCTCATCCCCCTGTAGTCGCGGGAGAGAACGACCCTGGACACCAGGCCCGTGGAGGGCTCGTACGACAGTCCGGCGTCGAGCTTCCTGCCGAAAGTCTCCCCGCTCTCGCCTATGCGCGATTCGAAGACGTTCCGCACCGAGGCGGCCAGCATCCATCTGGAATAGACCTCGGCCTGGATGCCGGCGTTGAGAGAGAATGCCGAAGCTGACCCGTAACTGCTCTGCCCGTCGGCTATGTCCACCTTCCCGAAAACGGGCTGCACACCGAAGAGCATCCCGCGGCCCAGACGCCCGGCCGCGGTGAAGGCCAGCAGGGTTTCGGCGTAGTCCTCGAAACCGAACACCCTCATCGAAGCCCCCGCGGACCAGGTGTCGGTGACGGAGGTGGAAACGTCGAGGCCGTGGGTTGCGAAGTCGAAAGCGGTGAAGGGAAGCCTGCTAGAGGCGTACACGGTCCATCCGCCGCCCCGGGCGAGGCTGGCGGGGTTCGACAGGACAGACGACGGCCCGAGGCCCACGACGCCCGTTCCACCCATTGCCTGGTCCGCCACTCCCATCTCCAGCTCCTCGAAGGCCGCCGAGGCCTGCGGCGGGGCGAGAGTCAGCAGCAGCAGGAGCGCGGGAACCGCAGGACCGATGGTTCCGGTTCTTATCATGGTCTCACTCCAGTCCCGCGGCGACCACGACGGTTTCGGTGGTCACCATGCGTTCGCCCGCGGGGCCCGTCCCCTCGAGCTGGATGATGTACGGTCCCATCGGAAGGGCCTCGTTGCGATCGTCCGTGCCCTTCCACTCCATCACGTCGCCGCCCACCCGGGACTCCACGAGCCTCGCCACTTCGCGCCCGGACCTGTCGAAGACCTTGATGGTGAATCTGAGGTCGTCGGGGCCGCCGTATTCGAGCCGGAGAGCCTCTCCGCGGGAGGGGGCGAAGGGGGTTCCCATGACGTCCAGATGGAAGGTCAGGGGAATGGACGGAGAATACGCCTGGAGGTCGGACTGATACCTGGGAAGGAGCTGATACCCGGAGTCATAGGGAGGTTCGGAGTCGTACTGACCTCCGACGCCGGTGACGAAGAGCCTCGCTCCGGCACGGATCCCCGACACGGAGATCCCGGTGGAGCCGCTCACCCGAACGGCTATCGGAGTATCCCCGTTCCAGACGTTGAAGTTCCAGCCCCCGCCCGACTGGACCGGGTCGTTGGCCACCGTGACCCACTCGGTTCTCCCGGGGTCGCCCGCCCGGATCAGGAGCCCCTCCACCGACTCGCTGACGCCCTGATGCCTGACCAGAGGGAAGGGCTCGGGAGGCGCCCCGGCCCCCACGAAGACGTAGTCCGACTGATCAGCCGGGGAGATCTCCGCGAGACCGTTGTACTGCTTGATCTCGCCGGTGACCTGGAGGGTGTCCCCCGGCCCTACGGAGAAGCCCGGCAGCTTGTAGGAATAGACGTTTATGCCTGCCGTCGCGTCCTGGACGTAGAAGCTCGCGCCGGAGCCGGTGGAGAAGAGCGTCGGCTCGCACACGGCCACGGCGACGATCGTGACTGTCTGGCCGAGCAGATCGGGCAGCCCGTCGCCGTCGAGATCGGCTCTGGCCTCCTGGACGGTGATTCCCGCGGCCGGAAGCACGAGGAGCGGAAGTAGCGCAAGAGATTTTGTCATGCGGTTTCCCCCTGCCCCGCCGGCCTCATCTGCCGGCGGCGATTTCTGCGTCCGTAAGCCTGGCGGCCCTTGAAAGGGCCTCTCCGGCCGACATCCGCCCGTACAGAGCTATCTCGATCGCCTCGGAAAGAAACTCCCTGCCTTCGTACCAGGCGGAGGTCTGAGGCTCGAACAGCGCGTAGTCGAGCTGTCCGATGACGCCGTCCAGTCCGGGGTTCGCTTCGATCCTCGCGATCGCCTCGGGTTCCGACAGCGCTCCGCGCACGGCGGGCAGATAACCGCTGCCGGCGAACCACCTCGCCTGCTGGCGAGGTTCGAGGAACCACTTCGCGAACTCCCAGGAGGCGGCTATCTCCCTGGGGTCGTCGGACCGGAAGATCACCACGTTGGTCCCCGCTATGAACACGGATCGCCGCACGCCCGAAGGCAGCGGGGCGACGCCGATCCTGAAGGTGGACAGCCCGCTTGCGGCTCTGCTCTGCATGTCCTTTTTCAGGAAGGCGAGAGAGGTGACGGAAGCCTCGATGAGAGCGACCCGGCCCGCCGAGAACTGCCTCTGGTGATCGAATCCCGTTGCGAGATATGCAGTTCGGTCCTCGTGGAGCAGGGCCTGGAGAAAGCCGAGCGCCTGCTCGCCCTCGGGGGAGTCGAAGGCGACGGAGCCGCTGGACGAATCGATGAGGCTCCCCCCGAACTGCGACAGGAGGCATTCGAAGGTCCAGACGCTGCCAGTGAAGGCGGTTCCCCATCGGTCGCAGTCGTCCAGGAGATCCCCGTCGGAGTTGCCGTCGAGCGTCAGGGCGCGGAGGAGGGCCCTGTGCCCGTCCAGGGTCTGCGCGGGCGACAGGCCGAGGCTTTCGAACAGATCGGCGTTGTAGTAGACGAGCGGAACGCTCTTGTTGAAGGGAAGGCTGTAGATACGGCCATCGAACGTGTTGTCCTCACGGAACACTTCGTAGACGTCGGGCCAGATTTCGTCAGTAAAGCCGGGGTCGAGCGCCATCAGGGAGTCCATCGGGACGATGGCGTCGCCCCTTACGAGCTGGGCGGTCCAGGTTTCGTATGCCTGGGCTATGGACGGGGTGTCTCCGGCCATGACGCTCGCCATGATCTTCTGGCTGAGCGCCCTGTAGTTGCCCATGGCCACGGGCACGACCTCGATGCCGGGGTGCGTCGCGTTGAACTCCGCAATGAGGGAGTCCTCCAGCACGTCGCCGAGGGGGCCGCCCATCGCGTGCCAGAACGTAACCCTGACGACTCCTTCGCCGGGCGGTGGCCCGCCTCCGCAGGACAACGCCAGAAGAGCCAGTCCCGCCAGCAGCGGAAGGGCACGGATGCGGCCCGGAGCCCGGATCCGGCGGCGGCTGCCTCCTACTTGCAGCAGCACGAGCCGGAGCAGGTGTGCCCGGAGCCGTCCGGGGAGGGCTTTGCGGATTCGCATGCTGCACCGTCGCCCGGGCAGGCCCCCTTCCTGTAGTCGGTCGCGTAGAATCCCGAACCCTTGAAGATGATTCCCGCACCGCAGCCTATCAGGCGGCGCACGGTGCCGCCGCATTCCGGGCAGACCCTGTCGGGGTCGGCCGTCATGCTCTGGAACTTTTCGTACTTTTTCCCGCAGGATTCACACTCGTAGTCATAGGTTGGCATCGAAGCCTCCATGTCGGCCCGCTCTCACACGCATATGCGTGGAGGACAGGGTTGCGGAATACCTTCCGCCCGGCCCGCCCCCGTCTCCGGGTTGGTGTCGGGCTAATATGCAGCAAAGGGCCGCTGAAAACATCGGTCCGCAAGAAACGTGCCAGTGTGCGCAACGAAGCATTTTCGTCCCCCGCTTCCAGATGCGCGGCACGGGAACGGCATGGGTTCTGCAAGCGGGCCCTAACGGCCGGGCATCCCCTGCTTCCCGTCCACCACGTCGGCGGGCCTGAGGCCCTCGCGAAGCGCGGCCGCCAGGCCTGCCGCGATTATCGGCAGGAACTGCGTGACGTGGAACACCAGCGCAAGGCCGCCGGCCTGCGGGGCGGTCAGGTCGGTCACTGCGGGAAGGACCGCCGTCAGGGCCGCGTGGACCGTTCCCGTTCCGGCCGGAGTGGGGATGAGCATTCCGAAGGCCGCCAGTATGAGGACGAGCGCGGGATAGTACCAGCGGAACGGCAGCGAGAGCGCGAAGAAGACCGGAGCGGCCGAGAGCACCAGACACGTCCATACCAGAATCGCGAAGAGGGAGACCAGGACCAGATCCCTCACGCTCCTGAGAACCGCCAGTCCGTCCGCGAAAGAGAGGAGGAGGGACTCGAAACGATCGGCGGCCCGGTGGAGACCAGCCCATCTGAGAGGCGCGACGGAGAGGGCGCAGGCCCTGGCGCGCCAGACTCTGATGGACACGGCGAAAGCCAGCACCAGGACATACCCGGCCCCGGCCAGGATCAGGCCGGTCCTGACGGGGGGATCGAGATGATCCCAGAGGCTCGCGAGCGCCACGAGACTCATGGCGGTCAGGGTCAGACCGTCGAATATCCTGCTCAGCACCACGGTTGCGAGGGAGGACGCCGCGGGTATCCCCGTCCTCCTCGAGAGCAGGAGAGCCCGTGCGAACTCCCCCAGCCTCGCGGGCAGCACCGAATTGATCATGAAACCGGCCAGCAGGGGCGAGACGGCACACGAGAAGCCGACCCTCCTGACGGGGGCCAGCAGTATCTGCCACTGGATCGTTCTGAAGACGTAGCTAAGCCCGAGGAAGGGCAGGACGAGGAGGAGGAGCGGCCAGCGGACGTTCTTCAGCACGGCCGTCAGGCCGTCGAGATCGAGACTCCTGTAGGTCAGGTACAGGGTGGCCGCGGCTATGGCGACGCCTGCGGCGAGCTGAAGCAGCAGTCGGCGGCGGCTCAACTGACCCTTCCGGACGACTCTGACTCCAGCGCGGCGCAGACGGCGTGTCCGGCGGCGAGGAGAACCTCCTGGACGTGGCCGGAAACGCTCGCGGGCACGACCACGGAGGCGTCGGCGGCTTCCGCGAGATCGGCTCCGCCGGCGCCCGTCATCGCCACGACGGAGAGCCCCAGCCTCCTCGCTTCTGCAACGGCGGCCAGGATGCTGGGCGACCTGCCGCTGGTCGATATGGCTATGAGTGTATCCCCCGCGCGGGCCAGGGCGGAGAGCTGTCTCGCAAAAACGCCCTCGTAGCCGAAATCGTTTGCGATCGCCGTCATAACCGCATTGTCCGCGGTGAGGGCCACCGCCCTCATGGGCTCCCTGTCCGAGAGGAACCGGCCCACGAGTTCGGCGGAGAGGTGCATGGAATCCGCCGCGCTGCCGCCGTTCCCGCAGAAGAACAGCGTTCCGCCCGACTTCAGGGAGGCGGCGCAGATCCTCACCACTCCGTCGAGCTGGGAGGTGTCGAATTCACCCAGAGCCTTCCTGGCGTCCTCGATCCACTTCAGGCATTCGACGTTCATTTGTCCCGCTCCGATCCTCTCCTCCACCGTTCGATCGCATCCGCACGATCCGGCAGAACATATCCTGTCGACGTGCCGAGCGCCGAGTACGACGGGCGCCTCGCCGGAAGGCCGAGGTCCGCCCACCTCACAGGCTCGATCGAATCCCCGCCCCCGAGTTCGTGTGCTATCCCGAGAGGGCTTTCGGGGCCTGGATTCACTGCGTGGACGAGGCCGGCAAACCCGTCCGAGATCATCGCAAGGACAGCCTCGACCAGGTCCGGGGCATACGTGACGCATGCCACCTGGTCCGCGACAGCCCTTACTTTGCCGCCCGACGCGATGCGGCTCCGGAGCCGCGGCACCAGGCCGGCATCCCCCGCGAAGAGCCAGGATGTCCTTATCACGAGCACGCTACTCCCGGACCGGAGGGCGGCGTTCTCGCCCGCCAGCTTGCTTTCGGCGTATGCATTAGCAGGGCTGACGGGATCGTCCTCCAGTAACGGCCTCACGCCCGGCCCGGTGAAGACGTGGTCCGTGCTGAAGGTGACAAGCCTGGGACAAACGGCGGACAGATCCTCCACGGCGGAGGCGTGGAGAGCGAAGGCCGCCTCCCTGTGGGTCTCGCAATAATCGACATCCGTGATCGCGGCGCAGTTCAGGACGGTCTCCGCCCCGCTGTCCGCCACGAGTGCGGCGATCGCCCCGCGCCCGGAGGTGAGATCGAAGTCCGGAAGGTCCACGCCACGGACTCTGCCGGCGAGCCTCCTCATGAAGAGGCTGCCGAGGAGCCCCCGGCTTCCGATCACGAGGAATCCGCCCACTCTAGTCCATCCCGCCGGACGGGAGCCCGGAGTTTTCGAGAATTGCCGCAGGGTTACTGCACGTCATGGCCTCCCAGCCTCTCCTGCCGGCCCTGGCGCAGATCTCGTCCTCGAAGGAGGCGAGAGTCCCGTTCCCCGGAGCGTGGCAGTCGCTGGCAAAGATGTCGCAAAGGCCGTCGGCCATCAATCCGAAGGCCGTATCCCTGACGGCCCGGCCTCCTCTTTCGAGGCTCCTCCCGCTCACCTGGCACCGCACTCCCGCCTTCCGCAGGCCCGCCAGCCTGCCGGGGCGCCTTGCGCACCAGGGGTATCTCTCCGGATGCGCGAGCAGGATTCCCGTCCGGAAGCGGGAGAGCGAAAGCAGCCTGAGGAGGCTGAAGGGCCACGCGAGCCGCTGCGGAAGCTCCACCAGCACCCATTCGGAGCCGGGATATGTCGGCAGGGCGGCGGCTCTGGAGCGGTTCGCCATCCCGTCCAGGAGGACTTCGGCCCCGAAACCGACCCGCAGCCCGGGCACTTCGCGCCTCGCGAAGACCGCGAACTCGGCCGTCCTCCTCCCGAGGAAGCCCCTGCCGCGAGAAGCGCCCATCCTGACGTGCGGAGTCGCTATCAGAGTCAGATCGCCGCGCGCCGAATCGAAGGCCTCGTGCAGCATCGCCGCGGAAGCCTCCCAGGATGCCGCCCCGTCGTCCACGCCCGGGATCGGGTGGCAGTGCAGATCCGTCAGACGCGTGCGCATCCGCCTGCCTCGATCCGGCCCGATCCGGGAAGGGGTTTCTGTGGAAGGATCTCGAGGGCCGCCCGCGCTCCGCGGAGAGCCCTGATCCTTACCAGAGAGGCGGGACGGCCCTGCGGGCCGAAGGGCTGGATCTCGAAGGGGCCCATGTCGAATGCGCTGCAGGTCACGAGCATTTCCTCCAGTGAGCGCGGTCTCCCGATCGTTCTGAACTCCCCGCCCTCCTCCAGCAGATGCGAGGCGGCCCGGTAGAACAGAGGAAGCGCCAGGGGGCCGGCGATCCGGGCCTGTTCCCTCGTCCTGCATACGGGCCTCCTGGCCGACCCCGCCGCCAGATAGGGCGGGTTGGCCGTCACCACCGAGGCGATCCCGGCCGGAAGTGCCGACGTCGCCCTGGCGACGTCGCAGCAGACCCTCATGGCCCCGGGTATTTCGCACAAGGCCAGCAGCTCCGGGTTCACATCCAGCATCAGCCACCTGACGGAGCCGTCGGCGACGAACCGGGCCACTCCGCCCGAGCCTGCGCCGAGGTCCGCCGCGAGCCCTCCGTCCCTGACGCGAAGACCCTCGGCAAGCGCGGCGGTGTCGGAAGTCGGACCCGCCGGGTTCACTTCAGCGGTACTCGGCCTTTGTGACGCCCCAGGTGCGGAGGCTGTCGCCCGAGGATTCCAGGCGGCTGTCCTCCCATCTGCTGATGTACCAGTAGTGCTGGTCGTCCTCGACTAGAGTGATCCTCGCCCTTCCCTCGGCGGGGGATCCCCAGGGGGCATGACTGCTGCTGGAGACGACGATGCTGTAGTCCCTCCAGATGGTGGCACTGTCCAGAGGAGAGGCCGGGTCGGGATAGCCGGAAACGCCCGTGAAGGAAGCTTCGACCAGGCTCTCGGCGGGCAGGGAGTCGCCCTGCGTCGACAGCAGCAGCGCGCTCACCGCGTTGTACTCCGCGTCGTAGCCCCAGTCGTCGAAGACGTAGTAGTACGGGGCGGCTCCGAACTCGACGACGTCCGCCGGGTCGGCGTCGAAGACGAACGAGGAGTCGAGGCAGGTCATGTAGGCAGCGTAGTCGAGGGTCTCGAGGGCGAGATCCAGGTTGTACATGACGGCCGAGGGGGATGTGGGAGTCTGTGGAGGATTCTGCGGATTCTCGGGGTACTCCGGATCGCGCGGGTCGAAGAGGGAGCATCCCGGGATCAGCAGGATCAGAACCGTCAGAAAAACGACGGCGCGGCTAGAAACGATAGTTGAAACCGACCGATGCATTCCAGTAGCTTGGCCTTTCATCCGTATAGAACGTCCTTGTCAGATTGAGGGAGAGGAGGCCGCTGCCCAGGGCCATCCGCGTTCTCAGGCCGACGTGATGGAGGTTGTCCTCGCGGGGAGCGATGAAGGAGGCGAGATACTTCCGCCTGGAGTACTCGTAGGAATAGCTGGGAGTGATCCCGATGGTACGGCCCATGTGGAACCCTGAATTGACGGTCAGCGTGCTGTTTATGCTCTCCTCGGACCTGCTGTAGAGCGCATCCGCGAAGCTCCCCTGGTCCTGGAAGCGGAGGACATGCTGGAATCCGAGAGTGGTGGAGTCGGAGGAAAGCCTCTGGAACTGGAAGTTCGACTGCATCCTCCTGAAGAGGAGGTCGTTGGCGGTCGAGACTTCCGGGAACCTGTAGGTGGTGTAGTCCGCACTGATCTCCAGGGTGTGCGAGACGTCCCAGCCCGAACCCAGGTCGTATCTGTAGCCCGGTGAGACCGCGTATCTGGCCGAGTTGCGCGAATTGCCCGAATACTCCGACTTGAGGTAGATGGTTTCGGAGTTCTGCCCGGAGACGACTCCCAGGAGTGTCAGCCGGCTGGAAACGGGTATCTCGGCCTTCACCGAAAGAACCTCGCGCAGCTCGTCCCTGTCGCTGTTGTCCTGGTCGAGACCACCGAAACCGGGCCAGGTTCCCATGGTGTCGTATCGCCTTAGCTGGATGCTTCTCTGGAAGACGACGCTGGACCGGCCCGGGGTGTACGTGAGCGTGGCATTGAGCCTCCTGTCGTCGGCGATATCGTAGACATCGTACAGATCGCCGCCCATGAAGCCGGTCCTCTTCTTGTCGCTCCTGTCCACCGCGCGGGAGAGGTCGATATCGAGCGACAGGTCTTCGTTCATCATCCAGCCGACGACCCCCGATATTCTCCGGCCGCGCTCCAGCCTGTCCCTCGGATCCTCGACGCCGGGCCGGCTCTCATACTCCCAGTATCTCTTCGACCAGTTCCAGCCGGTGCTGACCTGCATCGACACGGCTTCGGAGAATCGAGGGAGGGTGAAGGTGACGGAGTGGCGCCAGTCCTGCTGCCTCTGGCTGTAACCGGAGTCGGTAAAGGTGGAGAACAACCTTGTGGCGCCGATCTCCACGCTCATCGACCCGCCTTCGAAAAGCCCGGGCAGCGAGTAGTTCATCCGGGCCGCAAGATCGTCGTTCCCGTTCTCCCTCTGCTGGCCCATGATCCTGTTCTCGCTGAGGGAGATGCTCGATGCGAGCCGCGAGAACAGCGGCTTCTGGACCGAGATGTTGAAGTTGCGGACTCCGCCGTCGTCATGCCTGGCGATCGTGCTGTCGCCCAGGCTCTCGTCCGAATCCATGAAGTGGAATCCGAGGCCGATCTGCACGGACGCCCAACTGGCCGGGGCGTATCTGATCTGCCCCGTGGCCGTGTTCTCGACCTTGTCCAGGATGGTATCGCCGAACCTCTCCTCTATCTGGATGACCCGCGTGACGGTGGATGCGAGTTCGATCCTGTCCATGGGGGTCCATCTCAGGCTTGCGTTTCCCGTCCTGCCGTCCACGAAGCGGTCCAGGTCGATGCTGCGGTTGGCGGTGAACGCAGCGTCCACGTTCATGCTGACGTTCCTGGAGACTTCCTGGGAGAAGGAGAACGAATTGGTGAGCTTGCTGGTCTCCTTGAACTGGGCCAGCTCCATGTTGTACCCGACGTTGTAGGCTGCTGCGGGAAGGGCGGCAAAAAGGGCCACGGCGATCGATCGCTTCAGCATCCTTCAATCTCCGCTATTCTCATGAAACACTCGGGAGGAAGCTGTTCCGCCCGCATCCCGGAATCTATGCCGGCGAGGCTCAGGACGGTAGCGGCACGATCCCGGCCGAGGGCGGACGCCAGGTTGTTCAGTATCGTCTTCCGCCTCCTGGAGAAGCAGATGGCGACGATTCTCCTGTAGGCGCCGGCGAGTTCGGCCGGCACGAGGGGAACGGGTCTCCTCTCCAGGACGAGAACCTTCGAGGATACGGAGGGGCGCGGGTAGAAATCCTCCGGACCGGCGTCGAGCAGGTGTCCGGCCGTGAAGCGGGGCCAGAGTCCGAGAGCCAGCCTTCCGTACTCCCTGCCGCCGGGCGAGGCGGTCACGCGGTCCGCCAGCTCGGCCTGGAGCATCACCACCGCTGTCTTCACAGTCTCGAACGCCGGTTCCGTCAGACGGAAGAGGGCCGGGGTCGAGATGCCGTATGGCAGGTTGGCGGCCAGCGCTGCGAACGGGTGGCCGGGGAGCCGCGATGGGTCTATCGCGAGGAAGTCACCCCGCACCACCTCCAGCGCATGGCCGGCGAATACCGACTCCAGCCGGTCCGCCATCAGATGCGACACCTCCACGGCCGTCACGGTGCGGTCAGCGGAGAGAAGGAATCCGGTGAGCGCACCGAGGCCCGGCCCGATCTCGAGGATGCTCCCTGAGGGACAGGCCGATGCGATCCGGGCCGCGACAGACTCGTTCACGAGGAAGTTCTGCCCCAGCAGGCGGTTCGGAACGAGGCCGATCCCGGCCAGGGCGCGCCTGACCTGATCGCTGTTCACCGGAAGCCTCTGACGGTCAGATCGTGTCCCAGAAGGGCGGCTGCGGCCCTTACCCTGTCGAGGTCGACCCCGTCGAACGCGACGGCGGTCAGCCTCACGCCCACGCCGGCGGAGGAGGCGAGCCGCACGAATTCGTCGAGTCTCGCCCATGCGTCGCCCGCTGCGGGGGACGGGCGGCAGAGAGCCTCGTAAGAGCACTGATCCCAGGCGTTCAGGCTAATGCTCACCGAATCGAACAGGCGTATGAGACGGAGAGCCTCGTCCCTCCCGGAGAAGCAGAGCATCAGGCCGTTCGTGTCCAGCCGCAGCCTCCATCCGGCCGACCTCGCGAGGACGGCGGCGCGGGCTAGCAGCCCGGGTCGGGCGGTGGGTTCGCCGTATCCGCAGAAGACCAGTTCCTCCAGGCCTTCGCGGGGGAGCCTCGATATCGATCCCAGGACGCGGGCCTCCTCCGGCTCGACCCCGCCGTGATCGAGCAGATAGCCGCCCAGGCCGGGTGAGATGTTCCTGATGCAGAACCGGCAGGAGTTGCAGCACTTTCCGGTCAGGTTCACGTAGGCCCGGCGGCCCAGTACGTAGATCACGGAAGGGCGCCTGCAGGGGCCCTGCAGGAACGCCCTTTCGGCATTGCCCAGAAGCGTGCGGAAGGTCTCCCCGACCGGCTCGCCCCGGACTTCGGCGATCCTCCGCGCGGTATGAACGACGAAGGCGGGCTCGCACGTCCTGCCCCTGACGGGCTCGGGAGCCATGTAGGGGCTGTCCGTCTCGACGAGGACCAGGGAGCGAGGGAGGCGGGCCGCCGTCTCTCTGAGAGCTTCGTTGCGACGGAAGGTGAGCGCGCCCGAGAAGCTGGTGTAGAAGCCCCGGGAGGCCGCCGCGAGAGCGGCGTCCGCAGGGCCGGTATAGCAGTGGAGAATCACCGGATGGCTGCAATGCGAAGGCAGGATCGACAGAAGCGTCTCCTCCGCGCGGCGGCTGTGACAGATCAGCGGGAGGTCGAGATCGCGGGCCAGGGAGACATGCCTCTCGAAGAGGACGGTCTGGAGTTCCGTCGGAGGAGCGCCCGGATTCGAATCCAGCCCGGTCTCGCCGATGGCGCAGACCCCGGGTTCGAACGCCAGCCTCTCGATCTCACCGAACTCGTCTGCGCAGGACGATGCTTCGGAAGGGTGGATGCCCACGGCGGCCCTGACCCGGTCGAAACCGGCGGCGATCCTCACGGACTCACGGCTGGTCGCCGCGTCGATCCCGGGGCAGACCATCCAGGCCAGGCCCGGCGCCTCCGTCGCCTCCGGCAGCCTCTCGACCAACCCCGGGAGGTAGAGATGACAGTGGGTGTCGGCGGTTTCCGGGACGGCTTCGCTGCCGAGGGTCAGTCCAGCCTCACAATCACGTCGTCCCTGTCGGGACCGGTCGATATGAGGCGGACCGGTGCGCGGCAGAACCTCTCGACGAATTCGACGTAGTCACGGGCGGCGGCGGGAAGGGCGTCCCATGAGCGTTCGCCTGCGATGTCCCCGGTCCAGCCGGGCAGGGTCCGGTAGACGGGCCTGCATTGCGCGAGCCCTCTGCCCATCCTGACCTCTCCGTCGGGGATTCCCTCGTATCCGGTGCACACCTTAAGCTCGGGCAGACCTCCGAGAACGTCGAGCAGGGTGAGGGCGATCCAGGAGCAGCCGTTCACCCTCACGGAGTATCTCATGAGGAAGGCGTCCAGCCAGCCGCAGCGGCGCGGTCTTCCGGTAGTCGCACCGTATTCGTTCCCCCTGATCCGGAGCCGTTCCCCGGTTTCGTCGGAAAGCTCGGTGGGGAACGGGCCGGCGCCTACCCTGGTGGAATAGGCCTTGACGACTCCGGCGACTTCGGCGCACAGGGGGCCTATGCCGAGGCTCTGAAAGGCGTATGGCGCGGTGCACGATCCGGACGTGACGAACGGATAGGTGCCGTGGTCGGGGTCCAGGAGGGTTCCCTGGGCGCCCTCCGCTATCACGGTGCCGCCCTCGTCGAGAATGGAGCCGATCAGGAGGCCGACGTCCGATGCCATGGCATGGAGTTCGACCGCGGCGTCGACGAATCTTTCGGAAAGCTCCGTAAGATGTGGAGCGGAATCCAGGACAGCTTCCGCCTCGGCGGCGGCAGCCCGGGACGCGGCCTCGAGCGAGGCCCGGTCGGAGGCATCCTCCAGGCGTATTCCCCTCCTGGCGAACTTGCGGACATAGGCCGGTCCGATTCCGCGGCCTGTCGTGCCGATCGCTCCGGCCCCCCGGCGGCGTTCCTCGGATTCGTCGATCAGCCTGTAGGCGGGATGTACGAGGTGGGCGGAATGGGCGACATGCAGCCTGTCGTCGACAGGACAGCCGATCGAGGACAGGGTTCCTGTCTCCTCGAGCATGGCCACCGGGTCCACCACGCATCCCGAGCCGACGAAGCCGGCCGTCCCGGGTCTCAGCATGCCCGAAGGCACCTGATGGAGGACCACGGTGGTCTCGCCGGCCTTCACCGTATGCCCGGCGTTGGCGCCTCCGGAGAACCTCGCGACCGCGTCGGCATCCGAGGCCAGATGATCGACGATCTTCCCTTTTCCCTCGTCACCCCAGCCGAGACCTACGATTATCCGAAGAGGCATTGCAACCTCCAGTCAGCGGCGGAGAGCCGGCGGCGGGACTTCAGCCCGCCCTCTGCGGCCTGGCGCGCTTCCTGACCTTCGCGGGCCCGGTACCGTCCCGCACGCACTCCGGCGTCACGACGATCTTTCTGATCGAGTCCCGCTCGGACGGAAGAGAATACATGGATTCGAGCAGAATCCTCTCCATGATGGAGCGCAGTCCACGCGCCCCGCTCTCCGTCCGGAGGGCGAGGCGGGCGATCTCGAAGAGGGCTTCGCGGGAGATGTCGAGCTCTACGCCCTCGAGCTTGAAGAAATAGGAATACTGCTTCACCAGGGCATTCCTGGGCTCGGTCAGCACCCTGACGAGCGCTTCCTCGTCGAGGTTGTCGAGTGCGACCGTGACCGGGAGCCTGCCGACCAGCTCGGGGATGATCCCGAAGCGCACCAGGTCGTGGTGTTCGACGAAATCGAGCGGGTTCAGTCCACCGGGGTTCCTGGCGTCGCCCCTGCGCAGTTCTTCCGCTCCGAAGCCGATGCTCTTCCGGGAGAGTCTCTTCTCCACGATTCCGGACAGGCCGTGGAAGGAGCCGCCGCAGATGAAGAGGATGTTGGTGGTGTCTATCGAGATGTTCTCCTGGTAGGGATGCTTGCGCCCGCCCTGGGGCGGGACGCTGGCCACGGTGCCTTCGATGATCTTCAGCAGGGCCTGCTGCACTCCCTCGCCCGAGACGTCCCTCGTTATGGAGGCGTTCTCAGACTTGCGGGAGATCTTGTCGATCTCGTCGATGTAGATGATGCCCTGCTGGGCCCGCTTCACGTCCATCCCGGTCACCTGGAGGAGCCTGAGGAGTATGTTCTCGACATCCTCTCCGACGTATCCGGCCTCGGTGAGCGTCGTGGCGTCGGCGATCGCGAACGGCACGTCGAGGATACGGGCGAGCGTGCGGGCGAGGAGGGTCTTGCCGACCCCCGTGGGGCCGAGCAGGAGGATGTTGCTCTTCTCGATCTCGACGTCCGCGTCCGGGTCCTCGGCGGCCCTGAGCCTCTTGTAGTGGTTGTACACCGCCACCGAGAGAACGCGCTTGGCCTTCTCCTGGCCGATGACCCACTCGTCGAGCCTTCTCTTGATCTCGTCCGGGGGCGGGATCGGCCGCTCGGATACGGGCGTCGCCCCGGAGGGCTCGACGGGCGCGCTGTCCTCTTCCAGGAGTTCCGCGCAGTAGCGTATGCACTCGTCGCAGATGCTGACTCCCGGCCCCTGGATTATCCGGGAGACCTGTCCTGCAGCCCTGTTGCAGAATGAACACCTGCCCGGCCTGGCCATCACTGCCTCTTGGAGTTCAGGATGTTGTCCACGAGCCCGTAGGAGACGGCTTCCGAGGCGTCCATCCAGAAGTTCCTGTCGGTATCGATCTCGATCTTCTCCAGCGGCTGGCCGGTGTGGTCGGCGAGTATCCGGTTCAGCTCGTGGCGGGTCTTGATGATCTCCCTGGCCTCGATCTCGATGTCGCTTGCCTGGCCCTGCACGCCGCCCATGGGCTGGTGCAGCATGACCCTCGCGTGCGGGAGGATGTTCCTCTTGCCGCGCGCACCGGCCGAGAGCAGCAGAGCCGCCATGCTGGCCGCGGAGCCTAGGCAGAATGTGGCGACGTCGGGCTTTATGAAGTTCATGGTGTCGTATATGGCCAGGCCGGACGAGACGATTCCGCCGGGGCTGTTGATGTACATGTTGATGTCGCGTTCGGGGTCCTCGCCGGCCAGGAAGAGGAGCTGGGCGACCACCACGCTGGCGCTCGCGTTCGTTATCACGTCGCCCACGAACACGATCCTCTCCTTGAGCAGCCGGGAGTAGATGTCGTAGGATCGCTCGATATTGCCGACGCGTTCGACTACAAACGGGATTATCGACACAGTCCCGCTCCCTTCAGTCGGCGGCCGGAACGGCCGGGGCGCAGATCCGCCAGGACCAGCCCTGGCCGCCTGCGCTTGCGGTGGTGGAGGGTTGCTCCTTCCGCTCCTCGACGGTCGCTTTCGACAGAATGTGTTCGAGTGTCATGCGGTTCCTGATCCTGTCGATCACCGACGACCTGGAGCCGCCGTTGGCCGTCTCCCTGTCGAGTTCCTCCGGAGAGGGGCCGAGGGATTCCTTCATCCCGATGGCTCTGAGGACGAGGAACTCCTTCACCTTCCTCTCGGAGATCTCGCGCAGGGCCTTGTCGGTGTTCTCGTCCCTCTCCCCTTCGAGATTCCTGGCGAAGTCCCCGGCCAGGTTGTCCACCATGTACGCAGGAGGCTCGAAATCCACTCTGGAGAGCAGGATGTCGAGAGCCTGCGTCTCGAGAGCCTCCCGCCTGTCTACCTTCCAGCGGGCCTCCGCCCTTTCCCTGATGGACGCCCTGAATTCGTCCATGGTCTGGAAACGGCCGGCCTTCCGGGCGAGTTCGTCGTCCAGAGCAGGCAGGACCGGCTCCCTGACCTCGATCACCTCGAAGTCGGTAGGCTTGCCGTTCTCCGCGCCCTCCACCGGCTTGTCGAACTCGATCCTGGCGGTGAATCCGTCGCCGGGAACCCTGTCCTTCAGCAGGTCGTCGAGGCCGGCGCCGAGATCTTCCATCCCGATCCTCAGAGCCATCTTCTCGGGCTCCCTGCCTTCGGACGGTCTGCCTGCCTGAACCAGGACCAGATCCTTGTCCCTGGAGGCCCTGTCGACCTTCTGATAGTCCACGAGCCGCCACTGAATGCTCTCCAGCGTCCTCTCGACGGCTTCGTCGGCGTCGAAGGCCGGCAGCGTGAGGGCGAGTCCGTCGTATCCCTCCGGGGCCTCGAGCTCGAAGAGAGTGAACTTCTGCTCGAAGACGTAATCCTCGTTCTCCGCCGGGAGGGCATCCCCGCCCGACTGATCCTTGCCGGACAGCACCCAGTCCTGCTCGTCGAGCATCGATGCGGCGAGGGACTCGCGCAGGCTCTCGGCCACCTCGGTCCTGATCAGGTTGCCGAACCGCTGTTCGAGCATGCTCCTCGGGATATGTCCCGGCCGGAATCCGGGGATCTGGAGTTCCTTGTTGATCCTGGCTCTCACCTTGCCGAACAGGGCGTTCACCTCGCCCGCACCGGCGGTGAACCTGACGACCACACCGTCGCCGTCCCTGCTGATTATTTCGTAGCCCATTGCTCCCATTCCTGTTTAATGGTGCGAGAGGGGGGACTCGAACCCCCACAGGTTTCCCTACCAGATCCTAAATCTGGCGCGTCTGCCGGTTCCGCCACTCTCGCCTGAGCTGCTGATTCCTTATGGCAGACCTCGATTATCCGAAACCGGAGGGCTTCGGTCAAAGAGCGGACCGGCCCGGACGGGAGCGTCAGCCGCCGAGAGCGTCCCGAGCCAGGACGGCTTCCTCTGTTCCGGGATACTTTTCCACTATCAGTTCGAGCAGCCTCCGTCTGTCACCCGCGGCGCCGTGCGCACCGTATATCGCCGCGGCCCTGGACAGGGCGGCGGGGGCGCGTTCCGATCCGGGGAACATGATGGCGACGGCCACGAGTTCCTCGATGGCCCTGTGGGGCTGCGACATGCCCTCATGGCACAGGGCCGCGTAGTACAGCGCATCGTCGGCCAGCGGACCGTCCGGGTTGCGCGCCATCAGCGACATGAAGCCCTCGGATGCAGTCGCGAAGCTCCTCTGCTGGTACTGCATGTACGCCTCGTCGAATGTCACCTGTTCGCCGCGCCGGACGGTGTCCGAGGCGATCATGGCGGAACCCGTGGAGCCCATCCGTCCGATGAGCGTCTGCATTTCGGAGGTCAGCTCTCCGAGCTGCTCGACCAGCTCGACCGTCCTGCTTCCGGACTGGGCCTGGAGGCCTCTGAGGAGGTTCTCCTGCCTGGCCATGGCCGTGCCCATGGAGTCAAGCGTCGCCTCGACGCGCTCCTGGCCGGTCTCCATACGCTCCACACGGCCCGGCATGTCGATGAACCGCCCTCCCCAACATCCGCAGAAGACGGCGGCAGCGGCCAGGATCGATATCCTGAGCATCGGCCGCTACTCCGGGAGGGCCCGGAAGTGCGCCCTGCGGTTCTGCGCCATGGAGGCCTCGTCCGCGCCGGTCGAGAAGGGCCTCTCCTTGCCGTAGCTCACGTACTGGAGGCGGGTTGCGTCCACGCCGTAGTTGACGAGGAAGTCCCTCACCATGATCGCGCGGCGCTCGCCGAGAGCCAGGTTGTAGTCGATAGTGCCGCGCTCGTCGCAGTGCCCCTCTATGAGGATCTTGAAGCCCGGGTTGGACATGATGTAGGCCGCATCCTGCATCAGGGTCTCGGTGGCGGCCCGGGTCAGCTCGTTCGAGTCGTAATCGAAGAAAACGTCCCTGAGGTTGCCCTGATGGGTGTCGAGCCAGCTCAGGTCCGAGGTCAGGGTATCGGTATCCCACACGCCGTAGTCGAGCGTGTCGGACGAGAAGACGATGGTGGAATCGCCATCGTCGCCGGTGTCCCGGCGGCACCCCGACGTGCCCGGTACGAGTACGGCCGCCATCACGATCACCGGCAGCAGAACGGACACCTTCCTCCAGTTCATATTCTCTCCTCTCAGTCGGTCGTCTGGCCCGCTCTCGCGGGGGACCAGGTCGGACAGTAGCATTCTCCCGATTCAGTGAGCCTCCTGACGGCGAGGCTGTTGAGTTCCAGAACGTAGATGGACCTGCGTCCGTCCATGTTGCTCGAGAAGGCGATGTGCCTTCCGGTCGGACCCCAGACGGGGTCCTCGTTCAGCGTGCCGCTGGATGTGACCTGCCTGACTTCGCTCCCATCGGCCCTGCAGACGAAGATCTGAATCGATCCTCCAGCCCTCGCGGCATAGGCGATCATGTCTCCCCGGGGCGACCAGGACGGGCTGTCGCAGTATCCATGAGCATAATTGAGCCTCGTCGTACCGGAGCCGGTGATGTCCATCACATAGATCTGCGGGGAGCCGGCGCGATCGCTGGTGAACGCAATCTGCTGCCCGGTCGGGGAGACCGTCGGGGAGGTGTCGATCGAGTTCCTGGCGGTAAGCCTGGTGACGGTGCCGGATGCGCACGAGTAGAGGAATATCTCGGCATTGCCGTCGGCCGTGGCCGAGAGCGCGATCCTCGAGCCGTCGGGCGTCCAGCAGGGTGTCGTGTTCAGGCCCTGCCTGGAGAGCAGCTTCCGCGCCCTGGCCCCGGCGATGTCGTACAGGAACAGATCGCCGTTGTCCGAGCGGAACGAGGTGAACGCAATGCTCGATCCGTCCGGGCTCCAGGCCGGTGTGGTGATGACGGAGGTGTCGCGTAGCAGTGCGGAATACCCCCTCGGGTCGAAGCCCCTCGCCGCCAGGGTGTATCCGTCGGAGGTCCTGACCACGAAGGCGATGCGCGTGCCGGCGATCCCCTGCTCTCCCGTGAGGATGAAGACGGCGTCGTCGGCGAGGGCGTGGACCATCGTGAAGAGATCGGAGGCGGGAGCCCGGTATTCGCGGGTCATCAGGGTCTCTCCTCCGGCGGTGATCTCGGCGGTAAGCCGGAGCCTCGATCCGGCGGACTCCACCCTGGCGGAGATGCGGGCATCGGCGCCGGAGGACGAGACGAGCAGGCCGGAGAAGTCGATGTCGGCCTTGAGCTGTTCGAGCGCCGGACGGGAATAGTCGCGGTCGCCCTCGACAGAGATCCTTACAGGCAGGCAATCCGATCCGATCGGCGTCATCGGCAGGAAGTCGCCTCCCAGCAGGGCGGAGAACAAGATCGGGCAGAATGCGGAAAGTACCGTCACTGCTATTCCTTTCGTCCTGTCACTGCTCTTCGGAGAGGCCCAGGAACTCTATTCTGAGGACGGCCGGAGAGGTCCTGCCGGGTGGGAAGGGCGGCATCTGCGCCATGGCCAGCGCGTGCTCCACGGCCCGGTCGAAGAGATCGACTCCGCTCTTGCGGAGGGTATCCACCAGCATGGAGCCGTCGGGCCTCACCGTGACCTCGATCCGGTAGCTCTGCTGCGGCACTGCGGAAGTGCGGAAATTGCGCCTTATGGCGGAAAAGACCCTGCCCTCGTATGTCGCCGGACCGGGGGCGCCTCCCCCCGCCTCTCCGGAGCCGCCGACGGACGCATAACCGCCTCCCTGGGAGCCGGGAGTATCGACTCTTTCCGCCTGAGTACGGTCCGGCTGAACGGGTTCCTCCTGCCTGTCCCGTTCGTCCTCCACGGGAGGGTCGATCCGGACAGGCTCCTCGATCACGGGGGATTCGATGTCCTCAATCTGCACGGGTTCCTCGACTACATCCTCGGCTTCGTCGACCGGGTCCTGCGGCTCGACCTGAGCATGCGGCTCAACCCGATCCGTGACATCCGGGCGAACCGGCGGGGGGCCTGGCGTTCCCAGCGTGACCATTTCGACCATCACTGCGTCACCACCGCCCAGAGGAGGCGTGCTGCCGGAGAAACCCTGCATCAGGAGAGCGAGGAGTATCACCGCGGCATGCCCGGCGGAAGAGATCAGCAGAGAGCTTCTGTTCACCGTTCCACTCCGGCCACGGACTCCTGGACGAGACCTACGCTCTCGTAGCCGCCCCTGCGGAGTTCGGTGAGGGTTGCGGCCACCGCCTCGTACCTGGCGGACCCGTCCGCCCGGACGAACGCCTCCGTGCGACCGGACGAGACCGCAGCCTCGGCGAGAAGGGCGAGTTCGTTCATGGCGACGGGCTCCCCCGCCACATAGATGTTGCCCAGGGAGTCCACCTCGACCACGAGCGAGGTTCCCGGGTCGAGCCGCTGGATGATCCTGCCCTGATCGCTCGCGGGAGGGCGGATGTCGACGCTGCGGTGCATGACTGGACCCGCCAGCATGAACACGACGAGAAGGGTCATCGTGACGTCCACCAGGTTGGTCACGTTTATCGTCGAGAACTGGCTGTACCGGGTGGGCCTTATCACAGCGAACCCCGCCTGCAAACGTCGACGAGCTCGGAGAGGAATCTGTCCATGTCGCCGGCGAGAGAATTGATCCTTCCTACGACGAAGTTGTGGAAGATGTTGGCGGGTATGGCCGCGAGGAGACCGGCGACCGTAGTGGTGAGGGCGTTGGCCACCCCTGCCCCGATGACGCTGAGGTCCGCCGTTCCGTACTCCTTCATGCCGATGAAGCTAGTGAGTATGCCCCAGACCGTGCCGAGGAGGCCCAGCAGCGGGGAGATCGACGTCACCGTGGCCAGGAACCCGATGTTTCTCTCGCGTTCGGCGAGATCCTCTCCGGCCTCGCGCTCGAGCGAGGATCTGAGAAGACCGGCCTCGTCCGCGTCGAGCGATCCGGTTATGCCGGCATCAGACCTCCGCTGCAGGAAATGTCCGGCTTCGGCGTACATGCGCGCAAGCGGGCCTATCTCGCGGCTGCGGCTCCAGAAGTCGCCCCCGGGAGGTTTCCCCGTCGTCCTGAGAGCGTCCATGAAGAGCCTGGAGGAGCTGAGCACCTTCCTGAACTCCCTCAGCTTGGCGATGGCGACGGCCCATGACCCTACGGAGAGGATGAGTATCGTTATCAGGATCAGCGTCGTAACGAAGTCGGACTGGCCGAGGACCTCGATGACCTTTCCCATCATGCCTCCCGGGATGAAGCGGAGGCGACCGCCTCGATCTCGACGAGTGCGCCCAGCGGAAGGGCCCTGACGGCGAAGGCGGCCCTGGCCGGGAAGGGCTCCGCGAAATGAAGGGCGTACCGGGCGTTCACCCGGGCGAAATCCCCCATGTCGGCCAGGAGGACCGTCGTCTTCACCACGTCGCGGGTGGACAGGCCGGCAGCCGAGAGGACGGCTTCGAGGTTGGCGAGAGCCCGGTCGGCCTGTGCCTCCACCCCTTCCTCCAGACGACCGGAGGACGGGTCGATGCCGAGCTGTCCAGAGACGAAGACGAATCCGCCGGCCAGTACGGCCTGGCTGTATGGACCGACCGGAGCGGGAGCCCTGTCCGTGCAAATACCTTCGGGTCTCAAATCTGGCCCTCCCTGGTGTACGGTTTTGTCAGAGGATTATACATACTCTGCGACAAAATTGTTCCGCGAGCGGCGTCATACCGCCCGTCCGCCGGCGGGCGCCCGGCGGCGGACGATTTCCAGAGAGGTCTTCATGCATTGCCGTATCCGGCCGGCGGAGCCCTCCGTCCCGCTGGAACGCCCTCCCGAACGGAGCCCGGGCATCTTTTCCCGATCCGGTGCGTGTGTTATGTTCGGTGGAGAAAGAGACACCTGGAAAGGCGGTACGACATGAAGAAGGACGACGTCTACGTCTGCGGCAAGTGCGGCATGGAGGTGACGGTCTCCAAGGCCTGCGGCTGCGGCGACCATTGCGCAACCTTCACCTGCTGCGGAGAGCAGATGCGGAAGAAGGAGCCCGGGAAGGGCTGCTGCTGCTGCGGGTGAACCGCAGAGGCCGTAACGGTCCGGGGCCGGGGCTCGAACGCTCCGGCCCCGTCTTTTTCGTGCGGCGTCAGGCGAACCGGGAGAAGAAACGCTTCACGGAAGCAGGGAACATCCGCCTGAGCCACTTCGGTGTGAGCGCGCCGAGCAGGCCCTTCCGCTTCAGGCCCCTCTCATAGAGCCTCCTGTTGTACCCCTGGAGCCACCATCCATCCGCGTACGGGTCGAGGAGGGGGGCGTCCGTCCTCTCGAAGAAGGCCATGTTGTCAACGGTCCTGATGAGCCTCCACATGTCGCAGGCCTTCAGGATGCGGTACATCCTGCCTATCGAGGGGATGTGGATGTCGTCGACCAGCAGCAGCCCGCCCTTTCTGACGCGCGGGTAGAAATAGAAGTACTCGAGGTCGGGGAAGGGGTAGCCGTGGGGGCCGTCGATTAGAACGACGTCGTACTCGCCGTCGAAACTGTATGAGGGCAGGGTCTTCTGAGTCGGGCCCTCCACCAGTTCCACGACGGAGGGGTCGAGAAGGGAGGACTCCATCGCCGCGGAGATGCTTCTGTTGCCGGTGTCGAGAGCGAACACGGTGTGGCGGGGCGACAGCGACGAGAACAGCAGAGTGGTCTTTCTGGAGCCGGTCTCCGCGGTTCTGACGAGCGGGGAGAGTCTGACACATTCGTCCGCAAAGGCTTTCAGGACGCGCTCCGAGGCCATACCGGCCAGGTGCCAGTCCTCCGGGAGAGCGGCCAGTTTCTCGAGTATCGCACGGGTCTCGATACCATGCATCGCGTCTACACCCTCCTTGGAAGAGCAGTAAGGTTTCACCCGATGAACCGGATACTAGCCCATGCGCTCCCCCCGGGCAAACGGCTGCAGGACCCGCAGGGCGGTCCGGAGGGGCCGGGGGAAGGGAAACACCCCGGGGATGACGACGGGCGTTCCGGGGAGGCGCATTCCCGTCTAGATCAGGGGAGCTAGCTTCACAAGCTCGGTGTCGATTTCCTTCACGAACGTCCAGGAGTCGGCGAGCGGATGGCGTACGATCCTCCTCGACACCTCGCCAACCATGCAGGGCGCCGCGCCCGAGCACAGGGCGTCCACCGCCGCCCAGCCGAGCTTCGAGGCGAGAACCCTGTCCGAGGTGGTCGGAGAGCCGCCTCTCTGGACATGGCCCAGCACCGTCACCTGGCTGTCTATCCCGTGAACAGTCTTCAGTTCGGAGGCGACCGCCCGGGCGCCGCCGTTCTCGTCGCCTTCGGCGCAGATGATGATGCTGGACCTCCGGCCGTTCAGAATGCGCTCGGTTATGAGCGCGGCCAGCGCCGAGACGTCCGTGGGCGTCTCCGGGAGGAGGATGGCTTCGGCGCCGGAACCCACGCCCACCTCGAGCGCTATGAAACCCGCGCTGCGCCCCATGACCTCGACGATGAAGACCCTCTCGTGGGAGGCCGCCGTATCCTTTATCCGGTCCACCGAGTCAAGGGCGGTGTTGACGGCAGTGTCGTAGCCGATCGTGTAATCGGTTCCCCAGACGTCGTTGTCGATCGTTGCGGGTACGCCGACAACCGCAATGCCCTGCTCGCGGGCGATCGCGTCAGCCCCCCGGAAACTCCCGTTGCCTCCTATGACTATCAGGCCGTCGATGCTCCTGTCGCGCAGATTCCGGGCGGCTTCCGCCCTTCCTTCGACCGTCTGGAAGGCTTCGCTCCGGGCCGAGAAAAGGATCGATCCGCCTCTCTGGATGATGTTGCTGACATCGCCCGTGGAGAACTCTCTGAATTCGCCCTCTATGAGTCCCCTGTAACCGTGAAGGACGCCGGATGCGGAAAGGCCGTGGTGAAGAGCGCTCCTCACCACGGCCCTTATGCATGCGTTCATTCCGGGTGCGTCGCCGCCGCTGGCCAGGACGGCAATACGCTTCATGTGGACCTCAGTCCTTCTGCTCTCTGGATTCCTTCAGAGGGCTCCTGGTCTCCCTGCGGTCCTTCTTCTCCTTCCTGGATTCCTTCTCGGAGGGCTTGAAGGCCACCGGGGAGTCCACGAACTCGATTATCACGGCTTCGCCGGCGTCGCCTGCACGCGGCCCGAGCTTCATGAGCCTGGTATAGCCGCCGGGCCTCTGCGCGTACCTGGGGCCGAGTTCGTTGAACACCTTCCTGACGGCTTCCGCCCCGTAGACGTGACGGGCCACCATGCGTCTCGCGTGGACGGTATCCGTCCTGCCCCTTGTGACGATCTTCTCCACCATGCTGCGGGCGGCGCGGGCCTTGGCCTCGCTCGTTACGACCCTTTCATGGATGATGACGGAAGTGACGAGGTTCCTGAGGAGTTTTACCCTCTCCTCCGGCTTCCTTCCCAGCTTGGGCGTAGTCTTCCTGTGTCGCATAGGTCTCCTAGTTTCATCTTTCCGAAAGCCCGAGGTCGTACTGCGCCAGCAGCTCCTCGAGTATCTTGAGGGAGGCCGGGCCGAGGTTCTTCACGGAGAGAAGCTCGGCCCTGGTCTTCGATGAGAGCCGGCCGAGCGTGTCTATCCCGGCGGTTGCGAGTATCGCCGCCAGGCGCGGAGCGATGGCGGTCTCGCCGAGGGGGAGGTTCGAATAATTCTCCTCGCCGCCGTCATCCTCTTCCGATTCCGACCCGGAGGCGACGGACCTGCCGCCGAGGATCATCTCGAAGTGCTTCAGGAGTATGTCGCAGGCGGAGTCCATCGCTTCCCGGGGACCGATGGTCCCGTCCGTCTGGATCTCCATAGAGAGCTTGTCGTAGTCGGTCCGGTCGCCGACACGCGCGCTCTCCACCTCGAAGTTCACCTTCCGCACGGGACCGAACCAGGAATCGAGCAGGATGTCGCCGATCTCCTTGCCGCGGCCCAGATCGTGCCAGTCCTCGGCGGTGACGTATCCCTTGCCGCGCTCCACGATGAGTTCGATGTGGAGCCTGGAGCCCTGCCCGACCTCCGCGACGGGGAGGTCTCCGTTCAGGATGTGCAGGAAGGAGTCGCCCTTGAAGTCGGACGCCTTTGCGCTCGCGGGCCCCTTCATGTCCAGAACGAGCTTGCCCGGCCCGGTTCCGTCGTGCCTTATGTCGAGGGACTTGATGTTCAGGACGATGTCGGGCACGTCCTGATAGACGCCGGGGAGCGGAGTGAACTCGTGGCTGGCCCCGGTGATCCTCGCCACCACGGGCGCGGCACCCTCCAGCGATGAAAGGAGCACTCGCCTCAGGGCGGTGCCAAGGGTACGGCCGAAACCGCGTTCGAGAGGGGTTACGACGATCCTGCCGTACGTGTCGGTCAGGCTGTCCTCGTCCCACTCGATGCGATCCGGAAGATGAAGGCTCCTGTACTCCATGTGTTCCCCCCGACCGGAAAACAGCTTCTTTTAGCGCCCCGTCAAGACGATGCGGGGCTGCAGCGTCCGAACAGCGACCCTACATGCGGCGCCGCTTGGTCTGGCGGCAGCCGTTGTGGGGGATCATCGTGATGTCCTTGATGCCGGTGACTTCCAGCCCTGAGGATTGAAGGGCGCGAACCGCCGACTCGCGGCCGGCTCCCGGTCCTCTGACCCAGATCTCCACCTTGCGGAGTCCGGACTCGACAGCCCGCTCGGCCGCCTGAACAGCCGCCTGGGAGGCGGCGAAGGCCGTCCCCTTCCGGGTACCCTTCACGCCGGTGGTTCCTCCGCTGGACCAAGTTATCACGTTCCCCCGGAGGTCCGTGATCGTGATCATCGTGTTGTTGAAGGAAGACTTCACATGAGCGATGCCGTTGACATCGGTGACCTTCGTGATCTTCCTGGCGGTCGAGCGGCCTCTGGCCTGAGACTGAGACTTGGGCAACGCGTGCTCCTCCTTCTAACGCTTTTTCATGTGGCCGATGCGCGGCCCTTTTCTGGTACGGGCGTTCGTGTGAGTCCTCTGACCCCTCACGGGAAGGCCCCTGCGGTGCCGCAGGCCGCGATAGCAACTGATGTCCATCAGGCGCTTCCTGTTCATGGCTATCTCGGCTCTGAGGGCCCCCTCGACCTTGTATTCCGCGTCGATGAGCTTCCTGAGGACAGCCACCTCGTCCTCGGTGAGCTCGTCGGTCTTCTTCTCAGGAGGAATGTCGGTGCGGGAGAGGATCTCCCTGGCCGAAGTCAGCCCGATGCCGTAGATGTACGGAAGGGCGTAGAGCACCATCTTGTTCCTGGGAAGATCCACACCTGCAATCCTTGCCACCGTTGACCTCCGAAAACCGGCGGATCGCCGCTAACCCTGACGCTGCTTGTGCTTGGGATTACGCGGGCAGATCACGAGAACCTTGCCCTGGCGGCGCACTATGCGGCAGTAGTCGCAGATCCGCTTGACAGAACTCCGAACCTTCATTCGTGTATCCTCACTTGTAGCGATAGGTGATCCGGCCCCGCGCCAGATCGTAGGGACACAGCTCCACCGTGACCCTGTCGCCGACCAGGATCCTGATGTAGTTCATCCTCATCTTGCCGGAAACGTGGCAGAGGACTACGTGCCCTTCCGGCTTGTCGAGCCTGACCCTGCACATGTTGTTCGGAAGGGTCTCATCGACCGTGCCGTCGACAACTACACCCTGGTCCTTGGCCACTAGCAAACCTCTTTCAGCGAACCCGCGTAGAATGCGAAGTATCGCAAATGCCAATCAGGCAGTCAACACCAGCGGTTCCCCATCCGTCACCACGACCGTCTGTTCGGCGTGCGCAGACAGGCTGCCGTCCTCGGTGACGATGGTCCATCCGTCTTCGAGCATCCGCACCCTCCAGCCGCCCTGGTTGACCATCGGCTCGATGGCCAGGGCCATGCCCTGCTTCAGGAGAATGCCGGAGCCCCTCCTGCCGTAGTTGGGCACCTGGGGCTCCTCGTGGAGCCTCTTTCCGATCCCGTGGCCGACCAGATCCCTGACTACGCTGTACCCGGCCTGCTCGACCCTCTGCTGGACCACGGCGCCTATGTCCCCTGTGCGGTTCCCGGGGCGTGCCGCGTCGATGCCGAGTTGCAGTGCTTCATAGGTCACGTCGACGAGCCTGGACGAATCGGGGTGCGCAGGCGATCCGCCCACGAAGAAACTGTCCGCGGCGTCACCGTGATAACCGTTCTTGACCACTCCGACATCCAGACTCACGAGATCCCCGCAGGCGAGCGGTGCGTTCCCCGGAATGCCGTGCACCACCACGCAATTGACCGAGATGCACACGGACGCGGGATATCCCCTGTATCCGAGGAAGGACGGAATCCCGCCCTCGCTGCGTATCAGGCGCAGAGCGAGAGCGTCGAGCTCGGCGGTGGTGACGCCGGGGGCTGCCGCCTGCCTCAGCTCCCGCAGGACGAGGCGGACTATCCTGCCGCTCTCCTGCATCTTCCTGATCTGGGAGGAGGACATCACGCCCATGTCTTCAACGCTTCCTCGAGCTTCGACCAGACTTCCTCCACTCCCATGTTCCCGTCGACCGTGCAAAGCCTGTCGCCGAAGTAGGACAGCAGCGGGCCGGTGGCCCTGTGGTACTCCTGGAAGCGCCTCCTGATCACTGTGGGTTCGTCGTCCGGACGGCGATCGAGAGCGTTCCCGCAGGCCGGGCAGGCTCCGCCGGGGGCGCGCACGGGCCCGCAGGAGGGACAGTCGTACCTGCCGCACAGCCTCTTCAGGACCTCCTCCTCGCTCACGTCGAGGAAGACGGCTCCGTCCAGCGGCAGCGACCGATCGAGAAACGAATCGAGGCTGCGCGCCTGGGTGAGGGTTCGAGGGTAGCCGTCGAGGATGAACCCGCCTTCGCCCCCGATGCGGGAGAACACCACCCGGTCGACCGTCCCGTCCGCGACGAGAAGACCGGCCTTCACGGTTTCCTCGATCTCCCTGCCCAGAGCCGTACCCTTCGCGATCTCCTCGCGGAAGATCGCGCCCGTCGAAAGGTGGGCCAGGCCGAAACGGGCAGCCGCCCGCGCAGCCTGGGTGCCCTTCCCGGCTCCGGGAGGTCCGAGCAGAGAGATCCTCATGCTACCTGCGTCCCCTTATCCTGCCCTTGGACAGGAAGCCATCGTAGTGCCTCATGAGGAGGTGGGTCTCGATCTGCCTGAGCGTTTCGAGAGCCACGCCCACCACGATCAGCAGGCTGGTGCCGCCGAAGGCGAAGTCGATGTTGGCGGTTCTGGCCATGAGCATGGGCAGGATCGCGATGAGCGCGAGGAAGAGCGATCCGGGCAGCGTGACCCTTATCAGGACGCGCTCGATGTAGCTGGACGTGCTCTTCCCGGGCTTCCTTCCGGGGATGAACCCGCCGTACTTCTTCATGTTGTCGGCCAGGTCCTGCGGGTTGAAGACTATCGCCGTGTACACGTAGGTGAAGAGGATGATGAGCGCCGCATAGACGATCATGTAGAGCGCGCTCGTGGGAGAGAAGACCCTGTTCACCGTCTCGACTATGCCGCTGTTCGGGAAGAACATGGCGATGCTCGCAGGGAACATCAGGAACGACTGCGCGAAGATGATGGGGATCACCCCGGCGGTGTTCAGCCTCAGCGGGATGTGGGTGCTCTGCCCGCCGTAGACCTTGCGGCCGCGCACCTGCCGGGCGTAGGTGACCGGAATCTTCCTCTGGGCCTCTGTCATCAGCACGACGAAGGCCACCACCGCGAACATGAACACCGCCAGGAAGATCACGGTGACGAGGGAGGTCTGCTGAAGGACGAATACGTCCCTGTACAGGCCGGCGAGCCCGTCGGGGATTCTGCCCACGATGCCCGCGAAGATTATCAGGCTTATCCCGTTGCCGATGCCGCGCTCGGTGATCCTCTCCCCGAGCCACATCACGAAGATGGTCCCCGTGATCAGAGTGAGCACGGTCTGGATCGTGAAGGCGAACCCCGGATGCGGAACGACTCCGGGCGCCTGGGCGTTCAGGCCGACTATGTACTGGGAGATGCCGAGCCCTTGGATAAGCCCAAGTCCTACCGTCGAGTACCTAGTGATCTCCGTCATCTTCTGGCGGCCGGCCTCGCCCTCCTTCTTGAGCTTTTCGAAGTAGGGCATCACCGAGGTCAGAAGCTGGATGATGATCGAGGCGGAGATGTAAGGCATTATGCCCAGGGCGAAGATGCTGGCCCTGCTGAGGGCTCCTCCGACGAAGAGGTTGTAGATCCCCATCATGTTGCCGGACATCCCCCGGAAGGCTTCCTCCAGGGCGTTCACGTCGATCCCCGGGACCGGTATGAACCCGCCGACACGGTAGACGGCAAGCAGGAGGAGCGTGTAGACGATCTTCTTCCTCAGCTCGGGAATCTTCAGAATGTTCTCGAATCCCCGCATCAGTCGAGCACCTCTACTGCTCCGCCGGCCTGTCGTATGGCGCCGGCCGCCGTGGAGCTGAACGCATGGGCGCACACCGTGAGCCTGGTCGAAAGCGCGCCCGTCCCGAGTATCTTCACGGGTCTGAGCCTGCTGGAGATGAGACCGGCGTCCCTCAGTTCATCCGGCGTAACCACGGTGTCCTCGGGGAACCTGGAGAGATCGCCCACGTTGACGACCTGGAACACCGAGGCGAACCTCGCGTTGTTGAAGCCTCTGTGGCTCAGCCTGCGCTGCAGCGGAAGCTGCCCTCCCTCGAACCAGGGATGTACGCGGCCCCTGGCGCGCTGACCCTTGTGGCCCTTGCCGGCCGTTCCGCCGTTGCCCGTTCCGTCGCCGCATCCGCGACGCCTGGGCCTGCGGGTCGCGCCGACCGCAGGCCTGAGGTTCTGCAGCCGTCTCATTCCTTCACCTCCTCGACTTCGACGAGGTGCCGGACCCTGAAGATCATCCCGCGGATCTCGGGTCTGTCCTCATGTATGACCGTCTGATTCATCCTGCGAAGACCCAGCGCCTCCAGCGTCCGCTTCTGGACGAGCTGACGGTGGATGCCGCTCCTGATCTTTGTGATGGCAAGCTTCTTCTCAGCCATCGGTACGCTTCCTCCGCTGGATCATTCCCCTGCGGGCGGTGCTGATCCTGTCGATGGTTCCCAGATCCCTCAGGCCGGCCAGCGTGGCCTTGACGACGTTGTGAGGGTTGTGCGTCCCCTGGGTCTTCGTGAGAACGTCGCGGATGCCGGCGCATTCCATTATCGCACGCACCGTGGAGCCGGCTATCACTCCGGTGCCGGGGCTGGCGGGCCTCAGGAGAACCCTGCCCGCGCCATACTCGCCGATGATGTCGTGAGTCAGGGTTCTGCCGTCGACCAGGGGGACCTCGATCATGTCCTTCTTGGCTTCCTCGGTCGCCTTGCGGATCGCCTCCGGAAGCTCGGTCGCCTTGCCGAGGCCGACTCCGACCCTTCCCCTGCCGTCGCCGACGGCCACGAGGGCGTTGAAGCCGAATCTCCTGCCGCCCTTGATGACCTTTGCGACACGGTTGACGGAGATCAGCCTGTCCATCATCTCGAGCTCGGGTTCGACCTGGGGGGTCTTGTCGAGCTTCTCTTCCATAGCCTCTGGTCTGTTACTCACTGGATTCCCCCATCAGAACCTGAGACCGCCCTCGCGGGCCTTCTCGGCAAGAGCCTTGACTCTTCCATGGAACGGATGCCCGCCACGGTCGAAAACCACTGCTTCTATCCCGATCTCGAGGGCTCTGCGGGCCACGATCAGCCCCAGCCTCTCCGCCTGCTCGGTCTTGGTTCCGGTGCGGTCGCCGTCGAAGTAGTCTGCCGCGGAAGTCACGCTGAGGAGCGTCTTCCCGGTGGAATCGTCGACGATGTTGGCGACCATGTGCCTGTTGGTGCGGTGCACGCACAGCCTGGGGCGCTCTGTGGTCCCCGAGATCTTCCTGCGCACGCGGAGGTGACGCCGCTTTAGTTTCTGAGAGCTCGTGAGTCCGGCCATGTCCCCTCCTTCCTACTTTGTGGTCTTCGCGGCCTTGCGCCGCACTACCTGATCAGAATACCTGAACCCGATCATGTTGTAGGGCTCCACCGGCCTGAGCCTGTAGAGCACCGATGCGAACGATCCGGTCAGCTCGCGGCTGGCGCCGGTGATCGTGAGGGTGAAGGTGTTCTGGCCCTGGGCGAGCTTGACCTCGATCCCTGACGGGATGTCCATGAGAACCTTGTGCGAGAGGCCGATCTGCATCTCGAGGATCTTCCCGTTCACTTCTCCCTGGAAGCCCTTGCCGTTAACGATCAGAGTGATCGTGTGGCCTTCGCTGACGCCCTTCACCTTGTTGGCCAGATGGGCCCTGGTGACCCCGTGCATTCTCCTGAGCTCCGTGGTCTCCCCGGAGCGGTCGAGGGAGAGGAGCCCACCCTCGAGGGTGGCGGATATGCCGTCGGGGAGGACATGGGATGTTTCGCCCCTGGAGCCCTTGACCTTCACCATCCTGCCGTCCAGAGCCACACTGACTCCGGCGGGGATGGCAATCGGCAGCTTTCCTATGCGTGACATCGGATCCCTCCTACCAGACGTGCAGCAGCACTTCGCCGCCGACGCCTTCCCTGCGGGCTTCCGAATCCGTCAGGATGCCCTTGGGGGTGGAAAGGACCGCTACGCCCCGCCCTGCCATCACGCGCTGGATTTCGGCCACACCGCGGTAGACCCTGCAGCCCGGCGTGGATATCCTCTTCATCCCGACTATCAGCGACTTGCCGTTCTGATAGGCGAGATAGACCCTGAGGATGCCCTGCCTGTTGTCCTCGAGCCGGCGGTAGCCCTTGATGAAGCCGCGCTTGTAGAGGACGTTGGCTATCGCCGCCTTCATGTTCGACGCGGGGATGTCCACCATCACGTGCCCCGCCATGGAGGCGTTGCGTATTCTGGTGAGCATGTCGGAGATGGGATCGGTCATCGACATCTTCCACCCCCTACCAACTGGCCTTGCGGACGCCGGGTATCAGACCCCTGTTGGCCATGTCCCTGAAGCAAATGCGGCAGATGCCGAACTTGCGCAGAAAGGCCCTGGGGCGACCGCACAGCGCGCAACGGTTGTACTTGCGCACGCCGAACCGCGGAGTGCGCTTCTGCTTTTCTACCAGACACTTTTTGGCCAACTTTGCCCCCTACCTGGCCGAGCCGGACCTGCGGAAAGGCAGTCCGAGGAGCCTCAGAAGCTCGAGGCCCTCCTCGTCCGTCCGGGCGCTTGTAACCAGAGTTATGTTCATTCCTCTGAACTTGTCGATCTTGTCGACATCTATCTCCGGGAAGATCGCCTGCTCCTCGATGCCGAAGTTGTAGTTGCCCCTGCCGTCGAAACCCTTCGGAGAAAGCCCCCTGAAGTCTCTGACCTGGGGCAGCGAGAAGTTGGCCAGCCTGTCCAGGAACTCCCACATCGTATTGCCCCGCAGGGTGACGAACACGCCGATCGGCATGCCCTCGCGGAGCCTGAAGGCGGCTATCGACCGGCGGGCCTTCGAGACCACCGGCTTCTGGCCGGTTATCTTGCCGAGCTGCTCCGACGCGTTCGTGATGTTGTTCGCGTTCTCGATGGCTTCCTTCCCGAGGCCCATGTTGACCACGATCTTCACGAGGCGCGGTATCTGATGGGGGTTCGCGAAGCCGAACCTCTCACGCAGACTGGGCGAGATCTCCTCCCGGTACAGCTTCTTGAGTCTGGGCATTTCCGTCATTTCACCACCAGACCCTTACAGTGTCTCGCCGCAGGACTTGCAGACCCTGCGGGCCTTGCCGTCCGCGTCGCGCTTCCGGCTCAGGCCGGCGCTCTCTCCGCATCCGGGGCACACCACTCTGAGGTTGGACGCGTGGACCGGGGCTTCCTTCTCCACGATTCCTCCCTGCGGGTTCTTCTGGTTCGGCCTGGTATGCTTCTTGACGAAGTTCACGCCCTCGACCAGAACCCTGTCCTTGTCGGGAAGAACCTTCAGCACCTTCCCCTTCTTCCCTCTGTCGTCCCCGGTCGATACGAGGACCTTGTCCCCCTTGCGTATCTGCATCTAGATCACCTCCGGGGCCAGCGACACGATCTTCATGAACCTGGCCCGGAGCTCCCTGCCCACCGGTCCGAAGATGCGGGTGGCGACAGGCTGCATGGCGTCGTCGATTATCACGGCGGCATTGTCGTCGAAGCGCACCGAGGAACCGTCTTTCCTGTTCAGCTCCTTCTTAACCCTCACCACGACTGCCTTCCGGACCTCACCCTTCTTCACCGTGCCGGCCGGCGCGGACTCCTTCACGGTAACGATTATCACGTCGCCTATCGTTGCGTACCTGCGCCCCGTTCCGCCGAGGACCTTTATGCAGAGAACCTCGCGGGCACCGGAGTTGTCGGCGACGTTGAGCCTGGTCTCCTGTTGGATCATACCGACATCCTCCTACCGGGCCTTCTCCACTATTTCGAGGAGACGCCAGCGCTTCAGCCTGGAGAGGGGCCGGGTCTCGGCGATGCGGACCACGTCCCCGGCGCCGCACTGGCCGTCCTCGTCGTGTGCGTAGTAGCGGCGCGTCTGGCGGAACCTCTTCTTGTAGACGGGGTGGGCCTTGAGAGTGACCACCTCGACGATCACCGTCTTCTCCATCTTTCCGGCGGAAACAACAGTGCCCCTGACAACCTGCCTGTCTCCGGTTCTGGACTGTGACATCTACTGCACCTCACTTCCCGCCGGTTTCGCCGGTCAGGCCGAGTTCCTTCTCGCGGAGAACGGTCAGCGCCCTTGCGAGTTCGTGCCTTGCCAGCCTTATCCTGACAGGATTGTCCACCTGCCCGGCGGACTTGCGGAATCGCAGGTTGAAGATCTCCTGCCTCAGTTCCCGGGTGTGCCCGGTCAGCTCATCGACGGTCATGGACCGCATCTCTGAAGATTTCACTGTGCGGCCCCCCTGTCCCTCTCCACGAACCTGGTCAGGAGCGGCAGCTTGTGTCCTGCGAGACGCATGGCCTCCCTGGCGACGGACACTTCCACGCCTTCGATCTCGAACATCACTCTTCCGGGCTTTATCACCGCGACCCAGTGGTCGACGGCGCCCTTGCCCTTGCCCATGCGGGTCTCGAGCGGAAGCGACGTGATGGGCTTGTCGGGGAAGATCCGTATCCAGATCTTGCCGCCGCGCTTCACGTGCCTCGTCATGGCGACTCTGGCCGCCTCGATCTGAGCGCTCGTGATGTGGCCGGGCTCTATGGCCTGGAGCCCGTACTCCCCGAAGGAGACGGCGGTCCCGCCCTTTGCGCGGCCTCTCAGACGGCCCTTCTGCTGCTTGCGGTACTTCGTCCTCTTAGGCATCAACATGGGGCATCACCCGCTACTCGGCCGGGCCGGTCTGGCCCGGATAGTCGTGGATCTCGCCGTTGTAGATCCAAACCTTCACGCCGATGACTCCGTAGGTGGTCCTCGCTATGGAACGGGCGAAGTCCACGTCGGCCCTCAGCGTGTGAAGAGGCACACGCCCCTCGTGATAGGTGTTGGTCCTGGACATCTCGGCCCCACCGAGCCGGCCGGAACAGCACACCTTGATGCCTTCCGCCCCGGCCTTCATGGAGTCGGATATGGCTCTCTTCATGGCGCGCCTGATCGAGATGCGGCTCTCGACCTGTCTGGCGATGGAGTCGGCCACGAGGCTGGCGTTGCGCTCGGGGTGCCTTATCTCCTCGACCTTCGTCCTCACGGTCTTGCCGGTGTAGATCTTCAGCTCCCGGGTGAGCAGATCGATCATGCTCCCCCTGGCTCCGATCACAAGACCTGCGCGCGCGGTATGGATGGTGACCTGGACTTCCTGGGGCTTGCGCTCGATCTCGATCTTGGAGATCTGTGCCTTCTCCAGACGCTTCATGATGTACTGGCGAAGCATGGCGTCTTCCTTGAGGTACTCGGGGTAGCGCTTCCCACGAGCGAACCAGACCGAGTTCCATCCGCGGATGATGCCGAGTCTCAGGCCGACTGGATTGGTCTTCTGCCCCATATCAGCCCTCTTTCTTCTCCTGGGAGCCCACGCTGACCGTGAGGGAGATGTGGCAGAGCCTCTGCCTCACCCTGTTGGCCCTGCCGCGGGCCCGGGGCCTTATCCTCTTCACGATCGGTCCGTTGTCTATCGTTATGTGCGACACTGTAAGTTCGTCGATGTCCAGCCTCGCGCCCTCCGCCCTGTTGACGGCGTTGGCAACGGCGGAGTCCAGCGTCTTCTCTATCTCCCTCGACGCGTTCTTCGGAACGGTCATGAGGATGGAGAGAGCCTGGTTCACCGACTTGCCGCGGATGAGATCCGCCACCTGCCTCGCCTTCCGGGGAGGCACCCTCACGAACTTGGCCCTTGCGGAAGCTTCCATCTCGACCTCCCGGTCCTACTTCTTCTTCTCGCGGTGGCCGCGGAACGTACGGGAGGGAGAGAACTCCCCGAGTTTGTGGCCGACCATGTTTTCGACTACATAGACGGGCACGAACTTGCGCCCGTTGTGAACTGCGAACGTATGCCCGACGAACTCAGGCGGGATCGTCGACCGGCGCGCCCAGGTCCTTATGACCTTCTTGTCGCCTTCTCCGGCCATGGCGAGAACCTTACGCAACAGCCCGGCATCGACATACGGGCCCTTCTTGATCGAGCGGGACACTGCTACCTCCTCCCGCCTGTCGGCCTGCGCCTGGTTATGAGCTTGTCGGAAGGCTTGTGCTTCCTCGTGCGCAGACCCTTGGAGAGCTGTCCCCAGGGCGAGCATGGATGGCGGCCTCCGCTGGACTTACCTTCTCCTCCGCCCATCGGGTGATCGATGGGGTTCATCGCGACGCCTCTGACGCCGGGTCTGATGCCGAGCCAGCGGGAGCGGCCGGCCTTGCCGATCCTGGTGTTGGAGTGCTCGGCGTTGCCGATGGTTCCTATCGTGGCCATGCAGGTCAGGGGAACCATCCTCATCTCACGGGAGGGCATCCTGAGGGTGGCCATCCCGCTCTCCCGGGCCAGGAGCTGTACGCCGGCGCCGGCGCTTCGGGCGATCTGTCCGCCGTAACCGGGCCTGAGTTCGACATTGTGGATGATCGTTCCCAGGGGAATCCTGCCGAGGGGAAGATGATTGCCGACCTCGGGAGGGGCTTCGGCCCCGGACAGAACGGTCTGACCTACGGACAGGCCTTCGGGGGCGAGGATGTAGCGCTTCTCGCCGTCGGGGTAGACGATGAGGGCGATGCGCGCCGAGCGGTTGGGATCGTACTCGATGGCCCTCACCGAACCCGGTATGCCGAACTTGTTGCGCTTGAAGTCTATCTTCCTGTAGCGCCTCTTGTGACCGCCGCCCTGGTGCCGGCAGGTCACGCGGCCGTGGTTGTTCCTCCCGGCCTTGCTCTTCAGGGGCTCCATGAGCGACTTCTCTCCGCCCGTGCGGGTGATCTCAGAGAAGTCGGGCAGTATCGTGAATCTGCTCCCGGGGGTTACGGGCTTGAGCTTCCTGGTTCCCATGCCTACACCCCCTCGAAGAACTCGACCGTCTGGCCGGCCGCCAGGGTCACTATGGCCTTCTTCCAGGAGGGCCTCCTGCCGAGGTTCCTCCCGAGGCGCTTCTTCTTGCCCTGCATGTTCATCGTGTGAACCGCGAGGACGTTGACGCCGAACACTTCCTCGACCGCGCGTGCGATCTCGTGCTTCGTGACCGTCCTCGGCACGCGGAAGCTGTACATGTTGTGATCCTCGCGCTGCCGGGTCGACTTCTCAGTGACCAGCGGCGTAAGGATCAGGTGCCTTGCGTCCATCATATCACCCTCTCCTTGAGGAGATCGACGGCCGTTTCGGAGAGGAGTACGACCTCGGAGTTCACCAGTGTGGAGAGACTGACGCTCCTGGCGTTGACCGCAATGGCCCTGGGGATGTTCCTCACCGCACGGATGACGGTGTCGTCGGCATCGTTTACCAGGACCACGGTTCTCCGGCCGTTGCAGCCGTTGTTGGAGAGCATCTCCGCCATTTCGCGGGTCTTGCCTGTGGAGACGAGATCGCGCAGGAGCCTGAGGTTGCCCTCGGACAGGCGCTCGCTGAGGATGCCGGCTACGGCCTTCCTCCTCACCTTGCGGTTGATCTTGAGGGACCAGGTGCGCGGATGCGGGCCATGAGCCACGCCGCCGCCCACCCAGATCGGCGAGCGGAAGCTGCCGGCCCTGGCGTGACCCGTGTGCTTCTGCTTCCAGGGCTTGGCCCCGGAGAGGCGTACCTCGCCGCGGCGCTTCGTGCTTGCGGTGCCGGCGCGGGAGTTGAGCATCTCCGCCCTGGTGACCTCCCAGAGAACGTGCGTCGAGACGCTGACTCCGAAGATCTCCTCGGGGAGATCCACGGTGCCGACCTCTTCGCCCTTCATGTTGTAGACTCTGGCTTCAGGCATCTTATCTGCCACCTCCCCTCTTCTTGCTGACGAGGAGGTAGGTGTTGCGCGACCCCGGCACGGCGCCCTTGAGAAGCAGGAGATTGTTCTCGAGATCGACCCTTACCACCTCGAGGTTCTTCACCGTGGTCTTCTCGCCGCCGGTCCTGCCGGGCATGCGCCTGTTCTTTCTCACCTCTCCGGGTGTCGTGTGCTGTCCGATCGACCCGGGCACCCTCTTGGACTTGCATCCGTGGGCGTTGTCGCCGCCCGCGAATCCGTGGCGCTTTACGCACCCCTGGAATCCCTTTCCCTTGGTGAGGCCGGTTACGTCGACCCTCTCGCCGGGCAGGAATATCGACAGGTCGATGAATTCACCCGGGGCCACCTGTCTGTCGGCCGGCGCCGGCACTTCCCTGAGGCAGGCGACCGGTGGGGCACCGGCCTTGTCCAGATGCCCGATCTCGGGTCTGGTCAGCCTGCTCTTCCTCTGCTGCCTGTAGCCGATCTGGATAGCCTCGTAGCCGTCGGTTTCCAGGGTCTTCACCTGGACCACCGGGCACGGGCGGGCTTCCAGAACGGTGACCGGCAGTACCTTCCCGTCATCGCGGAAGATACGGGTCATGCCCACCTTGCGAGCCATGAGACCGCTCATCGGTTCTTCTCTCCCGTCGCTGAAGTCCCCTATCGGCGGAGGGACAAGCGTTTCTGTTCTGCACGGGCCGTCTTGCTGCCGCCTTCGCTTCGACGGACCTCTGACACTCTTAGCCCGGCTGTGCCGGACCAGTCAGTAGGCGGCCGGAATGCCTCCCGGCTACCTCACCTCGACGTCGACCCCTGCAGGGACGTCGAGCTGTCGCAACACTTCGGTGGTCTGCTCACCGGGATCCTCGATCTCGATGAGCCTGGAATGGATCTTCATCTCGAACTGCTCGCGCGACTTCTTGTCCACGTGCGGACTGCGGAGGACCGTGAAGAGAGTCCTCTTCGTGGGAAGCGGTATCGGCCCCGCCACGGTGGCTCCCGTCTGCTTGACGCCGCGCACGATGCTCTGGGCCGACCTGTCGAGGAGTCGATGGTCGTAGGCCCTCAGTCTGATCCTCAGTTTGGCTCCGTTCACTCTCGCTCCCCCGGAATACGAAAACCTGCCCCGCGCCCGCCGGCGCGGATTCCATGACCGGAGACGGTCGGCTGGAGGCCGATCACTGCCGGCACGAGATGCCCATCCTCGTCATGAGCGCCTGTGCCGCTGCCGGCGGCACTTCGGCGTATTCGAGGAGCTGCATTGAATATCCTGCGCGACCTTGAGTCAGGGAACGCAGGGCGGTAGTATAGCCAAAAAGTTCGGCAAGGGGTACCCTCGCGGAGAGGGCCGTGGATTCCGCGCCGGGATCCATCGAGGTGACTCTTCCCCGCCTCGAGCCCAGGTCGCCGATGACGTCGCCCACGTAGTCGGACGGCGAGAGGATGTCCAGCTTCATTACCGGCTCCCTGAGTATGGGGGAGGCGGACTGGAGCGCGGAGCGGATCGCCGTTGCGGCGGCTGACGAGTATCCCAGTTCACTGGAATCCGTCTCGTGAAGCCTGATGGACAGAATCCTGACGATGACGCCGTCCACGGGGAAACCTGCGAGCGGACCTCCTCCCGTCGAGCCTGTGACCCCCGCCTTCACCGCCTCGATGAAGGCTTCGGGCACGGCGGGCGAGAAGTCGGGAATCTCGAACTCCACTCCGCTCTCGGACGGAACGATCGAGAGCTTCACGTGTCCGAAGTGCCTCTTCCCGCCGATCTCCCTCTCGAAGACGGACTCCGCCTCGGCCTGCCTGGAGATGCCCTCGCGGTACGAAACCTGAGGCTTCCCGGTCTTCACCGAGAGACGGTGCTCGCGCCGCAGCCTGTCCACCACCACCTCGAGATGCAGCTCGCCCATGCCCCTTATCAGGATCTGGCCGGTATCCTCGTCCGGACGGACCTGGAGCGTGGGATCCTCGCCACTCAGGTCGGAGAGGGCCTGTTCGAGAGCCTTCTCGTCCCTCGTGCTCTCCGGCTCTATGGCCATCTGAATCACCGGCTCCGGGAACTTCATCGACTCCAGGGAGAAGGGGTTGTCCATGTCCGTCAGCGTGTCGCCGGTCGCCGCGTTGCGCAGGCCGACGGCGGCGATGTCCCCCGCCGCGATCTCCTCCAGATGGGTCCTCTTGTCCGCGTGCATGCGGACGAGCCTCGCAAGACGCTCCCTCTTGCCGGTCCTGTTGTTGAGGACGGTATCCCCGTCGGCTGCGAAACCCGAGTAGACCCTCATGTAGGCGAGGCGGCCGAGATGATCGTCGCTCTGGATCTTGAACACGAGGGCCGTGAAGGGATCCTCGTCCGTCCTCTCGCGTGTTCCCGGCCCGTCGCCGGGGATGGTCCCCTCGACCGGCGGGAGGTCCACCGGCGAGGGCAGCCAGTCCACGATCGCATCGAGCAGGGGCTGGACGCCGATGTTCTTCAGGGCCGCGCCGCAGAGAACCGGAGTGAATCTGCCCTCCAGGGTCCCCCGGCGGATGAGACTCCTCACCTCGGGCTCCTCCAGCGTGCCGGACAGGTAGCGTTCGAGTGCGCCGTCGTCCATTTCCGCCGCCGCGGACCAGACGTCCTCCCTGGCCTTCTCGTACGCCTGGATCATGTCGGAGGGAATCTCCGACCTGATGATCGATCCACCCTGGTCATCCTGCTGGAAGACGAGCGCCCTGCCCTCGAGTACGCTGACTATGCCCGAGAATGTCGTCGAATTTCCTATGGGCAGCATTACAGGCAGCGGGTTTGCACCCAGCCGTTCGCGCATCATGGAAAGAACCCTGTCGAAGTCCGCCCCGGAACGGTCCAGCTTGTTGACGAAGGCCAGCCTGGGAATCGAATACCTGTCGGCCTGGCGCCAGACCGTCTCGGACTGGGGCTCGACGCCGCCTACCGCACAGAAGACGGCCACCGCCCCGTCGAGGATTCTGAGCGAGCGCTCGACCTCGACGGTGAAATCCACGTGTCCGGGAGTGTCGATGATGTTAATCTGAAAGCCGCGCCAGTGGCATGTGGTCGCGGCGGAAGTGATGGTGATGCCGCGCTCGCGCTCCTGGGGCATCCAGTCCATGGTGGCCGTGCCGTAGTCCACGTCGCCCATCCTGTGGACCCGGCCCGTGTAGAAGAGGATCCTCTCCGTAACGGTCGTCTTTCCGGCATCGATGTGGGCCATGATGCCGATGTTCCGGATGAGTTCCGGATCAGGCCTGTTCATGTCCCACCTTCCGAAGAACCGGCATAATCCCGGCCTCGTGCGGGCCGGAGCCGTCTGCAATATTGCGGGGACCCCCCGGGCTTCCGCCCGGGAGGGTTACCAGCGGTAGTGGGCGAAGGCCTTGTTGGCCTCGGCCATCTTGTGGGTCTCGTCCTTCTTCTTCACGCTTCCGGCGTTCTCGCCCCTTGCGGCGTCCATTATCTCGCCGGAAAGCTTCTCGGCCATGGAATGCCCCTTGCGGGACCGGGAGTACTGGATGATCCAGCGGATCGCGAGGGCGTCCCGCTCGGAAGGCTTTACCTCCATCGGGACCTGGTAGGTGGAGCCGCCGACCCTCCGCGACTTGACCTTCAGCACGGGCCGGACGTTGTTCATGGCCCTGTTGAAGACCCCGAGCCCATCCTGGCCCGTCTTCTCCTCGATGATGTCCATCGAGCCGTAGAATATCCTCTCGGCAACGGGCCTCCTGCCCTCGGACATCAGCGCGTTGATGAACTTGGACACGAGGGTGTTCCCGTATCGCCTGTCGGGCGCCGGCTCCCTCTTCTTCGGTATCGTGCGCCTCGGCATTTCAGACGCCTCCTGACGTTTTCATCGGTTTGTCTCCCTACGAAGGTTTCTTGGCTCCGTACTTGGATCTGCTCTGGCGCCTGCCCTCGACTCCCGAGGTGTCCTCGACACCCCGGATGATGTGGTAGCGGACGCCCGGGAGGTCCTTCACCCTGCCGCCCCTGACGAGGACGACCGAGTGCTCGTTCAGATTGTGGCCTTCTCCCGGAATGTAGCAGGTCACTTCGTATCCGTTGCGGAGCCTGACTCTTGCAACTTTCCTGAGCGCCGAGTTGGGCTTCTTGGGGGTGCTGGTGTACACCCTGGTGCAGATGCCCTTCTTCTGAGGGCAACCGGTGAGAGCCGGCGCCTTGGTCTTCGATACGGGTTTGGACCGTCCGAAACGGACGAGCTGGTTGATGGTCGGCAACTATACTCCTTTCTGCGCCGGCTTCCGGGCAACCCGGTCCGGCAGTTCGGAAGCCCGTACTCTAGGCGTCCATATCGTCTTCGTCAACATCCTCATCCTCCGGAGGCCCGGGAAGCGCCGATCCGTCGGACAGGGTAAGCTCCACGGGTGCGTAGGCCCTCACGCCCGTACCGGCGGGGATCAGGTGACCGGCGATCACGTTCTCCTTCAGGCCCCTCAGATTGTCGACCTTGCCCTCGACAGCCGCGTCGGCGAGGACCGTGTTGGTCTCCTGGAAGGCGGCGGCCGACAGGAAGCTGTCCGTCGCGAGGGAAGCCCTGGTGATGCCGAGGAGCTGGACGTCGCTCGTCGCCGGCCTCCTGCCCTCCCTGGCGGCCAGGTCGTTCTCGCGGTTGAGAATCAGCCTGTCCACCTGGGAGCCTTCGAGGAACCTGGTGTCGCCAGGATCCTCGATGCGGGCCTTGGAGATCATCTGCCTTATGACGATGCCGATGTGCTTGTCGTTTATCTTGACGCCCTGCAGCCTGTAGACCTCCTGGACCTGGTTCAGCAGGTACTCCTCCACCGCTTCCGAACCCTTGATCTTGAGGATGTCGTGGGGATCGAACGGACCCTCGGTCAGCTTGTCCCCCGCCTCGACACGGTCGCCTTCGCGGACCCTGATATGCCTGGTGGCGGAGACCTTGAGGCTGGATTCCTGCCCCTGGTCGCCCCGGATCGTGATCGTCCTTATGCCCGCCTTGATCGGGCTGAGAGACACGACTCCGCTGATCTCGGCGATCGAGGCGGCGTCTCCCGGCCTCCTGGCCTCGAACAGCTCGTCGACCCTGGGCAGGCCGCCGGTGATGTCCCTGCGCTGACCCAGCTTCTTCTCGATCCTGGCGATGTGCACGCCGCTCTTTATCCGGCTGGCGTCGTTGACCCTCAGATGCGCCCCCGTCGGTATGGCGTACATGCCCTGGATCTGATCGTGCAGGAATTCGTCCACCGGGTCGGTCAGCTTCTCGCGCTGCCTGCTCCGCCCCGCCGCCGTCTTGAGCATCCTCTGGGAGAAGGAGGCGAGGAGTATGTACCTGCTCTCCGACGCAACGTCGAGGATTCTCTTCACGAGGCCCCGGGTGGCTGCCTGGACGCGGTCCAGACCCCCCATGGCCATCACGAATGCGGAATCCTTCGACAGATCCGCCAGAAGCGCGATGATGTCGTTTTCGACCTGCTCGTTCTTGCGGGTGACGCCCTCGGAGATGCCTGCGAGGAGTTGGCGCGCCTTCGCAGCCTTCTTCTTCGACTTCCCGGCCGGACCCTCGAGCAGGGCCTCGATGGCCGTGACGAAGGAGCCGTAGGGACCGGACGCCGCCTTTCTGGGGTCCACCTTCACGAAGGGCACGCCGAAGTCCGCCGATCTCTGCTCGATCTCGTCCACGAGGTTGTCGGGCCGGAGCGCGCTGACGTCGGAGTAGGTGAAGATGACCTTTCCGGAGCCGGTAGCGGTCATCTCGCGCACGAACTCCTCGAACCTGTGGAGTTCCTCGTCGCGCCGCCTGGGCTTGCCCGAGAGAACCGCCACATGGTCTTCGAGGATGTAGATGTGGGGGTGGAGGGTCTTGCTGCGGTCCTCCACGATGACCATCTGCTTGCGCTGCTCGCTGTCGAGCTCTTCCTGGAGGGTTATCTCCTCCTCGATGTCGATGTAGTGGGCGGTGCCGGTCTGCTCGGCGACTATGGGGATGATGAACGGGTCGCTCCTGCAGATCAGGTCGTCCTTGGCGACCTGCTGGCCGTCCTCGACGTAGAGGATCGAGCCCACGACTATGTCGTAGGAGGAGAGCACATCGCCGATGTTGTCGAGGATGTCGATCTGACCGTTCCTCGTGGCGATGTTCTGCAGGGCGCCGACCTCGTCCTCGCCGCAGACGATGTACATGTTGCGGAAACTGACTGTACCGGTATGGCGCGCCTTGACCTCGTTGTCCTTGGCTTCGCGCCCGGCCACGCCGCCGGTATGGAAGGTGCGCAGCGTGAGCTGCGTGCCGGGCTCGCCGATGCTCTGCGCGGCCGTCACGCCGACCGACTCGCCTACCGTCACCATCCTGTTCCTGGAGAGATCCCATCCGTAGCACTTTGCGCAGAGGCCCCTCATGGCTTCGCAGGTCAGAGTGCTCCTTATCCTGACGGCCTCGATGCCGTGGTCCTCTATCCTGGTGGCCAGTTCGGCCGTGATCTCCTCGCCGGCCTCGCAGATGATCTCGTCGGTGACCGGGTCGAACACGTCCTCCGCCGTCACCCTGCCGAGGATCCGGTCGCCGAGGGGCTCTATGATCTCCTCTCCCTCCTTGAGGGGAGTGACCGTGCGCCCGCGGATGGTTCCGCAGTCCATCGTGGTGATGACGACGTCCTGGCAGACGTCGACGAGCCTCCTGGTCAGGTAGCCGGCGTCGGCCGTCTTCAGGGCGGTGTCGGCCAGGCCCTTGCGCGACCCGTGCGTGGAGATGGAGTACTCGATGACCGACAGGCCCTCCTTGAGGGAGGATATGATCGGCGTTTCGATCGTCTCGCCGATCTCTCCCGACAGCCTCTTGCGGGGCTTGGCCATGAGACCCCTCATCCCGGCGAGCTGCTTGACCTGATCCCAGCTTCCCCTCGCGCCCGAGTTGGCCATCATGAAGATCGGGTTCAGGCCGTGCATCTGGGCCTCCAGGGTCGTCCTCATGGCGTTCTTCACGTCTTCCGTGGCCTGCGTCCAGAGGTCGATGATCCTGTTGTAGCGCTCGGCCTCGGTGAGTTCGCCCCTCCGGGCCCGCTGCTCGACGTCGAGGATGGAGGCCCGGGTATGGTCGATGATCTCCTTCTTCTCGTGCGGGATCGTCATGTCGTCCATGCCGACGGTTATCCCCGCCATGGTCGCGTAGTGGAAGCCGAGGGACTTCAGGTTGTCCAGAAAGACGGCGGTCCTTACGGATCCCTGGTGTTCGAAGCATCTGGAGACCAGGGCGGCGAGCCCCTTCTTCCCGAAGGTCTTCTCGTGCTTGATCTGGGCGTTGGCCATGATGAAGCCCATTTCCTCGGGAACGATCTCGTTGAAGATCACCTGGCCGACGGTGGTGAAGTCCTTCCAGAAGGCGGGCGACCTGGATCCGCCCTTCTGATCCTTCTCCGCTAGGCGGTTGATCCCCCTGATCTTGATCTTCGCGTGCAGGGAGACCTTGCCCGCATCGTATGCGCCTCTGACTTCATCGATGGAGGAGAAGACCATGCCCTCGCCCTTCTCGCTGGGGATGGGCTTGGTGAGGTAGTAGACGCCGATGACCATGTCGTGGCTCGGTGTCGCTATGGGTTCTCCGCTGGAGGGCTTGAGGATGTTGCGGGAACCGAGCATCAGTATTCTGGTCTCGACCTGGGCCTCGGAGGACAGCGGAACGTGAACGGCCATCTGATCGCCGTCGAAGTCCGCGTTGAAAGCGGCGCAGGCAAGGGGATGGAGTCTTATCGCGAGGCCTTCGACCAGCACCGGTTCGAAGGCCTGGATGCCGAGCCTGTGGAGCGTCGGCGCCCTGTTCAGCATCACGGGATGGTTCTGGATTACTCTCTCGAGTACGGCCCAGACATCCTCGTCCTTCTCCTCGCCGCGCTTGGCGACCATCCGCTCCACGCGCTTGGTGGCCATCTTCACGCCTTCGTCGCTCATCTCGGCGAGGCCGGCGATGACGAAGGGCTTGAACAGCTCGAGAGCCATGGTCTTGGGCAGGCCGCACTGGTGGAACTTCAGTTCGGGACCGACGACGATGACGCTCCTGCCGGAGTAGTCGACGCGCTTGCCGAGGAGGTTCTGGCGGAAGCGGCCGCGCTTGCCCTTCAGGAGGTCGGAGAGGCTGCGGAGAGGCCTCATGCCGGCGCCCTTCACGGGCTTCCTGCGCGAGCTGTTGTCCAGAACGGCATCGACAGCCTCCTGGAGCATCCGCTTCTCGTTCCTGAGAATCACCTCGGGCGCCTCCAGGTCGAGCAGGCGGCGCAGCCTGTTGTTCCTGTTGATCACCCTGCGGTAGAGATCGTTCAGGTCGCTGGAGGCGAACCTTCCGCCGTCCAGCGGAACCAGCGGCCGGAGATCGGGAGGCAGGACGGGGAGTACCCTGAGGATCATCCATTCGGGCTTGTTGTCGTTGCGGGAGAGCCTGAATGATTCTATCTCCTTGAGCCTCTTGATGTTCTTCTGGCGCCGCGCCGCCGTGGTCTCGTTGGCGATGCTGGTGCGCAGCGATGCGGCGAGTTCGTCGAGGTCGAGCCTGGAGAGCAGCAGTTCGATGGCCTCCGCTCCCATGCGGACCTTGAACACGTCGCCGTAGGTCTCCAGCGCAAGCCTGTACTGCTCGTCCGAGAGGACGGTGCCGACAGCAAGGGAAGGGTGCTCGGACTCCGTCACCAGGTAGGACTCGTAGTAGATGACCCTCTCGAGATCAGTGGTCGTGGTGTCGAGGAGCTTCGAAATCTTCCTGGTCTTGAAGTACCAGATGTGGGTGACGGGCACGGCGAGTTCGATGTGTCCCATCCTCTCGCGCCTGACGCGGGAATGGGTCACCTCGACGCCGCATCTGTCGCACTTCACGCCGCGGTAGCGTATCCTCTTGTACTTGCCGCAACTGCACTCCCAGTCCTTGACGGGTCCGAAGATCCTCTCACAGAAGAGACCGTCCGGTTCCGGCTTGTAGGACCGGTAGTTGATCGTCTCTGCCTTCGTCACCTCTCCCTCGGACCAGCTCTTGATCTTGTCCGGTGAGGCCAGGCTTATCTTTATCCCGCGGAAGTTCGCCGGGAACGCCTTCGCGTCCCGAAGGGAGATCGTCTCGAGCATCGCTACTTCTCCTCCTCGGTGACGAGCTCTACATCGAGGGCCAGGCTCCTCATCTCGTTCAGCAGGACGTTGAACGATTCGGGGACTCCAGGGTCCGGAATGTTCTCGTTGTTCACTATCGCACTGTACGCCCTGGACCGGCCTTCCGCGTCGTCCGACTTGATGGTGAGCATCTCGCGGAGAGTGTATGCCGCTCCGTAGGCCTCCAGAGCCCAGACCTCCATCTCGCCAAGCCTCTGGCCGCCCTTCTGGGCCTTGCCGCCCAGAGGCTGCTGGGTGACCATCGCATACGGTCCGGTGGAGCGTGCGTGCATCTTGTCCTCGACCTGGTGGGCCAGCTTCATCATGTACATGACCCCGACGGTGACGGGGCTCGCCATGGCTTCGCCGGTCCTGCCGTCGTAGAGGATGCTCTTTCCGCTCTCGGGGAGGCCTGCTTCGGAGAGGAGCTTCCGGATCTCGGGGCTCTTCGCGGAATCGAAGACCGGGGTGACCGCGTCGAAGCCGAGCTTGTCGGCCGCCCATCCGAGGTTCATCTCGAGTATCTGGCCCACGTTCATTCTCGACGGGACGCCGAGCGGGTTGATGCAGATGTCGACCGGAGTGCCGTCAGGCAGATACGGCATGTCCTCCTCGGGGACGATTATGCTCACCACGCCCTTGTTCCCGTGCCTGCCCGCCATCTTGTCGCCCACCTGCAGCTTCCTGCGGCTGGCGATGAGGACCTTCACGAGCTTGAGAGTGCCGGGCTGGAGGTCGTCGCCGCGGTTGAGCTTGTCGATCTCTATCTCGTACTCGCGCTGCATTCTGTCCAGGACCAGCGCCGACCGGCGGAGAACCTGCCTCGCCTTGTCGTCCGTCTCGAGGTTGTCGACTATCTGTCTGCCGTAGTCGAGTTCCATGAAGTTTATCTTGTTGAGAACGGTGGATGTGAGCTTCCTGCCGGCCGGCACCTCGACTTCGCCCGTGAGCGTGTCGATCATGTCCACGGCCTTGTGGTCCTTCAGGAGTTCCTTGAGTATCGAGTCGCGCTCCTCGCAGAGCTTCGACTTCTTGAGATCGTGCGCGGCCGAGAGCTTCTGGAGCTTGTCCTCGAGTTCCCGCCTGGCCCTCTCGGACTTGTCGCGCCTGGCGTAGACCTTCACGTCTATCACCACGCCGTCCATCCCGGTAGGGGCCTTCAGCGAGACATCCTTCACGTCCCCGGCCTTCTGGCCGAAGATGGCCCGGATCAGCCTCTCCTCGGGGGACTGGTCCTGCTCGCCCTTGGGCGTGACCTTGCCCACGAGGTAGTCGTCGGCCTTCACCCTGGAGCCTACCCGGATGATTCCGTCGGCGTCGAGGTTGCGCTTGGCGTCCTCGCCGACGTTGGGGATCTCCCGCGTCAGCTCCTCGGGGCCCAGCTTGGTCTCGCGGAACTGGGTCTCGAGTTCGAATACGTGGACGCTGGTGAAGATGTCCTTCTTTATCAGCCTCTCGCTGACCACCACCGCGTCCTCGAAATTGTAGCCGTTCCACGGGCACAGGGCGACTATGGCGTTCACTCCGAGCGCGAGCCTGCCCTGGCTGGTGGCCATGCCGTCGGCCAGAGGCTGCCCGGCGGCAACGATCTCGCCCTCGTGGACGAGCGGCTTCTGGTTGATGGAGGTGTCCTGGTTGGTGCGCACGAACTTCTTGAGCTTGTAGGTGTCGTACCTGTTGAAGTCGAGCGGATCGCTGTCGGCGCGGACGATGATCATCGCCGAATCGGCATAGGTCACCGTTCCGCCCCTTCGCGCGGATACCAGGGCGCCGGAGTCCTTCGCGGCCCTGCCCTCGAGTCCGGTGCCGACCACCGGGGCTTCGGTGTAGAGAAGAGGAACCGCCTGGCGCTGCATGTTGGAGCCCATCAACGCGCGGTTTGCGTCATCGTGCTCGAGGAAGGGTATGAGCGCGGCGGACACTCCGACGAGCTGCTGGGGGCTGACGTCGATGAACTCCACCTCGGAAGGGGGGACCATCGGGAAGTTGCCGGCCCGCCTGGCGCGGACGAGAGGGCCTTGAAGATTGCCCTTCCTGTCGACGTGCGTATTGGCCTCGGCTATCGTGGTTCTATCCTCCCGGTCGGCCGAGAGATAGACGATCTCGTTCGTGACCCTGCCGTTGATCACCCTTCTGTACGGAGCCTCCAGGAACCCGAAGCGATTGATCGAGGCGTAGACGGCGAGGGTCGTTATGAGCCCGATGTTCGGACCCTCGGGGGTCTCGACGGGACATACCCTGCCGTAATGGGTGTGGTGGACGTCGCGGACGTCGAATCCCGCCCTCTCGCGGGTGAGCCCGCCTTCGCCGAGCGCGCTGGTTCTTCTCTTGTGGGTGAGTTCGGCCAGCGGGTTCGTCTGCTCCATGAACTGTGAGAGCTGACTGGAACCGAAGAACGTGTTGATGACGCTCGACAGCGTGCGGGAATTGACCAGTTCGGTGGGCGTGAGCTTGTCGCGGTCCTGATGGCCCATCCTGTCGCGGATCGTCCGGGCCATCCTGCTCAGGCCCTTCGAGAACTCCTGCCCGAGAAGCTCGCCCACGGTCTTCACCCTGCGGTTGCCCAGGTGGTCGATGTCGTCCGCGGTTATCTTGCCCTCGCGCAGCTTGATGAGATTGTCCACGATGGCCACCAGATCGTCGACCGACAGGGTGAGCCTGTCCATCGTGGTGTCTATGTTGAGGCGCTCGTTGAGCTTGTAGCGTCCGACCTCGCTCAGGCTGTACCTCTTCGAGTCGAAGAACATCGACCGGAGATAGCTCTTGGCGTGGTCCAGCGACGGGGCCTCGGTGCCCCTCAGGGCCTCGTAGATCCAGAGCGTGGCGTTGTCCTCGTTCTTCTCCTGCCCGGTGCCCAGGCTGCTCTCCTCCTTGGCGAGAGTCTTCCTGATCCCGTCGAAGTCGGTTTTCTCGCTTCTTATCTCCAGGAACGAGGTCTTCCTGATGCCTCTGGCCACGAGGTTCTCGATCTTCTCGATCGTCTCCACCGGTTCGTCGACGGTGGCGAGAAGCTCGCCGGTCTCGGGGTCGACAATGTCGTCGGCGAAGGACTTGAGGGTCAGGTCGACCGCTCTCCCGCGGTTTTTCAGAGCAGCCTCGAGATCCTTCTCGACCTTGGGGTAGAACCGGCTGAGGATTTCGGCATCGGTCGAGAGTCCAAGCGCCCTGAGTAGCATCGTGATCGGAATCCTCTTGGGGCGCTTGTCGATGTTGGCGAAGATCACGTCGTTCGTGTCGAGCATCAGGTCGAGCCAGGAACCCCTCTGCGGGATGACGCGGGCGCTGCAGACGCGCCGCCCTCTCTGCACCGTCTTCTCCTCGAAGAAGACGCCCGGGCTCCTGTGGAGCTGGCTCACGATAACGCGCTCGGCGCCGTTGATGATGAACGACCCCGTCTCCGTCATGAGCGGCAGCTCGCCGTGGAAGACGGACTGCTGCACGATCCTGGAGACCTTCTTCTCCTCGGGGGTGCCGCGGAAGACCAGCCGGAGCTTGGCGTTGAGGGGAGCCGAATATGTAAGATGCTTGTCCAGGGCTTCCTGGATGCTCCAGCGCGGAGTTCCCACGGTGTACTCCACGTATTCGAGGGAGAACTCCTTGTTCGAGCTCTCGATCGGGAACGTGTCGAGGAATATCTTGTGGAGGCCCTGTGGAAGGCGATCATCCGGAGGCACGTCCGCCTGCAGGAACATGTCGAATGACTTCTTCTGGATCTCCAGGAGATCCGGCATCTCGATCGCCGGTATCGCGCGCGAGAAATCCCTTATCTGCCTCTTAGGATTCACCTGGCTCTCCTAACGATGACTCGTTGCCGCAATGACGGGGCCAACACGGTCCGGGACAAACGGCGAGAGAAGGCCTGCAAGCCTTCTCCCGCCGGTGGATATCCGAGATGCGTCACTACTGCAGCTTGACAGTAGCTCCAGCCTCCTCGAGCTGCTTTTTGAAGCTCTCGGCTTCGGCCTTCTCGGCGGCTTCCTTGATCTTCGAGGGAACGCCGTCGACGAGATCCTTGGCTTCCTTGAGTCCGAGTCCGGTTATCTCGCGGAGAACCTTTATGACCTGGATCTTCTTGTCCCCGAAACTCTCGAGGATGACGTCGAACTCGGTCTTCTCCTCGACAGCGGCGGCGACGGCGGCGGCGGGGGCCGCGGCAACGGCAGCGACGGGTGCGGCTGCGGAGACGCCGAACTTCTCCTCCATCATCTTCACGAGCTCCGCGAGCTCGAGGACGGTCATACCGGAGATGGTCTCGATTACGAGAGCCTTCTTGTCTTCAGACATCTTCATTCTCCTTCACGGCCCGCGGGCATCCGCCGGCGAAGCCGCCTGATCGTGGTCTACTGGTTCTGCTCCTGCTTTTCCTTCACCGCGTTCACGGCGTTGAGGAAACCGCGCAGGAGACCGCCCGTCACATTCACGAAGCCCTGAAGCGGCGCATTCATCGACCCGAGCAGTCTGGCGAGCAGCTCATCGCGGCTCGGAAGCTCGGCCAGGGCCAGCATCTCGGTCGCCGAGTAGGAGCGTCCCGAGACGAACCCGCCCTTGATGGACGGCTTGCCGTCGTTGCCCCTGGAAAAATTCTTGAGGGCCTTTACCGCCTGTATCTCGTCATCCGCCCAGGCGACCGCCGTGGGACCCTTCGCGAGGGAAACCACGGATTCGCCGCCTGCCCCGATGTCATCGAACACCTTTCGGAGGATCGTGTTCTTTACGACCATGAACTTCACACCGGAGGAGCGGAGCTCTCTCCGGAGGCCCGTGATCTTCGCCACGTCGATGCCCGAGAAGTCCGCGAGCACGATCGAACCGCTGCCTTTCAGATCCCTGGAGAGATCATCCAGGATCTGTTCCTTCTGCTGTCTTGTGATGCTCACCGTCCGCCGCCTTCCGCCTAGCGCAGGTGCGCCCGGACGTCGTTGACGTCCATGTGAACACCGGGACCCATCGTCGATGAAACGCTGATGGACATGAGATAGCGGCCTTTCGCACCGGACGGCTTGAGCTGGACGATCCTCTCGATGAACGCCACGGCGTTCTCCTCGAGAGCCTTCTGCTCGAAGCTGACCTTTCCGATGGGCACGTTCACGTTCCCCTGCTTGTCGGTGCGGAACGCGATCTTGCCGCCCTTGGACTCACGCACCGCGTCACCGACATCCGTCGTGACGGTGCCTGTCTTGGGGTTGGGCATGAGGCTGCGGGGGCCGAGTATCTTGCCCAGCCTGCCCACTACCTTCATCATGTCGGGCGTGGCTATGACGACCTGGAAATCGATCCAGCCCTGAGAGATCTTCTCGGCGAGATCGTCCTCGCCGACATAGTCGGCTCCGGCCGCCCTGGCCTCCTCGGCCTTGTCGCCGCGGGCGAACACCAGGACCTTCACGGTCCTGCCCGTCCCGTGCGGAAGGACGCAGGTGCCCCTGACCATCTGGTCGCTGTACTTGGGATCGACGCCCAGTGCCACGGCCATCTCCACAGTCTCGTCGAACCTGGCGGTCGCCAGCTTCTTTACGAGCCCCACGGCATCCTCGAGAGAGTACTGGATAGTGCGATCGACCTGGCTCTTCGCCTGTGCGAAGCGCTTGCTGACCCTGCCCATCAGTCGGTCACCTCCAGCCCCATGCTCCTTGCGGTGCCGCTGACCATCATTACCGCCGCTTCGAGCGAGGCGGCGTTGAGGTCGGCCATCTTCGTCCGCGCGATCTCGCGAACCTGATCCATCGTGACCGAACCGACCTTCTGGCGGTTCGGCTCGCCCGACCCCTTGGCGAGTCCCGCTGCGCGCTTCAGCAGGACGGCCGCCGGGGGCGACTTCAGCTCGAACGAGAAGCTCCTGTCGGCATAGACAGTTATCACTGCCGGGAACACAAGGCCCTCCTGCCCCTGGGTGCGGGCATTGAAGTCCTTGCAGAACCCGGGCAGGTTTATGCCGTACTGTCCGAGGGCGGGGCCTACCGGCGGGGCCGGGGTAGCCTGTCCTGCGGGCAGTTGCAGCTTCACCACGCCCAGGATCTTCTTAGCCATGCCACTCCTCTCTGCCGCCTCGGCGCCTCCCCTTTACCGGCGCCGGCGGGTTACAGACGATCTGCGGGACGATCGGCCCGTGGCCTCAGACCAGCTTGACCTGCGCGAAGTCGAGCTCGACCGGGGCCTTCCGGCCGAAGATCGTAAAGATCACCCGGACCCGTCCCCGCTCCGGGTTGATAGATTCCACGACACCCGAGAAATTGTTGAATGGTCCGTCGACGACCCTGACGGTCTGTCCGACGGAGAACGGAACCCGCACGACCCTGTGGGTCTCCCTGCCGTCCGCCTGGCCGATGATCCTCTTTATCTCGTCATCGGTGAGCGGCTGTGGATAGCTCCTGTTCATCGGCGGGAAACCGCTCACGTTCGTCATGGAGCGGATGTCCAGCACCATCTCGTCGCATATCTCCAGCTCGACGAACACGTATCCCGGATAGAGCCTCTTCTCGCGGGTCGTCCTCTTCGCGCCCCGTGTCAGAGTGACCTCCTCGACGGGGATCATGCTCTTTCCTACCCTGCCGGGATACTTCAGAGCCAGGGGGCCTTCGAGCCATTTCCTGACCCTGAGTTCGTAGCCGGAGAAGACATGTACCACGTACCACTTCAGGTTCGTCTCGACGGCGGGATCTTCCGCGCTCGCCAACGCCTCGTCAGTCATCGGACTCCGTACCTAACTCCGTCCGTCAGCCCAGAATGCTGCGGAGAACGGTCATGAGGACGCTGCTGGCGCGGTCCGCCACGAAGATCCAGGCGGAGACGATCGCGACGGCGAAGATCACGACCCAGGTGGACGCGACTATCTCCTGCCGGGAAGGCCAGGCGACCTTCATCATCTCGGCCTTGACCTCGAGCACGAACTCGACGACGCTGCGCCAGATCCTGACAATGAAGTTCCCTTTCGAGGTCTTCTCAGTCATCGCTTCCTCCGGATCCTGCACGGGTGGAACGGCTGGCAGGGCAGGAAGGACTTGAACCCTCAACCGCCGGATTTGGAGTCCGGTGCACTGCCAATTGTGCTACTGCCCTGCAGCTCTCACCCTGCATGGACCCTACTTGCTCTCCCTGTGGGTCGTATGCTTCCTGCAGAACCTGCAGTACTTGCTGGTCTCCATCCTGTCGGGATGCGTGCGCTTGTCCTTCGTCGTCGTGTAGTTGCGGCGCTTGCAGTCCTGGCAGGCGAGTGTGATTATGACTCTCACTTCGTTCCTACTTTATGATCTTGTTCACGTTGCCGGCGCCGACGGTCCTTCCGCCTTCGCGGATGGCGAACCGGAGGCCCTCGGCCATGGCGATCGGGGTGATGAGCGTGACCTTCATCTCGATGTGGTCGCCGGGCATGCACATCTCGGTGCCCTCGGGGAGGTTGATGGTGCCGGTGACGTCGGTCGTCCGGAAGTAGAACTGGGGCCTGTAGCCGTCGAAGAACGGCTTGTGACGGCCGCCCTCCTTCTGGGTCAGGACGTAGACCTGGGCCGTGAATTCGTTGTGAGGATTGATGCTCTTGGGGGCTGCGATGACCATTCCCCTCTCGAGATCCTCCTTGGCCACGCCACGAAGCAGCAGACCCACGTTGTCTCCGGCCTGGGCGAAGTCCAGCTCCTTGTTGAACATCTCTACGCCGGTAACCGTCGTCTCGAGAGTGTCCTTGATGCCGACCCGCTCGACCTTGTCGCCCACCTTGATGCTGCCGCTCTCGACCCTGCCGGTGCCGACAGTGCCGCGGCCGGGGATCGAGAACACGCCCTCGACCGGCATCAGGAAGGGCTTGTCGACTGCGCGGTCGGGGGTGGGAACCCACTCGTCCACCGCGTTCATCAGATTATAGATGCACTTCGCGTCGGGGTCGTCCTCCTTGCCCGTGGAATTGAGGGCCTTGAGGGCGCTTCCGCGGATGATCGGGGAATCGGCGGCGAATCCGTACTTGTCGAGAAGCTCGGAGACTTCCATCTCGACGAGGTCGACGAGTTCGGGGTCGTCGACGGCATCGACCTTGTTCAGGAAGACGACTATCCTGGGCACGTTCACCTGGCCGGCCAGGAGGACGTGCTCCTTGGTCTGGGGCATGACGCCGTCCGCGGCGCTGACGACGAGGATGGCCCCGTCCATCTGGGCCGCGCCCGTGATCATGTTCTTGATGTAGTCGGCATGGCCGGGGCAGTCGACGTGCGCATAGTGACGGTTCTGCGTCTGGTACTCGATGTGCGAGGTGTTGATCGTGATGCCGCGGGACTTCTCCTCGGGGGCGTTGTCGATCTTGTCGAAGGCCCTGAACTCGGCCATGTCCAGTGTGGAGAGGCACTTCGTTATGGCGGCGGTCAGCGTGGTCTTGCCATGGTCGATGTGACCGATCGTTCCCACGTTCACATGGGGTTTGGACCTCTCGAACTTCTCCTTCGCCATTACTCACTCCTCCGTTTTGGCATGGTCATAAAACCCATGGAGCCCACGACCGGGATCGAACCGGTGACCTCGTCCTTACCAAGGACGCGCTCTGCCGACTGAGCTACGTGGGCACCCGAAAGAACAACCCGATTCAAGCACCTTCCGTAATTGGAGCGGGAAACGGGATTCGAACCCGCGACCCTCAGCTTGGAAGGCTGATGCTCTAGCCAGCTGAGCTATTCCCGCTCCGTAACAGATGGTGGCGAGGGGTGGATTCGAACCACCGAAGGCGTTGAGCCAACAGATTTACAGTCTGCCCCCTTTGACCGCTCGGGAACCCCGCCACGCGAACACCTTGCCTGGAGCTGGCGAAGGGAGTTGAACCCATAACCTGCGGATTACAAATCCGCTGCTCTGCCGATTGAGCTACGCCAGCAACGCGAATGTCGTACATACGCACCGGCGGAGAAGGCGTCAATCCCGGCGCAAAACGGCCTCTGCGCCCTCCACTGGAGCGTTTCAGGACTCTTCGGATCGTGCCGGAGGGCGGTCACCCCCGGGCGCAGTAAATTACTCGCCCCGGCACCCCCGGTCAATCCCATTCCTCGATCCGGAGGGGAGCGAGTGAACCCCCGGGGAGGCGGGGTTGTATATTCGACGGGAAAGGCGGTGAAGATGAAGAATTGGAAAACATTTGCGGCGTTCGCCGCCTGCCTCGTCTCCGCGTGCGGCGGCAGGACCCTGAGGCAGGAACTGGAAATGGTCCCCTCGACCGCGCTGGCCCACGTACACGTCGAATCCACCCTTCCGGCCGAACTGTGGGCCCTGCTCCCGGAGGAGGCCCTTCCGGTCGATGCGGCAATGTTGCGGGAGATGATCGATCGCGGCCCGCTCGGCATAACCGTCTCGGGAATCAGCCTGACCGACTTCGAGCCCCAGCTCCTGCTGCTGTCCCGCGACATGCCCCCCGATACGATGCTCGCAATAGCGACCAGATATTTCCAGTTTTCCATCGACAGCACCGCCGGGCGTTCGGACCTGACTTCACCTTCGGGAGCCATACTGGGCTCCCTGGCCTCGCGGGACGGCTGGACCTGCCTCTACCTCGGCCCCTCCCCCCGATCCGTCATGACCGCCTGGCTCGGACTCGACCGATCCCGCAGCCTCGGCGCCGACAGCTCACTCGCGAGGATCTCGGGTCCGGGGGGTGACATCTCCCTGTTCATTCCGCCCGGCATGATCTCGTTCCTCAGGGTCGCCCCGATCGAGAACTGGGTCGACGGCTGGGAGAGCGTGGAGAGCGCCATGTCGCTCGTCCAGCCTACCGCGGCGAGGCTCGACGCCTCCTTCGACTCGTTCGTGAGCCTGGAGGCCCGGCTCGTCCGCCATGACGGCAAGGTTTCCCGTGTCCGCGTCGAGGTCGAGGACTCGGGATTCACCCCGGAGGAGATGCTTTCTTCCCTGAAGCTGCTCCTGATGGCCGGAGGGATGCTCTGATGGACACGATCCTCAGGGCCGAGGGGATCGGGAGGTCCTTCGGGGATCTGCGCGTCCTGGACGGGCTCGACCTCACGATGGACCAGGGCGAGTTCATCGGGATCGTAGGCAGAAGCGGCACGGGCAAGAGCACCCTTCTCGGGATTCTCGGCACCCACGATCTCGAATACGAGGGCAGGCTCGAACTCGGCGGAAGGGACGTCAAGGCCGAGGATTCCGCCGGGCTCGCCTCTCTGAGACGCGACTTCCTCGGATACGTCTTCCAGGACTTCCATCTCCTGCCCGAACTCACCGCGGTCGAAAACGCCATACTGCCCGCGGTGTTCTCCGGAAGGGACGCAGAATCAGCCCGGAACAGCGCGATCGACGTCATGTCGCACCTCGGCGTCAGGATGGACGGAACTCCGACCGCCATGCTCTCGCGGGGGGAGCGCCAGCGTGTGGCGGTGGCCAGAGGCCTCGTGAACAGGCCGCGCCTCCTGCTGGCGGACGAGCCCAGCGCCAGCCTGGACGACGAAAACGAAAACATCCTGTTCGACATGCTGGACGACCTGAGGAAAAGGCAGGGGTTCGCCATGATCGCGGTGGTCCATTCGCATTCCGTCCTTTCGAGGGTGGACAGGGTCATGGAGCTGTCCGAAGGGCGCCTCCACCCGGTCCGGAAACCGGGAGGCGCGGTGTGAAGACGAAGGATACGTCCTACGCGATAAGGCTGTGGAACCGCGGACACTGGCGCGATTACCTCTTCAGCCAGCTCATGCTCGTCACGGCGGCCCTGTTCCTCGTTTTCTTCATCTCCATCGGCCTCGGGGTGCAGAAGGTGCTGGACAGGTTCATGTCGCGCGACATCCCCGCCGAGCAGGTGAGGGTGACGCCCCCGGGAATACAGGCCGGATTCTTCCTGAGCGAGCAGGGCGGGCTCGAGATCACGGAAGCCCTCAGGGACTCCATCGTGAACCTGCCCGAAGTCTCCAGGATCGACCCGCAGATCTACGCACACGTGCCGGCCTACCTCCAGGGGCTCCTCGGCGGACAGCCCTACTACACGGACATCACGCTCGAGGGAGTGACCGGCGAGTTCCTCGGGGATTCGATACTCGAGGATGTCGACTGGTCCTACGACGCGGCCGACAGCGCGACGAAATACCTTCCGATCGTACTCAGCGAAAACCTGCTGCTCCTGTACAACGCCGGTTTCGCCGAGGCGAACGACCTAGTGGGGCTGAGCCCCGAAGGAGTGGTCGGGCTCGAATGCAGGGTCACGGTCGGAAGCAGCTCCATCGCCAGATCGTCGCACAGGCCGGTGACCGTCAGAGCGCGGATCGTGGCCACCTCCAACAACCTGGCTCTTTTCGCCCTGGCCGTGCCGATCGAGTTCGTGGACGGGATGAACACCCTCTTTCTCCCGGACAGGCAGAGGAGCTACAGCGCTCTCATGGTCACCGCGGAACGCGCCGAGGACGTCCCGGAGATAGTCAGGATCGTGGAGGGCCTGGGGCTCCGCGCGGAGACCAGGAGAGGCATAGCGCAGAAGGCCGAGATGCTGGTCGCCATAGTTACCACCGCCCTCTCCGCCCTGGCCCTGGCGATCCTGGTGTCGGCCGTCACCAGCGCCGTACACACCCTGGTCGCCGACATCCGGAGCAGGAAGTTCGCGATAGGCGTCCTCGTCGCTCTCGGCACGCCCCGGGAGAAGCTCGCGGCCGTCTTCTCCTTCCAGATACTCTTCATGTCGGCGTTGTCATTGATCACGGGGGGGCTTCTCGGGGCGCTCGTCTCGTGGGGGGTGAGCGAGGCCCTGCTGTCGCTCTCCACCGTGCTCTCGACGGCCCTCGACTCGCTGGCCGTGTTCCCGGCGGGCTGGATGGCGGCGGGACTTGTGATCGTACTGGCCGTCTCCACGGGGCTCTCTTACGTGACCTTCAGGAGGCTGCTGAACCAGCCGGTGGCCGATCTGCTGAGGCGCTAGGCGGACGGGATCAGAACAGGGACAGGTTGATCCTGGAATAGATCTCCGAGTCCAGCTTCTCCCAGCTCGAGAAGAACGGGCGGTTCGTGTAGTCGAGGCTGCAGCCCAGCGAGAGGCTCAGCCTGTCCATGGCGTCGAAGGAGATCTCCGCGTTGCCGAAGGCATAGTAGCCTTCAGTGTCGTCCGGCGGCAGGTAGAGGTCTGCTCCCAGCCACAGCGAGGGCAGGAGGGAATCGTCCTTGTCCATCCAGAGGCCCATCGACATGTAGGCCGTCCAGTCGTCGGTCCTCTTTTCGGCGATGAACCACTGGCTCGTGACCATGCCGAGGCCCGCCTCGGGGGAGACATAGAGCCAGTCGGTGATCCATTCCCTGTATCCGAAGGCGGTGTAGGAACTCACCTGCCACGGCCGGACCGTTGCGGGCTGGCGGTCCCAGTTGGCGTGCGCCTTGACGTAGAGTTCATCCGTCAGGAAATAGTCGATCCCGACCGAGGCCCACGCGGTGTTCTCCCTCTCCTTGGTGTAGATCCTCTCGATGTTTCCCCGGAACTCGACGTCCAGGCTGCTCCCGCCGGGACCGTAGAGCCAGGAGGCTTCCGCTCCCCCCCGGTATCTGCTTCTCTCCCTGTTGCCTCTCTCGAAGGACAGGTCAGCCCAGATGGAGGCCGAGAACCTGCGGGACTTGGACCTCCAGTAGCCCACGTCGTAGGAGGGATCGGAGATGTACCTGATCCTGTCCTCGGCGTAGGCATAGCCCGGGGAGATCCGCAGGGCCTCCAGATAGTAGTCCAGCGCGCCGTCCGGATCGCCCATACGCTCCCGGATCAGGCCCAGGTAGCAGATCGAGAAGACAGCCGAGGGGGCGATCTCCAGGGAGCGCTCGAGCCATCTCTTCGCTTCGTCGTATCTGTTCTGGAAGAGGAACGCCTCGCCCAGACCGCTGGCGGCTTCATACGAGGTGCTGTCCAGGGAGTAGGCCGTGGCGAGTACCTCCGCGGCCTCTGGATACCTCTCCGCGGTGCTGAGAATGATGCCGCGCGCCCTCCAGACGGCGGGATCGTCCGGGAATCTGGTGGTTGCGGCCTCGCAGAGGCTGTCCGCGAGATCGTGCCTGGACGAGTACGAGAGGAGATCGCAGATGGAGACGAGCCCGACCGGATCGTCCGGCGCGAGGGAGGCGGCGAGCAGACCGGCTCGTACCGCCTCTTCCTCCATCCGGTTGTAGAGATAGCTCCAGGCCAGTACGGAAGCGGCATCCGGATCGGCTTCCAGGGCCAGCCGTTCGAGGCTGTCCGCCGCAGCCGCGTCCCCGGCCGCCCTCCTGATCGAGGCGATCTCCATCAGGGTCATGCCCTCCTCGCCGGAAACCGACATGTAGCGCATCAGAAGGGATTCGGCCTCCGCGGCATTCCCCCGGCGGGACTCGATCCGCGCCAGCCTCTGGAGTCCGAAGGAATAGAGGCTGTCCTCCTCGATGGATCTCCTGAAGAAGACGGCGGCGGAATCGGTCTTTCCGGCTTCCTCGAGCAGCATCCCGAGTTCGCCGAGCAGCCAGGGGCTCTGCCGGGCGGACATGGCGGCCAGCCCGTACCAGGCGATGGCCTCGTCCGTTCTACTTTCCTCTTCGTAGAGGAGCCCTCTCTGCTCCCAACCCCACCGGTAGGACGAATCGGCCTCGATCGAGGCCTCGTATGCGGAAGCGGCCTCGTCGCGCATCCCAAGCTCATGGTAGACATACCCCAGCTCGCCCCAGATCCATGCGTTCGAAGGATCGATCTCCAGAGCTCTCCTGTAGTTCCGCGCGGCCTCCTCCAGGCGGCCGGCGTCCTCATCGAGGAGCCCCAGGCTGACCCACGCCTCGCCGATGGACGGATCGATCTCCAGTGCTGTGCGGAACCAGGTCCGGGCGGAATCCGGGCGACCCTCGTCCTGGACCAGGAGCCCGAGCCTGTAGGCGGCCCAGGCGTAGTCGGGGTCGATCTCCAGCCCGGCCAGATACCAGTCCCGCGCGAGCTCCGTGCTGCCGACCGCTTCGAAGCACCAGCCAAGTTCTCCGTAGGCCCACGAGTACCCCGGATCGGCCTCTACGAGCCGCCTGTAGCATTTTACTGCCGCTCCGAAGGCGCCCCTCTCCTCCTCGAGCATCCCGAGCCTCCTCAGCGCTTCCACGCTGGTGGAATCGTCCCCGATCATCCTCCTGTAGACGGACGCGGCGGAATCGGCCATCCCCGACGATTCCAGCAGCGAGCCCAGCAGGAGGGACATGTCGTCGTCCTCCGGGAAGCTTCGCGAGAATGCGGCGGCCCGGTCCAGCGCGGCGGCTGAGTCGCCCGAGAGGTGGAGTGCGCTGACGAGAGGCATGCAGGCGGGGCGGTAGAATCCGTTCAGATCGATTATCGAAGCCAGCAGCCCCGCGGCTGCGGCGTAGTCCCCCCCGGCCATGCGTATGCCAGCCAGCCCCTCCAGCGCCGGGATACAGTCCCCGTCGAGATCGAGCGCCTTCGTCAGGACGGCCTCGGCCGTATCGGGATCGGTCTCTCCCAGGACGACGCCCATCGAAGCCCAGGCGAGTGGGGAAAGCGAATCCATTCCGACAGCCGTCCGGGACCACCCGAGGGCGTCGGAATCGATCCCGCCCCGGACGGCGGCGATGGCGGCCCCGGCCCAGGCGTCGGAATCGGTGGAATCGGCCTCGACAGCCAGGCAGGCCAGGGCGTATGCGCCCTGCCAGTCGCCGTTAGAGCAGGCCTCCATCCACCCGGACGGCGGGAGCGCGGTCGATGCAGCGAGGAGTAGAGCGTTCAGCAACCGGAGCCTCCGCAGAGGATGACCGCCGCCGACACGATCGAGGCGGCGATGCAGTATACCCCGAAGACCCAGAGCCTGTTCCGGCCCAGGATGCCTATCAGCAGACGCAGAGAGAGATAGCCGACGACCGCCGACACCGCGAAGCCGACGGCGGCCGGCGCCATGTCGCCCGGAGGTATGGAGGAGATGTCGCGGGCGGACAGCAGCCCGGCTCCGGCGATGGCGGGGATCGACATGAAGAAGGAGAACCTGGCCGATTCCTCCTGGGAGACGCCGGTGGCGGTTATGGCCGAGATCGTCGAGCCGGAGCGGGATATGCCCGGAAGGAGGGCGACAGCCTGTGCGAACCCGCCTGCCAGCGCTGAAAGCGGGCCGGGGGCGCGGCCGGCGCCGCCTCGGGGGCGGAGCAGCCCCGCGGAGAGCAGAACCAGGCCGTTCAGGCCCAGGAGCACCGCTATGAGAAGAGGAGAGGAGAAGGCTTCCTCCACCCGGTCCCCCAGCAGGATGCCGCAGATGCCGGCCGGTATCGAGGCGACGAACAGCAGCAGAAGAAGCCGGACAGCCCCGTGCTCGAAGCGGAGGATTCCCCGCGCAAGGGCCGCCAGATCGCTGCGGTAGAAGAACAGCACCGAACAGAGCGTGCCCAGATGCAGCACGACTTCGAGCAGCACCCCGTTTCCGGGCGAACGGGTTCCCATAAAATGGCCCAGGAGGGCCAGATGACCCGAACTGGAGATGGGCAGGAACTCGGCGACCCCCTGGACCACCGCGAGGATCAGGACGGGGATGAGCTTCATTCCTCCTGCTCCAGGAACTCGGCGTGCAGGGCGGCCAGGGCGCGGTCACGGTCGTCCCTGCCGACGAGGGCCGAGATCGTGGCATGCGAATCCGCTGTCTGGAGCATCTCTACGCCGGCTGCGTCAAGAGCGCCCGAGAAGCGGGCCATGACTCCGCGGAGCCCGTGCATGCCCGCGCCGACGATAGAGACCTTGGAACAGGGTCCGTTCAGCCGCACGGAGGCGAAGGCCCCCGACAGGATCGAGGCCGTCGATTCCGCGTCGGCCGCAGGGACGGTGAAGAGGACGGCGCCGCCCATGACGGAGAACATGTCCATCGATATGCCTGCCCGCGCGACCCTTCCGAACACGTCGGCATGAAAGCGGCCGGCCCCGGTTCCCGGGAGTCCCTCCACGGCCACCTGGAAGACGTCCGGCCCGGATGCGACACCGGTGACGTACCTGCCCCCCCGGAGTACGAAGGGTTCTATCCGGGTGACTCTTTCTCCCGAGGAATGGTTCCTTATGACCACGGGGACGCCGGCCTCCCCGGCGATCTCCGCCGCCCGCGGGTGTACCACCCCGGCCCCCTGCCAGGACATCTGCCTCAGGTCTTCGGCGCTGATCCTCTCGATCCGGATGGCGGAGGGGATTATGGAGGGGTCGGCGGACCTTATCGCGTCGACGTTCTTGAAGAGCACCGCCTCGCAGGCGCCGAGGGCCGCGGCGAGAGCGAGGGCGGTGGTGTCCGATCCGCCCCTGCCCAGAGTCGTGGCGGCTCCATCCGGGCCGGCTCCCTGGAAGCCGGCCACCACCGGGATGCGGCCCACCTCGACGAGGGCTCTGATCCTGGAGGTGTCGATGCTTCTTATCTCCGCGTCCCCGGAAACTCCGTCCGTCGCGATACCCGCATCCCAGCCCGTCAGCGATTCCGCTTCCAGGCCGACCCGGCGGAGTTCTCCGGCCATGGCGGAGGCAGCGATGATCTCCCCGGCGCAGAGGAGCCTGTCGCGCTCGGCGGGAAGGGCTCCCGGAGCCATGTCGTAAAGAGTGTCGGTGGCGTAGGGATCGCCCCTCCTGCCCATGGCCGACACCACGACGACAAGGGAACAGCCCTCTCGGACGGCTTCGAGGCAGTATCCCGCCGCAGTGCCCCTGCCCGCGGCGTCCACTATGCAGGTACCCCCGAACTTGAACACGACGATCCGCCTGTCAGGCACTGGAGACCTCCGGTTGGTTGCCTCAGGATTCTACGGAACGGGCCCGGCATACGCCAACGGAAGGATGGATTGCCGCCCGGACCGCCCGGTCTTATTCTTCACCGACCGAAAGGAGGCTCCTGGCTTGCATGTCTGCATGATGCTGAAGAACAGGCTCCGCGGTGACGCCAGGGTGAAGAAGGAAGCGCTCTCCCTGAAATCGGCCGGTTGGGACGTGACGATCATCTGCTGGCAGGAACCCGGAGTCGCCGACGACGAGGACTGGAACGGCATCCGTGTCCGGAGGATCCGCTACAGGTCGGCGATGGCCGCCAGGGTGACCGGAGGGCTCGACTCCGACGGCGGAACCCGGAATCTCGCCGGCAGGTTCCTCTCCGCCCTGAGGCACAGCCGTGCCAGGAGGCGCGCCGCAGACTTCTTCAGGAACGCCGTGTGCGACCTGCGCCTTCTCTCGAAGGCCCTGGAGGCGAAGCCGGACGTACTGCACGCCAACGACCTGGACACGCTGCTTCCGGCCTGGGCGGCATCCCGGCTCTGCCGTGCCCGCCTGATCTACGACTCTCACGAACTCTGGCTCGGATCGGCCAGATACCTGAGGGAGACGGGATTCGTGGGAAGGCTCAGGGACAGGCTGGTGGAACGCCGCCTCATCCGCAGGGCCGATGCCGTGATAGCCGTCACCCCGGGCCGGATCGGGGCGATGGAGAGGATGTATCCGGGGCTGCACATAGACCTGGTCGAGAACTGCCCCTATCCTGCACCCGACCGTCGGCGCTCCTCCTACCTCGACGACGTCCTGGGCGGGGGGGAGGGTCCGATAGTGCTCTATCAGGGCGCGATATCGTTCGAGAGGGGTCTCGAGAACCTGATTGACGCCTGCGGTCTCCTTCCCCGGGGATCCGTGCGGGTGGTCATGATCGGCCCCGACATGACCTCGGGGATACTTCCAGGCATGGCGAAGGCCCGCGACGTCAACGGAGTGCTGTCCATCCTGCCGGCGGTCCCCTCGGAGCGCCTGCCGGAAGTGACGGCGTCGGCCGACATGGGGCTCATACTCTTCCAGAACACCTGCCCCAACCACTACTACTCACTGCCCAACAAGCTCTACGAATACATGATGGCCGGGCTGCCGATAATCGCGAGCGACCTGCCGGAGATGTCCGACCTCATACTGCGGGAGAGATGCGGAGTCCTGGTTGATCCGGAGGATTCCGGGGCCATCGCCGGACGGATACTGGAACTGGCTTCGGATCCCGGCCTCCGCGAAGAGATGGGCGAGAGGGGCCGCAGGGCCGCCCTGGAACGCTACACCTGGCCCGATCAGGAAGTCTCGCTGCTCGGCGTCTACGCGCGTGTTGCGAACCGTATCGGCCCGCGGTGAGGGTGTTCATCGCCTCTTGACCCGGGCCGGACGTTTTCAGCTATTTCCGGCACCTCAGAAAAGGGGGCTAGAATTGGTCTGGGAAGACGACGAAGACTTCGAGGACGATACGGACCTCGACGAAGAGGACGACGGGAACGATCCGGACGATTCCGGTGACGACACAGTCATCGACGATGACGATTTCCTCCCTCCCGGAGACGACGACTGGTCCTGGGAGGACGGGGACGTCGAAGACGAGGAAGACGAAGAAGACGAGGATGAAATCTACGAGGAGGAGGACGAGGAGGAGGACTAGACTGCTTCCCCTCCGTTCCGATTGAAGTCATCCCCGCAGCTTCAGTCGCCGGCCTTCTCCACGTCCATGCGCATCACCATCGAGGGCGAATCGTAGAAGGCCGAGATATCGTCCGCGGACTGCCCCATCCAGTCATCCCCGAACATCCTGAACAGATGGGATGAGACGCGGAGTTCGGGAAGCCTGCCCACGAACCGGGTTCCGTCGTGCAGCATCGCGAGCTGCACCGGTGTCGCGAAAGCCCCCTCGGGCGTGAAGTCGCCGCCTGATGCGAGGGCGATATACACCGCCGGCTCCCCGCCCAGCAGTTCGGACAGCGTTCTGTCGCTCCGCTCGACTCTCAGATGATCCGCCGATACCTGCGGGATGGCGTCGTAGCCGCCCGAGGCCGAACCTGTATGCGGCAGCGAGAACCTGGCTGCCGTCCTGCGGTCGGTGCAGACCGCCCTGAGGACTCCGCCGCCGATCAGCCCGAGCGAGTATCCTTCGTGGAATACGCCCTCCGCATCGAAGAACGAACAGTCGTCGATGGATGGAACCCTGGACTGGGACAGCGAGAAGCCTTCCGAGAACACCTTCTCCCCGACGCAGCCTGCTAGAAGGGATGTGCCCGTCCCGTACCTGTGCCCGGAGAGTTCCAGCGACAGCCTGTTGAGCGGAAGCGAGGATTCGCCGAAGACCACGGGAAGTCTCCCGCTGCGGGGCAGATCCACGGGTTCGTGCCATGCCTCGAGGAACTCGTCGAACTCGGCTCTTATGCCGTCCGGGTCCCACCTCCGGCAGGGTCCCGCCGAGACCCACCCGTCTATGATCCCGGTGGAGCCCAGCGCTCTGTAGGTCAGCACGACCGCGACCGAGGACAGCACGGTCGAGAGGTCGAGGCCCCTGTCGTTCCGGATCGAGATCCCGGTGTCCTCGACGGTGAAGCTCTCGGAGAATACGAGGTCGGGCCACTTCGAACGCATGGCCGCCATGAACGACCCGGCCTCGCCCGCCAGCGTATCGTGGCCTATACCCTTCAGAGAGACCGTCTCGCGCCTGACCGCCGGACCCTGGATCTCCCAGGGGTATTCGATGCCGCATGATATCGAGTCGAGAGCCCGCTTCTCGAGTTCCGCGGGGTCGAAGGAACCTATCGCGCCGGCGGTTCCGATGTTCCTGCCGTCATAGAGTCTGAGGCCGGTCTGCAGAACGTCCGATCTGCGGATCGACTTCACCTCGGACCCGGCGATCCTCGCGGTTGTCTTCCGGGTGCCGATGACGACGCGCTCACGGGTCACACCGGGCATCACCTCACCTCCATTGCGCCGACCCGCACGAAGGGTCCGCCGAAACCTACGGGGAGCGGGTACTGTTCCATCTTGCCGCATCCGCCGCCCCCTGCGCCCCTGAGGTCGAGTTCGCCGGAGAGACCGTCTATCAGTCCGAGGGTCTCCATCACGTTGCCCGTGATCACCGACACCCCGACCGGTTCCGCGAGCCTTCCCCCTCTGATCCGGTAGCTCATGGAGGGGGCGAGCGTGAACGTGGAGAGGCCCGAGCCGTGGTTGACCGTCTTCACGAAGAGGCCGTCGTCGATGCCCGAGACCAGGCCGTCGAACGTCTCCCTCCCCGGCAGTATGAAGGTGGTCGTCATGCGTGGAATCGGTTCGTACTCGAAGGAGATGCTCCTCGCGTTCCCGGTTGGTTCCTCGCCCAGCGCGGCTGCGGTGGAGGCGCTGTGCAGCCTGCCTGCCAGCAGTCCGTCCCTGACCAGCCATGTCCTGCGGGACGGAGTCCCCTCGTCGTCATAGGCGTTGTACCCGGGGCCGGACACCGTCCCGTCGTCGACTATGTTCAACTCTTCCGAGCCGACCCTGCGGCCCATGGCCCACTCGGCCAGCATGGATTCGTCGCCGAGCATGAAGTCCGCCTCGCTCTTGTGCCCGAAGCTTTCGTGCGCGAATATCCCTGCCGCCATCGGGGAGAGGATGACCGGCATCCGCCCCCCGTCCACGGGCCTCGAGTCACGGACGAAGGAAGCCGCCTCGTCGAGCCTCTCTTCCAGGACAGGGACGAGGTCCGGCAGGTCTGCGAACGTGCCGGCGCCCACATGGCATTTCTCGCGAAGCCGGGATTCCCCGTGCGCCACCTCGAACGCGGCCACCAGAAGAACGGTCTGGCGGTCGAACTCCAGATCGGCTCCCAGACTGGATAGAAACGTCTTCCTCTTGTTGTTGTCGATGTAGTAGCAACGACTGTCGGCGAGGCCGGCCCTCCGCTCGAGGGGTTCCGCCGAGGACCGGAGCTTCGCGAGCTTGTCGGAAGTCTCGACTCCGGCGACATGACCGGCATCGAACAGGATGCTCCTGCCGGTGGCGCAGCCGAGGCGGCGGACCACCGGATCGTCGAGGATGTCTTCCGCAGGCGAGGCCATGGCGGCCAGGGAATCGAGCTCGGACTGAATCGAGTCGACGGAGGAGGTCGAGGCGTAGTACCAGCGCACGCCGTCCCAGACCCTGATGAATGCGGCCCTGTAGTGCCTGGAGACGAACTGCTCGAGCTTCCCCAGCACGAGGCCCGCCGAGGTGGACCAGACCTCCTCGATGCGGACGTCCGAATAGAGCCCCCGGGGGAAATTCAGCATGCGGCAACCCTCCTTGCGAGGCCTGACTTGGCGCGGCCGGGCGCCGCGATGCCATATACTACGAAGCGGCCGGCTCCGCAGCACGCGCCGGGAGCCTGCACCACGACGGAGGATTCATACCCGGGCCTTTCGACGGCTGGACCCCTCCTCCGACGGCAGGAACGGATGGTTCGGATGCCGGGCCCCTGCCGAACAGGCCCTGCCCGCTCCCCCGAATGCCCTCCCGGCCGTATGATCGGTGATCCTGTCGAGACCCATCAGTTCCCGGACACGGAGGATTCACGATGACGGAAACAAGATACTCGATCAGTCCCGATGGCGAGAAGTTCGCTCTTCCCGCCCGCGAGGACCATGCCGCCGAGCTGGAGAGGCTATCCAGGCTCGTCGAGGAGCACCGTGCCAGGGGCAGGGAGATCGTCTCCGTGGTGGGGCTCGGATTCGTAGGAGCCGTGATGGCCGCAGTCGTGGCGGACTCGACCCGGCCGGACGGAACGCCTGGCAAGTTCGTCATCGGTATGCAGAGGCCCAGCACCCGCAGCTACTGGAAGATCCCGCTGATGAACAGGGGCGTCTCTCCGGTGACAGCGGAGGATCCGGAAGTCGCTCCGATGATCGCACGATGCGTCAACGAGAAGAAGACCCTCGTGGCTACGTTCGCGGAGGAGGCTCTCAGTCTGGCCGACGTCGTCGTGGTGGACGTCCAGTGCGACTATCTGAAGGAGAGGCTCGGCAACTGCCGCGAGGGCGCAGCCGACATGGCCGCCCTGGAGGAGTCCCTCGGCGTCATAGCGCAGCACATCCGGCCCTGCGCCCTCGTACTTATCGAAACGACCGTCCCGCCCGGCACCACCGAGCAGGTGGCCTATCCCATCATGAAGAAGACCTTCGAGAAGAGGGGGATCACTGCCGATCCGCTCCTCGCCCACAGCTACGAGAGGGTCATGCCCGGGCGGAACTACGTGGCCTCGATCCGCGACTTCTGGAGGGTCTGCAGCGGCATCGGACCCGAGGCGAGGGAGAGGGTCGTCGCCTTCCTGTCGGACGTTCTGAACGTGAAGGACTATCCTCTCACCGTCCTGGACCGCCCGATCGAGTCCGAAACCGCCAAGATAATCGAGAACAGCTACCGGGCGACGATACTGGCGTTCATGGACGAGTGGTCGGTGTTCTCCGAGCGCAACGGCGTGGATCTCAAAAAGGTGATCGACGCCATCCGGGTCCGTCCCACGCACTCGAACATGATCTTCCCCGGCCCCGGCATCGGCGGGTACTGCCTCCCCAAGGACGGAGGACTCGGAGTCTGGGCCTACAGGCACATCCTCGGGTTCGACGACGACATCTTCCGCATCACGCCGGCCGCGGTGGACATCAACGACACCCGGGCCCTCCGCGTCCCGCAGATGGTCCGTGACGCGCTGCGGAACATGAACAGGCCCATCGCCTCGGCCGACATCCTCGTCCTCGGAGCGTCGTACCGCGAGGACGTTGGCGATACCAGGTACAGCGGCTCCGAGCTGATCGTGAGAAAACTCACGGAGATGGGCGCCGACGTGAAGGTTCACGATCCATATCTCGAACACTGGTGGGAGTTCGAGGCCCAGGACACCTATCCGAAACCCGGCTTTTCCTGGTCGCGCTTCTTCCACAGGCAGGCTCCGCTGGTCAACCTCAGGATACAGAAGGATCTCCGTGCGGCGATGTCCGGCGCGGATGCGATAGTCCTTGCCGTGCGACACGGGGAATACCTGAAGCTCGACCCCGACATGGTGTTCGAGGCTGTAGGCGCACCTTTCGCCGTCATAGACTGCTTCTGCATCCTGGACGACGAGAAGATCAGGAGATACCTGGAGCTGGGCTGCGAAGTGAAGGGGCTGGGCCGCGGCCACGTGAAGCGCATCAAGGAGAGCCTGAAGAGCTGAACGGAGGCGCGGTGGGATGATCCTCCTCATCGCGGCGATCGTCGGCACCGGCCCGCCGTCGACCCTGGCGGAAGGGGTCCACAGGGCGGCGGCGCTCGATCCGGAGACGATCCTGTTCGGGAGAGGCTCCGATCTGTTCACAGTCGATGTGGGCTCGGGGCTGACCGTTCCCTGGGTTCCGTCCTGGTCGCCCGAGGACGGCGGCTGGGAGGAGGACGGCGGCTTCTACTCCATACTCGTGAGCCCGGACGGCGCCCGGGTGTTCCTGGCCGTGTCCGTCTACCTCCCGGAGGTCTTCGAGGTGCCCGAGGGGGCTGATGCGATGCGGAGCGCGTTCCTCGGGATCATAGCAGGAAGCGACGGCTCCGGAGCCATGCCGGTCCTGGTGGGCATGGCGGTGGGGGGAGGGCCGTACTACGCCTTCACCTCCGATCCGCAGCTCCTGGCCGGTTCGCCGATGTTCGACTGCGAACCCTCTCCCCGGGACTATTCCGAACTTCTCTTTCGTCCGTTCGAGAACGGGAACGGAGCCTCCCCGAACGCCGTGGATGCAGTCACCGGAGAACCCGTCGTGCTCGACATCGCCGGCATCGGAGACGGTTTCCGGAAGTGTCCGTACTCGGACTTCTTCAGCATCGGGAACAACTGTTACGGGGAGTACGAGTTCGGATCGTTCGACGAGCCGGGAGTGACGGGGACGTGGCGCACACCTGCGGGACACGACTCGGACTTCCGGGGGTGGGTGCTCCCCGACGCCGTCCTGCTGGGCCTGGACGGGACTTCCCTCCTGCTGTCGGTGGACGGCTCGACCGTGAGCCCGGCCCTGCCGTTCCTCCCCGACGTCAGGGCCTGGCTACCCGACGGGTCATACATCCTGGCGATCGACGGGAAGCCGGGATCGCTGCACCACGCTCTCGTGGACTGGGAATCCGGAGAGGTGGAGATCATGTCGACCTTCGAGACGCCCTCCGGGCTGGACAGGGGCCGTCTATCCCCGATGCCCGGGTCTGCCGGCGTCTTCTTCGTCTCTCAGGACGGGGAACTCATTTATCTACCCCTGGGGCAGCCTCACGGCGGCCCCGCCTCTTGAGCGGATTCCGGACCGTAATGGCGTTCTCCGGGCAGAGTTCGTGGCAGCACAGGCATACGATGCACTTCCTCCGGTTCATCCTCGCTCTGCCGTCCCTGATCTCTATGGCCCCTACCGGGCAGCTCCTGGCGCAGAACCCGCACCCAGTACACTTCCCGCCCGCCGAGGGAACGGTCTTCACGAACGCTCTGGCCAGCGCGCCCGCGAATCCAGGCACGAAGTCGTAGAACCAGGTCGCGGGGATGTCGAAGTCCGGGAGGACGGCCGTCCCGTCCACCGTGATCTCCTCGAAGGGCTTTCCCAGGCCTCTCTTCAGGGCCTCGCGCGTCGTGTAGAGCTCTTCCGGCCGGAGCCCTGCGATCTTCGACATCACCATGTCCAGGAGGACTCCATCCCTGGCTACGCCCAGGATTCCGTCCATCCTCGGATGCCCGTCGGTGCCCGGCCCCCTCCCGTCCATGCTCAGGATCGCATCCATCACGACCATGTCGAACGGGACGAGCTTGTAGATGTCGGCGATGCAGGCCGAGAGGGTGCGGGGTCTGACGGCATGGCTGTGGATCATGGCTTTCCCGATGCCCGGGATTACGCCGAAGCTGTTCTTCACGGCGTTGGTCAGGCGGCAGTACATGTGGGTCTTGAACTTGCACATGTTGATCAGCACGTCGTACTCGAACACGGGTTTCGCGATCCGGTAGACCCTTCCGCCGGACTGCAGCTCCACGCTGCCCGCCCTCTCGAAGGAGACCAGTTCGACGCCGGGGTTCTCCACCAGACGATCGAACCCGCAGTTCCTCCAGTAACGCTCGATGCCGCCGACGGCCCCACCGGGGCTGTCCCCCACGGCGACGGAGCATCCCCTGTCATGCAGCAGCATGGCCATGGCGGCGACCACCTCCGGATGGGTGGTGATCGCACGCTCGGGCGCCTTGGCGGAGAGCATGTTCACCTTGAGGAGCACTCTCGCCCCGCGGACAGCCTTCTCCGGCCAGCCGCCCGTGACCTCGATCATCTCCTCGAGCGTTGCGGCCAGGATGTTTCTGTCGTATTCCAGGCCCTGCCTGAGTGCAACATCCTTCATGGCGTGTCTCCGATCCCTGCCGGGACTTCAAGCCCGGCTATCTCGAGTTCCCTGGACAGGATCGCGGCGAGCCTTCCAGGCCAGGAGTACGATTCGGCGTGCCTTCTGCAGGCTTCCGGATCGGGCGGGCTGTCCAGGAAGGAAAGCACGGCCTCCGCCAGGCGTTCCGGGGATGGATCGTCCACGGCGCGTGCTATCGCGGACGGGAAGGTGTCCATCAGCCCGCTGCCGGAGAGGCCTACTACGGGGATCCCGCTGGCCAGGGCCTCGAGGAACGTCATGCCGAGGGTTTCCGCCGGAGCCGCGGACAGCAGCACGCCGGACCGCCTGTAGACCTCCGCGAGGGCTCCGGGTTCCAGAAAGCTCAGGAAGGACACCCCTGAGTCGCTGGCGGCGAGTTCCTCGACCTCCCGCCTCATGATGCCGTCTCCCACTATCACCAGCCTCGCCGGTCTCCGCCCGGCGACCGCCCGGTAGGTTTCCACCACGGTCCCGAGGCCCTTCTCCCCTGTCAGTCTGCCGACGAACAGGATCACGGGGGGGGCGGCGCCTCCGTCCCGGGGCCTGAACAGCGCGGTATCGACACCGAGGGGAGCCAGCTCCGTGTTCGTGACGCCGTGCCTGGAGAGTATGTCCCGGACGACGGGCGAGGCGACGAAGATCCTTGCGCTGTCGGAGTAGACCGATCTGAGATAGGCCCATCCGGCCCTCTCCAGGGCACGCCTGAGGGGAGTCGTCCGGGAGCCGAACACGGAAGCGGTGTACGAAACCGGGAAATAGGCGTGGTAGTAGTCGAACACCGGTCTCCCGGAGGCCGCCGCCCATGCCGAGAGAGCCTTCCTGAAGCGGAACGGGCAGCCGCCCTCGGCGAGATCCGGCCTCCAGGCGGAGAGGATCCGCAGGACGGGCCCGACGGCGACGGGCATCCTGTACCCGGGGGAGAAGGGGATGGACGGACAGCGTACGACGGAGCGGCGGGCGATCCCGTCTTCAATGCTGGAATCCGAGGCGCCGGGTACCACGAGGAGATGGCGGAACGAGTCCGGGAAGCCGCCCAGCCAGGCGATCTTCTGTTCGAGGTAGCGCCTGACGCCTCCCCCGGCGGCGCTCCAGAACATTGTGCAGTCGCAGAGACGGTGCAATTCAGGAGATGACGGGGCAGTTCCCCAGTGAAGGCGCCACGACCCTGTTCTTTCCCGCCCTCTTGCCCATGTACATCCGCTTGTCGGCGATCTCCAGGAGACGGTCCCTGTCCGATACGTCCGTGGGGAAGGTGGCGACTCCGATGCTCACGCTGACGCATCCGAGAGGCTGCTCGGAGGAGTGCGGAATCTCGGAGTTGTCGTCCAGCACCATCTGCCTTATCCGCTCGGCTATCTCGGCGGCCACCTTGCCGGGGGTAAGCGGGAGGATGCTCACGAATTCCTCGCCGCCGTACCTTACCAGTGTGTCGATCTTCTCACGGAGCGCGCCCGAGATAGTCCGGGCCAGGGTACGGAGGAGGTTGTTGCCCATCGGATGGCCGAAATGATCGTTGTAGTGCTTGAAGTCGTCGACGTCGATCATCAGAAGCGAACACTCGTAGTTGTATCTGGTCGCCCTCTCCAGCTCCTCGCGTATCCTCTCCTCGTAGAAGCGGAGATTGCGCAGATTGGTCAGTCTGTCGCGCTGCGCGGCCTCCCAGGCTTTCGCGTGGAGCTGCGCGTTCTCGATCGCATTGGCGGCGCTGTTGGCGAGACTGGATATCCTGCGGACCGAGTCGGGATCGAATCTGTTTCTTGCCTTGCTCTGGATGTCTATCACTCCCGCCGCCTTGTCCTGGATGACTATGGGTACGGCGATCTCGCTCTTCGTTTCTCTGAAGTCCTCGATGTATCCGGATTCCTGCGAGACGTCGGGTATGTTCAGAACACGGGCGCCCGCGAAAGCGCCCCCCACTATGCCCAGCATCGACGTGCTGGCGGCCGGGGATTCCTCCCTGTCGTCGTCGTACGTCGGACCTGCGACGACGATCGGCCTGTCCAGACCCCGTTCGTCCGTCTTGTAGCCGCAGCCAGCCTTCACTATGAGCCTCCGGGGAATCCCGTCGTCCGAGTCTTCGTCCGGCAGCAGGATGGATATCGCCTCCTCGGGATAGAAGAGGCGCAGGCTGCGGAGAAGCAGATCGCAGATGTCGTCCAGCTCGAGCGTGGAGTTCAGGTCGCGTCCGATGCGCGACATCATCTCCAGCTCCTCGTTCCTCTGATTCAGGTTCGCCTTCAGTTTCTGCTCCTCGGTCACGTCGATGACCAGCAGCACGGCTCCGGTTATCCTGCCTCCGCTGCGGTAGGGCACGAATCGCAGGTTCACGATGACGGGATCGCCGCCGGGACGCGTGAGATGCAGGGCGTTCTCGAAGGCGGGCCGGCCCTCGATGAGAACCTTGCAGAGGGTCTCGAGCCTTTCCTCCCCCGCAACGGCCGGGGCGGCCTCGGAGAGGGTTCTCCCGATGAGGGTTTCCGGGCGGAGGCCCATGAGCGCTTCGGTTCCGGCGGCTTCCGTCACCCTCCCGGACTGATCGACCATGATCAGAGCCGAACCCAGGTTCTCCAGGACCAGGGAGTTCCGCTCCTTCGCGCCTGCGATCTGCTCGATGTCGATCGCGTTCCTCAGGACACCGGAGGCTCTGGAGCAGAAATCCCTCAACGCCTCGAGGTCGTCCGGGCCGATCGCCCTCCCGGTCATGCCGTTGTCGCACCTGACGACTCCCATCACTCCCACGGCATCGAACAGCGGGGTGTCGACATAGTCCGTCGATCCGGCCCAGGAGAGGCGTATCTCGGAAACCCCGGCCTCGGACGAGCGGATCTGCCTCTTCTCGCGCACGGCCAGGGCCACGGGGAGGCCTTCCATGGCGGAAAGCCTGACTGGCTGCTGCTGGAAGTCGGCCGGCACTCCGCGCCCGAACGCGGCCTCCACTCTCAGCTCGCCGGCCTCCGGGAGGTACTGGAAGACCTGGACCCTGTCGAAACCGAGATCGGTCAGAACGCCGGAGGCGACGTTGCGGAAGGTCTCCTGCACGGATGGGCTGAGGCCGAGTTCCATCATGAAGTCCTGCATGGCCTCGAGCCTGTCCAGCCTGTTCTCGAGTATCCCGGTCAGCTCCTCGAGTATGGAGACGCTGTCCGGGAAGGACATGGAGGATGGGTGGGAAGGGGACCGGCCGATCGCCGGATCGAGCAGGGACACGCACTCATCCACGAAATCCAGCGGCTCGACGGGCATCTCGATCACGGCGTCCGCCCCGGCGCGCCTCGCCCTCGCCGCCGTGGCCCGGTCTAGGCGGGGCAGCAGAACGGCGGTCTTCAGTCCGGCAAAGGCGGGGTGGCTCTTCAGGTAGCGGACCACTCTCAGCGCCCCGAGGCCGGGAAGATAGAATCCGCAGATCACGAGGTCGGGCATGGTCTGCCAGGCCTTGCGGATGGCCTCTATCCCGTCGCCGACCGTGTCTGCTTGAAGGCCCTCCATGCGGAGGGCCTTCGACAGCATCAGGGCCAGCTCGGTATCGCTCTCGGCGATTACTACGCGCTGGTTCCTCTCTATCACTTCGCCTTTTCCAGAACCGACTGGGCGGCAGCCAGCCTGGCTACCGGCACCCTGTACGGGGAGCATGAGACATAGTCCAGGCCGACGTTGTGGAAGAACCTGATCGAGGACGGATCTCCTCCATGCTCGCCGCACACGCCCAGCTTGATGCCGGGCCTGGCGCCGCGTCCGCGCTCGACGGCCAGCCTCACGAGTTCACCGACACCCTCCTCGTCGATCGAGGCGAACGGATCCTTGTCGTAGATCCCCATCCTGACGTAATCGCCAAGGAACTTGCCGGCGTCGTCGCGTGAGAACCCGCAGCCCATCTGCGTGAGATCGTTTGTACCGAAGCTGAAGAAGTCGGCATGGGCGGCCACCTTCCCCGCATCGACAGCGGCCCTGGGAACCTCGATCATCGTTCCGATACGGTAGTCGATGTAGTCGGCAGGCTTGCCGCGCTCGACCAGAACGGCGTCCACGACGGCCTGTGCCCTCTCCCGGGAGATCCTGAGTTCGGCGGGATGCCCCACCAGCGGTATCATTATCTCGGGGAGAACCTTGATACCTCTGTCGGTGCAGTCTATCGCGGCCTCCATGATGGCCCTCACCTGCATGTCCGAGATCTCGGGGTACGTCAGGCCGATCCTGATGCCGCGGTGGCCGAGCATGGGGTTGAACTCGTGGAGGGTTTCGACGACCTCGGCGATCCTTTCGACGGACACGCCCATGACTTTGGCCATCTCGAGCTGGCCTTCGCGGTCCTGAGGCAGGAACTCGTGCAGAGGCGGATCGAGCAGCCTGATGTTGCAGGGCTTCCCGTCGAGAACGCTGAAGATCCCTTCGAAGTCGCTCCTCTGAAGCGGGAGCAGCACGGAGAGAGCATGGGTATAGGTGGCGAGGGGCGCTTCCAGCTTCCTGCGTATCTCCTCGTTGCCGGGATCGGCCTCGGCCTGCTCGCGCAGCCTCTTCACCTCGTCGGCCACGAGGATCATCTCGCGGAAGGGGACTATCCTGTCGCCCTCGAAGAACATGTGCTCGGTCCGGCAGAGTCCGATGCCCTCGGCCCCGAACAGGACCGCCATCTCGGCGTCCCGGGGGGTGTCCGCATTGGTTCTGACGCCCAGCCTGCGCACCTCGTCGGCCCACCCGACCAGCCGCTTGTAGTTGCGGTACAGCCTGGATTCGGATTCGGACATCATCCCCCGGAGAACCTGCACGATCTCGGAGGGATTGACGTCGACGGCTCCGAGGAAGACCTCGCCGGAGAACCCGTCGATCGCCAGCAGATCGCCTTCGCGGATGACGACGTCGCCGCAGGTGATCGTCCTGGAGCCTGCATCCACGTGGAGGCTGCTCGCGCCGGCCACGCACGGAGCGCCCATCCCGCGGGCCACGACGGCGGCGTGGGAAGTCATCCCTCCGCGTGCGGTGAGGATGCCCTTGGCCACGGCCATTCCGCCTATGTCCTCGGGGCTGGTCTCCAGGCGGCAGAGGATGACGCTCTCGCCTCTGCCGGCCCAGGCCTCGGCATCCTCGGCCGTGAACACGGCCCTGCCGGAAGCGCCGCCGGGTGAAGCGTTGAGACCCTTCGTGATGAGCCGGGCCTTTTCCTTGCTCTTTCTGTCGAGGACGGGGGCGAAGAGCTGATTGAAGCTGCCGGCGGGAATCCTCATCAGGGCGGTGTCCCTGTCGATGAGACCCTCGTCCACCATGTCCACGGCTGCGTTGAGAGCGGCGAAGATGGTGCGCTTGCCGGCGCGGGTCTGGAGCATGAAGAGCTTGCCGTCCTCGATTGTGAACTCGATGTCCTGCATGTCCTTGTAATGGGCTTCGAGCTTGGAGCGGATGTCGAGGAGCTGCCTGTAGATGGCGGGGTTCTGCTCGCCGAGGGTCGATATCGGGTGGGGGGTCCTGATGCCCGCGACCACATCCTCGCCCTGGGCGTTCATGAGATACTCGCCGTAGAAGACGTTGTCCCCGTTTGCCGGATCCCTGGTGAAGCATACTCCTGTGCCCGATTCGTCCCCCATGTTGCCGAACACCATCGCCTGGATGTTGACCGCGGTGCCGTTCAACCCTTTGATGTCGTTGAGCTGGCGGTAGCGTATGGCCCTGGGGTTGTTCCAGGAACCGAACACGGCGTCGATCGAATGCTTGAGCTGAATCCAGGGGTCGGTCGGGAACCCGCCCCCCACGTGCCTGTGGTAAAGTTCGCTGTAGAGAGCCACGACCTTCTTCAGGTCGTCGACGTCGAGATCGGTGTCCTGCCGGACGCCCCTGGCATCCTTAACCGACTGGAGGGCCAGCTCGAAGTCGTGATGCGGGACTCCCATCACAACGTCTCCGAACATCTGCATGAACCGGCGGTAGGAGTCCCAGGCGAAGCGGGGGTTGCCGCTGCGTCTGGCGAGGGCTTCCAGCGTCGTCTCGTTTATCCCGAGGTTCAGGACGGTGTCCATCATGCCGGGCATGGACGCCGCCGCACCGCTGCGGACGGATACCAGGAGAGGGTTTTCGGGGTCGCCGAAGCGCTTGCCGGTGGCCTGCTCGAGTTCGGCGAGCTTGCCTCTGACCTCGGCCTCGAGGCCCTCCGGCCAGGTCTTGCCGGCAGTGTAGAAGGACTCGCAGGCCTCGGTCGTGATGGTGAACCCCGGGGGCACGGGAAGACCCAGACGGGACATCTCCGCGAGATTGGCGCCCTTCCCGCCCAACAGGTTCTTCTGCTCCCTGGTGCCCTCGGTCCTGCCCGCTCCAAAGAAGTACACGTATTTCACAGTCGATCACCAACCAGTTGTTAGGGACATTATCGCGGCGGCTGAGATGCCGCCCTCCGGATCAATCTTTCGAATATACTCCAGGGCGGGGTCCTGTGGACAAGCCGGCCGACGATCCGCTCCTCCACATCCAGCCCACGAATTCCTCTATCTCGGAGCGTTCCTGCTCGCCCTGCGGAGAGAACCTCGCCAGCACCCAGGAGACGGCGTCGGCGGGCGAGGAGAACTGCCCCATGCATGCGGCGAGGGATGCCAGGACATCCGACAGTTCGCTGCTCTTGATGTTCAGGAGCAGGTCGCGGCCCTCTCCCGCGGTCCTCGCGAGGAGGTCCATCCTGTTGAATGAATTGAGGTCGACCGCCCTGCACATCTCCGAGAACCTCTTCTTCAGACTGGTCTTCGACACTCCGTAATCCGAAGCCAGCTCCTCCTGGGTGTAATGCGGGCCGTTCATGGTGACCGCATACTCGAGGGCGGCGGCCCAGATCGCCGGCTTTCTGCCGGCTGGCTCCGAACCTGTCGAGGAGAGGAATGCCGCCCAGAGGGCCTTCGCCTTCTCCTCCAGCTCCTTCCCGTACCCGTGGAGCCGCATCATACCGGTGGCCATGGCCGGGACGAGATCCCTCGTGCGCATCGGGGCGGCGTCACGGCTCATGGCTCTCCGCTTGGTCGAAACCCTGAGGGCCTCTATCCTGAGCAGGGTGTGCTCTATCCTGTCGTCGAAGGGAGCCAGGTCGCGGGCCTGGAGCAGCAGGTGCAGGCTCTCGTCCAGCCGGCCCCGCTTGGCTTCGAGCAGGGCGAGATAGGCCAGCGTGGCCGGTACCCCGTTCTGCTCCCTGCGGGCGACCGAGAGAAGGGTTCTCTCGGCTTCGGCGTCCCGATCCAGAAGAAGGAGCGACAGGCCCAGCTTCCGCCTCGCGTCCAGATCCTCCGGCCTCTCCTTCAGGTATTGTTCGAGGCTCGCTCTGGCCTGGTCGAACCAGTCCAGCCTGAGGAAGACGTCCGCCGAGAGCAGCAGCGCCGCCGCACCGGGTATGCCGTGCCACTGGAACGAGGACATCCGCTCCGCGGCGTCCCTCGCTCCGCCTTCTGCGAGGTCGAGCCTGGAGAGGGACAGGATCGCGAGGTCCTCGTCGGAGGTGCCCTTCACGTCCGGGTCCGCCAGGAGGCGTTCCAGACCCTCCCTCTCGCCCTCGGGATCCTGTCTGTCCCTGGCGGATTCAGTCTCCTTCCAGAGCCACTGGATCTTCGCCCGTGAGGCCTCGGAACCCATCGACCTCCATCCCGGCCGTTGTCATCTCACTACGGCCAGCACCCCCGACACGTCCGCCTCGCTCCTGAAGGAGGAGGCTCCCGTGGCTGCCGCCTCGATTCTGTATATGTAGGCTCCCGTGGCCGGTTCGTCACCGTCTGCGTCGAGACCGTCCCACAGGATCTGGTTATAGCCCTGTACGCACTGGGCGCGCAGAGTCCTGATGCACCTGCCCGCGACGGTGTGTATGGACACGGAGACGGCGGCGTCCTCGGTCAGCCTGAAGCTGAAGCATCGCTGCCCGCTGCCCGGGTTGGGATAGACCATGGACTCCGAGATGGCGATGCTGCCGGGGGCCCTCACCGTGACCATGAGCGTGTCCCTGGAGCTGTTGCCGACTCCGTCGAAGCACCACAGGATGAGACGGTGCCCGCCCACCGGAAGGCCTCTCATGGCGTAATCCAGCAGGCCGTCCGTTGCGCTGCCCTGTTCGTACGAGAAGAAGCTCCCCACGTCCTTTCCCTCGGAATCGACGAAGAGGGTCAACTGCCTGCCCGATCCGCCGAGGAAGCAGATGCCGGAGGGATCCGAGATGGAGGCGATCAGGACTGGATCGCCCGAAACCACGGGTTGCTCCACCCCCTCCTGTCCCTCGATCCACATCGAGATCACCGGACCCTCGAAGTCGCCCCCGGCGGGATCGCCGACCGCCACCGGCACCGGGTCCAGACCGCCGGCATCCACGTCGGACGGGGCGGGGACGGCTCCGCCGACGCGGCCGCCCGGCCCGGCGACTGACTGCATGGGCAGGATGCAGTCGAGACCGAAGAGGCCCCCTGTGACGACGGCGCTGCCCCGGAAGGCCGTCCCGCCGTATCTGAGGTAGTCGATCTCCGTGCCGTGCCTGCAGATATAGGTGACGGGGCTGGAGGACTCGCGGACCGTTACGAACGCAGTTCCCGTCTGCTGCTCCGAGACGCCTTCGATGCGGTTGGTCTCGCCTGTCCGCAGGGTGTCGCCCGGGACGGTGAACGAGACGGACCCGGAGGGCGATGGGAGCACGGTCTCGAGATCTCCGAACAGGCAGTAGTACCTGTTGCTGCTGTAGGAGGAGAAGCCGCTCAGCTTGGCCTGCCACAGGGCCTGGGCCACGGTCATGCCGGGGTGGCTGAACAGGAGGTCGAACAGGGTGCAGGCGAAGTCGAAGTTGCTCGGGCCGCCGGTTCCCCTCGTGGCCGCTATCGAGGCGACGGCGCCACCCGTGGGGTGCAGGAGCATCCTCTCCCCGATGGCGTCCTCTCCGATTCCGTCGAAGTGTCCCACGTCGCATGAGGCCCAGAGCGTCACGGGGAGGCGCCCGCCGTTCGAGAGGAGGGACACGTCCGACCCGAACAGCACGCCTTCGTGGGTTATCTGGTTGGCCGATCCATGGCCCATGAACAAAACGGCCGCCGAGCCCTCCGAGAAGAGGTCGATGAAGTCCGCCCGGGCGTCCGGCTTGTAGGGGTGGGTGCCGGACGGTGGCCAGGGGTACTCGATGAGATAGAACTTGGTTCTCTCGATTCGCCTCGGGACGATGTTTTCGGCCACGGTCTCGACATCGTCGGTATGGTAGGGCTCGTCGCTGTCATGGTTGCCCCACTCGTCGTCCGCCAGGAACAGCATCCTGCCGGCCCATGCACCCATGTTCGCACCCGTCGTCCCGCCGAGTATCTTGGCCGTGCAGGTGAGAAGCTCCTGTCCTGTCTGGACGGGGAGACGGGCTATGGGCAGCTCGGGCCTTGCGGCCCCGGCGTGTACCATCACGTAGATGTCGTCGCTCAGAGGATTCGCGCCCGAACTCAGATCGCCCCAGGGGAAGATCATGACCGGGACCGACGTGGTGTTCAGATGGGCGTCCACGTGTCCGTCGCCGACGAGCAGCACGCCTCCGGGCGGTTCCTCCCAGGAGTCCATCGCCCAGCGTACGGCCGACCTTATGGCCCCGGGATCGTCGACCCCCTGTCCGAACTCGTCGAAGACCTCGCGTGTCGTCGCCACCGCGCAGTCCAGCCCGGAGGAGGAGTAGAGGGCCAGCAGACCCGCCAGCTCGTCTTCGAAGGCCTCGGGGACGATGATGAGCCTGTCCGCACCGGACACGGTTCCCACGAGCCTTCCCGGGGAGGCGGGCCTTATCGAGTGCGGGGCCGCCCACCCGCCGCCGGGCACGGCGAGGATCTGCGTTTCGGCGGACAGGTCTACTGAGAACAGCGCCGTCGATCCCGGGATGCTGTACCCGATCAGGCGGACCGGTGAGTGGAAATCGTCGATCCGGTAGAGCGACGCGCTCCCGTCGAAGGGGCCGACCGCCATGTTGAACCTTCCCGGGGTGTCGCAGCCCGGGAGCAGCATCTCTCCCGCCGCATCGGAGAGGGGCCTGGGCACCCGTATGTGGACGCGGTCGAAGAAGAAGGTCTTCTCGTTCGAGGAGTGGGTTGCTATCGTGAACTGACCTCCGGAGGACAGATCGACCCCCGACACCGTTTCGGTCCAGCTCCCGTAGCGTGCGTAGGATCCCTCCAGGATCAGCCGCCCGTCGAGGTAGATGGAGTAGGACTTTGCTACGGAGCTGTTGTCGCAGAAATCGAACTCCAGCTCTGCGGGCCCGGCCGGATCGAAGCCGAGCGAAAACGGGACGGTTGCCGACGTGCCCGGGGGCAGGGTCATCCACACCCAGCCGGTCTCGTTCTCGTAGGTCTCCCAGAGCCGGTCCTCCTCTACGAGGACATCGAAGTCCACCTTGGAGCCGTACTGGGGGGAGGCATCCGGCGCCGACTGGAGGCTTGCGATGCGGCAGCCGGGCTCACCGCCCCAGGTGAGCCAGTACGTGTTCATGGCATCCCACCGGTGCCGCTGGAGCACCGCCCCGCCGGCGCGCGGAACCCACCTCTCCAGGGCGCAGCCGATGAACCTGATCCTGTCGCCTCCGTCGAAAACACCGTCTCCGCCGTCCAGCACCTCGATGTCTACGGCGGAGAGAGCGTGCTCGTCCTCCGGATCGAAGGCGAACATCTCCCCCGGACCGCTGAACAGGGCGAGGCTGGCGGACTGAACACCCTCCACGTCGCATCCCGCGGCGACGAGATCCGGGCATGTGACCTCGTACCCTCCCGACCCGCCGATCGTGATGCGCGCCCAGGGAAGACCCCAGAACGGGCTCTCCGCCCGCGAGCGCCCGAGCCGGTAGAACGGCATGTCGAACGGGCATACGAGCCTTGCCAGGCTGGAGGGCGTGGAGGCGGCGCCGGCCGGGGCCCCGCCCCAGGAAATGTCGATGGCGATCCTCGTTGCGGCGGCTTCTCCGGGTTCGCCGAGCCAGGGATAGATGTCCAGTGCGGCGAAGCTGAATCCGGCCAGGGGCAGCACACAGGCCAGCTCGACGTTTACGGAGGGACCGGGCAGGGGTGGAGCCTCGACCTCCACCGTACCGAGCCCGGAGCCCTCGAGGGCCGGCGCACGCTGCGGAGCCTCGGAAAAGGCCGGAGAATGAGCCCTTTCGAGGACGGAGTACTCCAGGACGGGTTCCGATCCGGGGGGGACGGGGACGTACACCCTCATGGCGGGTATCATCGGTTTCCCGGGCTCGCCGAGGACGCCCATCCCCTCGAGATCGACCTGGGCTTCCGCTCCCACTGCAGCAGAGGCCGCAGGAGTGCCGGCGCTGAACAGCAGACGGCAGCCGGAGGCATCCACGGAGACGAGATCCACCGAAACGGATGCCGCTGCTGCCGCAGCCGACAGGAACAGGAGGAGAACAGTTCTCATCGGGCTACTCCATCCCGCTTTCCATCGCGCCGACGCCGCCCCGGGGGCCGGGGTCAGCTCCCTCTGACGATACCGAGGACACCCCGTTCGGTATCCGAACCGGCCTCCCCCTCGAAGCGGAGGAGGTAGATGTAGGCGCCGCTCGCGGGGGCATCCCCGTCGGCGTCCAGGCCGTTCCACACCATCTGGCAGTAGCCGGCCTCGAAATTCCGGGAATCCTCCCAGATCCTTCTCCCTGCGATCGTGTAGATGGATGCCGTGGCTTCTCCGGCGGTCGAAGACCTGAAACTGAAGCAGAGAGGGCCTGAGGACGGGTTCGGATATACGACGAACTCGCTCAGGGTCGTTTGGACGGCTTCGACCACGGTGAAGTCGAGCGTGTCCCGCGAGACGTTTCCGATGCCGTCCCATACCGCCATTATCACCCGGTGCCCCCCCTCCAGGAGATGTGGAAGCGGGTACGAGAGCGATCCATCCGTGGAACTCCCGTGGTCGTAGGAGAAGCTGCGGCTGATGTCGAACGCCTGGGAGTCCAGGTTGATGAGGATGGAACGGCCGGCGCCGCCTCCGAAGATGCATATCCCGCTGGGGTCCGACAGTTCCGCCTCGAGGACGGGGTCGGGACCGGTCACGACCGGTTCTCCGGCGCAGCCCTCGATCCCCATCCGGATGATCGGGCCGACCGAATCGGAAGCGTATCCCCCGGAATCCACCACCGGGATCCATTCGAGCCAGTCGGAGCCGGAACCCCCGGACTCGAGCCCCAGCGCCGAGGCCCTGCCGTACATCCCGGTGTCGGACTGCAGGGGCATGAAGAAGTTGACATCGAGCATGCCGTCCGGCGCCGGGAAGCGGCCCTCGAAGGCCGTTGCGCCGTATTTCAGGTAATCGATGACCGTCGTACCGTTGAGACAGGTGTATTGCCTCCATGCGCCGCTCTCCGCGACCCTGACCCTGGCGTTCCGTTCGTCCGGGAAGGCCGCGGTCAGCCTGTTGGAGCGCCCCCTGAAGAGGGTATCCCCGGCCACGACGGCCTCCGTGCCGCGTTCGGGCCTCGCCAGTTCGATCGTCCCGTCGCCGAACAGGATGTACCGGAGGCCCTGGTATTCCGAACAGATCATCTTCGTCGCCCAGAGCGCCTGGCCTACGGGCACGGATACGGAGTCGAGCAGGATGGAGCCCATCGTCGTGAACAGGTGGACGTTGGCGGTGAACCCCGTTCCCCTTGTCGCGGCCACCGTCAGAATGGCGCCCGCGCCTGGGCTGTTGACGAACTCCTCGCCCATGCAGTCAACCGATATGCGGTCGAAGCGCCCCACGTCGCAGCTCGCGAAGATCATCAGGGGCTGCCTCGGACCGTTTTTCACCCTCGCTATGTCGCTGTTGACGAACAGCTTTTCGCCGCAGATCTGGTCGTGCGAGCCGTGGCCGTAGAAGATCACGGCCAGCCAGCCGCGGCAGAGGGCCTCGACGAAGTCCTCCCGGGCCTCGGGCTTTTCCGGACGCTCCCCCGCGGGCCAGGGGTACTCGATCAGGTAGAACTTGGTCCTGTCGAAGGACTTGTCAATGATCGAATCGGCCATCGCCTCGCAGAACAGCGTGTGGGTGGTCTCGTAGTTGGTATGGCCCAGTTCGTCGTCCGCGACCAGCAGGACGTCGTTGTTCCAGGTTCCGGAAGCCGCGCCGGACCTGTACATGGCGACCTTGGAGACGTACAGCGACACGTCCTGGGGGGTGTCCGCAGGAATCCTGGAAAGGGACGCCTCGGGCATGTTCTGGCCGTGGGTGGTTATGGCATAGAGGTCGTCCAGGCAGTCGTTCAACCTCAGCCTGACCCATGCAGGAAACATGTCCTGCTCGGGCGTGTTCCTGTTCAGCGGATCGTAGTGGCCGTCGCCCACCAGGATGAAGTCCGTGGGAACGGGATCCCACGTGTCGAGGGCATGGCCTATGAAGGCGCGCACGGCTCCCGGATCATCGACGCCCTGGCCGAACTCGTCGTAGACCTCGCGGAGGGAGACGAGTTCGACCGAGAGCCCGTCGCCCTCCTGCATCGAAGCCAGAGGAGCCGCAGCGTCCAGCAGCTCGTCCGGAGCGATTATGACGGCGTCAGCCCCCTCCAGGGTTCCGAGTATCCGGCCCGGAGAGGCGGGGGCGATCGATGCCGGACGGATGAGGTCGGAGGGTCTCGCCGCAACGATGCGTGTCCCCTCCCTCAGGAACATGGAGAGGGAGACCGTGCCCCCCGAGTCCTCCACGCCGTCCAGGAGGACGACCCCGTAGTGGTCGGAGCAGTTGAAGACCCTCGCCGGACCTTCGCCCTCCACGCCGAGACGGAGGGAATACCTACCCGAGGGTGCATCGGCGGCATAGAGGGTCACCCCTCCCGCATCCGAAGGCAGCCTGGGATAGGTGACGGACAGGTTGTCGAAGTACGGCCTGCCCGAAAAACCGGACATGGTTCTGATCCTCAGCGAGTTGGTGCCTTCCCTGATCGTCACCGGGTCCAGATGCAGGGAGTGCGATCCCGATCCCCTCATCCTGATCTCGTACAGGCTATCCGCGTCGAGAAAGAGAACGCAGCGGCAGGAGTCCACCGCGCTTCCCGCCGAGACGAGACGCACGTCGAGGGTGGCGGGGCCGCCGACCTGCTCCGAGAGAAAGGTGAAGGTCGATACGAAACCGGAGGACAGGAGGGTCCAGACCCAGCCGGTCCGGTGTTCCGATTCCGGGATCCAGAAGGTGTCCAGCTCTATGAATACGCCCGACAGGAACGAACCCGGCCATTGCGGAGACGAATCGGGCCGGGCGGCGACCTCCTCCATCCTCTTTCCAGGCTCTCCTCCCCAGGTAAGCCAGTATGTGCTGCGCAGGTCGTACCTGTGCGAAAGCCTCACAAGCCTGAACCCGCTCGAGTCCGCCACGGGTTCGAACCGGCAGGTAGGCCTGCCCATGAAGATGATGCTGTCACAGGCGTCGAAGGAGCCGTCTCCCCCGTCCAGAACGAGGAGGGCGACCTCGTCGGGGGAGTGGGTCTCGCCGGCGTCCTCGAGCGTAAACTGCAGCGCCGGCCCCGTGAGCATCCGGAGTGTGGCCGGATCCGCGCCCAGAACATCGACCCCGGCGGAGTCGAGCATGGAGCCCGTGAGCAGGTGGCATCCGTCGCGGGAGACCTCCACCCTCGCCCACGGCAGGCCCCAGAACGGGCTCTCGGAGCGCTCGCCCGAGGGCGGCCACCAGAGGACGCCCCGGGGGCATATCAGGGAGAGGGGCGTCCGGGAGAGGGGTTCGGCGCCTTCCACCGCATCCCAGGAGAGGTTCAGCGTGGCCCGCGGGACGTAGCTGCCGTAGTCCCTCCCGTCGAAGGGCTGGAACGTGACGCGCGCCAGGTCCACCCCCATGGCCCGGACGGGCTCTACGGTGAAGAGCGGAGGAGGAGGCGAGGTGGGCACTGCCGGGAATGTCTCGGCGGTGGAGAGACCCTCGCCCGTGAGAACCGGAGAAACCGCGGGACGGCCCCGGGGTATGGACGGGGTGGCGCTTCCGGCTTCGGCGTCGTACTCGAATACGGGATCGGCGCCCGGCGGAAGGGGTACGTAGAAGACAAGGCACGGGCGCAGGAGATCGCCGTCGATCATCGAGAGGGTGAAGCCCGCCACCTCGGGATAAAAGACGCCTTCAGGGCGGGCGGTGAAAACCGGGGCTGAAACGGTGAGTTCTATCGAGAGCCCGTCGCGCCTGGACTCCAGCACGGTCATGGAGGCGGCCCGGCTGGAAGCCGGAGAGGCGGAGAGGGCGAGCAGCAATGGTATCAATGGCACCCCCTTCGAAAGGACGATACTATCTCACCCCGGGCCGGGAGGGCAACCCCCGGCGCCTGCAGCCCTGTCACCGCATATTACGATATTCCTGGAGGATTCGATGGGTTCCCTGTCCTGGCACCTGGCATGGCGATACATAAGAAGACACCCGGAGCGCCGGACCGTCGCTCTGGCCGCCGTGGTGAGCGTTTCGGGCGTCGCCCTGGGCGTCGCGGCGCTGATCGTGGTGATGAGCGTCCTCGACGGCCTCGAGAGATTCATATCGGGCTCCGTAACGACGGCCGAGGCGCCTCTCGAAATAGTCTCGGCAAGCGGGGATCCGATCCAGGCCGGCGACTCCCTCCTCGCCGTAATGGAATCTGCGCCGGGCATCGCGTCCGTTTCCCCCTACATCGAGGGCGAGGCCATAGTCAGGCTTCCCTCCCGCGACCTCGAAACGGCCTGCCGGATAAGAGGGATCGATCCGGTTCGCGGAATCTCCTTCGCGGGGATCGACAGCAACCTCGTCTATGGCGAGCCGGTACTTGTTTCCGACGAAGGGTTCCCATCCGCGATAACCGGCCTCTACCTCGCCGAGGATCTTTACCACCCGCTGGGCGACACCCTCATCTTCTTCCCCCCGGAGGCCTTCTTCACCTCCCGGGGGTTCGCCGTCGGCCGGGCCGTGCTTGCGGGCGCCGTCGAGACGGGGCTGCCCGTCAATGACAAGGCGCTCGCCTATGTTCCCCTCGAACTCGCCGCCAGGATGTTCCTGCCCCGGGGTGGCGTGAGCGGGATCGCCGTCGATCTCGAGGAGGGAGTGACCCCGGAGGCCGCCTGCGGCGTTCTCGAACCTTTCGTACCGGAGGGAGCCCGGCTGCGCACCTGGAAGGAGAAGAACCCCTCCCTCGCCGCCTCAATGCAGCTCGAGAGAATGGGTTCGTTCGCCGCGATCCTGCTCATCACACTCGTGGCGACCTTCAACATAACGGGGACTATCGCCAGGTCCGTCGTGGAGAGGAGGAGGGACATCTCGATCCTCAAGGCGATGGGGGCGACGGGAAGGCTGGTGCTCTCCGTATTCCTGTGGGAAGGCGCGCTGGTCGGACTCGTCGGCGTCGGCGCCGGCCTGCTGCTGGGGCTCACCGGCTGCTGGCTGATAGGCAGTACCGGCATACTGACTCTTCCCGACGTGTACTCCTTCCATGAGAGGATCCCCGTTTCCGTGATCCCGCTGAACATAGCCGCGGTCTGTGCGGCGTCGCTGCTCCTGAGCCTCGCGTCGGCGGCTCTTCCCGCGATAAAGGCGGCCTCCCTCGACCCGCTGAAGGGTTTGAGGGGATGACGATCCCCCTCCTGGCCACGCTGGCGGCGACGCTATCGTTGTACATCTCCCCCGCCGATTCCTGCAGGAACAGGCTGGAACTGTCGGCCGTCCCCGAGGAGGCTCTCCTCTTCGCCGAACTCGCCGCGAGGCAGGGGGGGGACGGACCGATCCTGTATGCGAGGGTGCTCGAGCTGGCAGGCAGGTTCGAGGAGGCAGCGACGGCCTACGGCATAGCCCTGGGCGGCGCGGAGGACGGGGCGACCCGGAGCTGGCTGGCCGACAGGCGCGCCGGATCGATCCGCCTGGATACTCTGATTCTGCTGACCGCCTCGGTCACGAACGCCGGAGACGAGCCCCTTTCTGGGCTGGAACTCGCCATGCCCCTGCCGAGACCTCACCCGCCCTACCAGGATCTCCGCATCCTATACGGACCCTTCCGCGAAGAGGGCGACAAACTGGTATGCCGGCCGGATCCCGTCCCGCCGGGATGCACCGTCGAGGTGCCGCTAATGATACACGTCGTCCAGGAGCCGTTCACCTTCAGGCCCCTTTCCATGCCTCCGGGAGGACCCGCCATCGAGGACATCTCCGAGCTGGCCTCGCGGATCGGGTATCCCGACACCTTCTCCGGCCCCGGCCCCTGCCTCGACATGGCCGTCGAGTTCAGGGACAGGGCGACGGCCGCCGGCCTCGAGGCCTGTGTCGAGGGAGGTCTGGTCCGGCAGGGGGACAGCCTCGTCTTCCATGCCTGGAACATCCTTCTGGAAGGAATTCCCGGCCTTCCCGTCGACCCTCTGATGCACAGGACCGATTCGCTCCGTTCGATAGGGCACTGCCCGTGCGACGTGATCCCGCTCTGGGATCTGGGAGCCTCCGGAGGCCATGAATTGAGCGTCAGCCGTCCGGGTTCGTGCGAGGGAGTGTCCATCGGACTCTCCGCCGCCTTCTCCGCCATGGACAGGGACAACGTCCTGTTCAGGCTGCTGGAGGCCGCTCCGGATGGCTTCCTCCCGTTCTTTACGCGGATGGGAGGCTTTCGAAGGGAGGGTCCGGAATGATCCGGCGATTTCGTCCCGTCTGGTTCCCAGTCGTCCTGGCGGCCTTGCTGCCGTCAGCCGGATGCGGCCCGCAGGAAGGAAACCACGGTGTCCCGGACGCCGCAGAGGCCGCAAGCCTCTATATCGAAGCCATAGGAGGCAGGGCCGCGCTCGAGGGGATCACCACGCTCCATACGATCGACAGCGTGAGCATGGCCGGGATCACCGGCACCAGCGAATCCTGGTGGACGCGCGAACCCTTCTCGGGGCGGGTGTCGATGAGGATCGGACCCGTAGCGAGCGACCTTCTGATCTCCGGGGACAGCGTCTGGTCGCTCGACACGAACGGATCGCTGTCGTCGGGAGACGGGACGGCGCACGCCCAGGCCGCCCTCGCCAGGCTCACGGTCTTCCAGGATGCCTTTCTCGACCCGGCCATGTCGGGGCTCTCCGCAGGCACCGACACCACGATCTCGGGCGAGAGAGCCATTCCGCTGAGATTCCAGGCGGGAGAAATCCCTGTCGTCTACTACATATCGCGCGAGTCCGGCCTGCCGCTCCTGATGAAGACGGAGTTGTACGGCATGGAAATGCTCTCCATGCCGTCCGGCTTCATCGAAGCCGGAGGAATCCTGTTCCCCGGATCGACACGGGACAGCATCCCCGCGCTGGGCCAGGTCACCGCCTCGCGCAGCATCCTGATAGAGTGCGACAAGCCCATACCCGACAGCGTATTCATGATAGCCGCCGGCGGAGGGGACGTCGAACTGCCCGAACCGGGCAGGCTGCACGAATTCGATCTGTACGGGCAGCACATCTACATCGAGGGGACCGTATGCGGGAGGGAGACCGACCTGATTCTGGACTCCGGCGCCGGCGCCACGGTCCTCGACGAGTCGCTGGCGGCCGAACTCGGACTCCTGCCCACGGGAGGGTTCAGCGCAGCCGGGATCGGCGGCGTCGAGACGTTCGGTTTCGCCGTCGTCCCGGAATACTCGGCCCTGGGGGCGACCGTGAAGGGGCAGACTCTGGCCGTGGTGGACCTGGACGGCGACCTGTACCCCCTTACGGGAAGACACGCGGGAATGATCCTGGGCTACGACTTCCTCAGCCGATTCGTGACCACGATCGACTACGGCTCCGAAACCGCGGCTCTCCACCCGGCGGGAGTCCTCCCCTTCCCCGGCGACGCAGTCGCGCTCCCCGCCGAGACCGCCATGCGGCTCCTGGTCGTGGAGGCCGTTCTGGAGGACTCGATTCCGGTGAGGCTCCTCATCGACACCGGCGCTGGAGGAGCGGTCCATCTCAGCCGGAGCTTCATGGAGGCCCATCCGTCCTTCCTCGAGGGAAGGGATACTCTCGGGATCGAAATGGCCGGGCTCGGGGGAAGCAGCGTATCGAAGGTCTTCAGAGGCGGATCGCTGACGCTCGGAGGCTTCACGGTACCCACCGGGCTCTGCTCGGTCCTGCCGGACATACCTGTCGTCTCGGGTTTCGACGGCATCCTCGGTGCGGCGGTTCTGGCGCGGTTCGTGATCCAGCTCGACTATTCGACTCCGTCGGTCGTCCTCGAACCGTCCCGGCTCTTCGCCGAGGGACTGCCGGAGGACATGGCCGGCATCTCCGGCCGTATCACGGGCGAAAGCATCGAACTGACGGCGGTTTCTCCAGGCTCGCCGGCATGGGAGGCGGGCCTGAGGGAGGGCGACGTCCTGCTCTCGATAGACGGGATCGAAACGGGGACCGATCTCGTTCTGGTGGACTCGCTGTCCGAAGGACCAGCAGGAGCGGCTCGAACTGTCCGGGTCGTGAGGGACGGGTCCGAGTTCGAGGCGCGGGTGGTGCTCAGGCCGCTCCTCTGAGCGGCTCAGGTCCTTCCGCCGGCATCGCCCTGCAACCCTTTTCCCGGGGCTCCCGGCAACAGGCCCGAAGCCTCCAGGGCCGCGAGGAACTCCTCGGTGGTCGAACCGGGTGTGAGCCGCCCGTTCAGGACCATCTCCTCCAGGACGCCCACCAGGCGCCCGACGAGCGGCCCGTTCCCGGGGCCCATCATTTCCGTGAGGCGTTCGCCGACGCCGCAGGGAACCAGCCTGCCCCGGCCGGCGAGAGGGTCGGTCTCGAGGCGGCGCCGGAGCCCGGCCAGCAGGGCTGTGCGCCTGGCGGCGGATTCCGGAGCCCTGCACGCCGAATCGGCCTCCGAGAGTGCGAGCAGGTCGCAGAGCAGATCCCCCGCATCCCTCGACAGCCTGCGGACGGCCGCATCCCCCCAGTCCGCCCTGTACTCGGCGGGCCTCTGGTGAAGCCTCACCAGCGTGGACACGGCGAGACGCCTCGCCTTGGGGAACCTCAGCCTGCAGCCGGCCTGCAGGGCCAGCTCAGCTCCGACCTCGGGATGGCCGTGGAAGTGGACCGATCCGTCCGGATCGACACTGCGCCGGAAGGGTTTGCCTGCATCGTGGAAAAGGGCGGCCCATCTCAGCTCGATGCCCGGACGGGTCCGCTCCATGACCGACAGGGTATGACTCCAGACCCCTTCGACGTGGTGCACTCCGGGATCCTCGGCGTCGCTGCCGGCGAGGGGGACGATCTCCGGTAGCACCACAGGGAGAACGTCGAGATCGACGAGGCCTCTCATGCAGGACGAGGCCCCGGCGCCCGACGGGATCAGCAGCATGCCGTCCAGTTCGCGCAGCCATCTCTCTACGGAGACTTCCCGCAGCGATCCAGCGCCGGCTCTGATCGCAGCCTCGAGCGCCGCGTCGATACGGAAGCCGAAACGCCCGCGGAAACGGACGGCGCGGAGGATCCGGAGAGGATCGTCGGCCATGGCGGACACCGGGTCGTCGGGAGTCCTTATGACCCCGGAGGCGAGATCGGCCGCTCCTCCGGCGGGATCGATGATCGCGCCCCGGGAGTCCATAGCGATGGCGTTGATGGTGAAGTCCCGCCTCGACAGATCCGACTCGAGCGATCTGCCGAAGCGGACCCGGGGCTTCCTGGATCCCTTCTCGTAGTGCTCCGAGCGGTAGGTGGTGATCTCGGCCCTGACCACGCCCCCGGGGGTCTGCACCACAGCGGTGATCGTCCCGAACCTGCGCCCCGTGTCGAAGGTCCGGATGCCTCTGCTCTCGAGGATGGAGACGGTCGAGTCGGGCGGGGAGTCGGTGGCGAAGTCCAGGTCGGAGGACGCCAGGCCCAGGAGCCTGTCCCTCACGGTGCCTCCGACCAGGAACAGCTCGCGGCCGGCTTCCGAGAAGATTTCGAACAGCAGATCCTCGACCGGCATCACGACCTCCCGGCTTTCGCCTAGGATAGCACCGATTCCATCCGGGTGGTTATCTTGAGGCAAAGAACCCGACACCCGGAGGAGAACGGAATGGAACGATCCTTCATCCTTGCAGGCCTTCTGCTCGCCTTCCCCTGTGAAACCACGGCGCAATGGTTCGTCGACGGCGAGACCGGGGCGGGCTGGTCGCTCTACAACGACGTCAGGGTCCCGGGGGATACCGGCACGGAGTTCTCGCTGACCGAGGATCTCGAGACGGACCCATGCCTGTTCTTCAGGCTCAGATTCGGGAGAACCTCCGGGCGGCACAGCGTGAGCGTGCTTGCGGCACCACTCTGGCTCGAGGCCAACGGCTCGTGTGACGAGGACATCCTCTTCGACGACACGGTGTTTCCGGCCGGCACCCCCCTGCAGGCCGACTACAGGTTCGATTCCTACAGGCTGACCTACCGATACGCCGTCGTCGATCGGGAGAACCTCGACATCGCCCTGGGCGCCACTGCGAAGCTGAGGGTCGCCTCGATCGAGGTCGAGGGCGGCGGGATGTCCGCGATAACGAAGAACACCGGTGCAGTCCCGCTGATCAGTTTCGGCCTGGACTGGAACGCCTCCGATCCTCTCCACGTGATCCTCGACGGCGACGCAGCCGTCGGCCCCGCAGGCAGGGCCGAGGACGTGTTCCTCGGACTGGGCTGGGCCTTCGATCCCACCGCGAGGCTCACTCTCGGGTGGAGAATCCTCGAGGGGGGAGCCGACGTGGATGAGTCCCGCAACTTCACTATGGTCGACTTCGCCTCGCTCGGGTTCAGACTGATCCTCTAGTGGCGCGGGGTCTCGCAGGGAAGGCCGCCGGGCTCATCAGGGAGTCTCTCTCCGTCAGCATCCGCCTCTTCCGGATCATGATCCCGGTGGCGGTCGGAGTGAAGATCCTCTCGGAAACAGGCGCAATAGCCCGGATAGGGGAGTTCCTCTCCCCCGTCATGAGGCTCGTCGGGCTCCCGGGCGGCATGGGGCTGGTCTGGGCCACGGCTATGACGACGAACCTCTACGGCGGGATAGTCACCTTCGTCTCGCTGGCGCCCGGGGAGCGCCTCTCGACGGCCGACGTAACGGTGCTCACCACCATGATGCTGGTCGCCCACTCCCTGCCGGTGGAGCTGGGCGTGGCGAGGCAGGCGGGAGCCAGGATCCGCTTCATGCTCCCGCTGAGGGTGGTGGGAGCCTTCGTCCTCGGAGCTATGCTGTCGGCGCTGTTCGATTCGGCGGGCCTGCTTCAGGACGAGGCGGTGATCCTCTGGCGGCCTTCCCAGGAGACCCCCGGATTCATGCCGTGGGTTCTGGGACAGGTTCGCAACCTCGTTTCGATCTTCGTCATCGTGACCGCTCTGATGGCTCTTCTCCGCATCCTCAGGAGGACGGGCGTCACCGCGCTCATCGACAGGGGGCTGAGGCCCGTGCTGGTATCGATGGGTATCGGGCCGTCAGCCTCTACCGTTACGATCTTCGGGATGATCCTGGGGCTGTCCTATGGAGGCGGGCTGATAATCGGAGGGGTGAGATCGGGCTCGATCCCGCCCCGGGACGTGTTCTTCTCGCTCTGTCTCATGGGGCTGGCCCACAGCGTGGTGGAGGATACGCTGCTGATGCTCTCGCTGGGCGCGAGCGTCTGGGGTGTGCTGGTCGCCAGGCTGCTGTTCGCCTGGGGAGTGGTCGCTCTGCTGGTGAGACTGGTCCGGTCGATGCCGGACAGACTCTTCTACAGGTGGTTCTACAACAGTCCCGCCTCCGCAGGGGCGTCTCCCCCGGATTCCCCCCCGGATGCCCCCCCGGATGTCAGGTAGGCCCTGACGGCCAGGTAGATCACCGCACCTCCCACGATCACGGAGACGACTGTCGCGATGGCTGCTCCCAGGCCGCCCAGGACGGGGATCAGCATCGCGTTGAGCCCGACGTTGAGGATGGCCGAGGCAGTGACGGAGTGCAGAGAGTACTCGGGTTTTCCGAGCCCGCTTGCCGTCGATGAGAAGAGGCTGCCGAGGGGCTTGAACAGATTGAGCAGGGCCAGCACCATCACGACAGGCCAGCCCTCGTCGTACCTGCCTCCGAACAGGAGATGCAGAATCTGCCGCGGAAACACGGCGAAGGCGGCGATGAACGGGAGCTGGATCACTTCGACTATGGCAATGCCCTGCCAGGTTCTGGCCATCACTCCGCGGGTTCTGCCGGTGCTCTGCATGCGGGAGGCCAGCGGCAGGAGGACGATGTTGGCGGCCTGGTTCAGGCTCGTCACGAACATCGTGAGGCTTCGCGCCACGCCGTAGACCGCGACCTCCCCGGGAGCCAGCTTTCCGAGCATGAGGATGTCCGTCGAGGAATAGACGTATGACGCGAGGAAGCTGCCGAGGGTGAAGACCGAGAACTTCCATACGGTTGCGAGGGCTTCCTTCGTGACCCGTGCGCCGCTCTCGAAGAACTTCCCGCCCCCCCGGACCAGGAACGCCAGGCATACCACGTTCGAGGCGGATTGGGCCAGGAAGAGCGGATGAGGGCTGTCGAGCCTTCCCTTCAGCAGAAGCCAGGCGAGGATGGCTACCCGCACCGCGAACCCGGCCACGTCGCCCCGCATGACCGTCCCGGTCCTCTGCCCCGCTATCAGGTAGTTCCTAGGTATGGCGCAGGCGCCTTCGGTGAGTACGAGGAGGGCGAGGACGGACGGCAGCCCTTCCAGGGGGATGCCGTCGTAGAAGTCCTGCAGGAGCCCACCGCCCGCAAGAAGCGCACCTGCCCCCACGATGGTGAGGAAGATGGAGAGGGCGGAGGCGGAGTTGACCGTCTCCCCCCTCCGGGGGCCGGCCGCCTCCGAGGCGAATTTCATGAGAGCCTGCATGACGAAGCCGCCGCCCATGATCACGGCAAGGATCTCGATGGTCTTCCCGAGCGAGAAGGCCGCGTAGGCCTCGGTGGGGAGTACTCTCGCCGCGAGAAGGGTGATGACTCCCCACAGGGCGTTGGTGCTCTGGCTGACGAGCGCCGGGAGACCGACAGCCATCAGCCTGTCCTTCGAGGCGAGGATCTCCCTGATCAGCGGGGAATGAGGCTGTTTCAGCGTCTGAAGCGCGCGGGTATCTGCCCCCGCAGGGCGGTCTTGAGGCGCCCGCCGAAATCGGACACCGAAGGATCTCTGGCGAGCCTTCTGAAGTAGGCCAGCAGGGTCAGCCAGAGGCAGCCCAGAACGAAGGCCGCCATTGTGATGCCGAGAACCATGAGCGTCCTGCGGGGAAACGCGCGCTGCTTGGGAGCGACGGGCGGCTGGATGATCTCCAGGGTCGGGCTCTCGCGCGCCTCCTCGATGCGAAGGGTCTCGAGCTGCTGCGTCAGCATCATCACGATCGTAGTCTTCATCTGGACCGCGAGATAGAGGTTCTCGTAGATCCTCATGTCCGCAGGCAGGCTGTCCATCGGGGGAAATACGCTCAGGCTGTCGCCCGGACCGAGGCGGCTGGCCAGGTCGCGCTCGAGAGAGCCGATCCTGGCGGCCAGCTCACGCGCGGCGGGGCTGCTCGACGACAGCGTGGCGGCGGTTCCCGACAGCTCGGACCTCGCCAGCAGAAGCTCGGCCTCCACCTGGCTCATGGCTTGGATCATGGCTGCGCCCTGCTCCTCGGGGAGGATCAGCCCGCTCTCTGTGCGGAAGCGCTGGAGCCTGTCCTGCGCGGCCGAGAGGGAGTCCACGGCCATTGCGAGCAACTGTTCCGCCTCGATCCTGGCTCTGCGCGAGCGGCTCGTGACCAGGACGGAGAGATCCTCGTCGGCGAACCGCAGGATGTCGGAAACCATCGCAGCGGCTTCCTCGCGCGTCTCGCCCATGGCCGTCACCACGAAGAGCCCCTCGTTCGTCAGGGTGGTCCCCACCCGCTTGTAGAGCTTCTTCAGGGCGTCGTCCATCGTCTTCAGGTGCCAGCGGTTCATCAGGTCGTACCGGATCACGATCCTCTCCATCACGGAGCGCGACGAGAGGACGGCCTCCACCACGTTGATGTCCGCCCCCGAGGGAGTTCCCATCTCCATCGGGAGGCTGGAGGCGAGGTCTCCTAGAGAGCCCAGCGCGCCCGGAAGAAGCCCGGTCAGGGCGGCGAGCCCGCCCGTCGAGGATGCTCCCGGCACTGCTGCAACCGCTGTCGCGAGGTATCTCGGCTTGACCACGAGGGTGTAGATCGATGCGGCGACTGCGACGACGAAGCAGAAGACCGCGAGCTTCCTGAGGCTTCCGGCGATCAGGAGCAGGGCATCGCCTGCGAGTCCGTCGAGACGAGTGTCTTCCATATCTCCGTCAGTTGTTGAGGGTGTACAGGATGGCGCCGGCGCTCACCAGCGCGCCCAGTATCGTGAACATGCTGGTGTGACGGCTCGCCCACGAGTAGGGAACCTGGATGATGTCGCCCGGGGCGGGGACGGCGGCCGAGGCTTCCGATCCCCTGGCGACCGTCTCGCCGTTCCTTATCAGACTGATGCCTCCGGTGCTGGAGTTTTCCACCAGTCCGCCAGCGAGGTTCACGTAGTCGACGGTCCGGAGGCCCGCCGTCCACCTGACCGCCGAAGGAACGGCCACGGCCCCGGCCACCGTCACGGAAGCCCGGGCCTGAGCGAGGAAGAGCGTGTCGCCGGGCGATACGGTCATGGACACGAGGCCGCCGTCGCTCCAGATCGGCAGAAGCACGCCCTCGTCCATCAGCCCCGACCGGCCCGGATCGAAGTCCGCACCGACGCCTCCCGTCATGGCCAGGAAGTCGGGCAGGGACATGGGCCCGTCCACCTCCCAGGCGGTGACCGAGATCGAAGAGGAGTCGACCGCGGTACCCACTATGAAGACCGGATTCCTGCAGGTCTCGAAGACCACGGTGGATCCGCCCGTCAGGAGGGGGTCCGAGGCGGGCTCGTGCGTCCACGGGTCGAGCCTGAGATCGAATCTGAGAGAGTCGGAATCCGTGTACATCCATCCGGTCCTCGAGCAGGCCGTCGCGGCGCCGGCCGCGAGGAGCAGGTCGGACACGCTCTGAAGGGCGTACATGGGATAGATGCCGGGCGAGGATACCGCGCCCGAGGCTCGCACCCGCACGATACGGGGGATGGAGAGGGCCATCCCGACCCTGATCCCCGGGTAGTAGGACCTGGTGAGACGGGCGAGTTCCAGTTCGGCCTGCCCTATGGTGAGACCCAGAACCTCGATCCGTCCGATGCCCGATACGCTCAGCATCCCGTCGCTCGAAACCGTGCAGATCGTCTGCGGGAAGAGCCCCGAGGCGAGAGCGGCGGGAGTGGCCCCTCCCTCCACCGTCACTTCGAGAACATCCCCCGGACCGAGAACGTATTCGTCCCTGTCGGCGGGTTCGAATGCGACCGGGATGGAGACGGCCTGCCCGGCGGAGGGGATCTGCACGACGGGCCGGTCGGCTGTCGCCGAAAGGATCAGAAGCAGGATCAGAGACATAGCTTCTCCCGGAAATATGAGATCGTGTGCCCCAGGCCCTCCTCGAGGGAGACGCGGGGCTCCCAGCCGAGCCTGGTTCTCGCGTGGGAGATGTCGGGCCTCCTGACCTTGGGATCGTCCACGGGAAGAGGCTGGAATACTATTCTGCCCCCTCCGCCGATCATGGACAGCATCGTTTCCGCAAATTCGAGCACCGTCATCTCCTCGGGATTGCCGATGTTGACCGGGCCGGGATCGTCGCTCCATGCGAGCCGGAGAAGCCCCTCCACCGTGTCCGAGACGTAGCAGAAGCTCCTTGTCTGGCTGCCGTCGCCGAAGACGGTGAGATCCTCGCCCCGGAGGGCCTGGCAGATGAACGCCGGGACCACCCGTCCGTCCTCCGCCCTCATCCTGGGCCCGTATGTGTTGAAGATGCGGGCGACCCTGACCACGAGCCCGTGGTAGCGCATGTAGGCGAACGCCAGAGCCTCCGCGAAGCGCTTCGCCTCGTCGTAGACACCGCGGGGACCCACCGGGTTCACGTTCCCCCAGTAGTCCTCGGGCTGGGGATGGACGAGGGGATCGCCGTAGACTTCGCTCGTAGAGGCGAGCAGGAAGCCCGCCTTCTTCTCCAGGGCGAGGCCGAGCGCCTTGTGCGTGCCGAGCGCGCCGACCTTGAGCGTCTGGATGGGATAGGTGAGGTAGTCGAGAGGGCTGGCCGGCGAGGCGAGGTGGAAGATGAAGTCGAGCCCGCCGCTGACGAAGATGTACTCGGTCACGTCGTGATGGATGAAGTGGAAGCGGGGATTGCCGGCCAGGTGCGCTATGTTGTCGGTGCTGCCCGTGATCAGGTTGTCCAGAGCGACCACGTCGTGGCCCTCTTCGATGAGCCTGTCGCAGAGATGGCTGCCTATGAAGCCGGCCCCGCCCGTCACGAGGATTCTCACAGGCCGGCCTCCACCGATTTTCCGGCCGCCAGCCTGTCCGCGTACATGGCCATGTAGTACTCCCGGAAGCGGCCGCTCTTGATCTCCTCCCACCAGGCGCGGTTCGACCGGTACCACTCGACCGTGCGCGCCATGCCCTCCTCGAAACGGATGGAAGGGGACCAGCCGAGATCGGAGGATATCCTGGAGATGTCGAGGGCGTAGCGCCTGTCGTGCCCGGGCCTGTCGTCGATCATCCGGACGAGGGACCGGTCGGCGCCCGTCAGTTCGAGGATCGTTCCCGTGACCTCGAGGTTGGTGTGCTCCTCCCCCGCCCCGATGTTGTAGATGCGCCCCGGAGTCGCGCGTTCCACGACGGCAAGCAGCGCCCTGCAGTGGTCTTCGACGTAGAGCCAGTCCCTCCGGTTCAGCCCGTCGCCGTACAGTGGCAGTGGAAGGCCCTCGAAGCAGTTGGTCACGAACAGAGGCACCAGCTTCTCGGGGTACTGATAGGGTCCGTAGTTGTTGGATGCGCGGGTGACGACGACTGGCACGCCCCAGGTGTGGAAGAAGCTCATCGCGAGGAGCTCCCCTCCGGCCTTGGAGGCGGAGTACGGGCTGCGGGGCGCCAGAGGATCGTCCTCGGAGGATCTTCCCGTCTCCACGCTGCCGTACACCTCGTCGGTGGAGATCTGGAGGAAGAGCCTGCCGCCCGATGCGCGGAAGGCTTCGAGAAGCGTCCTGACCCCTTCCACGTCGGTTCTCACGAAGGCCGCCGGATCATCTATGGATCTGTCCACGTGGGTCTCGGCCGCGAAATTGACCACCACGTCGCATCCGTCGACGGCGGAGCCCGAGGCGGCGGGGTCGCAGATGTCGCCGACCCTGAACTCCAGCCTCCCGGAAGACTCGAGGTCGGCCAGATTGTCGCGTCTGCCTGCGTAGGTGAGCTTGTCCAGAACCCGGATGCTCCATCCAGGGCGCTCCGAAGCGAGCATCCTCACGAAGTTGCTGCCTATGAAGCCGGCTCCCCCGGTGACCAGGATCCTCATTCGACCCGCCTTTCCGACGAAGCGCGCCTCACCATGCCGGCCACCTTCATGTTGGCTTCGAGATAGCCGTCTATGCTCGATCCCGCGTCGCTCCACCAGCCCTCGAGGATGTCCGCCTGCAGGAGCCCCCGTTCGAGATAGGCGTTGTTGAGGTCAGTCACCTCCAGCTCCCCCCTGTCCGAGGGTTCGAGCCGGGATATGAAGTCGAAGGCGAATTCATCATACATGTAGACGCCTATCACGGCGTAGTTGCTGCGGGGCACGGCGGGCTTCTCCTGGATCGAGACGACCCTGCTCCCGTCGAGTTCGGCCACTCCGTAGTCCCTGGGGTTGGGAACCTCCTTCAGCAGTATTCTGGCACCCCCGGGCTGGCGCTCGAAGGCTTCCACGTGCTTCCTGATGGATCCCTCCAGGACGTTGTCACCCAGTATGACCACGAACCTGTCGCCTCCGACGAACGCGCGGGTCAGGCCTATGGCCTCCGCGATGCCGCCCTCCCTCACCTGGTATGCGTAGTTGAGTATCCTGAGGCCGAACTGGGAGCCGTCGCCGAGGAGCCTCAGGAAGTCTCCCGCGCTGTTGCCGCCGGTGACGATCATCACTTCGGAGATCCCCGCGGAGACGAGCGTCTGGATCGGATAGAAGATCATGGGCTTGTCGTAGAGGGGGAGCAGATGCTTGTTCGTGATGTTCGTGAGCGGCCGGAGCCTGGTGCCCAGCCCTCCGGCGAGAATGACGCCCTTCATGCCGCCTCCCTGCCTACCGGACAAGGGCGAGGCCGGTCAGGGCCTCGAATCCGTCCTGGATGATCTGGACAACATAGATTCCGCTCGGCGCGGGTCTCCCGTCCATGTCGGCGCCGTTCCATGCGATGCCGTCCCTGTCCGGCGCCGCGAACTCATAAACAAGCGAGCCTGTCAGGTCAAACACGCGGATCTCGGTGGGGATGTCCTCGAGGCCGGCTACGCCCAGAACCTCTCCGTCTCCGGGATGGAACGGATTGGGATAGAGCGTCGCCGAACCGCCGTCCCCGGAGAGGCCCCCGCCCAGATCGACGGTCCACATGCCGTGATCAGTACCGATGTAGAGGATGCCCCTGTCCCTGTCGCAGGCGAGATCCTTGATAACGGTCGAGAGTATCGGGCAGTTCAGCGTGTTGTACTCCTCCAGACGCCCGTTCGGGAGGATTCTGAACAGGGCCTTGTCGGTGGCCGCCCAGACGGCTCCCGCGTTGTCCTCGACCAGGGCGCTCACGGCGCCGTCGACCCCCGCCACCTCGGAGGCCGTCGACGCTCCGGGTTCGACGAGCCCGAGCCCGGAGGAGGTTCCGGCATAGAGGCGTCCCGTCCGGGTGAGGACGAGGGCGGTGATCTCGTCGGAGGGGAGCCCGTCGGAAGAGTTCATGACTTTCGATACTTCCTGCTGACCGGGCCCTACCCTGGTCAGACCCGAGGCAGTGCCCACCCAGGCGCTGCCGTCCGGGAGTCCGAAGACGGCCTGGACCGCGCCGGAGGGGAGGCCACCCGCGGCGGTCCAGGAGGTCCACCGGGCGGTCTCTGCATTTCCGGGTTCCCAGACGAGCCGGGTGACTCCGGAGGCCTCCTCCGAGGCGACCTGTATCTGGCCGAACCAGGTCTGCCCGCCCGCGGCCCTGTGGATGGCGAGGATCCGATTGCTCAGAAGACCGCTGTTCGTGATGTCGAAGGCTATCACCTCGTCGTCGGCCGTATCGGGGGTGCCGGCGTTGGACAGCCAGGCGGCGCCGCAGGCGTAGGGCGCGATGAACACCGATCCGTCGGCCTGCGTTTCGCTGGCGAAGACCTGGTGCTCCCCGGGAAGAACCGAGGTGTACGAGATCCAGGTGCCGTCCAGGAGGACCGCTGCGCCGATGTTCTCGGTGGTTATCCAGCATGTCCCCCCGTCATCCAGAGAGACCGAGTGGACGGAACACGAGGGGATGCCCGGCGGGGTCGTGACTCTGTACCATCCGCCCCACCGGACGCCGACGCCCATTCCCATGTCGTCCACGTCCAGTTCGCAGGTGAGACCCGCGTAGACGAGGCCTCCGGGGCCGAAGGCGACGGCCTTCACGTCCTGGCCGCCCCAGACGCTCTTGTAGGACCACACGCCGCCCTCGCGGACGACCGACAACCACCCTGAACCGACCGCGAGGCTGGTTCCGTCGGAGGCTATGCAGAAGGCCTTCTCGAATGGGAACGATGCGTCCTTCGTCCAGGCCGCGCCGCCCGGCGGAAGGAAGAAGAGTCCATCCTCGGCGGCCGCCCAGAGAGTGTCGGAGCACCATGCCAGCTCGTTCAGCTTCTTGCCGTCCATTTCGGGGAAGCCGACCCACGAGGAGGGGCTTCCGGGGTATCCATCCGCCCTGAGCATCGCGATCCCCGACTCGGTTCCCACGAAAAGCCCCGAGTCCGATGAGATCAGACTGGTTACATTGTCGTCCGGAAGGCCCCTGCCGGTGTTGAGTTCGGTCCAGGTCTGGAAGTAGCCGTACTCCATGATCGAGAGTCCCTCGGTCGTCCCGGCGAAGATCGAGGAATCGGGGAGGATGGCCCTGATCCTCTGGGCGATCGGCAGGCCCTCGAGCTGACCGAAGTGGACCCTGTGCCCGTCGGGCCGGTACATGTCTATCCCGCCGCCCCAGGTACCCACCCAGATCGATCCGTCCGGCGAAGAGGCGAGGCAGCGGCAGTTGGCGTGACCGAGATCGCCGGGATAGACCCAGCTCGAATCCCAGCGGATCGCTCCTTCGTCGACAACCGTGCCGAAGATCACCCCTCCGGTGGTGGCGCACACGAGTTCACCGCCCCTGGGGAGTATGTCGGCGATGCTCCCGGTATGCGGATGCAGGAGCCATCCTGACGAGGGGATGGCAGAGACGGCGACCAACAGCCCGAGAATCATATCCTGTCCTCCCACCATCCCAGAAGGATGCGCAGCCCCTCCTCGAAGGTGTATCTCCGCCTCCAGCCCAGGGACGTGAGCCGGGAGGCATCCCCGATCTGGACGGACACGTCGTTGTTCCTGAGCAGAGAGTCGTCGGGCGTAGCGGACACGGAAACACCCGCCATCGTCCGTAGCGTCTCGAATGCCTCCGCCATGGAGCGGCCCTCTCCGCTGCACACATTATAAGCCATCCCGCTCATGCCCTTCGACAGGAGTACGGCGTAGGCCTCCACGACGTCTCCGATGAAAGTGTAGTCTCTCACCGCCGAGAGGTTTCCTACCGTGACCGACTCCGCGCCGCTCCTCCGTGCCTCCAGGAGCTTCCTGCAGAAGGAGGGAAACGCGAAATGGGCGGCCTGCCACGGCCCGAAGTGTGGGAAGGGCCTTGCTATGACGATGTCGAGACCATGCGATCTGCGGTACTGTTGCGCCGCGGTCTCGGCGGCGGCCTTGCTGCCGCCGTAGGTGCTTCCGGGAGCGAGGGCGGCCGTTTCGGGAATCCGGCCCCGGGACGACGATCCGTAGACGTCGGAGGAACTCGCGATGACCAGTCTCGCACCGGGGCAGGAGCGCGCCATCCATTCGAGGACGGCTGCGGTCCCGGAGGTGTTGGCGGTGTAGATCCCGGCGGCATCCAGCCCCGAATGAGCCACGGACGAAGCGCCCGCGAGATGTACCACGTATCTGATCTCCGGACCGAGCGCCGCGGGGACTTCTCCGTCCGGCAGCCTCCAGGGGAGGCGCACGACGCCGGGAGGGGCGACGAAGTCCGCGGTCAGATCGGTTCCGAAGTCTCCCTCGCCCATCTCGAGCTGGTACATCAGATGGCGCCCTACGAATCCGCCAGCCCCTGTGACGAGGATCGGGCCGTCCTCGAGAACTGTTCCGCTCGACAGAATCCTGGCCATCGACTCACCGTCCCCGCTGAGGCTCCTCAAAGGAGCCCAGGTACCGGATCTCCTCCCTGAGGGAGACCCCGGATGCATCGTAAACGACCCTCCTGGCGTCGTGAATGAGCCCGAATACGTCGGACGAGGAGGCGCCTCCGGCGTTCACGATGAAGTTGGCGTGCAGTTTCGATATCATCGCCCCTCCGATCCTCCTGCCCTTGAGCCCTGCGTCCTCTATCAGCTTCCCGGGAGGCGGAGCGCCCTCCACCCTTCTGAAGACGCTGCCGGCGTTGGGCAGATCGAGCGGGAAGGATTCCCTGCGCTTCCTGAGCGTCGCGGAAGCGGACTCCATCAGCCTGTCCCTGTCCCCGGAGTCGAGACTGAGCAGGACCGAGAGCACCAGGGCATCGGAATCCTGGAAGGAACTGGCCCTGTAGCCGAATCCGCACGCGGCCCGGTCCATCGTTCTGAAGCCGTTCCCGTCGAGAACTTCCACGGAAACCACCCTGTCCGCCATGCTCCCGCCGTAGGCGCCCGCATTCATGAACACCGCCCCGCCGAGGCTTCCGGGAATGCCGACGGCGAATTCGAGGCCGGCCGCGCCCTTCATGCAGGCCGCCCCGGCCAGCCCCGGGAGCGTGACGGCGGCACCGGCCGAGACCAGCCATCCGTCCCCTCCCCGCGTCCACGACACCATCCCGAAGTCTCCCGCGAGCCTTACGACGAGCCCGTCGTAACCGTCGTCAGAAACGAGGAGGTTCGATCCCCTCCCGAGAAGGAAGACCTCGACTCCTAGTTCACGGGCCCTGCCGAGTATGTCCGCGAGCATCCCGGCGGAGCGGGCCTCGATGACCGCGGCCTCCCCGCCGATCCTCCAGGTGGTGAGGGACGAGAGGGCCATGACCTTCACGCATCCGGGGAAGGCCGTTGCAAGAGCATCGAACGATCCTCGGTCCATCACCGGAGCCTCCCGGTATAGCCTCGCAGGCAGGCGCCCACGGAGAGATATGTGAACAGGAAGGCCGGGCGTCCCACACGCGACATCCAGGCGAGGACGAGGCGGTAGACGGGGTCCGATATCGCGGCTTTCACGGCCGCCGCTCTGATCGACGACACCGCTCCCCGGGCACGCGGGGAGACCCATCCCGTGCCGAGCAGTCCCTCCAGGTCCGGATGCTTCGTCACCGTATAGAAGAGCCCCGTGGCGCCGTACTCCTCCATCTTGGAGGAATGCCTGCGGACGGTCACATCGTCGAGGTGATCGGCCCTCAGGGCCGGATCCCTGAAGAACGACGCCCCGGCCAGGAAAAGCCTGTAGGCGAACTCCGTGTCCTCGCCTCCGTAGTGCGTAATGGCCTCGTCGAAGCATCCGGCTTCGAAGGCGAGCGTTCTGGGAAGGCTGGCGTTGCCCGTCACGAAGTGCCTCCAGGGCATCGCCGAGAGGGTTCCGTCATTGCCGCCGGCCCTAGTATCGAACCATCGCTGCCACCTGGTGGACGACAGGGACCAGGCATTGACCCTGGAACCCCTCAGAACCGCCCTGCCGTCGGCCCCGTCCCGGGAGTGGAATGCGGCATGGCCGGCGAGGACGCCTGGAGCCAGCCTCAGGTCGGCGTCGGTCATGAAGGCGATCGGCGCAGTGGAGGCCTCCAGCGCCGCATTCCTGGCCCGCGGCCTGTTTCCTGTCCCCTCGATCCTGACGAGTTCGGTCCTGACGCATCCCGGGGGATGGAGATCGAACGAGTCCCCGACGGGGATCCTGCTGCCGTCATCGACCACGACCAGTTCGTACGAGAAGCCCGGATGCTTCTGGAGAGACAGGGAGCCCAGGAAGGCCGCGAAGGCGGCTCCCGGGTCGCGGACGGGAACCTGGACCGAGACGGCGGGGCGGGGATCAGGCATTCCCAGGCTCATCATCCTTCTCCGCCAGGAGCAGGCTGCGGCAGAGGAGCGCGGAGCCGAGCGTCCAGAGGAACGCCGCCCCGGTCCGCCAGGGCAGGGGGAGTGTCGACAGGGGGCCCATCGCCGAAGGAACGGCCATTATCGCGACCACCGCCAGTGAGTTGACCGGGAATCCTACGCGTCCGGCCCAGAACAGGCTGGCGGACATGAAGAGGTTGGTTCCCAGGGTCGCGAGCGCGGCGCCGGATGCTCCGTACTGCGGTATCAGCCTGTAATTGAAGGCCAGATTTCCCGCAGCCCCCAGTACGGTGGTCAGGGCGACCAGCCAGGTGCGCCCCTCCAGGAGCGGCCCGGTCTGGGCGACGAGATAGATTCCGTAGAGGGCCGACGATCCCGCGAGGATAGGCAGCACCCTGGCGGCGCCCGCGTATTCCGCGCCTCCGACGAGGGAGACGGCCTCGCGTGAAAAAAGAGCGAGCAGCATGGCCGCGGCTTCGAGGACAACCACGAACACGAGCGATTGCCTGCCGAGCTTCGCGAGTCCGCCCGGCACCCCCTTCAGGGCGAAGATCTGCCGGTGCCAGGCCATCCCGAATCCTATCGTGAGCGGGGTCAGAGCCATGCAGGCCGAGGAGGCCCATTCGTAGTAGCCGCTCTCGGAGAGATCGGGGGCCATGGCCCTGAGCATGATCATGTCGGCGGAAGAGAGGATCAGAAGGGCAAGTCCGGCCGGCATCAGGGGCAGGCTGTAGCGGAAGAGGCCCGCAGCCCCTCCCCGTGATCCAGGCGCGAACCGGAAGGCGAGGAGGAGCGCAGCCGCGGCGGCGAGCAGCGCAGGGATCCATCTCGCCATGAGGAAGGATTCGACCCCTCCGGCTCCGGCCATTAACAGGAGGGGGAGCAGGGCGAGGGACGCCAGGCCCCGTGAGGCCTGGATCAGGAAGTAGCTGACGGGCCGCCCGTCGGCCCTGTGGAAGGAGAGGGCCACCTGGACGAAGGCGGCGCCCAGCCCGAGCAGAAAGGCGTGAAGGATGCCGTATGCGAGGGACAGGTTCAGGAGTGAGCCTATCTGTCGGCCGAACGCGGCGCAGAGCAGCCCCGCCGTGAGGCCGGCGAAGGCGCATCCCATGGACGCCCTGGCCACGAGAGCCCTCTTCGAGGCCCCCTCCGTCTGCCACATCCGCACGATGCCGACGGGCAGCCCGAGGACCATTACGCCCGCGAGCACCTCCGCGATGATCCTGAGGGTTCCCACCTCGCCCGCCTCGGCGGCGTCGAGCCGCGCCGACATGAAGGGGAGGAACGCCAGCATCACGAGCCCGCTCACGAATGTCGACAGGCCGTAGAGCAGGGTCTCCCGCCCGAGCCCGGGCGCTCCGGCGCCTGGTCTGACTTCCTTCACGTTCCAGACTCCCCGTTCTCCCAGCCCAGCCTCCTGTAGGTATCGTGGAGCGATCGGGCGACCTTGAGCCAGTGATGTCTCTCCTGAATCCATCCCGGGCCCGCCTCGCCGTGCTTCCTGCGGAGGTCGTCGTCCAGGACGACCTCGCGCAGCACCCGGGCCAGGTTGTCGGGGGTGGCGAGTATGAAGGGATGGTCCGGGATGAACTCCCTGTACCTCTCCGAGAGGTTCGTAATGGTGGGAATCCCCATGGACAGGCTCTCCAGCGAGTTGACCCCGTATCCCATGTCGCCGTCCGCGATCTGATCGATGGCTGCGTGGCAGGTCGACTTCACCGCCAGCGCCTCCGCGTGGGACAGGCCTTCGATGAGGACGAGTTCGACGGGAAGGCTTCCCTGGAGCGATTCCACGGCCGAGATGACGGTTTCGGTGCCCTTCACGGCCCTTATTCTGGGGGCATGGCAGATCCTGATCCTGTCGCCCCGGGGTTTCGCGGCGGGCATCGCGGAGGGGTCGAAGGGAAGGAAGATGTACTCGAGTTCCGGATAGCGGCAGAAAAGGTCGAACTCGCAGGTCAGGTGCAGGTCCGTGGCGTCCCACACGGGTTTTATCGCGCCGCGCATCCTCAGATCGAGCCCGTGGTAGCTCGAGACGATCCTCTTGCCGGCCTTCTTCAGGCGGATCACGTCGCGTCCGTCACGGAAGAAGCTCATCCCGCCCTCGTAGTGATAGATGTCGAAGTCGTCCAGGGAGTACAGTGCTGTAGCGCGGGCGATCCGGGGGGTCCATACCGCGTTTCTGAACCCCAGCAGCAGCCTCTCGACGAATCCCGGGGACCAGATTATCCGCTCGGATGTGCCGGTGAAGGGCACTCTCATGCTCCCGGCCCCGACCAGCCTCTTCACCTTCCACAGCCATTCCATCGGCCCGACGAAGGGCAGGTCCAGACAGATATCCTCCTCGTAGGCGTTCTTCGCGCGGTAGAACGTCACCAGCCTGCTCTCGTGGCCGAGAGCCCGGTGCCCCTTCAGATACAGGGTCAGGACACCCGTGTAGTTCTGCGGGGAGACGTGCAGTATCCTCATGCGCGGCCGTTCCTTTTCCTGCTCCTGGAGAGCGCGGGGAGGGCCAGTGCCCCCAGCACCCAGGCCGCCTGCCCCGCACATGCGACCGCCCCGGCGCGGCGTGATTCCTGAGATACAGTCACGCAGAAGATGTCGGGGGCTCCGGAGCCGATCTCGGCCAGGGCGTGGAGCAGGGGGGAGCGGGCGGGGCTCCAGATGACGGCCTGCCGCGATGGATCGTCGAACGAATCCGCCCCTAGAGACCTCTCGACGGCGCAGGGATTGGACCAGACAGCCGCCAGGGTGAGCAGGACGCCCCACAGGGCCGCGGCCTTGAACGGCAGGCCCCCGCGTCCGGGAGCCGCCAGAGGGGCCAGGAAGGCCGGAAGCGCCGGGAACAGGAACCTCGGCCCCCAGCCGGTGCCTCCCGTCCAGTCGTAGAGCTGGGAGTGAAGCGCGATGCCGAGCAGCAGAGGCGCTGCTAGACGCCACCCGCGATGCCTCGGGATGGCGGGTAGAACCATAGGAGCGAACCAGACGAGCCCCTTGCCGGAACTCGCCAGCAGACCGACGAGCCCCGCCGCCCCCGGGGCGAAGGCCATGGCCGGGTCCTGTGAATGCCCGTCCTCGAACACCGAGCCGAACCTGAACCGGTTGAGCGCGGCGATCACAAGCAGGGCCGCCGCAATGCCGGGGACGAGCCTGAGGCTCCTCCTCCCGGCGAAGAGGGACGGCAGGAATACGATGCTGTCCAGCCTCACCAGCAGGGCCGCGCCCAGAAGGGCTCCGGCTGCGGCATCCCTGCCCCGCATGGACGAGAGGAGCGAAGCCGTGCAGAGGAGAGCGGCGGCGGTCACGTCGAAGGGCAGTTTCGAATAGACGGCCGCCATGCCTCCGACCGCCACGAGCAGGGATTTCCACTTTCCGGGAGCCGTCCCGTTCACTTCCGTGCACAGCGAGAACCAGACGGCGAACAGCGCTGCGGAGAGAACCGCGCAGGTGAATGCGGCGAGAATCTTGCCGGCGGCCTCCCCGGCAGCCGCGCCCGCTAGCGCGGCGGGCGCCAGGAGCAGGGAATAGCCGATGCCGTGGGGCGAGTATCCCTGCCCGTCCACTCCGTAAACCACCCAGCCTTCGGAGGCGGTGAGGAAGGGCCGGGCCCCGGTCAGCGAACCAGCGACCTGGTATTGGGCAAGGACATCGGTGCTGTAGAGCCTGCCGCCGAATACGAGGCCGGTGAGCGCGATCCAGAGGGGCAGTGCCCGGCGCAGCCCTTCCCGCCGGGCCGGGCCGGCGGCTGCGGGGACGGACTGGCTCAGATCGACGACCTCTCTGTCATCCGTCGATCCTTCCCCTGAACGTCTCCCGGAAGTGACCCCTGGCGCTGAAGGACTCCTTGAAGCGGCAGAGCCCGTGGTTCACCTGCATGTCCAGCGTGAACGTGCCGAGGTCGAGATACCTGTAGCCCGAATCCCTTGCCCAGCGGATGACTTCCTGATAGACGAGGTTCACGGGACGCAGGGCCTGGTATCTGGCGTCGTGCGAGATGTAGAAGGCCAGAGTGACCCGCGGGTTGCATCGGAACATGATCATTCCTGCGAGCACTCCCTGTTCCCCCCGGGCCACGAACTGCCGGATCATGCCGCCGCCGAGGAGGCCGCGCAGTTTCTCCAGCTCCTCGATCGTATGGGTCGGCCTGACCCCGTGGCGCTCCTGGAGGTTGGTTTCCAGTACGGGATAGAAGGCGCCGAAGTCCGGCTCCTCCGCCACCTCGATGCCCATCCTGACGGCACGGGCTGCTCCCCGTCTGGCGGAATCCCTGAAGGCCAGCTCGATCTCGTCGCCCATCCTGCCCAGGTCTATCACTGCGGTGAGTTCGCGCTTCCTGTATGTGAATCCCCGCCTCACCAGCGCGAAGTCCAGGTAGTTCGACGGGCGTCTGTGATAGACCATCGGGGGCGGCGTCATCTCCATTCCGACAGCGCCCATGGAGCGGACGTGTCCGATCAGAGCCTCGACGCACTCCTCCACGGTTTCGAGGCCGGCGGAATCGTTCATCACCAGCCCGCCCCAGGAGGCGCCCGGGTGCGACCGGAACCATCTCTCCCCCTCGATCTCCGAGAAGGCTCCGGTTGCGATCGCGACTATGGAACCGTTCTCGTCGTCCTCTAGGACCACGTGATGGTTGTCGAACCGCCCCGGGGGATGGTAGTCGAAGAACTCCGGCAGGTGGAACAGAGTCCCGTTGGAGGAGAGTCGGACGAATTCCGCCCACCTGCCCCTGTCATCCGAAACGAGCTTTCTCGCCCTGATCATCTGACTACCGCCAGCTTCGTGACCGATGTGACTCCATCGGCCTCCACGACGGCGAAATATACCCCGCCGGCCGCGTTCCCGCCTTCCGTGCGGCCGTCCCAGGACCATGCCCCGGGGGAGTCGGCGCTGATGGAGGCGACGAAGGCCCCATCCACCGAGAACACCCGCACGGTCACGGGCGCGTCGGGAACGCCCGTGAGCGAGAGCACTCCCCCGTCGCCGGGCAGGAATGGCTGCGGATGGAAGCGCGGCCCGCCCCCTCCGGCCGAACCGGCGGCGGTACGGATCATCCACATGCCTATGCGGGAGGAGAAGATTATCCGCCCCTCCGAGGGATCCCATGCCGCAAACTCGTTCTCGACGCGGTTCACGGGCAGGAACGGGGAGTTGGACCGATCGTAGCGGACCACCTCTGCACCGTCCACGGCCCACACGGCCGAGGAACCCAGACACCATGCCGTTCCGTCGCCGTCCAGGGCGATGGCCTTGATCGCTCCGTCCACTCCCGCGACGGTCGTGAACCCGGCCCCCGCAGTCCAGCGGGACAGCCCCGCTCCGGTGCCGACCAGAACGCCGCCCTCCCTGTCCCGGCAGAATGAAAGCACCTGGCTGGAGGGGAGGCCGCTCGACATGCCCCAGGACTGGTTCGGCGCAGGCAGCCACGAGTCGTCGGAATGGATCAGCGGAGTTCCCCCGAAGTCGAGATACTGGCAGCCCGCGTCTCCGGCGAAGGCGATCCAGATGCCGCCGTCTCCCGTGAGGAGCAGCGAGCGGATCGCACCGGACGCCAGGCCGTCATCCACGGTGAAGGCAGCCCATTCGAGGTCACCGGCCGCCGGGTCGCCCACGCAGACTACGAGTCCGCTCGGCTCGTCCGGAGTCGTCCAGAACGGCTCCTGGCCGATCCAGAGAGTCTCCCCGGAGGAGGCGAGGCAGACCGCCTGGTTGTTGAGGAGCGGCGCCTCCATCTGGGGCACCGGAGGGTTCACCTGGATGCTGTCGCTGACGAACGTCATCAAGATGTCGTCGGCGCCGGAAGGGGTTCCGGAATCCCAAAGCCATGTGAGCCCGTAATGGTAGCTCGCCGTCCATACGGCTTCCCCGGGGGCATCGGCGACAGGATAGACTCTCAGCGTGTTGGGCAGTCCGTCGAAGGGGCCGTAGTGTCGCCACTCGTTTCCGTAGCGGGCCATCAACCCCCGGTTGTGGCTGCCGCAGTAGAGCGTGCCGTCGATAATGGCGGGCTGATAGCAGCTCCCGGCGGGAAGGCCCGGGATCAAGACGAGAGTCCACCCTTCCGGGTTCAGCCTGGCCAGGCCGGCTCCGTAGTCGGTGTTCGTCCAGTGCTGCGATCCTGCGCCGCACCAGAGACTGCCCCCGCCTTCGGCCAGGAAAGTCGCCTGGGTGCCGGGCGGAAAGCCCTCCCCCCATCGCTCCCATGCGGTTCCGGCGATCCTGCGGCGCACGCCGCAGCCCGCGGCGACGAGACCGTCGGAGGTCGAGGCGAGTCCGAGGATCATGCTGTCGGGATGTGAGGAATAATCGAGGAGGACGGTCCATGCTCCGGGATCCCGCCTGAAGACGCCGCTGCCGAAGGCGTAGAGGCTGTCGGGCGTTGCCAGGAAGCCTCGTATGCCCAGCCCCCCGGTCTCGGCGGCCCAGTGGTGCCACGAGGATGCGACGTAGGGGCTCGATCCGAGATCCAGGGAGAACACGCCGATTTCGGTGGCGATCCAGAGAGAGTCGTCGCGCTCGAGAAGGGCGTCCACTTCGCCCGCAGTGAATCCTCCCCGGGTGAGAGCCTCGTCCATGTGCAGGAATCCCGAGCCGGTCCATCCGGCCAGCCCGCCGTCGGTTCCGGCCCAGATCCGCGAGCCGGCCTCCTCGACGACCCGCACTTCGCCGGAGCCGGGTATCCCATCGAAGGAGGTGTAGACGGTCCATCCGCCGTTCTCGAGCACGGCCAGGCCGTTGCCCGTGGCGCACCACAGCCTGCCCTGGCTGTCCTGCAGAACGTCTTCAACGGCATGGTGCGGTAGATCGTGCGGATACAGGTACTCCGCCGTGAAGCCCTGGTCGTAGTCGTAGAAGAAGACGCCTCCGGATGTGGCGCACCACAGGCCCTCCGCCGTGGGCTGCGCCGAGCGCACGTGCGTCATCGAGGAGACGAAATCCCAGTCCAGAACCTGTGTGGATGCGGCGAGAACGGCCAGAGGAAGAGCCGGAGAGATCATCGGAAGAGGTTGGACAACTTGAGTCGCCAGACCATCCACACGGCTTCCCAGACGATGCTCCGCGTCATCTTGGAGGTGCCGGCGTGTCGGTCCACGAAGATGATGGGTATTTCGACGACCCTGCACCCGGCCCGGAAGAGCTTGTATGTCACCTCGATCTGGAACGAGTAGCCATCCGAGCGGATCTCGTTCAGATCTAGCTTCACGAGGGCATCCCTGCGGAAGGCCTTGAATCCGCCGGTGGCGTCCGTGACGGGCAGCCCGGTTATCAGGCGCGTGTAAACGTTGGCGAAGTAGGAGAGGAGCAGCCGGGAGAGCGGCCAGTTCACGACGTTCACGCCGCAGCAGTAACGCGATCCGAGGGCGAAGTCGTGGTCCGAGAGGGCTCCGATCAGTTCCGGAACCTTCACGGGGTCGTGGGAGAAGTCCGCATCCATCTGGACTATCGGGTCGAAGTCCTGTTCCAGCGCCCATCTGAAGCCGGCCACGTAGGCCTGGCCCAGGCCCTTCTTCTCCGGCCTGGTCAGGAGATGCACCCTGCCCGTGCCCTCGAATTCGCGGATGGCGTCGCCCGTTCCATCGGGGCTGCTGTCGTCGACGACGAGGATGCTGGGCGATCCCGGAAGCGCCAGGACCGCCGGTATCAGCTTCCTGATGTTCGATACCTCGTTGTAGGTCGGAACTACGATCAGTGGCCCCTTCAAGTCCAGCCTCCTTGAGGTAGTTTAAGATGAGTATAAACCCTGTCGATGGGTTTCTGCCATGCCGGGCCCCGAATCCGGCGTCGCCCTCAACCCCGGCCCTGGAGGCCGCGGAAGAATGATCACCACCGGAGGAATCGCATGAAAGCGCTTCTGCTGACACTCATGGCGTCCGTCGCCGCTGCCGGCGTGGCTGTTCTCCCGCTGGTCAGCTACTCTTCCGGATCGGGTCTCCTGTATGGCGCGATCCTGCACGCAGGCCCGGAAGGTGTCGAGGGCCCGGAAATATCGGTCATGGCCTACGGAACGGCGAGAGGGGGCCAGTACGAATCCTTCGGAGTCCGCATCCCGGTGGGAGGAGGCGCGTGGTTCGCGTCCGCCTGTCACGAGCAGCTTCTGAATCACGATTTCTTCGGCTGGGGCAACTGGGGCGACCCCGACGAAAGCCTGGAGTATGACAGGGAATCGGACGTGATCTCCATCGGACACACCCGGACCTTCGGTCCGTTCGAGGCGAGGGCGGGGGCCGAGGCGAGGCACTCTTCGGTATTCGACCGGGAGGAGGGCGATCTGTGGGGCAGCCTGCCGGATCGCCCGATCACGAATGGATGGACCGCCGGCCCCTCCGTGGAGTTGAGTTCGCGCTCATACCCCGGTCCTGCATGGGGAAATCTCCGGGCACGATTCGACTGGCAGGGCGGAGGCGGAAAGGCTTACTGGAGAACCGAACTCGAGCGGACGGCCTGCCACCCGATCGGAGGAGGCTTCCTGCTGGCTCTGAGAAATGACGTCGCATACCACCACGGCGCCGGTGACACACAGATTCCCTTCCTTCCGTTCCTCGGACCCGCCCAGCTCCTCAGGGGGTACGCCGGCGACAGGTTCTCGGGTGACTGGCTGACCGTGGCGAACCTGGAACTCAGGAGGCGGCTCTTCGGGTTGATGGACGATCCGGAGACGGACGATCCGCTCATTCTCGTCGGTGCAGCCCTGTTCGCGGACGCCGGCTAGGCATCGGAGACACTCAGCGGGATGAGATGGGACAGGTGGCACCCGGACGGCGGAATCGGTTTCTACGCCACCTTGAGGGGCATGACTCTCCGGGTGGATGCGGCCCTGCTGTCCCCGGAGGGATTCAGGCTGAACATGCGCATTGGTGGCGGGTTCTAGCGGGCTTCAGTCCAGCCTGAAGCCGAACAGCGCCTCCTCGAACGCCGCCCCGTCGGGCGCCGGCGCCTTCTCGAGCCAGCGCCCGAGCCTGCCGAACCTGTGCAGGAGGCTGTACGCCAGCACCCTGCGGGCGACCGCCCGGCATCTCGGCAATCCGTAGCCCGTCAGCAGGCTCCAGGTCAGGCCGGGATCACCGAAGCACATGTACAGAAGCGGGGCGCCAAACTCGTACATGGGATCCCCGGACATGGCATCCCCGAAGTCGATGAGCCCGGTGAGGCGGATGCCAAGGCTGTCTCGCGCCACGAACACATGGTCCCAGGTGACGTCGGCGTGGAGGAGTACCGGTTCGAAGGGACCGGGATCGCTGCGGGCGCGGCTCATCAGCCAGTCCCTCCACTCGCCGGACGGCGGGTCGTTGCGGGATTCGAGCGTGGATTCGAGTTCCGAGGCGAAGGCGGACCAGTCCGTCCGCAGGGAAGGCGGGACGGCGGCTTCATGCAGTCTGCGCAGCAGACCGCCGAGGTCACGCAGCAGGGCTTCCTTCTCACTGCGGGGGAGGATCGACCAGACTTCCCGCACCGGTTTACCCTGGATCCTCGTCATGACGAGATAGGGCCACCCCTCGAGCGCTCCCTCGTGGACTATCCGTGGGAAGGGCCCGCCTCCGATCCCGGCCAGCGCGGCGCGTTCCGCCCGGAAGTCCTCCGGCCAGGGGGGCGCATACAGCTTGATCGCGATACCATCCAGCAGGAAGACGAGATGCGTGCCCGAATCCGCCCGCGCCGGACCGGCGGAAGGGATGCCGTGCCTGCGGCAGATCTCCGCCGCCGCAGGCACGAAGTCCAATCTGCTCCTCGCCTCCATGTAGGAGGCCTGATCGGCCGCCTCCGGGAGGAGCCCTCCCGTCACTCTACGATGACGGGCTGCATCAGGTACAGCGGCCTGTCGAAGGCCGATATCTGATTGAGAAGACTCCGGGGATCGAGCACCGACGCGCCTCTGAACGGGCTCAGGCTCAGGCCATCGAAAAGGCCGGGCCTGGGATGCACTTCGATTACTGGTACCCAGTCCTCACCGAGTCCGGCCATTCCCGCCGCGCAGCGCACGGCGTCGGTCAGCCCTCCTATCCTGTCCACCAGACCGATCTCCAGGGCGTCGGAGCCGGACCAGATGCGCCCGCGTCCGATCGAATCGACCTGCTCCCTGGTCATGCCGCGGCCGTCCGCCACCCTGCCCGTGAAGAGGTCGTAGCAGCGCCCTATGGACTCCTCCACGTTCCGCCTCTGATCGTCGGTGAAGCTCGAGAAGACGTCGAACAAGTCGGCCATCGGATACGGGGCGATGGTTTCGACGCCTATGCCGATCCTGTCGAGGAGTTCGCCCGCCGCTATCTTCCCGCCGATGACCCCGATCGAGCCGGTGACCGTGTAGCTGTCGGCGAAGATGCTGTCTGCGCAGCATGCGATGTAGTAGCCGCCCGATGCGGCGACGCCGCCCATGGAGACTACGACGGGCATTTCCTTCGAGATTTCGTCGATGCAATGGTGCATCTCCTCGGATGCGAAGGCGTCTCCGCCGCCCGAGTCGATCCGGATCACAACGGCCTTCACGCCGGGTCTGGAAGCCGCGTCCCTGATCAGCTCGCAGATGGTCTCGCTGCCCATCGTCCCGCCCAGGGGGAAGGAAGTCCCGCTGCGGCCGCGGGTGATGAAGCCAGTAGCCGTTATGACGGCGATCCTGGGTTCTGGACCCCAGTCGTCGTCTATCGGGATCGATGCCTCGTACTCGTCGAGCGATCTCACGGTTATTCCGCGGCCGTTCAGAGCCTCCAGCCGTTCCTCGATCTCGTCCGGAAACACCGTGCCGTCGACCAGGCCGGCGTCGACGGCCTCGTGCGGCGGCATCATCCCGGCCTTCAGAATGGTGACGATCTGCGGCGGCTCCAGACCGCGCCCGTTGGTGAGGGCGAGGAACAGCTCCCTGTGGAAGGATTCGAGGAGCGCCGTTTCGGCGATCCTCTGGGCTTCGGACATGTCCGACCGGGTCAGCATGTCGGCCGCGCTCTTGTATTCGCCGATCCGCACGAAGTCCGGATAGAGCCCGACGTTGTCCAGGAAGTCCCTCAGGAAGATGCCGTGGGCGGCGAAGCCGGAGAAGAACGTCTCTCCTGCGGGGTGCATCCAGAACTCCGTGCCAGCGCTCCCGACGTAGCACTCGATGTTGCCCGGGCTGCCGGCATAGACCACCACCTGCTTGCCCATGCTCCTGGCCCGCGCGAGCTGGGTTCTCAGCTCCTCGGCCTGGGCGGCGGTCCCCGTCCCTCCGTCCAGATCGACGATCAGCCCTTCGACCGAAGGGTCGTCGACGGCGCGCTCTATCAGGAGGATCTCCTCGGAGAAGCTCCTCTTCACCGGACCGAGGAAATCCCTGGTCTGCTCCTCGGCCGTCGAGCCCGTCTCTATGCGGACGTACCTCCCGGACGGAGGAAGGATGCTTCGTCTCGGGCTGGAGGTGAGCCTTATCTCCGCCCGCCCCCCGGCGTAGTTCTCGTCCTCGAGGAGGCCGGAGAAAGCTGCGCCGACATGCCCGAAGTCGCTGGAGATGCCCGCCGAGACCCGGTCCTCGGAGAAGCCCAGCCGCAGGGCGGCGCCGGGAACGGGTCTGACCTCGAACCCCCCGTCGAACTCGAAATCGTCGAAATCCTCGTCCACTCCGACGTTTCCGGTCAGAGTGAAAACCGGGCCGAAGGGTCTTGCTGCCAGGCCTCCCCTGTACGAGGCTTCATGCTCCACGCCGGCCGACTCGAATCCACTCCTGCGGACGATTCCGACGGAAAACACGGCGGAGGGCCTGAAGGACACGCCGATGTCCCAACTGCGCGCTCCTTCCCACTCATCGGAGGTCACCGGGTCCATCCACGTATAGGATGTGCCGATGGACGCCATGCCGTCGACGAGGGTGGTCGCCGACCCGACCGTGAAGCGCCGGAGATCCCCCTTCCCCTCCCACCAGCCCGAGGCTCCGATGCCCGGGAGCCCGAGATAGACCCTGTCCGGGCGGTGGAGCGAGCTGTCGCTGGAAGGGACGCCTACGGAGAGCGTCATGTCGCGCTGCCAGGCCAGCGCGGCGGGATTCACCACCTCGACGAATCCGGCGGAGGGGAAGGCCGGCCAGTCGAACAGCATCCCCGGGCCCGGCATCCCTGCCACCACCCCCGCCAGAACCGTCATCATCACCACTCCCGCCATCTCCCGACCTCCCGTCAATGCAAAGAGGCCGGTCGTCGACCGGCCTCTGTTCTTTATCCGTCATTCATACCTTAAAGGTGCGTATTTGACGTTTTTTCCTCTGACACCGAACGGGCGATGAGGATGGCGGGGGGGATCCAGAGGAGGAACCCGCCGAACAGGAACGGCGCGATCGAGGTAATGCCCAGCTCGTCGCCGTGCATCGCCGCAACGCCTATCAGGCCCCAGCCCGCCAGCAGGAGGCCGAACACGGAGTTCTCCCTCCTGTTCATCCCGCGGCAGAGCGAAGCCACACCCATCATCGTCACCAGGATGGGCCACCAGCGGGACACCCCCAGGCCAAGACCCCAAAGCAGCAGGAACAGGCCGAACGATCCGAGAATGACCGTCCAGACGATCCAGCCCCTCGTGACTGCAGGCATTCTACTCCCCTTCCTCCATCGGCGGCGCCAGGGTCGTCAGATCGACGAGCCAGATGCCTTCCACCAGCCTGACCGGAATCTCCTGCGGTCCGTCGGTCGTCCTCACCACAACCACCGCGAGCGTCGAATCCCTGTAGTCGACCGATCTGATGGAGGTGCTCAGCGAATGGGCGGTCTCCGAGCGGGAGACCATGCGCGAGAAGAGAGTCTGCCCGTCCAGGGCCGCGAACTCTTCCTCGGTCATCTCTCCGGCGAGCCCGGTGAGGGCCCCGGACGCCTCCGTGTAACCGAAATGGTGCAGGACCACTACGGTCGAATCGTACAGGTGCCGGGTCGAGGGGGTCAGCAGATTCCAGGCCGTGTCGTAGGAGGAATCGGCCAGAGCGCCGGCGAACTCCTGGACCGCACGCGAAGCGCCGCTACCTCCGCACGAGGCCAGCAGAAGCGCCAGTATCGGCGGAGCCAGACGCTCGAGTCTCATCGGTCCCTCCCGGTTACAGCATGTGGATGACGAGCCCGCTCCGAAGCTTCGGCTCGAACCACGTTGATTTCGGCGGCATCACTCTGCCGTTGTCGGCTACGTCGAGAAGCTGGTCCATCGTCACAGCGTGCAGGGAGAAGGCCACGGCATACCTGCCGGAATCGACGAGCCTCTCGAGTTCGTCAGTCCCCCTTATCCCCCCGACGAAGTTGATGCGACTGCTGGTTCTGGGATCATCTATACCCAGGATGGGCGCCAGTAGGTTCCGCTGCAGGATGCTCGCATCCAGGCTCTCGACCGGATCAGCCGCGGGGAAGCTGCCCGGAAGGGCTTCCAGCCCGTACCACTTCCCGGCCATGTACATCGAGAAGTTCTTGACCGCCCGGGGTGTGGGTTCCGGATCGGGGTAGACTCTGAACTTTTCGGAGATACGAGCGAGGAACTGCTCCTGCGTGAGCCCGGGGAGGTCGGCCACGACACGGTTGTAGGGCATTATCTGGAGGCTGCTCTTCGGGAAGATCACAGACAGGAAGTAGTTATACTCCTCCCTGCCGGTGTGGCCGGGGTTCGACGCCCGGCGCTTCTGCCCGATCAGCGTTCCGGCGGCGCTTCTGTGGTGTCCGTCGGCCACGTAGAGGAACGGGATCCCGGCGAATATCTGGACTATTCTGTCCACAACGTGCTGTTCTCTTACGACCCAGAACGTGTGCCTCACGCCGTCGGGCGAGGTGAAGTCGTTCTCGGGTTCTGCGGAGCACACCTTCTCTGTGATCTCCGCCATCCCGGCCACATCCCGGTAGGTCAGGAACACGGGGCCGATCTGGGCGTTCTGCGACTCGATATGCCTGATCCTGTCGAGCTCCTTGTCCTTCCGTGTGAACTCGTGCTTCTTTATGACGTCGTTCTCGTAGTCCTCGATGGATGCGCACGCGACGAGCCCGGTCTGGGAGTGGCCGGCCATGATCTGCCTGTAGAAGTAGAACGTGGCGGTGTCGTCCTGACGGAGGACACCGCCCTCGATCATCCTCCGGAGGTTCTCGGCGCCGCGGGCGTACACCCGGTCGTCGTACAGGTCCACCGACGGATCGAGATCGATCTCGGGCTTGGAGCAGTGAAGGATGCTCCAGGGGTTCCCGGCGGCCATCTCCCTGGCCTCGTCCGAATCGAGTACGTCATAGGGAGGGGCTGCGACCTTCTCCGCCATGTCCTTGCGAGGTCTTAGCCCGACGAATGGTTTGATCCTAGCCATGAAAGAGTCCTCCGAAGATCAGTGAGCCGGTCATAGAGTGAACTCCGCCCCGGAAGCCGGGAAAGCCCTCCTGAGACCAGCGAGGGCCAGCCCGATCCTCCGTGGAGCGTAACCTAACCCAAAAGCACTTTCACTGCACGAAATCCTGGTTCCCCGGCGGGCGGACCAGATCGAGAACGGCCTTTCTCTCGCCCGTGAACCTCGGATCGAGGACGGGCCCCTCGAAGAGGTCCAGCGTCTTCTTCCAGGGAGACACGGCCAGCCCGCAGTCCCTGAACAGCATGACTCCCTCGGCCAGCAACCTCCAGCGCCACTCGGGCTCCGCAGGGCCCCAGTCGAGCACCAGGTCCGGAAGCCGCCAGGGCTTCGCCCCCCTGTGGCAGGATTCCAGTATGTGGATGCCTTCGATGAGGAAGCCAGCACCCGGAGGGACAGCGGGATTCCCCGAGGCCTTCCCCGAGAGCCTGGAGGCCCTGGAAAGGAGCATATCCCCGAGCAGCCCCCCGCCTCCCCTGCCGGTAAGGTCCAGGCACAGGTCGAGTTCGCCCAGCCCCTCGGCCATGCGGTAGGCCGGCCCCAGTTCGGTTCTGACGGCGTCCTCGATCTGTCCGGCTTCGCGCCTCAGGACAGAGGCCCGGACGAACGAGTCGAGCGCCTCCCGCCAGGCGCCGGCCATTGCGCATGCATCACCCATGACCATCCAGGAGTAGGCCTTGCCCGGCTGCTCATCACACAGCAGTCCGGCCTCCTTCACGGCCGCTTCCGGGTTCCCGAGCCTGAACAGGAGGCGTATCGCCTGGGCCCGCATCCTGCCGAGTTCGTATGGATTCGCTCCCGGCATCCTCTGTCTGAGGGCCATCAGCTTCCGGCCCGCCCCCGCCTGTCCGCCGGTTTGGCTCAAGTCTCCCTCCCTTTGGCGTATTCCCATCGATCCGGCGCATCCGCTATCTTCAAACATGCTCAAACTGATCGAAGGGCACTACCGGGCTCTGGAATCCGTACTGCCGTCGGAGATCGAGCAGGCCGCCGACGACGGACCCTCGGCAGTAGTCACGGCGGGTACGGCCCTCCAGCGTCACATCCTCCGGATACTCGCAGAGTCTTCGAAAAGGGAGATCCTGCCCGGCCTCGAGATCATGCCCGGCCTGCCCCAGCTCGTGGACCGTCTCTCCGACATCCCGGCGGTGAGAGAAACCGTCTCTCCGGCGGACAGGATCCTCCTCGCGATGGAGGCAATGCGCTCGATCCCTGCGGGCCGGCCCTACGCAGCCCTCGCAGGCTCGCCCCACGCAGCCTCCGCACTGGCGGACTTCTTCGAGGATGAGCTGCTCGACCGCGGGATCGACCCTGAAGCATACGAGACGAGCGCAGCCATCGCGTCCGGCATGACGGGTGCGGAAACCGGAGGCGGCGCAGGCCTCTCATCGGACTCATCCACTGTAGAATCGGTGATGACGGCGTTCGGGCGATACCACGAAGCCAGGACGCGGCTGTATCCTGCCACCCACGACGTACTCGCGGCGGGGGTGCTCGGCAGGAGATCGATCCCGTACAGGAGGATCATCCTGTACGGCTTTCTCGATCTCAATCCCCTCCAGAGGCGGCTCCTGAGAACACTGCTCGGATCGGGGGCGGTGGTCGTCTTCTTCTGCCCGGTCCCGGCGGCGCTCGAACAGTGGCAGGACATCGGCAGGAGCACGCGCAGGATCCTCTCGGCTCACGGAGTGCCTGTGAGGGCCGATTCGCGAGGCGCTCCCCCGCCTCCCTTCCTCGAATTCGCGGATGCGCTGCTGGACGGCGGCGGGAGGACGATTCCCATCCCGGCCGGATTCAGGATGATCGAGACATCGGGAGCCATGGGCGTGGCCAGGGCCGTCGCGGACGAGATCGGCCGTGCGACGGCATCGGGGCTGAGCGGCCGTGACATCGCCGTTATAGGCACAGGTCCGGCATTCGGGGCGGTCGAGACGCTTTTCAGGCTGGAGAATATCCCCTGCACGCGGCCGGGCGGCGTCCCTGCGGGGTTCCTGCCCGTCGCGGCCCTTCTCCGGGGGCTCTGCAGGCTCCGTTCGTCCGGATACCATCATTCGGTTCTGATCGAGATCGCGGGTTGCGGAGTGCTGAGGGAGGATCTCGAAGCCGCGCCGGACACCATCGTCGAGGCCGTCAGGACTGTGCCGACACGGAAAGGTTCTGTGGTACTCGCCAGGCTTGCGGCGCTCGACCCCGCCGGCCCCCTGGGGCCTGCAGGACGCTTCGCCGCCGCTCTTTCGGCCGCGGATGCCTCGATACCGGATTCCGCCCCGCCGGACGGGATGCTGAAAGCCCTCTGCAGAGCCGCCCGGACCCTCATCGCACCGGGAGGCCTGGCCGAAACCGTGCTCGAATCCCTCCCCAGGCTCTCCCCTGTCAGACATGAGGCCCCCATCACCCTTCCCGGCCTCGGCGGGATTCTGGATGCGATCCTCGACGGAGCCTCGTTCGCGTTCCCCGGCAATCCGTCGGGCGTCGATCTGATGGGTTTCGCAGAGGCGAGAGGAACGTCCTTCCGACAGGTGATCCTCTTCGGCCTGGAGGAGGACGTCTTCCCGGGATTCGTCCGTACCGACCCGCGGCTGCCCGAAAGCCTCCGCTCCGTTCTCGAACTCCCCCCGGGGAGACTCAGGGAGCTGGAGCAGGCGCTCCTCTTCAGACAGGCCTTCGAATGCGCCGCGGAATCCCTCACCCTGGTGAGGATGACGAACGACTCGACCGGCCGGGAGGTCGCCTGGTCGCCTTTCATCGGCCCTATCGTCGAGAGGGACGGCGGCTTCGCCCGCGGAGGCGCCGAGCTTCAGGTCGTTAGATCGTCCTCATCCCCGCTGGTCGTCCTCTTCGGGGGAGGCGGAAGAAGCCGCGCCGACATCATCGCCGCCTCCAGAGGCGAACTGCCTCTCCACAGGCCGTTCTTCGCCGAGTCATTCGCGGCGGAGGCATCCCGGTACGACTTCTCGGCGCCGTTCGGCCCCTTCGACGGGATAATCGGATCTGCGGCCTCCGACCCGCCCCGGGCGTTCTCCCCCTCGGGTCTGGAGAAATGGATCGGATGCCCGTTCCGATACCTCGTCGAGCAGGTGTGGGGGCTGGATGATGGCCCCGGTGCCGCTTCGACCTCCGTGCCTCCTCCGGATGTCTCCGGCGCCGTCATCCATGCCGCCCTCGCCGGATGCCTGGCCCATGCTTCCGCAAGCGCCCTCGAAGCTCTCGAACTCGAGGCGGAGAGACGGAACCTCGCCGGGATCATGGGCAGCAGCGAGCTGGCCAGGCTCTACGTCGAATCGACGGCTCCGAAGATCGAGCGTGTTCTCGCATTCCTCAGGGACAACGGTCTCGCGCCGGACGGCGCCGGGTCGCTGGAGGCCGGCAGGGAGGGATACATCGACGAGGCGGGCGCCCGGCTGAGGGGAAGGATCGACATGATCCTGTCGGATGGGAGCGGGCGCTGGGTGCTCGATCTGAAGACCGGCCGCCCGGCCGGGATGAAGGAGCTTCAGGAATCCGCCGCCGGCCCGCTCTCGCTTCAGATACCCGTTTACGCCGCCATCATGGATTCCACGGGCGACCCCGTTTCACATGCCGGCCTGCTCTACATGCAGCGCCCGTCCCTGGATGTGTCGCTCGAGGGAGAGAGTCTCGAAGAGGCCGTGGAGGAGGCTATGCCCGTCGTTGCGGAGACCGTCCGGCAGATCCGTTCCGGAGTTTTCCCGCCCGCTGCGGGCGCCGCCGAGGGATCTCCGGCATGCCGCTCCTGCCCCCACTCCCAGCTCTGCAGGAAGGGTCCTTCGAACAGGGTTTCGGCCAAGCTTGCAGCGACACCGGACCTGAGCGGAGCCATCCGCTTCTGGGTATCGGGGGGAGGTGCCGATGCCGAACCCCGGGAGGACTGACGGGGGGCCCGCGGATGGAACCGTCCGGGAATCGATAGTCTCCGAGCTTGCGCGATCCGTCTCCGTCGAGGCGAGCGCGGGGACCGGCAAGACACATCTCATGACCGACCGTGTCATGCGGCTGGCCAGGCATCACGGGGACATCTCGCGGATCGCTGTGCTCACCTTCGGCGAGGCGGCGGCAGCCGAGCTGCGGCGCAGGATAAGGGCGAGGATAATGGACATGCCCCGCTCCGGAGAGGAGGGCGCGCTCAGGAGGACCCTCGCCGGGCAGCTTCCCGGGGCCTGCATCACCACGATCCACTCCTTCGCCGCCTCGATGCTGCGGGAGTATTCGCACATCGCCGGCATCGACCCGTCGTTCGAGGTGGAGGAGCAGCCGGTAGGACTCGACGAACTCCGGAGGATGTGGGAGGAGCATCTCGCCGACGATCCCGGGAGGCTCTTCGAGTGCGGCCGGCTCATCGGCCTCTCCGGAAACGAACTCCCGGAGATGGCGCTCGAGGTGTCCTCCAGACCGTGGTTCTCGTCGGCCGGATGTCTGACGGAGGACGGTTCCTCCCCTGTGGACTGGGCTTCGGCAAGGCTGAACGCGCTGGAAGCCATCCTCTCCGGGGTGCCGGAGGGAGACAGGAAGGGCGATGCCTATCGCCGGGTTCTCGCTCCCGCCCGCGCCTTCCTCGCCGGCCTCGCTTCCGAACAGGAACTCCGTGAAACGGTTGACTCGATCGGTCATTCAGGGGGCTCGGCGAAAAACTGGACGACGGTGTCCAGGTCGGAGGCCACTGTGCTATTCAAGGACACCGTGGCCGCGGTTTTCTCCGCACCGGTATCGGAGCAGTTCGCGAGGCTCGTCCTGCCCTTTGCGGAAAAGTTGAGGAGGCTCCGGGCGGACGATCTCTCGACCCTGTCCTTCGACGAGATCCTCTCCCGTTTCAGGGACTCCCTCGAAAAGAGCGATGATCTCAGGAGGGAGATCGCCCGGAGGTTCAGACACATCCTGGTGGACGAGTTCCAGGATACGAGCGCCGACCAGGCGACCATCTTCCGCCTGATAGCGGGTTCCGGCCGCGGGTTCCGCAAGGGCTCCGTCACGATCGTTGGTGACCCGAAGCAGTCCATCTACGCATGGCGCCAGGCAGATCTGGAACTCTACGGCGACGTGAAGAAGTCCCTCGAGGACGACAGGGAGGGCACCCTCGCGGAACGGATCACCGTCAGCTTCCGAAGCAGCCCTGCGATCATCGATCTCGTCAACGCGGCCGGGCCGCTCATCTTCGACGGACGGACAGCCTTCGACTGCGGGTATTCGGGCTTCGAGCCGGCCCCGGGCGCTCCCGCCGGGCCCAAGCCCATCCTCGTCATCCTGGACGACATAAGAGAGGGAGGGGGGAGGCCTCTTCCGACGGGAGACGCCGCGGCGGCGGCGGCGTACTGGTGCGCGGAGCACCTGCAGTCGCATACGGGACTCTCGACGAAAGCCATGGAATGGGCCGTCCTGCTGAAGGCGGGCACCCATATCGACCGCCTGGTCGAGACACTCTCTGAAGCCGGGATCGCCTGTTCCACCACACTCGGCAGGGAGTTCAAGGCCAGAGCCGAGATCGCCGATCTTGCCGCCATCATATCCTGCCTGCTCCACCCCGGCGATCGAAGAAGCCTGATCCGCACGCTCAGGTCGCCTCACTTCGGGCTCGACGACGCGACGATCACGACAGCCGTCATGGAAGGTCTGTCCGACTGGTCGAGGCCCCCCGGATCGCTCGCATCGTCGTCCCCTGCGGCCGCCCTGGCCTGCAGACAGCTCGAGATGCTGCGGAAGGCTTCACGGGATCTCCCCGTGGCCGATTTCCTCCAGACGCTTCTCTCGGAGTCCGCCGCGGTGCCCGTTATGGCCGCGTCCGGGCGGGATGCCATCCGCGGGCTGTCCAACCTCGCTTTCCTGGTCGAACAGGCTTCGGGAGGCGCCTATCCATCCCTTCTCGACCTGCTGCGTGCGCTGTCGGAGGAAGCCGGGCGGACGGAGCTGCTCGAGGAGCCGTCACCGATCGCAGCCGACGGCACCGTGTCCGTCACCTCCATCCACAAGTCCAAGGGTCTCACCTTCGAAAACGTGATACTGATCCCGCCCCTCCAGTACACGAAGGCCGGAAGGGGGGATACCCGGCTCCTCGTAAGGGAACGCGAACGCAGGGCCGCCCTGAGGTTCGGGAGAGCCGGAGACGGGATTCGGACACCCATGTGGGACGCGCTCGCTGAAATCCAGGGCCGGCAGACCCTGGCCGAAGCGCGGAGGCTCGTCTATGTCGCCCTGACCAGGGCCCGGACGGGCCTGGTCACCTTCGTGCGCCGGACCGCCTGGGAAGCAGCGATCGACGAGCCGAGGTTCTTCGACGAGGTTCTGACGAGGGCGCTCAGAGGCGCCTGCGAAGCCGACCCGGGGCTGGTCGAGATTCAGGAGATCCCATGCGTACCTCCGGGACGCGGGAGAAGCAGGAGAGCCGGCGTCATGCTGCAGATCCCCGCCGACAGGCCCCTCGCCGCCCTGGAACCGACGCTGCCGCTGGCTCCGGAATCCGAGGAGTCCGCCCGCTCCAGGGCTGTCGAACTCGGTATTTCGGTGCACCGGCTCCTGGAGAAGATCGACTTCGCTGACCCGGCCGCATGGCTGTGCAGAGCCCGCGAATCGGCCCGCGCCGGCCGGGAGGATGCGTCGAAGGCCTTCGATCTCGCCGGGAACCTGTTCTCGGCTCCCCTGCCCTTCGACATCCGTGGGGCAAGGATCGCCGGCAGGGAGTACCCCTATCTCAGAAGAACGCCCGACGGCTTCAGGAGCCGTTTCGTCGACCTGCTGGCCGAACACGGGGGGAGGCTCTACGCGATCGACTACAAGACGGACGACATAGCCGCGGAGGAAGTCGAGGCCCGGGCGGCCTTCTACACGAGCAAGCAGGAGGGATACGGGCAGGATCTGGCGGACTCGCTGGGAAGGGCGGTCTCCGTGTGGCTGGTCTTCCTCTCTCCAGTGAGATGTCATCACGTGGGAGACTTCGGACCCGGGTCGCGCCTGTCCTGAAACCCCCGGAAAAGAGACCGTCCCGGGGTCGCCCCCGGGACGGTCCGCATCCGGAAGGTACGGCTACCTGATTACGGTGACTCTCTGGGAGGTGATCTCCCCGGCTCCGTTGAGCCTGAGGAAGTACACCCCGGAGGAGAGGCCGTCCGTAGCGTTCACCGTCATGGTTCCCTGGACATCGCCCTGGAAGGGCCTTGCGACGATTCGTCCGGTGAGGTCGAAGACCTCAAGACTGGCGGGGCCGTTACCGGTGATGGTCACCACGTCCATCGCGTAAAGCGGGTTGGCGCAGCTCAGGCCGAACGCGGCGGGGGCCTCCCCCTCTTCGCCGATGCCTACGGCGTTTACGGCGATCGTGCCGATGTAGGGCTTGTAGTTGTGCCTGCGGACGGTGACGTTGAGCGTGCCCGTCGTGGCGGGGGCGACATAGAGGGTTGCGCTGCCGCCGGTCGTCCAGTCGCGCACGAAGACCTCACCCTCCTTGTAGAGGCATACGAGGGCGTCGTCGGTGGCGCCGGATACGGTGACCGTGACGGGGCACGTTCCCATGATGGAGGCGGGATGGGAGACGCTCATCGTCATGGGCACGCCGCCGGCCGTCTGCCAGGTCCACATCTCGACGGACGGGTCGCCCATCAGGTTGTAGGCCTCGAAATAGTACTTGGTGCGGCCGCCGCCGCTGTAGTAGGAGTAGAGGGCGAGCTTGCCGCCGTTCAGGAAGCCCATGGGCCAGTAGATGCCGTCCTGGAGGAAGTGTTCGTACTCGGCCTTCTCCTGGATGTCGTCCTCGGTCCAGTAGGAGGAGGGGACGGAACCCCAGAACCAGAGGCCGCCCTTGCCCGGCGTCCGGGTCCAGGTTTCGCACCAGGCGGTGGCGACGCCGTAGTTGCCCGTGAGGCAGGCGTGGGAGATGACTCCGGGGAACATGTTGTTGTTGTTGAGCTGATTGAAGTCGCTGGAGCCGAACGGCATGTCGCCCCAGCTCGTCTCGGAGCCGTGGCCGGAGAACGTGAGCATGGACTCGCCCTGGTTCACCGCAGCGATGACGTCCACCGAAGAGGCTCCGTAAGTGACGGGATAAAGCCGGTCGAAGGTGTAGCCCAGAGGAGTCAGGTAGTTGTTGATGCAGTGGTTGTGGGTGCCTTCGGAAATGCTGGGGTTGTCGTTGCTCGCTATCCATCCGGTACTCTGCAGCCAGGCTCCCGAACCGGAGTAGTTCCACTGCTCGTAGTCGATCACCCTGTCGGCCATCATTATGGCCTGGCCGGTGGTCGTGACGGAGAAGCGGCCGATGAACGCATCGGCCACCCAGCCGCCGTCGTCGAGGCAGACGTAGTAGTGATCCGTGACGCCGCCGTACTGGCTTGCGGAATAGCCGGGAAGGAAGTTGGTGTCGCCGACGAGCAGCACGTACTGCGGCGGCGTGCTCCATGTGGAGATGGCGTTCCGGATGTAGGACTGGATCGCGGCCGGAGTGGAGCCCGTGGTCGTCGTGGAGACGAGGGTGACTTCGTAGCCGCACATGGTCTTCCAGGTGACGAAGTCATCCATGGATGTCTCGTAGAAGTCGGGGTGGGTGATGATGAGGTATCCACCCATCGGGGAGTCGGTGCCGTCGAACGAGTTGAACGTGCCGTAGTTGATCGCCATGGAGGCCAGGAGGGGCTCGAAGCCGGAGGCGGCCAGGCGCTCGGCCTCGGAGAGGGTCAGGGCGAGGTCGCCGCCCGAGAAGCCGACGGAGATCGTGGCGGACTCGAGGACTTCGGCGGAATGAGCGGAGGGATTCCAGCGGACGGGGGTCACCTCTACCAGTGCGAGCCTGCGGCCGCGCATCATTCCGGCCTCGATCACCCTCACCCAGCCGTCGGGGTAGACCGCGCCGTCCATGTAGACGTCACGATCGAACACGAGGTCGTACGAATCCCTAGGCTGGTCCTTGGGCACGGAGGGTATGCCGGGGGCCACGGGGGCCAGACCCGTCATGTCGAGCGTGCTCGTGACCTGGCCGTCGAGGGAGACTTCGATCTCCGCACCTATCGGGGCGATGATCCAGGTTCTGAAGACCGGCAGAGCGGGCAGGCCGACTTCCGCCAGGTTCTCGGAACCCGCCACGATGACATTGGAGTACGTCGCGCCATCGAGCGTGGTCTCGATGAGCCTGGGCATGGGCGTATCGAGGCTGAGTACGACCCCGTCCATCGAGGTCGAGACAGTCGACAGGCCGGCGAACGCGCAGGTCGCGATCATTACGAGAGCAAACACTGGCAGCTTCACTGAGACTCCCTTCTGAGAGGTATGCGAACGGATATGAAAGACCGTATCGTTGTTAAAATACCCTGACGTGCAGTCCGGGTAAAGTATCGGGGAGCATGCCGTGATCCGTCTTCTTATCCTGTCCGCGCTGCTGTTTCAGGTACGGGGCTATTCGGTCGTCCTCTCGGGAGGAGGGGCGAGAGGTCTCGCACACATCGGGGTGCTCAGGGCCTTCGAGGAGCGTGGGGTTCCCGTCAAATGCGTAGCCGGCACCAGCATGGGCGCCCTCGTAGCAGGCCTTTACGCATCCGGGTGGAGCGCCGCCCAGATCGACAGCATCGCCCGGAGCATCGACTGGGATTACCTGTTCTCCTCCGCCCCGGACAGGGAGTTGTCGTTCCTGCCGCAGAGGCTCGAGGGAGAGATGGAGCTGGTCACTCTCGGGATGAGGGGCATGACCCCCGTCCTGCCTGCGAGCGCGATTTCCACGCAGCGGCTCGTCACGCTTCTCGTTTCCCTCACCTCATTCACCCAGCTCCAGACCGGCGACGACTTCGACAACCTCCCCGTACCCGTCCGGATGGTGGCCTTCGATCTGGAAAGCCGCTCCCGCGTCGTCCTCGAATCGGGAAGCCTGCCGGACGCCATGCTCTCCTCGATGGCCTTCCCGGCGGTCTTCCCCGCGGTTCGGTCCGGGGGGATGCTCCTCGTCGACGGCGGAGTGGTCGACAACATGCCGGTCGACATAGCCGCGGAGACCTGGGAGCTGCCCGTAATCGCGGTGGACATCTCGCCCGAGAGGAACCCGGCGCCGGAGAGACCTACGCTCCTGGAGGCAGGCACGCTGACTCTGGAGGCCCTCACGAAGACGCTGAACGATTCATACCGCAGAAGGGCCGACTATACGGTCCGTCCCGCTCTCGGCAACGCGGCGATGTGGGATTTCAAGAAGGCGGACTCCCTGATCAGAGCCGGATACGAAGCCGGATGCGCTCTGCTGGACAGCTACCCCGAACTCACCGCAAGGCCCTTCAGGAGGCTGCTGCAGCGAGGAGACGCGGTCAGGCTGGACAACGTGCTACTGGGAGGGCTCACGAGGCTCCCCGAGACAGCCGTCTTCCCCTGGCTCGGTGTGGCCAGGGGGGACACGCTGACCCCTGCGAGCCTGCGAAGGGAAGTCGAGATCCTGTTTGCCTCCGGCCTCTTCAATTCGGTTCGCCCCGAGCTGTCCCGGATCGGCCCGGGCAGGGCGGGGCTGACCTTCCACCTGGAGGAGAGGGACCCTGCGGAAATAGGCATCGGTCTGGCCTATCGAAACGAGTTGGGGCTGGAGGGCAGGCTGGGGCTCAGGACGAGGAATTTCCTGAACACGGGAGGGCGTGCCTCCCTCGGCCTCGGGGGCAGCCAGGGCTACGTATTCGCCGAGCTTTCCGTCACCGGAGCCTCCTCCCGAAGCAGATCCTTCCGCCAGTTGTCCCTGACGGGATGGCAGATGTGCATGCCGGCCGGATCGGGAGACGGATCGACCTGTGCGGTCGAGAACAGGTTCGAGGCCGAACTGGCCAACGGGCTGTCCCTCGGCTGGTTCGGAGTCTCACAGATCGGAGCGGGCTTCACCGCCAGGCACTCGCCGGCGGAGAGCTGGACGACTTTCTGGCGTGCGTTCATCCGGGGGATGACTCAGACCTGGGACAATCCGATGAACCCGAGAAGAGGAAGCTCGGTCCGGATGGAGTTCTCAGTAAGTCCGCTGAAGCCTGTCCATCAGGTTTTCGACCTGGACGCAGCGTGGGTGACGCCCCTGGGGAGGCGCTCCTCCTTCGGAATCGACGGATGGACTCATCTGTCCGCCGGGGAAATCGAACCCTGGCAGTTCACGCGGCTGTCGGTCGCGAGATCGATTCCGGGCCATCCCTGGAATTCGGCCGCATCGAGGGAGAGGCTCGTCCTTGGAGCCGTTTTCAGCCAGGACTTCAAAGGACCGTTCTTCGCGTCGGTCAGAGGAGTGGGAGCGTGGGACTGGGAAACGCCCCTCGAGCCCGGGGACGGATCGGCCATCTGGGGCGCCGGGCTGTCGATCGGCGCCAGGACTCCAGCCGGACCAGTCAGCATATCCTGGGGAATCGGCTCGGGCGACCGGACTTCGTGGACCGTCGGCATCGGACGGCCCCAGGCCTTCGGCCCGGGGAGATAGGCTCAGACGGGCACCGTATCCCCGGCCATGAACCCCACAGTCCTCCTTAGGCCTTCCTCGAACGTCACGATGGGTTCGTAACCGAGTACCCGCCGGGCCAGCCCGATATCGGCCATGCTGTCCCGGACATCGCCCGGTCTTGCCGGCGCATGGACGGGGACGAGATCCTCACGGTCCAGCAGCCGTGCGATCTCCCCCGCCAGTCTGTTCACGGAGATGCTTCCGCCGCAAGCGACGTTCATCACCATCCCGGCTGCACCGGGCGCCTCGGCCGCCCTCAGGTTCCCCTCGACGACGTTCTCCACGAAGGTGAAGTCCCTGGATTGGCATCCGTCGCCGTTTATCAGAGGCGGCAACCCTTCGAGAATTCTCCTTGTGAAGATCGGAATGACTGCTGCATAAGGGCTGTCCGGGTCCTGACGCGGACCGAAGACGTTGAAATACCTGAGGCAGACGGTTTCGAGCCCATAGACACCGTAGAAGACCTGGCAGTACTTCTCGGCCGCCAGCTTGCTTACGGCATAGGGTGACATGGGCCTGGGGGCCAGGTCCTCCGACTTCACCGCGACGGGCTGGTCGCCGTAGATCGACGATGACGAGGCGAAGATCACCCTTCCGACGCCGGACCTTCTCGATGCCTCGAGCACGTTGAGGGTTCCCAGTACGTTTACCTCGTTGGATCTGACCGGGTCCGCGATGGATCTCGGGACACTGGGCAGGGCTCCGAGATGGAACACCCTGGAACAGCCGGCTACGGCCTTGTCAACGGTAGCGGCATCCCTCAGGTCTCCCCGGACGAACTCGCAGTCCACGCCATCGAGATTGGATTCGCGGCCTGTGGAGAGATCGTCAAGAATGCGGACATCGAAACCCCTGGCAAGGAGAACCCTCGCGAGGTTGGAGCCGATGAACCCCGCTCCGCCGGTGATCAGGCACCTCAAGATACTGCGCTCCCGCGCCCTCCCAGTATCCTCAGAGCGGCGGCCGCCGCCCCGAGCCCGTTGTCGATGTTCACCACGGTGATTCCCGGGGATGTAGAGTTGAGCATCGTCAGGAGCGCGGACACACCGCCGAACGCAGTGCCGTAGCCGGAGGAAGTGGGGACGGCTATCACCGGCCCGGAATAGACGCCTCCCAACATCGTCGCAAGCGCGCCGTCCATGCCGGAGAAGACGATGCACAGGGATGCCTTCCCGATCTCGTCCGCCGCCGACATCAGCCCGTGTATCCCGGTAACGCCCATGTCGCCGAAGAGTTGACAGGGGACGGACATCTCCGCCAGGAAGAACTCCGATTCGGCGGAAGCCATGAGGTCCGAGGCGCCCGAGGCGATCAGGGCCACGAGCGGAGCGTCGGCGGCCGGAGGGGAGGGAGTCGGACCGGCGGATACGGCCATGCAGGAGCTGCAGGTTCTTGTTACGGGGTACTCCTTGATGAGCAGATCGAATGCGTCGCTCTCCAACCTCGTGGCCAGAGCCCTGCCGTCTCTCTCGTGCATCGCCTTGAAGATCGACAGCACCTCGACGGGCGTCTTCCCCCTGCCGTAGAGGACTTCCGGCAGAACCGGCTTCGGCGGGACGCGCTCGCCCTTCTTCGACCTGGCAGGCTGGGGCTTCGACTCCACCGGAACCCCCTGCGTGCCGGCGCCCTTCGTCAAGGCCTCCTGCAGCTTCTTCTCCTCCTCTGCAGGAGCCTTCGAAGAGGATGCGAGCTGCCGCACCAGCTCCTCGAAGGGGTCCGGCTTGTTGCGAGGGCTCACTGGTTCGGCCCCGACGAAATCAGAAGAACCAGATCGGAGTTGCTGCGGTTCTGCATGTGGAACACCTCCCAGGCCGGGACGGCCGCCACGTCTCCCGGCTTCATCTCGTGTGCGAACCCATCTGCATCGACATACTCGCCGGAACCCTCCAGAACGAAGATGACTCTCTCCCCCCTTGCGGCCTCCCGCGGAATATGTCCGCCGGGCTGCAGCGTGAGCATCCTCACGGTGATCTTGTTGCAGCCGTCCCGCGTCCCCGCCAGCAGCCTGCTCGCCACCTTGGAATACCCGGTGTCGGAGAGATGCTGGGGCCTGACCCCGCTCGAAGATCTGATGATCATCCACGGCCTCCGATCGCGTCGCCCGGGGCAGCGCCTCCGGACATCCAGCCCTCCGTCGCCAGCCGCCTGCCGTAATGCAGGGGATCTCCCGGGTCGCCGAGCACGAGAAGCCTCCTGACGGACTCGCAGCGCTTCCTGCCCTCCGTGATCATGGATTCCAGGTCGTCTGCAACAGCGGTCTTGCCTTCGTACAGGTTGTAATCCGCCCTGTACCCGGGGGGCGTGAGATTCGGCATGAAGACGTTTCCCCCGGCTTCGAGCCCCTTCTCGAGCCCTTCCTCGTCGAGTGTCTGCAGTGCGGTGGTGGCGGATATGTTGATGTCGGGCATCAGAATCCTGAGAAGTGCGATCATCCGGAGCGTGAGGGACACCCTCCGCGCCCGGGGAGGAGCCTGTTCGCGGACCTTGTCGAGAGGAGTGTCCTTATGCTCGATCCAGGGGCCCATGCCGCACATGTCGATGTCGAGGTCGACAAGATACTCGAGATCCCCCGCCAGAACCGAAGCGGTCTGCCACGGAAAGCCGATGAGGACTCCGCTTCCAGTCTGCCAGCCCGTCGCTCTGAGGTGCCTGAGGCAGGCATCGCGGGCGCTCCAGTCGTGGATGCCGTCGCATGGGTGGACCCTGTCGTAGAGCCCGCGGTCCGAGGTCTCGATCCGGAGAAGATAGCGGCTTCCGCCGGCCTCTCTCAGACGGTCGAGCACGCCGGCGGGAAGCTCCCCGAGGGACAGTACCATCCTCACCGAATCTCCCCAGCGGGAGCGGCATTCCGCCAGGATCGCGCAGACCTCCTCGATGAAGTCCCCTCCGAGCCGTTCGCCGGACTGGAGCAGGAAGGATCTGAGTCCGGCATTCCAGCCGTGGGTCAGCGCCTCCATGACTTCCCTAGAGTTCATCCGGTAGCGGGCCACTCCCGGGTTGTCCCTCCGGAGCCCGCAGTAGAAGCAGTTCTTCTGACAGGCGTTGGAGATCTCGATGATACCCCTCAGGTAGACCCCCGGCCCGGAGTTCCTCCCGAGTACGGCCGATGCAGCGCGGAACAGGGGCCCGTCGATCCCGGGGCCGGATTCGAGAATATCCGTCAGGTCGCGCCGCGAGAGCGGCGCCTCGCGCCCGGCGGCTATGTCGTCGAGCTTTCCCTCCAGGAACTTCAACGGTCTCCCTCCTCCATACCTGGAGGGATGAACTCGCCGGGCATGATGTCATAAGGATCGCTGGCCAGCGATCTCCCGGCCTGCCCGAGCATGATCACGTCGTCGACCACTCCCGCGAGGTCGGTGGTAGTCCATGATTCGTGGTAGCGCCCGGCCACCCGGCCGTGGGAGTCCAGCACCTGCACCAGAGGATACCTGTCCGCCATCATCGACCGGGATACCAGCCCGTCGTCGTCCACGATCACCGGGAGCCCGATTCCCCATGCGGCCACGGTGGACCTCCAGGCCGACGCGGTGGAGTCCGTGGTGACGTACACTACGATCAGCTCGACCGGCTGGTCCTCATAATCGTCGGCGAGCGCCTCGAAGCGTGAGAGGTCGCGCACGTCCGAGAGCCGGCTGAAATCGCTGAACAGCAGCACGACCACGTGACCGCTGAGATCCCCGTACAGGCTGATGGGGGATCGAGTGTTGAACCATGCGTGGCCGGAGGGGAAGTCACCGACGGCGGCGTATCTCTCGGTTCCCTGTACCGGGGGCTCCAGCCCGAAGAGGAACACGACCACGGCGCCGGACAGAACGATGGCAGCGGTGAAGAGAATCCCGGATCTCAGCCTCTGACGCCTGAGGTCGAGCGCCGGAATCTCGTCGCCGTAGCCTTCATGGGTCATCGGATTCGATCCCGCCTTCGCGACCCTCGAGTTCCGAGGCCATCGCCTGCAATCGGTCCGGCGCCGTTCGGCCGATTCTCACGATCGGGCCTTCTCCCTGCGGGCGATGTCCATCTCATGATCGACCATCTCCCGGACCAGATCCTCGAACGTGATGCGGGGCCGCCAGCCGAGCAGCCTGTGCGCCTTGGAGGCGTCTCCACGCAGAGCGTCGACCTCCGTGGGTCTGAGATACGACGGATCGGTATCGACATAGTCCCGGTAGTCGAGCCCTGCGAAGCCGAAGGCCAGATCCGCGAACTCCCGCACCGTGTGCATGCTGCCGGTGGCTATCACGAAGTCGTCGCCCGCCGGCTGCTGTAGCATCAGATACATCGCTTCCACGTAGTCCTTCGCATGACCCCAGTCCCGCCCGGCGTCGAGGTTTCCAAGCACGAGCCGCTTCTGCAGGCCGCACGCGATCCTTGCGACCGCCACGGCTATCTTGCGTGTGACGAAGTTCTCGCCCCGCCTCGGGGATTCGTGGTTGAACAGGATTCCGCTCGAGGCGTGCATCCCATAGCCTTCCCGGTAGTTCACGACCATCCAGTGGGCGAACAGCTTGGCCGCTGCATACGGGCTTCGGGGATGGAACGGGGAGGTCTCGCTCTGCGGAGGAGGAGTCGCTCCGAACAACTCGCTGGTAGAGGCCTGATAGAACCTGCACTCCCTGGTCAGGCCGACCTCCCGCACCGCGTCGAGCAACCTTGCCACACCGAGGCCGTCGACGTCCCCGGTGTACTCCGGCATGTCGAAGGAGATTCGCACGTGGCTCTGGGCCGCGAGATTGTAGATCTCGTCCGGACCGCACTTCTCGAGAATCCTGTTCAGTGCGCTGGAATCCGTCATGTCGCCGTAGTGGAGGAACAGCCGGGAGCCGTATGTCTCCCGATCCTGTATGAGATGCTCGATCCTGCTACGGTTGAAGCTGGACGATCTCCGGACTATCCCGTGGACCTCATACCCCTTGTCCAGAAGCAGCTCGCAGAGATACGAGCCGTCCTGTCCGGTGATACCCGTGATAAGGGCTTTCTTCATGCAGCGCTCCCCCTTCTGCGGGAATCATTCCCAGGCCTGCAGCCTCCTTGCGACCATTATCGTGGGATCGTCCCCGAACCCGTCGCTCCCGTGGAAGCGGTGGACATACGGGCGATCGCCTTCACGACATTACGGGGACCAGGCCCGGCGCCTCCTGAGAAGGAGGCAGGGCGCCCGGGTCCGTACTCCTCACCTGAGCGTCCATCGCCTCGGTCAGCCCGTCCGAATACATATCACCAGCAGGTCGTCGCGCCTCATGCGAACGGTTCTACCGAAGCGGGATGCATCCAGGGACACTCCGGGCGGAATCCCCCGCCGTCCGTGAGATCGAATATGCCTCCGCCGGTCCCGGGCAGGATGGGCGGGTTGTGCCCGTAGTTCGCCCACCCGACATCTCATTGTCCTCCTTCCCGGGTATGAACTATACCCTGTGACCGAACCGGGGGTGAGCCTCCCGTTCTCCTCTCCCCCGGCCGGTACGCTTGTTTATAGTCCAATGCCGATCAGAGGCCGGCGGCCGTGTCATGAACGAGGCGGCCGCGCCATCGGCGACGGAGGAGCGGAGCGGGGATGACGGAGGAGAAAGGCCCTTCCGGATCTACACCGGAGCCCGGCGCGGATCAGGAGATCCATTACTGCTACAGGTGCGGCAGCCTTCTGAAACACAGCCGCGAATGGTGCGGCACCTGCGGAGCGGATCAGTTCTATACCTGCCGAAGCTGCGGCAGGGTCTTCAACAAGGCCTTGCACAGGTGCCCGGAATGCGGGAACAGGCGCAGGAGAAGCTCCCACAGGAGCGGCATATCGAGAGTCAGTACGACACCGGCGGCCGCGGAATGGTTCAGGCACAACCGGAGGACGCTGTTCTACGTTACGGCAGGAGTTCTGGGGGGCATACTCGTCGGGGCCATAGTGAAAACGCTCGCATCCCACTCCGGTCCCCCGAACGATCAGGGTTACGGAATCACGTCGCTGATGTACTGGCTCGACCCGTTCATCAGAGCCGGGAAAACGGTATACCGGGCTATTCTGGGAGTCTCCGGGGCCGTCCTGAACTGGATCGTGCTCCTGATTCTCAACAACTTCAAGACGACGGTCCTCGCCTTTCTGGGGGGAGTCGCAGGGTTCGTCCTCGCCATGAAGGACAGGAACAGGCGCCGCAGGGCCAGGAAGCACAGGGCCCACCGAGAGGGCGGTGAAGACGCTGAGGATACTCGGACAGAGGCTGAGTGACGGCTCCGTCGAGATAGTCGAGGCCCCGGATCCAGGGATGCTCCAGGGTTCGATCAGGGTCGATACTCTGTTCTCCGCGGTGAGCCCCGGGACCGAAGGCGGAAAGATCCGGTCCGGAAGGATGTCGCTGCTCGAGAAGGCGCGTGCGAGGCCGGAGCAGGCCGCTCAGGCGCTGTCGATGGTCCGCACGCTGGGTCTCGCGAACACCATCCGGAAGGTGAGATCAAGGCTCGAGTGCGCTCAGCCGCTCGGTTACAGCCTCTGCGGCAGGGTTACGGAAACGCTCGGGGACTGTCATGGAATCGCGGTAGGCGACCTGGTGGCCTGCGCAGGCGGCGGTTACGCAAATCACGCCGATCAGGCGGTCGTTCCGGCGAACCTTGCCGTGAAGGTGCCGGACGGTGTGGACCCGGCCGACGCGGCGTTCACCACTCTCGGCGCCATCGCCCTGCAGGGCGTCCGGCTGGCGGCACCCTCCCAGGGCGAATGCGCACTGGTGATCGGTCTCGGCATCATAGGCCAGCTCGGCTGCCAGCTTCTCAAGGCATCAGGATGCAGGGTGATGGGCATGGACACCAGCAGGTCGGCCGTCGAACTCGCCCTCTCCTCGGGCGGCGCCGACACTGCTTCCGATTCCGATCCCGACTGCGTACTCCGTCAAGCCGAGGTCTTCTCCAGGGGCAGGGGTGTGGATCTCGTCCTGATCTGCGCCGGAACGAGCAGCAACGGCCCGGTCGAACTGGCCGGAGCCGCCTGCCGCAGGAAGGGCAGGGTCGTCGTCGTCGGAGCCGTCGGGATGGACATCCCGCGCGAAGACTACTACCGCAAGGAGATTTCGTTGACCGTTTCGTGCTCCTACGGGCCGGGACGGTACGATCCCTCCTACGAGGAGGGCGGGATCGACTATCCGCTGCCGTATGTGAGATGGACGGAGGGACGCAACATGGAGGCCGTTCTCGACGCGATGGCGTCGGGAGCGGTGCGGCCTTCCGTACTCGTCACCCACAGGATTCCTTTCGAAAGCGCGCCTTCCGCCTATTCCATGATCGCGGACGCCTCGGAGCACTTCTGCGGGATACTGCTCTCCTATGGAGTGAACGGCGGCCGCACTCCCGTCGCATCCGTTCCGCTGGGCACCCGCAGGACGGGCGGCTCCGGTTCTCCCGGGATCTCGTTCATAGGCACGGGATCGTTCGCCCGGACCTTCCTTCTGCCCCAGGTAGCCCGCAGCGGCAGGGCGAGGCTCGAATCGATCTGCACGCGCTCCGGGCTCACGGCTGCGGACGCCGGCAGGCGGTTCGGCTTCGCGAGGGCGGTCTCGTCCCCCTCCGAAATAATGTCGGACGATTCAACGGACGCGGTCTTCATCGCCACGAGACACGACCGCCACGGCCCCGAAACGCTCGAAGCCCTGAGGGCCGGCAAGCATGTCTTCGTCGAGAAGCCGCTCTGCCTGTCCAGGGATGAACTCCGGGCGATTGCAGGAGCCTTCCTGAACTCGAATGAGCCCCCGGTTCTCATGGTGGGATTCAACCGCCGGTTCTCGAAGGCTGCTGCGGCGGCACGGAAATTCCTCGAGGAAACCGGACATCCTCTGGTCATGAACTACACCGTCGCAGCCGGCAGGATACCGGTCGACCACTGGACTCAGGACCCGGTGCAGGGCGGAGGCAGGATTCTCGGCGAAGTCTGTCACTTCATCGATCTCATGCAGTTCGTCTCCGGCTCGGAGCCCGTCTCGGTGAGGGCCGCTGCCCTCGGGCGGAATGACGAGGCCGTGCCTGCAAGGGACAATTCGATACTGCTGTTCGAGTTCTCCAACGGATCGGTCGGTACGGTCTCCTATGTCGCCGACGCCTCGAAGAAGGTTCCCAAGGAGCGTTTCGAGGCTTCCGGAGGAGGCAGGACGGCCGTGATCGACAACTTCGCCCGGGTGGACCTCTTCGGTTCGAGGAAGGTCACGGTCCGGTGCAGGGGCAAGGGCCACGAGGAGGAGGTGGCCGCTTTCATCGATTCGCTCTACTCAGGCCGGCCGCCGATCGCCTTCCGCTCCCTCGTCGCCACCACTCTTGCCGCCATCGCCTCGGAGGAGAGCCTCAGCGGCGGCGGGACCATGGCGATAGACGTGGACGCCTTCCTCGGCTCCTCGGATGGGTGAGGCGACCCGGCGGCTCGACGGGCTGGAGTCGATCGCCCGGAGCGCTTGGTCGCGCGAGAGGGCCCTCGGCTTCGCCGGACCCGATCCTTACGACGGCCTGAACAGCAGGCTTCTCGGTCCCGCCCTGTCGAGGTCGCGAGTTCTGAGGCTCGCTCTGATCCAGGCGGTGAAACGCTGCCCGTTCGACCCCAGACGCCTCCTGCTGATACCGCCGGGCGTCAATCCAAAGGGGCTTTCCCTGTTCCTCTCGGGGCTGGCGGACTTCCCCGCGATCGACCCTTCCGGCGTGGAGGCCGGAATCCTGCAGGATGCCCTCATCCGGTGCGCTTCCAGCCCGGACGGCACACCCCTGTTCGCTCCCGGCGCCGGCGGAGAATCTGCACTGCCTTCGGATGCACAGGCCGGCTGGGGCTACGACTTCCCCTGGCAGGGGAGGGCGTTCTTCCAGCCCGCTGGTTTCCCGACCGTCGTCTGCACGAGCTTCGTCGTCGATTCCCTCTGCGACAGCGGCGCGGCCGGGGCGGGCGAATTTTTCGAAGCCTCCGTGCGGTTCGTCAGGAAATCCCTGGGCCGGTTCGAGTGCCCGGACGGCGTCTGCTTCAGCTATTCCCCCAGGGATGCCTCGAGGGTCTACAACGCCTCCCTCTTTGCCGCGAAGATCCTCGCCAGGGGCCACGCGGCGGGTATCGGCGGAGGGCTCGATGCAGAGGCCTCCAGGGCGGCGGACTTCGTCATCTCGCGCCAGTCCCCCGACGGCTCCTGGCCCTACGGTGAAGCGCACCACTGGCAGTGGGTGGACGGCCTCCACACGGGCTTCGTCCTGGAGACGCTGATGTTCCTCGGAAGGACCCTCGGGCGGGACGACTGGGATGAATCGATCAGGAGCGGACTCGGGTTCTATGCCGGGAATCTCTTCGCTCCTGACGGGACCGCGCTGTATCATCCCGGGTCCGGTTATCCCGTCGATCCTCACAGCTACGCGCAGGGGATTCTGACGTGGCTCGCGGCCGGGCGTAACGGCTTCGAAGTGCTCGTTGATCCGTCCCTGATCGCGGACAGGGCGGTCGAACTCCTCTGGGACGACCGCCGTAGGGGATTCAGAATCAGGAGGAGCCGGTTCGACGCCTCGCGCACCATCTACTCCCGCTGGTCGCAGGCATGGATGTTCCGTGCGCTCGCAGCGCTGCTGAAGGAAGGCGGCCGGTCCTGAGAATCTGGTTCGACGCCGACAACGCCCCGCACGTCCCTGTGATGAGGCCGGTGGCCGCCGAGTTCTTGCGGATGGGCCACGAAGTGTTCTTCACCGCCCGCGACAGATCGTCGACGTGCGAACTGCTGGATCTGTACGGTCTTTCCTACATCCGAGCCGGAGGCCGCTCGGTGAAGGGCGGCGCAGGGAAGGTGGCCAGCACGCTCCTGCGCTCTCTCGACCTTGCCGGATCCGTCAGGGACAAAAAGCCCTCGATCTCGTTCGGGCACGGATCACGCTCCCTGCCGGTTGCGTCAGCCCTTCTCGGAATCCCGTCCGTGACGATGTTCGACTACGAATGGGTGAACCCGTCGATCTTCAACAGACTGTGCCGCACGATCCTCCTGCCGGAGGCGGTCGGGCTCGACAGAACCCGCGAAGCCGGGATCGACACCCGGAAGACTCGATTCTTCCCAGGGCTCAAGGAGGAGCTGTATCTCTCGGACCATGAGTTTTCGGACATGCCCCGCGAGATATCCGTACTGACCGGCGGCGCACCGTATGTCCTCCTGAGACCCCCGGCCGTTACCGCCCACTACCACAATCCCGAGAGCGAGCGGATCTTCCACGCGCTCCTCGAGAACCTTTCGAAGCGCAACCTGCCGATTGTCTTCGTGCCGCGCTCGGGAGACGATCCGCTGACCGGGGCCGCGAGGCGCGTCGGGGCCGTCGTACCCGGCCGGGTGCTGGACGGGCCGGAGCTGGTCTGGAATGCACTCCTGGTCGCAGGCGGCGGCGGCACCATGACACGCGAAGCTGCGGTGCTGGGCGTGCCCTCCGTGAGTTTCTTCATGGGCAGGCCCGGCCGCGTGGACGAGCATCTCGCTTCCCTGGGACGCCTGGTTGCCGTCCGTGACACGCAGTCCGCGCTTGCGCTCGACCCGGTGTCTTTCGAGAGACTCCCCCGCCTCGTGAACCCGGGCCTCCCGGCCGTCGTCGCGGATCTCATTCTCGACCGCTCCGCCTGCGGACTCCGCTGAGCGGTATGAATCAGGAAACGCATACAATCGGAACGATCACGAGAGGGACCGGAGTTCCAGCCGGATCGGATATCAAGTAGCTCCGGAACGGTAGATGATCGTCCCGGACGAGGCGGCAAGCGCTTTCGACCCGGCCGGCGGAAGAAAACTCATGAGACTATGGAAGCATACTTGTCCAGAGTGAGACAGGCATGGTGATGATACATCATGGCCTTCAAGTCTAGTCTAGCTGTTTAATTGACTTATAGATGGATACACAAGCATATACGTAGCTCTTTATAAACCTTATCTCGTTGTGGCGCTGCGAGATACCAGTGCATTTCAAGCATCTCAAGCCAGACCTGGGCCCTCGGGCCCTGGCGTCTCCCTGTCCACCTCGGAGACAGCGAAGGAAAACTTGCCCGAGCTGTTGAGCGGAATTGATTCCACGCGCCGGATCACGACCTTCACTCCCGCCGGCAGAATCTCCTGTATCTCCCTCCCGAGCCTTTCCGCATCCTCATCGACGAAGCCGATGTCGGGGACTATCCGGACAATGAGTTCCCCGGGCACCTTCTGGTAGATCTGTGACTGCCTGATGTGCGACATCCCCTTGAACGGGAAGGTGAGGTTAGAGGCGGAGAGGAGGGAACCGTCGGGCATGACGAGGAGATCCTCGGTCTTGGTCGACACGGCCATGATCCTGGGCGAGGTGCGCCCGCACGGGCATCCTCCCTCCATCAGCCGCGTCATGTCGCCGGTGCGATATCTCAACAGCGTGAAACCCGTATTGCTGAGGGAGGTGCCGACGAGCTCGCCGGTCTGTCCCGGTTCGGCGTCCCTTCCAGAGGAGTCGAGGATCTCGAAGAAGGAGTTCTCCCAGTTGACGTGAAGCCCGTTTCTGCATTCGAACTCGCTTGCAGAGACGACCCTCTCCGTCAGGCCGTAGAAATCCCACAGGCCGCATCCGAAGGCGTCCTCAATGGCCTTCCTCTGGAAATCATGCAGAGGTTCTGCGCCGAAGAAGGCTCCCCGCAGCCTGTACTCGAGCCCATTGCTGCTCATCGCCAGGGCCAGGGCGTACAACGACGAGGGGTAGCCGGAGAGGAATGCCATGCTCCTCTCCTTCATGTAGGAAAAGTAGAACGAGGAGTTGTCCGGGGATATGTGGTACGTGGAAATGTATGAGAGCTTCGCCGGAGGGCACTCCCTCCAGAAGGGCGGCGATGTCTGCTCGATGGGTACTATACGGTGGCCTCCGAGCATACCTGTCCAGTCCACTCCGAACCTGCAGCCGACCGCAAGCCTGTGCCTCCAGATCAGAGCCCTCTCCCAGTCGATGGATTCCCGGTTCCAGTAGACCTTCAGAGGAAAGCCGGTGGTGCCGCTCGTACCGTGCCTGACCAGCTTCGAACGGTCTGCGTCTTTCGGGATGAAGGCGGCCGGGTTCTGTGCAACCGTCCGCTTGTCGAGGACCGGCAGGGACTTGAGCACGCCTGCCGGGTCGTTCCTGACGGTCTCTTCTTCAGGGATCATGTCTTCGTAATAAGGCGTATTCCGGGCCGAAAGCAGAACTTCGGCGAGCCTGCCGCGCCTGTATTCCTCGATGTCCTCGAGCGGCCAGTACTGCATCTTCTGCAGCCTGACGACGAGTTTCCTGAACGCAGGCGAGGATTCGTGCCTCCAGCGGACGGATGCTATCGCAGAAACCGCCATGCTCTGCAACCTGACCGGAAACTTGCGGTAAATGCTGTAACGCAGGCCGGAGTACACAACTGCTTCTTTCCTGTTGACACCCCATCCGAAGATCCTCCGAAATATACCAACAGTTATCACTTCCGCACGTGATGCCCATATTCGGAGCATCGAGAGGGAGGCGACCGGCCGTGGACAGAGCACGAAAGACAGCAATAGCGAGGACTGCCGAAGCGTCCTATCCGTGCACGGCCCCGTTCGATCCTTCCGAACCCGTGCCCGAGTATCCCTGGGAAGGATGTCTCCAGATTCCGCCCAACCACGCCTATTCCGCCGTCCGGAACGCCCTCTCGGCTCTGGGGATGGATGCGGGGAGATACGGTACGCCTTCATGGAATCCTCTCGGCGACGTGGTACGCAGCGGCGACGTGGTCCTGGTCAAGCCCAACCTGGTGTGCGAGGCACGCGAAGGCGACCATGACCAGTGGGAGCAGATAGTAACCTCCGCCTCCGTTGTGAGGGCGGTTCTCGACTATGTGCTTATAGCCCTCGGTGGGAGAGGACGGATTGTGGTGGCGGATTCCCCCCAGACCGATTCCGATTTCGATCTCACCGTCGAGAGAACCGGGCTCCGGGAGACGGTCCGCGAACTCCGGCGCAGGTCCGGCGTGCCGGTAGAGCTCATAGACCTCAGGACCGAGCGCTGGATCGTGCAGGGGGGTGTATGCTCCGGGAGCGAGAAGCTCCCCGGGGATCCTGAAGGGGTTTCGAGAATCGATCTGGGAGGACGGAGCCACTTTGCGGGAAGCCCCGGCACCTCACCGTTCTACGGAGCCTCCTACGACTCGGACACGACCAATATCAACCATTCCGAAGGAAGGCACGTCTACGAGATCTGCGGAACAGCACTCGCAGCCGATGTCATCATCAACATCCCCAAGCTCAAGACCCACAAGAAGAGCGGCATGACAGGATGCCTAAAGGGGATGGTCGGCCTCGCCGGTGACAAGAACCTGCTCCCGCACTACAGGTTCGGATCTCCTTCGACCGGAGGCGACCAGTACCCCGACGGCAGGAGAGGCGGCTGTCTGGAGAATGCTGTAGTCAGAGGGGCCAAGAGGTTCATGCTCGGAGGAGGGCCGGCCGCCAGGGCCGTCGTGAGGATGCTTCGACCCCTGGGTTATGGCCTCTTCGGATCCACCCGGGAGGTCGTAAGGAGCGGCAACTGGTGCGGAAACGACACGATCTGGAGGATGGTGCTCGACCTGGCTGCCATCATCACCTACTGTGACAGGGATGGGACGATCCTCGACCGCCCGGCACGCAGGTTCTTCAACGTAGCAGACGGAATAGTCGGCGGCGAAGGCAACGGACCGCTCGACGCCGATCCGGTGTCATCGGGGATGATCGTGGCTGGAGAATCGCCGCTGGTCGTCGACGCAGTGTCGGCTGCAGCCATGGGGATGAATCCCCTGTCTCTCCGCCTGATACGCGGAGGATTCGACAGCAGATGGAACTTCGCCCCATGCCCGCCGGAAGAGGTTCTAACCGTCGTCGAGCCCGGCGGCGGCGTCACGGGACTTTCGTCCGTACCGACGGTCTTCCGGTTCGAGAGGCACTTCGGATGGCGGGAGGGCTTCGGGGGCGGATGACCCCGGCATGATGGCGGACAACGGCATCAGGGTACTCCTCGCCATCGACGGGCTGGGTCCCGGGGGGGCGGAGAGACAGTTCCACATGCTCTGCGCCGGGCTGGCCGGGAGGGTCGAGGTGGCCGCATGGTCCCTCCACGGCGGGCCTTATGCCCGGATGATCGAGGATCTCGGCATCAGACTCGTGATCCCGGGGGGCGGGGGGGGCGCCGGGGCGGTCCGTTCCGCCCTGTCCTTCGCGAAGGACTTCTCCCCCTCGGTGATCCATTCCTGGGGCTGGATCTCGGCGCTGCTGATGCACCGGGCATCGAGGAGGTCCGGCGCCGCGCACGTCACAGGTCTCGTCAGAATGGGCACGCTCCCCGCACGAAAGCGGTTGAGGCTTCTCATCGCGGCAAGGATGGGCGATCTCTGTACCGGCAACAGTGCAGCCGGACTCGAAGCCTGGAGGATCCCCCGCGAAAAGGCGAGACTGGTGAGAAACGGTTTCGACGAGCGGAGGGCGGCGGGATTTCAGGCCGGCCCGGGGACGCATGAACGCTTTCGTTGCGTGATGGCAGGATCCATGTCGGCCCACAAGGATTTCGCGACCCTGATAGACGCAGCGGCGATGCTCTCGAAGGTGCATCCCGGGAGGTTCGAGTTCGACCTCCTCGGCAACGGACCGGACAGGTCCCGGCTCGAGGAACGGGCAAGGAGCGCTGGATGCCCCGGGGCCGTAGTCTTCCACGGCAGGAAGGACGATGTCATGCCGTTCCTGCGCAATGCGGACGCAGGAGTGCTCCTCTCGCCGAAGGGCGAGGGGATGTCGAACTTCCTCATGGAGTGCATGGCCGCAGGGCTGCCTGTGGTCTGCTCGGCCGGGAGCGGTAACTCGGAACTCGTGCGGGATGGCGTTGACGGGTGGCTCGTTCCTCAGAGGGACGTTCCCGCTCTTGCCGGGAGACTCCTTGCACTGTCCTCCGACCCGGCCCGGTGCGCCCGTGCCGGCGCGTCGGGAAGGGCTAGGATTCTCGGCGAGTTTTCATCCCGCAGCATGGTGGAGACGACGCTCTCGATCTACAATGAAGCGATTGCACGGAGGGCCGCTCATGGGTGCTGAAACACCGAGAATCCTGGTCGTAGGCAACAATTCCGGCGCCATGCACGGTTCCCTCGTGATGAACAGGTTCCTCGTGAAGGCCCTCAGGGAGAACGGATGCGAAGTGTCCGTGCTGGACCGGGCATTCTCGCGGCGGAACACCGAGATCGGCAAGATAAGGCTTCACAAGCTGGCACGGGCTGCGGGCATGGGGCTGGAGGCCGGCATTCTCGGTCTTTCGGGAAGGTACGACGCGGCATTCTATCTGCCGGCTTCACTTCCTCCCGCCCTCACTTTCGACTACTTCTTCCTTCCTCTCGTCAGACGCCTGTCGCACAAGTGGATAGGTTATTCTCACATGGTCCGGTACAGGTCGCTCTTGGAAGGCCCGAACCGATTCCAGGCCGCAAATGCTGTAAAGTTCTGGAAATCGTTCGACCGCTGCATAGGCCCGAGCGAGGCTGTCGCCGATGACCTGAGAGCTGTCGGAGTCGCGCCGGACAGGGTGAGGGTCCTCCTGAACTGCCTTCCTCCGGGCTGGAGGTTCTCCGACGCCGCGGAAGCCTCCCGGAAGGCGGAGATCATCCCCGCATCGATAGTGTTCCTGTCCACCGTCAGGGCTCGCAAGGGCGTGTGGGACATTCTCGAAGCCTATGGAAAGCTGCATTCGACCAGATCTTCGATGCCGAGGCTCCTGATAGTGGGTCCGGAGACCGAGGCCGGAATCTTCCAGTCAATCAGGGAGTGGATCTCCGCCAGGGGCCTGGAAGGCTCGGTCGACCTTCGAGGTGAGCTGAGTCACGACGAGATCGAGGCCGGATTCGAGGACGAGCCGTGCCTGTTCGTCTTCCCCACCAGGCGCGAGGAGGCCTTCGGCCTGGTGCTCGCAGAAGCCATGAGCAAGGGCGTACCGGTCGTCGCATCGAGAATCGGGGCCATTCCGGAGGTGCTCGAGAACGGGATGGCGGGACTGCTTACGCCTCCCGGCGATCCGGCAGCCCTGGCGGAGGCCCTGGGAAGGATGCTCGACGATGCCGGAACCAGGGTGGCCATGGCCCTGAAAGGTCTCGAGGCCTCGAGGAAATACTCATTCGAAGCCTACTCGAAGAGCGTCGGCGAGGTGCTGGACTGGGCCGGCGTGGAACACAGGTCAGGCGTTGGGGGTGTCTCTGCCGCAGACTCCACGGAAGAGGGCATTCAGAAGGGATACGGCCCGGACGGCTGAGAAGCCTGCGGCCCGTGCCCTTACGGCCGCACGGTCCCAATCCGTCTCCATCGCCTCCGACAAGGCCTTCGCCAGGTCGCGGGTCGTCGGAGAGGGGTCGACCAGGATGCCGCAGGATGGATCCAGGAGTCCGGGCACTCCGCCGACGGCGGTGGCCACGACAGGCACTCCGGTGGACATCCCTTCGAGAATCACGAGCGGAATCCCCTCGGCGGCCGACGGCAGCACAAGGCAGTCGGAGGCCGCGTAGAGCGAAGGCATCGAGCCGGGTCCCAGGGCGCCGGTGAAGACGATCCTGCCCGATGCGGGCGAAAGGGCGGCCCTCCTCTCGAGGTTTCCCCGCAGCGATCCTTCGCCCGCTATCACGAGCCATGGCGAGCCTTCGAGAATCTCGAACGAATCCAGGAGCAGGCCCACGCGCTTCACCTCCTCGATGCGCCCGGCGAAGCAGAACAGGAAGGCGCCGGCCGGGATCCCCAGTGCCTCTCTGAAGCTCGCGCGCAGCTCCTCCGACGGTCTGAACAGTTCCGTATCCACTGCGTTGGGCAGCAGTACGACACGCTCCGGGGGAACCCCCCAGCGGATGTTCTCGGCGAGACATCTTTCGTCTATTGCAACCACCCGGTCGACAGCCCTGTGCATCCACCCCAGCACCCGGTCGTAGGCGGCAGGCAGCCCGAACCGCCTGCCGATCCCGAAGGTCGCATAAGTCAGGGGATTCTCCGACCCGTGCTGGTGGTGAACGAGTCTCCACCGCACAAGGCCGACGGACCGGAGAAGGCACAGAAGCATGGCGGCCTCGTTGCTGTGGGTATAGACGAGCCCGGGTCTCAGCCGGGACAGCCTGCCGATGTGCAGCAGCAGCCTCAGCGGGAAGACGATCCTGTGGGGGAGCCTGCAGCCGGCGAGAGACGGGCCCAGATGGCAGGGTGCGTCATCGGGCCCCGGCGACGGAGTGAGAAGAACCCATCCGGGCGGCATGTGTCCGGATAGAGCCCTAAGGAATCCGCCCACTCCCCCGACGGCTGCGGCATCGTCGGGTGAGGCCTCCGCGAGTACGACGACCCGGAGGGGGTCATTCTCCAGGGGCATGCCCCTCCGCTGCACGACCGGCCTTTATCAGCGCCCAGTCGACCCACAGTTCCTGCGGCCACGTATGGCCAGGCACGAACTTGAGGCTCCCGGGCGACTCGAACACCCAGTATCCGGCCACTCCGTGGACTGCGGCGTCGGAATACCCGTAGGACATCTCGGAGATCAGCATGTCCCCGTCGCGGAAGAGTATGTCGTAGGCCATCGAATCGAAACCGAATCGCTTGTTTAGGTCGAGGCACATCAGCATGGCTTCGTGCGGTACGGGTGTGTCGTAATCCAGCCTTCCGCTTCCGCTCGCCCGGAAGTCCCCGGGGCGGTTCCTGCGCCAGAAGCCGGTGGCGAACCTGTCACCTATCGCGGTGATCCTGAGATCGGCGTCGTTGCCCGGGATGAACTCCTGCCAGTAGGCCATGCCGAAGGGCTGCTCCCCCCTCCTCCGCCTGCGCAGGAAATCCGAGAACCAGTCCCTGCCGAAGCCTGAAACCAGCCTGGAGAGCCTCCCGGCCCCCGAAGCGGCAGTCCTGTCCCAGAGCGTCAGGCTGAACGTCCTGCGCAGAAAACCCAGCAGGTCGTCCCTGTTCCGGATGGCTCTTACGTTTACGCTCCCGGCACCCGCCGAACTCTTCAGGACGACGGGGTATTCCTCGCGTCCGGCCTGTCCGTCCGACTCGTCGTAGTCGAAGGAGACGAAGGTTCTGGGAGAAGGCGTTCCGGCAAGCGACAGCAGGTAGCTCTGGGCGGCCTTGCTCTCGAAGTGCCAGACAGTCTCGAAGCCGGGGACGACCGTCTTCCCCAGGTGTCGCTCGAGGAAGTAGATCTTCTCCTTGACGTATCCGGCGAATTCGTGCCCCATGTAGGGGGGCTTCCAGATAACAAGGTCCGCATCCGCCACACTCCCGACCCAGTCGCTCCTGTCCAGGTTCACGATCCCGTACTCGAGCCCTGGGCGGCACGGAATCCGGTTCGCCACGGCTTCGGCGAACCTGTTGTGCCATCCCCCCCTGTCCGTTCCGATAGCTATTTTCAGGATCAGTTCCCCCTGTTGGAAGACACGATGCGGCCGGTGGCGCACCGGCCGGATTATGCAGACTGTGGCTCCCGGGGGGTATCGGAGGCAGGCGGGAGGGAGTATGACCGGACTCGCGAACGCAAGGGGCGCCGGCATCCCGGAGAACGGCTGGTACAGTCGCGACGCCCTGGACGGTCTCATCAGGGAGGCCGTCTCGGGCGCCCTGGGACAACCTTCCCTCGGGATCGCCACAGGCGACAGAGTGCTGGTCAAACCCAACTGGGTCTATCACATGAACAGATCCGGCGGCGGCACGGAATGCCTCGTGACGCACCCGGAGTTCGTCCTCTCGGCCCTGCGCCTGGTGATGGAGGGGCGGCCTGGAAGCGTCGTAATCGGCGACGCACCGGTCCAGGGCTGCGTATGGGATTCGCTTGTCACCCCTGAACTGCTCGGACGCATCGCGGAGGCGGCCGGAGGCAGCCAGGTCGATGTGATCGACTTCAGGCGCACCATCATGTGCGGGGAGAGACTGGACTCGGGACTCGACAACGACGCGAGGCCCGAGGACAGGTTCGTGCTCTTCGATCTCGGTTCGGACAGCCTGCTCGAACCTGTGTCGGATCCTCCGGGGCGATTCAGAGTGACGATGTACGATCCCGACCTGATTTCACTCAGACACCTCCCGGGGAAACACCAGTACCTTATTTCCAGGGAAGCCCTGGAGGCGGACCTCATCCTGAACCTCCCCAAGCTCAAGACCCACAGGAAGGCCGGGATAACGGGCGCACTCAAGAATCTCGTCGGGCTGAACGGAAACAAGGAGTTCCTGCCGCATCACAGGAAGGGCGGCTCAGGGACGGGGGGGGACTGCTATCCGGGCCGGTCTTTCCTCAAATCCCTCGCGGAGGATCTCCTCGACGCCTCTAACAGAAGGATAGGCAGGCCCTCCTTCTCTCCCCTGATCCTCGGCGTCAGGGCCGCACTCGAGCTTCAGAGGCTGCTTCACGGCGAGGCCGAGATCGACGGCGGCTGGTCCGGGAACGACACGGTCTGGCGCACGGTGCTGGACATCGACAGGATCGCCCTGTACGGCAGAACGGACGGGACGATGGCCGACGTTCCCCAGAGGCGCATCGTAAGCCTGACGGACGCGCTGGTATGCGGCCAGGGCGACGGGCCGATGATGCCTGATCCGCTCCCGCTGGGTTTCGTAACGTGTTCCGACAACCAGGTCGACGCCGACGTACTGCATTGCAGGCTGATGGGATTCGATCCGGCTCATATTCCAATGGTCAGGGAGGCCGGGTCTGCCTTCAGGTGGCCTCTACGGACCGGAGGCGGGATTACGGAATGTCCGGGACCGCTGGAAGGTGTCATGTCCACGAGGGCAGTCCCGCCCTGCGGGTGGGGGATACTGGAAGGCGGCGGAGCCTAGCGGCCCGCAGCCGCGGCCGCCGCCCGCTCGAGGGAGTCCACGACGGCTCCGGCGATATGGTGGGTCTCGATCCTGCATCGCCCGGCACGGCCCATGGTTCGCCTCAGCTCCTCGTCCGAGAGGAGCCTCACCAGCCCTTGCTCCATAAGATCCATCGACCCTCCAGCGCAGATACCGAGGGGGGCTTCGCCGGACAGAAGCCCGTCCGGATCCGAGTTCAGACTCAGCACGGGCCTTTCCAGAAACCAGGCCTCGAGGAAGGCGTTCGAGAAACCTTCGGAAGGTGAGGTGTTCAGGAGGATCTTCGACGAGGCGATGACCGAGAGCGCCTCCCGGTGCGGGATCTCGCCGAGGTATTCCATTGTCCCGTAACTCCTGGCCCTGTCGAGCATCGCCCGGCATTCGGACCCCTGCACCGAGCCGGCGACAGCGATCCTCCAGCCCCTTCCTGCAATCCTCCCGAGCAGTTCCAGGAGTCTGTCGAAGCCCTTGAAGGCCGACAGGTGCCCGATCCAGCATGCGTCGTACACGCCTTCGACTACCCGGGGCTTCTCGAACGGCACGAAGGCGTTCCTCACCATCACCGATTCCAGGCCCATCGCCCTGCACCGCTTGAGCTGACCGGAGTGCTGTGAGAGGACGATGGAGGCCCTCCGAAGGGCCAGGCGCACAAACGCCGCTCTTGCGATCCTTCCGTATACGGCGGAATGGACTGCGCCCCGCGGGCTGCCGGACGTGACGGTCCTCAGGTCGTCGTCGCAGGCCAGGGCGGCAAGGTAGGCGACACCCATCCTGCCTGCCGCCCCCGCCACGGAAGGAGCGAAGACGGAGAAGCCCCGCGTATAGACGAAATCGGGATCGAGTCGCCCCATCGCCCGCCGTAGGGAAGGCAGCCTGTCGGCCCAGAGCCTGATGCCCCGGGGCCAGCGGGATTCCGGTCGCCAGCCCTGGACGATCTCGACTCCCGAGATCGAAGATCTGTCGGCATCGACGGGACCGGGCACGAGCAGGGCGACCCGGTTTCCGCGTGCCGCGAGCTCTGTGGAGAGCAGCATCACCTGGCGCTCCGACCCGCCGTCGGGGAGCCCCGACAGAGCCCTGACCCCGCCACCCACGAAACACCAGGTCTGTTTCATGTTTCGTTCCCCCGAGCCCATGGAATCACCGCTCCGAGGAGATCTCCCGTCTTCGCCCTCACGGCAGAGACGTCACCAGCCTGCGGCAGGACTTCACGCCAGCGGAGGCCCGTGCGCCTGAGGAAAACGCCGGTCCCCAGCAGCCACTCGAACGAGTACGAGGCGAGGCTCGAAAGGGCGGCGCCCTCCATAAGAAGAGCGGGGATGAGAACGATATTCAGCCCTACCTTGAGGGCAAAAGCGGCCACGCGTGTCGCGACGTTGACGAGCGCCAGGTCCGAACTCTCGAAGAAGCTCGCGGTCATCGACCTGTGGGCCTGCATCAGCGTCGATCCCAGCAGTATCACGAAGGGCAGGGCGGCAGGTTCGAACTCCGCCCCGTAGAGAAGCACGATGAACGGTCTCCCCAGCGCGGCGCCGAGCAGGAAGAACGGCAGCAGAAGGATAGTGAGCTGTCGTGAAGCCCTGGCGGCCAGCCGCGCCCTCTCGAGAGGATCCGCGACCGCCGCCAGCGAAGGCAGGAGGACCGTGTTGGCCGAGGCGGACACCAGCCAGAGCTTCTCGGCGAGGCTCGAGGCGAGCGAGTAGAAGCCCACCGACTCGATGTCGAGGAACGACTTGATCATGTAGATGTCGATTCTGATTATGAGGTACCAGACGAGGGCGGAGGCATGGAGCTTGATCCCGTAGGATAGGTACCTCTTCCAGAAGCCCTTGCAAAGAGCCTCGGAATCATCTCGATCCTCCGGCCTGCCCGGGGCTTTCCGTATGCTGTGGAACATCAGCGCCGTCACCACGATGGTGGAGGCGACCACGGCGGCCACTCCACCGCCCACTCCGAGCCCGAGCAGGATCAGTAGCACGGCATACAGCAGGGCCAGCAGCACCGGGGACAGGCCCCGGATCAGGGCCAGGCGGCTGAACTGCCTGAGCGCGCTCATTATCGAAGACCAGTGCGCCTGGAGGAGCCCCAGGGGAACGAGCGCCGCCGCAAGGAGGACGACCGGCGTGCCGGCGTCACCGAAGAATTGAGTGCGGAACCGGAGGGCCATCACGGCGTAGACGGCGAGGCCGACCAGAGACTGGAGGAACGCCGCCCTGGCCGACACTCCGAGCGCCCTGCCCCGGGGGAGCATGCGGTTCGATACGAAACAGACATTTGTCTGGATGACGCCAAGGAGGACGAAGCTGACTATGAGATCCGGGGTGGTGTGGAGGAGGGCGAAGGTGCCCCTCCCTGCAGGGCCCAGGACGCGGGCGGTAATCATCCCGCCGGCCATGGCGGCCAGGAAGGACAGGACGTTTCCCGCGAAGGTCACGGCAATGTGCCTGTGAGCCGATCCTTCAGACACGGCCTTGCCTTCCTTTTCGCCCCGGGTCAGAACAGCTCCTCCAGGAATCCGCCGAATATCCTCCCGGTCTCCTCCGCCCTCAGTGACGCCCTGACCTCCGGATCGCCCCACATCTCCAGGTTTCCGGGTTCGGATTCCAGATAATTGCAGAGCGATGCCAGGCTTTCCGCTATTGATCCCGGTGAGCCGGTCCCGCAGACCCATCCTCCCAGCCTCTCTATCAGGGAGGTGCAGGCCCCGGGTCGGCAGATGCCGATCACGGGACGTCCCGCCCCGACATAATCGATCAGCTTGGAGGGGAGGAAGGCGCCGGACTCCATCTCCGAGGGAGTTATCACCAGGAGAGCATCGGCTGAGGCCATGAGAGCCAGGCTGTCCGGATACGGCACCTGCGGGAGGAACTCGACGAGGCCCTGAGGCAGTCCGGACAGGTCGACATCCTTCTGAAGGGATCCGTAGAACTCGAATCTGAGGCGCTCCAGGACGGCGGGCGACCGTTCCAGCAGCATCGGAAGAGCCGAAACGAGGTCCGACGGGCTCCTGGAGCCGTACAGGCTCCCGAGGTGCCTGACCACGAACGGCCCGCCGCTCCGGCGCGGGACGATCCGGGGATACAGGGATTCCTCCCAGCCGTGCGCTACGACTCTGGCCTTTCTGAAAATCCGGGCCGGGTATCCCGCCAGGGTCAGGTCCCTCATCTCCGAGCACGGAAATATCAGGAGATCCGCTGACTCGACGACGGATCTCTCCAGACGGGCGTGCAGATACTTAGCCGTAGCGATCCTCCGGATCATCGGATTGGTCACCCACGGATCGCCGAAGTACGCGGCCCAGCGCAGTCCGGGCACCCTCTGGACAGCCTCCAGACCGGACAGATGTGCGCTCATGGGCGAGGCAAAAGTCACCAGGACGTCACCGGCCGAAGGGTTCATGGAAAGCAACGCTCTGGCAGCCGGAGCAGCCCAGGGTCTGTAGATGTCCGGGATCTGCAGCAACTGAGATAGAGGCGAACGGTACAGGATGCGTCTGGCCAGAACCCGGGAGGCGGCCTCACGGAAGGGCACGGGCAGTATCCGTAGGGCGCCCGAGGCAGCGAGCGGCATGAGTCCGGGATCGTCGGGACGTCCGTCTTCGCCGGTCACGACACTGAAATCCCTTCCGCAATGCCTGAGCAGCCTCCATGTCACTATGGACATGGCCGCAGGAAGCGGCGGATATGCGAACGAGACGGCAAAGAGCCTCTTTCCGGACAAGCTGTTGCGCCTCCATGGCAGGGCCGTATACAAGGGAACAGCATGGCAATATAATCCAGGCTGCGCCGGGAGGCCGTCGTTACGGCTCCATCGGGCAACTGCAGACGTTCACCCGTCATGAAAGGTGTCGCCGCCTTGCCTGAATCGTCGGAGAGGGTGCTGGTCCTCGGGGCCACCGGGATGCTCGGACACAGGATGCTCGAAGTCCTGTCCGAAGGCTTCGTCGTGGCGGGTACGTCGAGGAGTCCGGCGGGCACGCCCCCATCTCCGGGTGGCTTCTTCGGAAAGCTGGGGCGGGACGCGATCCTCGGCGGCGTAGACGCCCGCAGGTACGAAACGGTCGAGGCATGTCTGGCCTACTTCTCTCCCACCGTGGTAGTGAACTGCATCGGCATCATTCGGCAGATACCGGAGGGTTCCGATCCGATTGTATCGATCGAGCTGAACTCACTGTTCCCGCACAGGCTGGCGGCCTCGTGCAACCGGATGGGCGCCAGACTCATACACATAGGGACCGACTGCGTTTTCTCAGGCTCCAGAGGCACCTACCGGGAGGAGGACACTCCTGATGCCGCGGATCTCTACGGTAGATCCAAGGCTCTCGGGGAGCCCGTCTCGAACGGCAGCCTGACACTCCGAACGTCGATCATAGGCAGGGAACTCACGAGGACAACCGGCCTGCTGGAATGGTTCCTATCGAACCGGGGAAAATCAGTGACCGGCTACAGGAAGGCGGTCTGGAGCGGATTGACCACCGAGGCCCTCTCGCGGGTCGTGGCCGGGGTGATAAGAACGGGAACGCCGTCAAGCGGGCTCTACCACGTTGCCTCGAGACCAATATCCAAGTATGACCTGCTGAACATGATTGACGCCGAACTGGACCTGGGGATCGAGGTGGTCCCGGCGGACGAGCCCGTCGAGGACCGCAGCCTGCGCTCAGACAGGTTCCTGGAGGAGACGGGAATCGGGATACCGTCCCTGGAGGACATGATTGACTCGCTTCGGGGCGACCTGGGGCGCTACGACGAATGGAGAACCCCCGATGGGCTGTCTTGAAGGCAAGAGGCTCCTGGTCACGGGCGGAACCGGATCACTGGGCCAGGTACTGGTGAGGAGGCTCCTCTCCGGCGAAATGGGCACGCCGGCCGCGGTCGTGGTCTTCTCGCGCGACGAGGCCAAGCAGCACTTCATGAGGATGAACTACGCCAATGCCGGGGCCGCGACCGACGAGATCATCTACGACAACTCCCGGCGCATCCTGGAGTTCAGGATCGGCGACGTCAGAGACTTCCACTCCGTGGCTTCGGCTCTCAAGGGTGTGGACGTCGTGTTCAACGCCGCCGCACTGAAGCAGGTTCCTACATGTGAATACTTCCCCTTCGAGGCCGTGCGGACCAACATAGAGGGCCCCGAAAACATCGTCCGCGCGATTCAGGAACTTGGCCTGCCGGTAGGGACGGTCGTCGGCATTTCCACTGACAAGGCGTGCAAACCCGTGAATGTGATGGGCATGACCAAGGCCATACAGGAGCGTGTGTTCCAGCAGGCCAACATGCGCTGTCCATCGACCAGATTCGTCTGCGTCCGTTACGGCAACGTCCTGGCCTCCAGGGGATCCGTGATTCCTCTCTTCCTCGAACAGATCAGGACCGGGGGCCCCGTCACCATAACAACCCGGGACATGACCCGCTTTCTACTGAGCCTGGACGACGCCGTGGACACGGTGTTCGCCGCCGTGAAGGAAGCTCTGCCGGGAGAGACCTGGATCCCCAGGGCTCCTTCGGCGAGAATGGTGGACCTTGCGGAAATCCTGATCGGCGACAGGAGTATCGGGATGGTTACAACGGGCATCAGGCCCGGTGAGAAGATCCACGAGATACTCGTCTCCGAGGAGGAGGCCTTCAGAACCTGTGTGAAGAGCGACAGGTTCTACGCCATCGGCTCCATCCTGCCCGAGGTCAGGCGGGGCGCCGAGGGCGGCGAACTCATAGGGAGAGAGTACAGCTCCGCCGGATCCTTGATCGGACGCGATGCGCTCGGTGCATTGCTTTCAAGGAACGGGCTGATGCCGGACCAGGTCGATACGGCAGGCGGGGAGCTCCTTAGATGAAGCTCGTAACCGTTCTCGGAACCCGCCCGGAGATAATCCGGCTCTCCATTCTGATAGGAAAGCTCGACGGCCTCTGCAGCCACACGATCGTCCACACCGGCCAGAACAGCGATCCCGCCCTCAGCGACGTGTTCTTCGCGGAGCTGGGCGTCAGGCGGCCGGACGTCTTCCTCGGCGTCGACATCTCCAGCCCCGGCAGGCAGATCGGGGGCGTGCTGGAGGGCTGCGAGCGGGTCTTCAGAGAGAAGAAGCCGGACAGAGTGCTGGTACTCGGGGACACGAACAGCGCCCTGTCCGTGATCATGGCCAAGCGGATGGGGATACCGGTCTTCCACATGGAGGCAGGCAACCGCTGTTTCGACGACAGGGTTCCAGAGGAGGTCAACCGTCGCATAGTGGATTCCTGCAGCGATGTCCTGATGCCCTACACGGAGAGGAGCAGAACGAACCTCCTGAGGGAGGGATACCGCCCGCAGAGGATCCTCGTCACCGGGAACCCCATCAACGAGATACTCGAGCGCCACCGCAGCGCGATCGACTCGTCTGCGGCGCTCGACAGACTTGGTCTTCAACCCGGCGGCTATTTCCTGGTGACCGCACACAGAGCCGAGAACGTCGACCTTGAACCCAGACTCAAAAGCCTCTTCCAGTCGCTCTCCCTGATCTGCCGGGAATACGGCGTCCCGGCCATAGTCAGCACCCACCCCCGGACGAGGGACAGGCTGGCATCCATGCGTGGGCTTGAGATCGATCCCCTCATCCGCCTCGAGAATCCCTTCGGACTGTTCGACTTCGTGAAGCTCGAGAAGAACGCCCGTTGCGTCCTTTCGGACAGCGGCACGGTTCAGGAGGAGTGCTGCATTCTCCGGGTGCCCAACGTCACCCTCAGGGACGTGACGGAGAGGCCTGAGACGGTCGAATGTGGAAGCAACATCCTGGCAGGCGTCGAGCCTCCGGATGTAGCGAGATGCGTCGCGGCCGCCCTCGCCCGGAAACCAGACTGGACACCTCCTCCGGAATACATGGTGGAGGATGTCTCCGGCACGGTGGCGTCCATACTGATGTCCCGCCTGGAACCCGCTCCTCCAGGCTGACGGCTTGTCCGCGCTCCTCACATACGCACTGACGGCGTTTGGAGTCCTGCTTGCCGTCACGTCGCTGGTTTCAGCCCGCTCGAGGCTCATCCTGTTCTATATCCTGATGTTCATGACCATGGGAGGGCTGCAGATAGAGCTACCACTGCTCGGGTCCGGCATGAGGTCTGCTCTCGCCCTGCTGCTGCTGGCAGTCTCCTGGAGGACGGTTGCGACCACCATCGCCTGGCTTCGTACAACGCGGATACTGACACCGATGATCGCGCTTGCCGCCTACCTGCTCGTCTCAAACCTCGTCATCAGCACGAACCCGTCCTTAAAGACCTCCTTCGAGAATGCCGGCAACTTCATTTTCTTCCTTATATGCGTCGCCTTCCTCATGTCCGGTACGGACAGACAGGTAAAGTGGCTTCTCATAGTGACGGCTCTCGGTCTTCTGTCCAACATCCTCGCCTACACCCCCCGCTGGATTCCTTTCATGAGCGACACTACGGTCTTCGGTCCGGTCCCCCACTACCAGGAGCCCGCCAGCAGCGGATTGATGATACTCCCGATCCTCCTGATGTTCCTTCACTCGGAGCCGAAGATCAGGGGCAGGGTCATCAGCCTCGCCGGAATCGTCTTCGTCACGGTGGCCACCTTCATCACCGGGGCCAGGACTCCCTCGGCCGCCTACATCGTCGTCCTCGCGCTTTACAGACGGAAGATCTGGTGGGCGCTGTCGCTGCTCGCCCTGGGAGCGCTCGTTTTCACGATGCTGCCCGAGAACGAACAGACCGATAGGATGGTCGACCGCATCCAGCAGCTCTCGGTGGCGGCCAGGACCGGCACGCTTCATGAGAATCCCGACGCCGGGATGAGGCTGGAGAACGTCAGGATCGCTCTGACTGGCTTCATGGAGAAGCCCGTCTTCGGCTGGGGGATAGGCTCATGGCACAGCTACAGGCAGGAGAGCACGGGCAGGCTGGGATACATCCTCTCGGCGCACAGCGGATGGGCGCTGCTTCTTTTCGAGACAGGCGTGGTCGGCGCAATTCTCTACTTGCTGTTCTTGATCAGGTGTCTGAAGGGTCTCAAGCTGAGTTTCACAGGCGACCTGGCCGGTGACGTCGGCTACATAGCATTCCTTGGCGTAACGGCGTTAATGCTCGTCAGTCTGGGGGGCGACACCCTGCTCAAAAGAGGGATCTTCACCTACTTCAGCTTCGGGGCCTACGCCAGATGTGCAGCGATCAGGAAGATGACATGGGAACGCGCAGGGTCCTGACGGCTGGTCGCAGCGCATTCACGGCTGTGCTCGCTTCGGCTCTGGCGCTCCGCGCCGCGGTTCTGATCTCGGCTGGCCGACCCTGGGACGCTGGGACATGGTCGGCCTGGACCATCGACCCCGATTCGCACGGTTATCTCGCCCTCGCCTCCGACCTCTCGGACGGCGTGCAGGACAGCGCCTCGACCCGGACTCCAGGATACCCGGTCTTCCTCGCGGCAACCGGAGCCGCATCGGGAAGCACACTCCCGGCAGTGATACTCCAGCAGCTCGTGGACGTCGCTACTGCTGCGATAGCCGGTCTCATGGCAGGTAGATCGGGCGGCAATCGATGGTGGACTGCATCCCTCGCATATCTCCTCATGCCGGCTCCGGCCGTCTATTCGTCCCGGATACTCCCGGACTGCATTCTGGCTCTCGTCTGTGCGGTGACCTGTCTCGTCTGGCTGTCGGCAGGCGGAAGGAACGGAATGAGGGTTCTCGTCGCCGCATGCGGGATGATAGGACTGCTGCTCTCGGCCGGAACCCTTGTCAAACCCGCGCTGATGTTCGCCGCTGCCGTGTATGTGATCCTCGTTCTCGCGAACCGTGAGGTCGCCCTCCGTGGCCGTGCGCTGGCAGTCGCCGTCCTATTGGCGACCTCCTCTGCCGGACCTCTTGCCTTGCGCTTCCACAACAGGGTTTCTTTCGGGCTGGATGCAATCTCGGCGCAGGACGGATACGAGCAGGCCGGGAGGGTCTGGGTTCTCACCGGAAGGGCGACACAGCTCGAGTTCCTCACCGAGGTGAAGGACAGCGTTGACCTTATGGCAACGGTCGATGGCACAGTGGACTTCGGGCTCAGGAACCGGATCTACAGGGAGATGGCCCTTTCGGAGTTTTCGGAACACCCCGCCGAGGTTCTGGTGCCACATGTCACGAGCTGGCCCAGGTTTTTCTCTACAGGTATCGGGGGCACTCTGAGGTACATGGGACTTCCTCCGAATAGTCCCCTCTCGCTTCCGCTCAAGGCGGCTGGAGCGCTCCTCTATCTGTCCATGCCGGTCGGATTGATACTCGGCGCTCTCTCGAAGAGGATCAGGAGCAGTATAGGCCCGCTGCTCGCCCTGGCCGGCGCCTGGATGGCCGTCATGGCTCTGGTCCACGGGCCCCTTGCAGGCCCACGCTACGGGCTCACCTTCTTCCCGGTTCTCTGTGCGGCGGCGACGGCTTCGCTCTGGCTCCTCTTCCGGAGGAAGGAGATTGCGGCCGGGACGAACGGGACCAGCGCCCAGTAGAACATGAGCCCGTATCTGAAGGAAGCGATCGGCCCTATAACCGGCACCGAGTAGAGGAACCAGGCCAGGCCCAGCCAGAATAGCTCTCCCAGCGAGGAGCGAAGCCTGCGCGAGATGATCGCTGCAAGGAGGGCGATTCCGGTTGGAAGCTGGAGTAGCGTCGTGGGGATGGAATAGGCGGGCGGTTTCCTGTCGTGTGGGGTCAGGCCGAGGTATGGGCTGTGCGCGTCGAGGTTCACGAAGAACTTGGGCCAGCGGCTGAGATGGAAATACAGGGCTCTAAGAGGGTTGGACAGAGCAGCCTCTCTCGACACGGCCCTGAAGAGACTGTCCCTCATCCGGTAGTCCATGACTCCATCTGAGGAGCAGAGCGCCTCCAGGCTGTCCCTGAAGATCCAGAACCTCTCGCCCTCCTCAAGCCCCCTGTAGCCGGAAGTAACAACCATCCTGCCCATGGGTTCGAGCGCATCCTGGGTCGTCATGCCCGGCATGCCGAACGACTCTTCGTTGTGAGCCCTCATAGTCAGGTACGAGGCTGCGAGGGGCACCGTCAGGACCGCGGCAAAGATCGCCCTCCTCGCCTTTCCCGGCCCCGGCACGGCGGCCAGGGCCATATAGACCGCTGGAGAGTAGAGTACGACGGGCTTTAGCATCAGTCCCACCGCCATGCACAATCCGCCCAGGAGCCCCGCGAGGGCGGCCCCCTTTGCGCTCCCGCCCCTCCAGACCTTTGTCCACAGGAGGCCCGAGAGCGCGATCATCATGGAGACATATACGTCGGGAATCAAATAGGACGAGTAGATGATCCCCGATGGGAGGCAGAGGTAGAAGGCCCCTGACAGGACCGCAGCCGTTGCACCCAGCACCGGGGCGGCGATGGAGACGACGACAAGGGCCGTCACCAGATCGGCAACCTGCTGGAGCAGCATCGTTGCAGTCCATCTCGGCCCCGCCAGATCCATCGTCGCATTCAACAGGAGCGGATAGCCGGGAGTCCTGAAGAGGGGCTCGTCCTGCACACCGTCCCGGAGGTCTTCCGCAGCGTACAGAAAGGAGTGGGTGTCGGAGTAGAAGATCCTGCTCTCCCAGGAATCGCTTCCGGGTCTCCCGATCAAGAAAAGGGCCGCGACCCGCAGCAGGAAAACCGCCGCCAGCGCAGCCCATGCCGCCGATTCGATGCCTGCGTGACGCCTCATGAGTCAGCTCCAGCATCCATCCTCGAAAGTCGCCTGGTCACATGCGGGTCCGCGCGGATTCGTCGTCCGGTTTCACGGCCCCGGATTCCTTCAGGATCGAGGCGACTGCCTTATACGCGTCCGCGACGCAGTGATCCATGTTGAAGTACTCGAAGCGGCCGAGTCTGCCGTGCGTTACAAGCGCCGGGAAGGATTCGAGGGAGGCCAGCGCCTTCGCGGTCGCCTCCTTGTAGTCGATGGTCCTCAGCGGATAGGTGTTCTCCCGGTCTAACACGCGCCAGTCCCGAACGGCTTCCGGCCGGATCAGGCCGAACCCGGACAGGCCCGCGACGGCCATTTCCAGGAGTTCTTCCCCGGCGGCCGACGCGATCCTGTCTTTCCCGGTCGTGGTGAACTCCACGCAGAGAGAGGTTCTGCCCTCGGGGGACATGAGCGGGCTCATGTTCCTCGGCTCGCTGATTCTATTGAATGCGGTCCTGTCGTCGGCGAAGTAGACCCATGGCGTGGTGCCGAAGACACTTTCCTGGTCGAGCGTCACGAGGAGAAACCGCGTGGAGATGTAAACCAGGCCGGGGTCGGGCAGATCCAGCATTCTGCAGAGTTCCGTCAGGGAGATGCTGGAAAACACTAAGTCGAAGCAGTATTCCGAGGATGGGGTGGAGACCCTCATTCCGCCGCCGTCCCGGGACAGCCCGGTCACGGGTTCGCCCGCATGCAGCGTGAACCTCGGGTCCGAGAGGCATGGCGACAGCAGGGCGTCGATGACGGTTCCGCTGCCGTGGTCGGGATAGACGCATCTCGAGTTGAGGAACGGATCCTCCCCGGCCTCCATCGACTTCGGCTTCATACCAAGGAAGGTGCGCTTGAACAGGTCCCAGAGAGTGAAGACACCGATCCTCTGCCTGCCGAAATCCGCCGAGATCATCGAGCCCGGCACGCCCCAGGTCTTCTCCGTGAAGGGGCCGAAGTAGATGTCGTACAGCTTCCTGCCGAACCTGTTGCGTATGAAGTCCTCGAAGCTGTCGTCCCGCCACTCCCTGAAGAGCGACTCGATCCTGCTCCAGACGAAGCTCGCGGCGCATGCCGCGGAGGTCCACGGCGGAACTCCGCCGAGGATGTCCAGCCCCTTCATCGGGTAGGGGATGAAGCCGTCGCCGAACTGGACCTTGGCCCTGAACAGCCTTTCCCTGTACTGGTCGCCCAGCAGTTCGATCATCAGGGAATCGAACCACGGATCGACCGAGTGGATGTTGTGCGGTCCGAAGTCGAACCTGAACCCCCCGTCCATCTCGACGGTCCGACAGAGCCCCCCCGGGGCGTGCCGCCGCTCGAACAGGTGCACCTCCAGGTCCGGGTCGACGCACTCGTGCAGCAGGAAATAGGCGGCCGAGACACCCGAGATGCCTCCCCCCGCGACCGCCACCCTCATGTCGATCCGCCTCCGCCGAGAAGCCCCGCTCTTGCGGCCTTCAATCCCTCCCAGGCCCTCCCCCAGTCGTTGGAGAAGAGGTATCCCGCCCCAAGGGCGAGCCCTGCAAGGGTCTGCGGGATGAACTGCAGAAGGTGGATGGCGATGGGCGCCGCGGCATAGTCGCGCAGATCATGGCCCATCAGAGCCAGACTGCCTGCCACCGCGGCGTGGTACGTACCGATGAAGCCCGGAGCGGACGGGATCAGGACGGAGAAGTAAACGAAGACGATCGTGGCGATCACTCCAAGGAATGGCACGGAGGGCAGGAACATCCTGAGGCCGCAGTAGGAGGTGGACAGGGTGAGCGCCCAGAGGGCCAGGGTCGAAGCCAGCAGGGCGTTCCTGCCGTTTTCTCCGTACATGGTCTTCAGGTGTCCGGAGATCCTTTCGAACAGTACGAGCGGCGCAGAGTGACGGATGCGTGCCGGGAGCCTTCCGGGCAGCTTCACGGCGAGCAGGACGAGCGCCGGAATCGCGGCGAGCAGCACGGCTGCCAGGAGCATCCCCCGGCGCGAGGCCAGGAAGACGCCGAAGACTAGGACGATGGCTCCCAGGAGGACCAGGTCGAGGATGGACTCGGCGAGTATCGAGGCGGCCGACCTGGAGTACGGTATCCCGGCCCTGTCCCGGACGAACTGCGCACGCACGGCGTCCCCCATGCGGAGAGGCAGGAGATTGTTGCCGGCCTTGGATATGAACAGACCTCTGATCGCCGTCCCGGGAGAGCGGGTCCCGATCAGCAGCGACCAGCGAAGTCCCCTGAGCACCGGCTCGATGAATGAGAGCAGTACGTACGGGACAATCCAGGCGGGATCGGCCTGGCCGAGACCGGTGACGAGGGCGCCGGGATCCACCCGTCTATAGACGATCAGCAGCAGCCCGGCCGACACGGCGACCGGCAGCAGGACACCAAGCACTCTGGCGCGTCGGTTCATGTCCTCCATCCAGCGTTCACCGTGCCGAGCCCGTTCAAAGCTAACGCATGAGGCCGGAATGGGGCAAACTGGCGATTAAGACGGCTGTTCGCGATCTTCCCGGAGCGGAGGTGCACATGAAATTCGAGGTCTTCGACGATACCGGAGCGGGATGGGAGAAGGCCTGGGCGGACCTTCCGCCCCGTTCGAGGGATGCCTTCGCCAGCCCGGCGTACTACCGCGCATTCGCAGCCACTGAAAAGGGCGCCCTTCCGGAATGCGCCGTTCTCCGCGACGGCAGGGGCATCCTGCTATATCCCTATTTCAGAAGGATGCTGTCGGAGATCGACTGGCTCCATGCCCCGGATGGCTCATGCGACATCATGACCGCCTACGGCTACGGCGGGATCTACGGAGACATCGACAGGGACGACCTGCTCGACGACTTCATGGTGCTCTTCGGCGAACACTGCGCAAGGACCGGCGTCGTGGCCGAACTGATCCGCCTGAATCCCCTTCTGGGATCGGAGAGCGCCCTTTCACGCCACTACGAGCTGCGGACCGGCAACAGGCAGGTGGTCGTCGACCTGCGGAGGTCGGACGACGAGATCTGGCGGGGATACAGGCACAACAACAGAAAGAACGTGAACAAGGCGCTTCGCTCGGGTGTCGAGGTCATCCAGGAGCAACCGCTGGGGCCGCACTTCGGGGATTTCCTGTCGATCTACGCCTCGACCATGGACCGCAGGGGCGCGGACAGGGGCTTCCACTTTCCGGACGGATTCTACCGTACTCTCGCCGGCGGGCTCGGAGACGGCTGCAGGGTGTTCTACGCCCTGGCCGGCGGAACGACGGTGTCCGCCGAGATGGTGCTGACCTCGGCGACCGCCGTCTACTCGTTCCTCGGCGGTACCCGCGAGGAGTTCTTCGAGTTCAGGCCCAACAACCTGCTCAAGCACCGGATAGTCCTCTGGGCCAGGGACGCCGGCTACGAGAGCTTCCTGCTCGGCGGAGGCCCGGGAGGGGAGGACGGAATCTTCGATTACAAGAAGTCCTTCGCTCCTGAGGGCATTCTGGACTTCCACCTGGCCTGCAGGACGCACGATGAATCCCTCTACGGCACGCTCGTCGAAAGGTGCATGGAGCGCCCCCGGACCGCGGAGCCCGGGGCGGAGCGATACTTCCTGAGATGGAGATACGGCGGCTGATTCTTTCCCGGACCTAAAGAGTCAATCCATCTCCAGCCGGGCTGCCTCTCCGAGCGTGAACAGTCCGTCGGTACGCTTCTTCAGAAACCTGGCGGGAGAACCGATATAGATGCCGCCGGGTGGGAGGCTGGCAGTGACCAGGCTGAATGCTCCTACGGCGGAACCTTTTCCTATGGTGACCCCGGGGAGGACGACGGAACAGGTACCGACTATCGAGTGAGCGCCCAGGGTCACCCTGCCCGACACTACGTTCCGGAATCTCTCGGGCACGCATGGATTGGTCAGGTAGTCGCCCGAGTAGTCATCCGACCCGCCGTAGACTGTCACCCTGGCGGCAAGCGTCGTGAAGTCCTCCATCTCGAAACCCGATGTTGCCTCGACGAATCCCATGGCTCCGATGTAGCAGTGCGAGCCGATCCTCACCCAGCCGTCCCGGCAGGCGGAGATCACGCAGAAGTCGTCGATTCTCACGTGGCTGCCGATCTCGATGCGTTCGGGATTGTAGATGGAGGCCTTACGGCTGATCTTCACGTCGTGGCCGAAGGACTTCAGCCCCAGCCCGCCCAGTTCCTCTTCGGAGTAGAAGGAATTCATGCGGCTGCTCCCTCGAAATCGGCCCGCCTGCCGAAATCCGCGGACATGGCATCTGCGTCCGGAATCTCCTGGATCACGTCCTCATGCCTGGTCGCCGGGAGGAGCCATCAGCAGTGCGGCCATCGCGGCCATGTCTTCCGTCGTGTACCTCTGATCGACGGGGAGGGCGAGCAGCGTCCTGCCCAGGTCCTCGACCCCCTCGGGCAGGTCCGGCCAGTAGTGCGGGACGAAGACTCCCTTGGAAATCAGGTTGCGCCTGAAGAAGTTGAAGCTGTCGGGCTCCACGGGGAACGGGAAGCAGAGGGGCACGCCCGGACATGGCGGCGGGCCGTCGGGAAGAGCCGCCGACAGGGCTTCGTAGTTCGCGCGCCGAGCCGCACAGGCGGAATCGTGATCGAAGGCGTCGAACAGCGTGGATGCCAGGTCGGACATCCGATAGGGGCCCAGGGGCATTTCGCGCTCGAGACGCCGGAAGGAGTCGAGGGCGTCGCCGTGGGGGTACTCCAGCCTGATCCCGTGGCAGGACATCCTGTCGCCGAATACGGTCTGATCGACCTTCAGCAGGGGGACGGGCGGCTCCTTCAGGCGGCTTCCACCGCCTACGACCAATATCCCGCCGTCGGGAACCCCGAGGAACTTCCTGGGCGAGTAGACGGCGGCGAACCTCGGGGGGCACGGGGCGTAGAGGGCTTGGGCGTAGTCCAGAAGCACCCTGCAGCCCGATATGTCCATCATCTCCTCGAGCGCGTCGAGGTCCGGCATGTAGACGCCGAAGTACGCGGGAACGATCAGCAGCGTACCCTGCTTCGCCGTGTAGGAGAGGTTGAGCCAGTCCGTCCTGAAGCCCGGGTTCACCTTGTAGGTCCGCCATGCGGCTCCCGCATTCTCCACTGCCTTGTAGACCACGGGGCAGATGTAGCCCGGCATCAGTACGTCCGCTATCCCGTTGGCTCTTATCAGCTCCGCTATCGCGCTGCGGCCGTCGTAGAACCTCCGGCCGTCGGCGAGGTGCGCCACGGCGCCCCCGGCCGGCGGCTCGGCTCGGGGGAGATCTATCGGGAAGAAACCGCCGTAGGTCTTGCCGGATCCTGGAACCTCAGGCATGTCCACCCTCCTTCAATGCGGCACGGACTTCACCGGCACGGACCCCCGCAAGCCGGATCGAGTCCCCGATCATCCGCGCCATGGCAGGGGTGACCGCCTCCCCGGTAGGGAGGCACATCACCATCTCAGAGAGCCTGTCCGTCACGGGCAGTTCACGACCCGATCCGGGGAATGTCCTGCAGTATGGTTCGTGCCTGTGGCAGCCCGGATAGAAGTATTTCCTCGCCAGGACGTTCTCCGCTTCCAGCACTTCCACGAGACTGTCTCTGGAGAGACCGAACGACTCCTCGTCCACGGTCGCGACGACATACTGCCAGTTCCGGGCGGAGAGCGCGGGGGAGGGAGTGCGGCAGGCGATTTCCGGGATTCCCTCCAGCGCCTCCAGGTAGGCCTCGAAGTTGATCCTGTTGATTTCCGCGAGACGGTCCACCTGCTCGAGCATGGCGAGGCCCATGGCAGCGCATATCTCCGTCATCTTGCCGTTGATGCCGATGTAGTCCACCCTGTCCTTCTCGCGGCCTGCGAACCCGAAGTTCATCATCAGCCTGATCTTCTCCGCGAGGTCGTCGTCGTCCGTGACAATCGCCCCGCCCTCGAACGTGTTGAAGAACTTGGTGGCGTGGAAGCTGAGGATCGACATCGAACCCAGGCTGCATACGGACATGCCGTCCGTCTCGTTCATGAAGGCATGGGCGGCGTCATATACCACGCCGAGCCCGTGACGCCCGGCTGTTTCCGCTATCGAGCGGTGATCGCAGGGGTTCCCGAACACATGGACCCCCACTATGCCGGTCGTTCTGTCCGTTATCAGCTCCTCGACGCAGGATGGATCGAGGGTGAAGTCAGATTCGCGGATGTCGCAGAACACGGGTTTGATGCGCTGCCACTCGAGGGCGTGGGCCGTCGCCACGAAAGTGAAGGCGGGCACTATCACCTCTCCGTGGAAACCTGCGGCCCTGTAGGCGAGTTCGAGGGCTACGGTGCCGTTGCATATCGGGATGCAGTGCTTCACCCTCAGCCTCTCCTCGAGGCGGGCCTGCAGAATCTTCACGAGCGGGCCGTAGTTCGTGAACCACCGGTTCGAGAACATCGTATCGACCAGCTTGTCGAAGTGCCTGCGGTCGGGCAGGTTCGGCCGGCCGACGTGCATCGGCTCGTCGAAGAGGGGTTTTCCGCCCAGTATCGCAAGCGTCCGGCTCAAACGCAGCCTCCCTCCGATCATCCGCGATCTCCGCGGAATGAGCGGGAATATCCTTGTCTGCCGAAGGAATACGCAATAGCGGCCCATCCGACAACTCCACGAGAGCCGGAGTCGCCCCCTTCGATCCGATCACCCCGGCCCGCCCCGAGCAGGACTGCGCTGCAGGCTCCCGCCTCCTGCAAAACACGTCTCTCCCTCCTGAACCGGTTCCACACAGACCGATGATATGGATGTCACTCCGGCGGAGGAGGCCGGCTCGAGTCCGTCATCCCCTGCAGAGGCCGGTTGAGAACCAATCCCGAGAATAGAGAAAGGAAGGAAGCCTCGGTCCGTCACCCGGCTTGCATTCTGCGAGCCGGTCTTCCAGGCAGGCCTCCGGCTGCAGTCGATTGGCTCTGATCCGTTTCGACGGGCATGCCGTCAGGCTTGGATGTACCGGGAATCATTGCTGCAATGGTACGCATCTTGCTTAGAAAGACAGTGACTGGTTCTGAAACCCGGAGATTCCGATGGAGCTGATCGACTGGAACGGCAGGACAGTAGCGGCGGAGCGCAGTAGATCCGGAGTCACGGCGCTGCTGGACGTCTCGGACAACCTCATTGCAGTTCCCTCCGGGAGTGGCGACCTGCCGAACGAGGTTCGGAACCGCATCGCAATGTCTGACCGAGACGACGGCTTCGATTCGGACGAGATGGCCAGGCTATCCGCAGGACTGGGCTTCTACAGCGACATGCAGTCGCTCCGATGCGTCGATCCCGCCACGTGGTCGGTGTTCGGCACCGTCGCGGCTTCCGGGGCGAGGGAGAGAGCCTTCTGGGTGCAGGAGCTGCTTGGGAGGATCGGCCTCTCCTACAACCCTTCCGAACCTGCGGAAGTGTCCCTGTGGAAGACCCTGGGGCGTGTGGGAGACGTGGAAGGCACTCTCGAAACCGATGCCTCCGTCATCACGAGAGATGCTGCGGTCTTCTTCGAGGCTTCCTGGTTCGACCCGGACAATTCCAGAAGTTCAGTCGAAGATGTCATGGCTGAGCTGAGATTCCTGTCCAGCCTCTCCGGAGGGCGCATGTCGAAAGAGGAGGACCGGCTCGTTCTGGTGCAGCTCCGTCTGCACGGAGACTCACCATTGCGCCCGGGGAAATACGACGGCGTGGAACTCAGGCACATGTCCTGGCAGTACCTGGTCTCGCTCGGCAGTCATCCTCTCTACGACGAGGTCAATCGCTACTACGACTGGAAGCTCGGCCTGCTGGGATAATGACCTGATGCTCCCGGGGATGTGCATCGGGGGCCTTATTGCATTGCGATCCATGCGCCCTCCCCGGAGTGGATTGATGCCGCACGCAGGATGGAGCATGGAGCGCGTCCGGCGGCGGAATCAGAAACGCATCACGGGCGATCCTGTCAGGAAGGCCCGGCCACCTCAGAGCGGCGCTGGCCTGCCTATGGTCTGTGCGAGGATCAGATGCTGCTCCGGACGGAGTCCGAGCGCCTCCCTGAGAGCCGCCTTGTCCATGCCGGCCCGCACGACGGCCGCAAGCCCGTTCACCGCGCAGTACAGGTAGACGTTCTGGCAGATGAAACCCGCATTGCAGGCGGCGAAGAACAGTTTTTCGTCGTCGCCGACTTCCCGCCCTCTGAATCCCATCCTGGAGAAGTCGGCGACCAGCACCAGGTTCACCGGCGCCTCCGCGACGAACGGCTGCATCCCAGTCAGCGCCCGGATGTCGGTCGAGCCCGTCATCCTGAGTACGTTCGCGGCAGGATCGTAGAGGTAGGTTCCCTCGGTCGTCGCGACGTAGATGTCCATCTCCTGATGGTTCAGCGCAGAGGGCGCGGTACGGCCGCCGGTCTCCGGCCGGTTTATGCCGAAGGCCGCCCACAGAAGGTCCGACATCTCCCGGGTGGACAGCGTATCCGGAAGGAAGGATCGGCAGGAGGAACGGCCCTGCAGGGCCTCCATGAGAGTACCGGGGTTTTCCATCATCGGCTCCATGAGTTGGATGTCTCCCGCTCCCGCATACGCGGAGGCGATTATCGCGGCGAACGCCGCAGCCATCGGTTTCCTGAAGTTCATTGACAACTGCTCCTCCGAGGTTCGGGCATCCGTGCGGTTCATACCGGTTACGGCCGGGGCGCCGGAATCCTGCGACCGCTCAGGCCGTTCCACGACGGCCTTTTCGATCTATACACCCCGAACCCGTCTACGGACAGGGTAATGGTGGGAGCGATCACGCGGGCCGGCGTTCCGACGACGCCCGGCCCGCGCAGGCGCTAAACGGACTTCAGCCAGTCGGCGAGTTCGATGTCGGCGGAAGGATCGGGCGGTTTCGGGACACCCCGGCCGGCCAGCCACTTCAACGCCTTCCCGGCGATGAGCGCCCACTCGTCGGCTCTTCCGGCGAAGTCCCTGTGGAGCAGGAACAGAGCCAGCAGCGTCGCCAGAACCTCGTCCTCCCGCAGGCATTCCGGAATCCCCGCCTTCAATGCCTCGAGGTCGTCCACCCCGGCGAGGGCCGCCAGATCCCCGCCGAACTTCCATGATCCATCCGCGAGCTGCAGGCCTACCAGTTCCATGAAGTGGTCGGGGCCGGCCGAAGGCTTCGACTCCGGAACCTGGTCGTATCCTCCGTCGTCGAAGGCGACTGTACTCATCGCAGGCATTGCACTGCGGCATTCTGCGGACTTCTTCCCGACGGGCTTCAGGAGTACTCCGCGACTCATTGCAAACAGAGGAGCGATACCGGGGATTCTGAAGCCGGAAGAGGTACCGCCCCAGCCCCTGGTCAGGGCGACGGGAACTCTTCGCAGGCCGACTTCGCCCTTTCCGTCCTCCCCCTCGCGCTCCTCCACCGCCACGTAGCTGGTCATGGAGGAGACCAGGCCGTACTCGAGGGCGGTGGAGAGGATGAGCGATTCCACGGTCTTCCTCTTCCTGGCCGTCTGGGCGGAGCCGCCGGACAGGCCGTTCATCTCTATCGAGGAGATGTACTCACGGGCGAGCAGCAGGGCGATGGTGCGGTCATCGGCGACCTCCAACGCAGCGTCGACGGGGCACTCGGCGATCGTCGATCCGTCGGCCCCGACGATTTTTACCACGGTACTCTCCAGCCGCGGAATCCGGCAGAGGACGTCGATCTCGTCTCCGGTGCAGAAGGCGGGCAGCTCTTCGGGCACCGCCAGGGTCGGTTCGAGCCCGCCCCAGTCGAGCCTGGCGTCCGTGGAGAAGGGAGCCGAGAGCCTGGCCATCTGGCGCATCACCTTGGGCTCGATCCGCTCGCCGGGGAGGATGAACTCCGCCGTGCCGCCCGTCGCCTTCGCGACCCCTCTCACGAGAGTGCCGCTGGCTCCACGGCCTATGCCGAAGGTGAACACTCTCGCCTTACTTCCATTCCTGCGAGCGAGTTCGATCACGTCTGCCTCGTTCCCCACCTCCCCGTCGGTCAGGAGAAGGACTTCGAGCATCCTCTCCTCCGCAGCCTTATCCAGAACCGCCTTCAACGGCGTGAGAATCTCGGTTCCGCCGAGGTCGGCATTCCATCCGGCGGCAACGGCGACGGCCCTGTCGAGATTCTCCTGGTTGTACGGAACGGGGGACGGGAACATCTCCTCCATCCCGGAGCCGAACCCGACGACATTGAACCTGTCGCCTTCCTCGAGCGACTTCAGGCAGAGCAGGAGGGCGGACCTGGCCTCCTCGAAGCTCTCGCCGGACATCGATCCGGACCTGTCCACGATGAAGACGACGTCCCTCGGCTCCTTCGCGGCTGCGGGCAGGACGGGCCTGAACCTCAGCATCATCGCGAGGGCCGAACCGTCGCGGCAGACCGCCGCCCCGGCCTTCCCCGGCTCTGTGAGCTCTACCTCGAGGACGAAGTCCTGATCGAGCTGGGGTTCGCGCACCGCCAGACCGACCTGCGCCTTTTCGCCGTGGATCGACACTCTGATCGGGAACGACGGACAGGAGACCGTCCGGATGGCGGAACCGGCAACGATGTCGACCGCCAGCGAAAGCCCGTATGGCACACCGCCCACCGCAACGGGTGGAAGAATCGCATCCAGCTCGGCCGGATCCATCCCGGCCGCCTTCTCGGGCGGGATGTAGCGCGGTGAGATCGTGGTGGGGACACGGAGCCGGAACCCCTTGTCGAAGCGCTCGGTACGGCCCGTGTAGGTGATTCGGACGACGGCCTCCTCGCCGGGAAGCAGACGGCCGACGGAGACGGAGAAGATGTCGGGCCGGTTCTGATCGAGGAGAAATGCCGAATCGCCCTTCTTCATGGCCTCGTCGTAGATTTCGAACGCCTTCTCCCGCTCCTCGACCCGCCCTTTTATTCTGCGGGCTCCGATCTCGACCTCGAAGCCGCAGACGGAGCTGTTCTCCTCGAGAGGGAAGCTGTAGAGGGCCTCGATCGGCGATTGCTCGTCGTTCCTGAATCTCTGGGAAACGGTGGTGAGAACCGCCGCTCCGCGGATCCCGACGTCGATGGAAACTCCCTTGAGCGGGACGGGCTCCCCCCCGGAGGACACCAACCCGTATCCGCTTGCCTTCGGATTATTCCTACTCTCCCTGCTCATCGCTGCATTCTCCCTCTTCATCGGGGATTGAATCCTCTGACTGCCCGAGAATGCCGGAGATCATCGAGAGAGCGCCGCCGGGCGGAACGGCATGGCCCTCCTCCACAAGCAGGGAGTATCCCTCCGACAATCTCACCACCCTCAGAACTCCGGTCTGGAAATAAACGGCGTCGGATGAAGCGGTTGGAACCGGCGGGGCGTAAGCCTCCTTCGACTGCCTTCGCCTTGCCTGGAGGATCGCATCGAGGTGCGCACGCGTGTAGTAGCTTCCCCTGCCGGCACCCAGGGGAGGCGGGATGAGTCTGGTCTGGACATAGAATCTGACAGTGCGCCGACTGACGCCTGCAAGCTCTGAAAGCTCTGCTATGCTGTATCTTTCGTGATCTGCTTCATTTATCATGACAGTATCATGACATCATACTGTCATGTTGTCAACGGCCGAATCCGCTTCACCTGCTCAGGATCGTCGGCCGGGCGGCGCTCTTCAGATTACAGCCGTGGCCAGACCCGGATTACCGGCCGGCTCCTGCCAGCAGCGCCTCTTCCATGGGCCGCGACGAGGCGTCCTTTGCGCGGGATGCGCTCCCGGTCTGAACCCGTGTATCGAACATGGCGATGTAGTTCTTGTCCCAGTCGTACTTTTCGAGCACCCGCAGGCGCGCCCTGTGACGCATCTCGCTGTACTCCGGATAGTTGAGCCTCTTCATGTCGAGAACGCGGACGACAGCCTCCGCCCAGGAGGTCGGTTCCGAATCCGGGATGACGAATCCCGTCACGGCGTCGTCGATGATCTCGGCCGGTCCTCCGGTTCGGGACACGAGACAGGGCAGCCCGCAGGCCTGCGCTTCCAGAACGGTCATTCCGAACGTGTCCGTCTCGCTGGGAAAGACCAGAAGATCGGCAAAAGTATAGAGGGCGGGCAGCGTCTCGTTCTTCATCCTGCCGAGGAATCTGACCCTGTCCAGCCCCTTCGCCGCCGCCTCGAGCTCGGGGAGATACGGGCCGTCGCCGGCAAGAAGCAGGTTCGCGTCCGGGAAACGCCCGACGATCACCCTGTATGCCGACAGGACCAGGTCGAGGTTCTTCTCCCTGGATATCCTGCCTGTGTAAAGAAGGACGGGACCGTTGGTCACGCCGAAACGGCCGGCCAGGCTGCTCCTCGGCTCCATGACTGGCGCGAACACCCGCGTGTCTATCCCCCGGTCGAATCTCGACACCTTGCGGAGCTGATATCCACGGGCGGTCAGCAGGGAGATGTACCGGTCGGTGGGAACCCTGACCTCGTCACAGCACCCGTAGAACCACTTTGTGTACTCCTCGATGAGGGCCGTAACCGTCTTGTCAGACATGATCCTGCTCGCCTGCATGGAATAGTCGGTATGGAAGAACCCGGTACATCTGAGACTCATGAGCTTCGCGATCAGGATGCCGACGAGGCCGACGGGACCGTGGGTGGAGATGTAGATTTCGTCGGGCTCGAGGGCGGCCACTCTGTCGAGGGATCTCAGTACGGACGGGACTTTCAGCGTGTACCTGTCGTATCCCGGCAGTTCGAAGGACGCCACCGCAGGGAGATCGATAACCCTGTCCGCGGGGACTCCTTCCGGAATCTGCCCGTCCAGCGATACGACGAAGAGGATGTCCGGCCCTTCCCCACCGGGGCGGCCGGCAAGCGAGGCGATCCTCCCGAGGGTCACGGAGACCCCGTTCAGATCGGAGAACGTGTCGGTAAACCAGAGAATCCTCTTTCGCCGGGAGGGCGCTCCAGGATCGGAGGGAAGTTCGACTCTCATCGACTCCAGGAGCCCGCGGTTGGAGAACATCTCCCGTATGGCCGTGAAGAAGGGCAGATACAGGAATACACCCGGGAACGCCGCCGAGACGCTCGAGGCGAAACCCGCGAGATCGCCTTCCGCGATGTCTCTCTTGAACGAGTTCACCAGGATGCCGAGGAACTCGTCGGACAGATCCGTGAGCGACTTGTAGACCAGATCCAGCCTGCCGTCTATCCCGATCTCCTCCCTGCTGTTCAGGTCATCGATAAGACCGTTCAACAGGCTGTATATCCTGGCCTTCCCCCCCTTGGTCGCGGATTGCTTCTTCAGGAAGAGCTTGTCTCTGATCCTGAGGTCCTTCCTCTCGAAGACCAGGTCGGACAGAGCGGACAGGAATCCCCTGGATTCGCCCCTCTTCTGCCTGGCGTAGTCGCAGGCTATCCTGTAGACGGAGAAGACGAGCGACTTGTAATCGTTGCTCCTGCCGCCCGGGGTTGTCCTCCTGCTGCGTATCGCCTCCAGGAACTCGGCGGGAGAGGAGGCCTCGGCGACGGTGAAAGTCCTCCCTACGTACAATCCCGCGTGATCGTCCGAACCTCCGGTCTGGCCCTTGAACCATCGGTTGGTACCTGCGGCCTCCAGCCCGTGCCTCCGCTCGAGTTCCTCTATCCATTTCTCCGAAAGGCCCGAGAGAACGGTTCTCCAGGCGTTGTTGCCCGCCGCGTTGCGACCGCCGTTGATCCCCTCGAACACGTCGAAGAGCAGGAGGAGTCTTTCGAGGTGTCTGATCCCGAGTATCCCGTTCACCGAATAGGTCGCGTGGGCCACCGAGTGGGGCAGGCCGAGTTCCCTGATCCTGTCGGAGAATTTGAATATGTCCTGCCGGAGTACGTTCAGTTCCTCGAACTGTTCGGCGGTCAGACCATAGACGAGAACGTGCACCTTGCAGCCGTCCTCGGGGAAGTAGGTCGTGAACTCGACGCCTGTGAACGTGTCCAGAGGATGGTTCCTGCAGAGCGACAGTATTCCGTCGATGCGGTTGTGATCGGTGATCGTAACGAAGTCCATTCCGCGTTCCCTGGCAAGCCTGTAGATCGTTTCAGGATCGGTATAGGACTCGCGGGCTCCCAGCTTCTGGAGAAACCAGTCCGAGGGATGTTCCGAGTACACTGAATGGACATGTAGATCTGCTCTTGCCATTTCCCACCGTTTCTGCCGGCGTTCCGTCGGCCTGGATAGATCGTCCGATCTGGCGGGAATAAGGCAGGATCCTGTTAGGGAGTGATGAAGATTCCTGAACGGCTTCCTCAGCTCTTCACGGGCGCGGATGTCCGGGAGATCGTTCCCGTGAGCGGTGCAGGCAGCCTTTCCTGCGCCATCTCCTCTCTGCACGGGAAACTCTTCGAGCCGGCTTCAGCCGCTGAAGCGCACCATCCAGAACTTTGCCTGCTTCGAGGGGTGCAGCCTGAGCCACACGTCGTCGGGCAGATAGACGTCGACATTGCAGTACTTGCAGGGGATGAGCCTCTCGGATTCCGTCGTAATGAGCAGCCCCGCCCCGCACTGCGGGCATGAGAGCGCCACGGGCTTGATGCCGGCATCCACGTCGTTTTCATCCCGGCGCACCTCGCGCTCGGCGAAGAAGGTCTGCTTCGCCTGGGGAACGACTTCGCCCAGCCAGGACGGAGCCGGATAGGTCTCCGCCTTCCTGCCGCATTTTCTGCAGACCATCCTGCGATCCGCACCGTCCTCGACCGAGAGCAGATCCCAGTTCTCCTCGCAGGTCGGGCAGGCTGGATCGGGAGGAGGGAGTCTGACGGTCGAATATTTGATGGTCAGCCCTCCGCTGATGATGGTGCCCTCGTCGCCCTCGCCCGGGCTGGTCCTGCCGTAATTCCCTATGTAGCTTCCCAATATCGACTTCCATATATCGGGCGGTATGTCCAGCGTCTTCCGGCAGGAAGGGCAGATCGGGCCTGCAAGCGGGCCGTTCACAACGACCGGTTTACCACAGCTCGTGCATGTCGCTATCACCTTGAAGATCCCGTATCTGTCCTTTTTCATCGAATCCCCTCCGATCTCCGGTTCGTCAATGGCGGGTCCAATATCATACCCGTCTCCTTCTGCTGCGTGTACCGGCGCCGTCTCCGCTCCTCCCACGGCATTGCACGGCTTCTCAGACTGCCGGCGCCCCGCAGAGTGGATCGCACCGGAAGCGGGCGGCTCCGCCATCAGCCGTGGAAACCAGGAAGGCATCCGTGAAACCGGTCGACCCGGAAGCCGGCCTCCGGTTCGTGAACGCGGCTGGCATTTCGCCTGTCGGCATATGATATCTCCAACAGAATGAACAGGATCGACAGTCCTTCATCGTCCATGTCCATCCCCTCGATGTCTATCCCGCCTGACCTCCCGTTCACGCGCTTCTGACGAAAACATAGAAAGTATTGAGCACTGAGGAGTTCAGTGTCTATTGAATGAGAGCAGCCTGGCTGTCGAGACGCGATAACGAAGAAACAGTGAGTATTAAGACATGGCAATGTCAATGCTTGGTTTTGGTTAACATCCCGCGTACAAGGCGGGTTGAGGGAGGATCGTCATGTGGCTGATGACCTGTTTCGGTTGCTTCAGCGTAGTGCGGAAGCCTGGAGATGTCGAGGAAGGCATGCTGACCGTCTGCGGTCGAGTGCGGGCCGACCTCGAGGCTCTCAGGAAAACCTACCTTAAGAACGCCGGCCCGGTCATCGACATGGAGCGGGCGGACTGCAGATACAGGATGAGGGTTCCAGACAGGGACTTCGGCGAAGCCCTGTCAAGGATCGTGGATGAGATCGACTACAGCGACTTCAAGTCCGCTGTCGATACACGGCAGGGATGGGCAAGGCACGACATCTACGAACAGGTCGCGTGCGTGCTCAGGCAGCTCTACTGCTGCGACCAGCAGGAAAAGCAGGTGGAGAGAACCCCGGTCTGACCCTCGGGCAGGCGATGCGGGCCGGATGAGATCGGTGATCGAGACGGGGCCCGCCCTCCGAAGAAAGACGGACCCCCTGGTCTGGTTTTACCTGAACAGCTTTTCCAGTCCGCTGAAGAGGCTCCGGCTCCGGGTGAGCCTCTCCTCGTTTCCTATCACGCAGTAGAGGTTCCTGTCGAGAGCGTCGCGGATCACATCCGCAATCCGCCTCACATCATCCACCCCCGTCGCCAGCACCTCGTCCCTCACCCTCTGAACGTCTGCGAAAGTCACTCCCATCAGCCAGTGTTCAGTTGCGACGGCGCCCTTCATGGCCTGAGTCAGCGGCCTGTCCAGTTTGGCTATGGTTCCGAGGATGGCCTTGGTGAGTTCGTCTTCGCCGGGATCGAGTGAACGCAGGAAATCGGGCAGCCCGTCGTAGGCCTCGAGAGTGCTTTCCAGATTGGGATCCCTGAAGGAGCCCATGTAGAACCTGCCGTCGCGCTCGAAGCCTATGAACGCGCCGTATGCCCCGCCCTGCACACGGACCCTGTTCCAGAGATAGTCGAGACGGGCTATCGTTGCGACGACCTCCATGGCGCCGCAGTATTCATGCCCCAGCAGGCTGAGATCGTATCCCTTCGCCACGTACTGAACGCTCCCGGAATTCGTGAATCCCTCGTTAGGGGCGTGTTCGGGAGAAAGGGGCCGCATCGCCGCCCTGTCGGCCACGGATACCGGGAGACCTTCGAGCAGGCCGGGCAGCAGTTTCTCCGCCTCATGCAAGTCCTCTCCAGGGGCGGTCACGCTTAGCGTGAGTCGGTTCCGGCGGAAGACGGCCGCGGCCGTCCGCGCCAGCCCGTCCATGATCTCCCCGGCCTTCGAGTCGAAGTTGTCGGTCATTTCCGCGATCGCCCGGTACTGTGATATCCCGCGGGTCAGCTCCATGTATCTGCCTGCGTCGGAGATGTGGGAGAAGAGCCTGCGGTTCGCCATTACGTGCGGACTCAGGTTCAGCTCCATCTCCATCCTGGACTTCGTCTCCTGAACGATCTCGCCCATGCGTGCCCTGTTGCCGTAGACGGTCCGGACGAGAACCTCGCCCAGCAGGTCCACGAGTTCGGGCAGCTTCCGCACCAGGGCCTTGGATTTGACCGTCAGGGTGGGCACGAGCGCCCCGGTGCGGAGATTACGGCGCGCCTGGACCTCCAGCTCGATTCCGCCGGTATGCAGGTTCAGCTCCCGGGAGAGATCGCCGTAGCTGAAGCGTTCGGTGTCGATTCTGGAGACGACGTCCGTCAGCAGGGCGAGGTAGGGCAGATCCTCCTCCGGAACCGAGCCGCTGTCGAAGTACAGGTCGATGTAGGCGATCCCCTTGGTGAACAGGTCGTGCACGAGCATCGTAACCTCGCCCACGCGGATCTCCCTCAGAGGCAACTCCTCCGCCTTCCTGCCTATGTCCTCCCGTGTGAGCGACGGGATCTTCGCGAGATCCTCGGGGGAATCCGGCTCCGCCTGTCTCCTCTTCAGCTCTGTGGTCTGCTCCACCAGATCGACGATCTCGGTATCGGAGAGGCCCGCCTTGAACTCGTCGAGCCTGCGGCGGAGTTCCGCATTCCTGGCCTCGGACAAACCCGGCCTGGGCCGGACGACTACGGTTGCCCTGTGGGTGTTGCCGACCAGCCGATCCTTGATGAGTCGCTCGAAATACCCCTCGGCTATGCTCTTCCGGAGGCTGTCGAAAATCCTTCCGTACTCGAGCGGAGCGAAGGGCGAACCCCCGTGGATCATGCTCTGCAGGGCGATGGAAATGGGCTCCAGCCCGTCCGGATAGCCTCCTGAATCCGCCTCCCGCTTGCTGAACTCGATCGCGTTGACCGAGGCCTCGAGGAGCTTCGGGTCGATGCCCTTTTGCGCGAGGTCCGAGAGGGTGTCGAGCATCAGCTTCTCGAAGGCGGCCTTGTTCCCTGTCTCCGCGTTCTTCGCCACCACGCCGAACGGGGCCTGTAGAAGACTGCCGTTGTAATAAGAGAACACGTCCTTGCCGATGCCCGACTCCACTATCGCTTTCCGCAGCGGAGCGGCCGGGGTGTCCGTCAGCATGTGCCCCAGTATCTCGAAGGCCATCGACTCGACGGGATCGAGAACCGATGAGACGGCCCAGTTGAGGCTCAGGTAGGTCTTGCCGTCCTCGGACTCCTCGGGGGAGAGGGGATATTCGTACTCGACATCCTTGGGCTGCGCGAAGGTCTCCTGCATTCCGAGGGCGGAATCCACGTCCCTGCGGTCGAATGCCGAGAGGTACTCCCGGTCGATGAACTCCAGCTCGGACATCGTATCGCCGTCCCCGTACAGGACGATGACGCTGTTCGAGGGATGGTAGAAGCGCCTGTGGAAGGCGGTGAACCGCTCCTGAGTCAGCTCCGGGATCGCGTCGGGGTCTCCGCCCGAGTCCGTTCCGTAGGCGGTGTCCGGGAACAGGGACTGCCTGATCCTCCGGTACAGCAGGGCTTCGGGCGTCGAGTACGCACCGCGCATCTCGTTGTAAACGACGCCCTTGTAGCTAATCTCGCCCCCGGGTTCGTCGATCTCGTGATGCCAGCCCTCCTGCATCAGAATCCTTGGATCGTCGAGCAGCCTGGGGTACAGAACCGCATCGAGATAGACGTCCATGAGGTTCCGGAAGTCCTTCGCGTTCCTGCTGGCGACCGGATAGACCGTACAGTCGGGGGAGGTGAAGGCGTTGAGAAAAGTCTTGAGTGAGCCCTTCAGCAGCTCGACGAAGGGCTCCTTCGAGGGGAACTTCCGCGAGCCGCAGAGCACCGAGTGCTCCATGATATGGGGAAGGCCGGTATTGTCGGGAGGCGGGGTGCGGAAGCCGATCATGAAGACCTTGTCGTCGTCACGGTTCTCGAATTTCACCAGACGCGCGCCGCTCTTCACGTGCTCGAACCTGAGGCCCCTGGAGCCGATCTCCTTCATGTCATGGATCTCTGTCAGCCTGAAACCGTGATGCTCTCTCCCGACCGCGTTTTCCATCAATGCCTCCGATGGTGTGGAAACCCGGCTCCCGCCGCCGAAGAGGAAACGGCAGGCCGCAAACGGAAGGGCTCCTCTCCGCATGGCCGGGGGTGGACGCCGGTGATACGGCGACAATCCCCGGAAAGAAGCCTGTTCATGCCTGGTTCGGATGATCCTGCTGCGCATGATATGCGCAGGCACCTGTCGGGTCAATCGAAACGGGTGCTTCTGCCCGCTGCGGAAAGCGGTCGTTGTCTTCATCGAGGCATTCTTGACACGGGCCGCCTGATCAGGAAGGGGCCCCGCGCCCGACTGCAGGGTTACGATGCGCTGCTGGCAGGCGGGCCGATCTGGGCCTTCGGGATGTCTCCAGTCACCCCGGCCTTTGCCTCCGAACCAGACGACCTGGCTGGAGTGAAGGCACTCCCGTTCACCACGGCGGATCTCAGGTTCGAGCTGCTGGGAGGACTCCAGGGCATGTCGGCCATCGGCGGAGTCCTGCACAGGAAGGGAGCAAGAGTCCTCCCGGGTGTCGCGGGAACCGCATGGGCTTCACGGTTTGACGCGGAAAAGGACTCCCTTGCCGACAGGATCGTGACCCTGCCGGAGGGCTGACCGCCGGTCGTCTCGCCATTTCAGAACGGCATCGACCCTGCTGTATGCCTCGACCTGTTCAGGGTGCAGATGGGAACGAGCCCTCCGGAGCGTACCAGTCGGTCGGGTCGATACCCGACACGACTTCGCCAGCCCCGACCTCGACGGTGATCAGGGAGTGGTCTTCGAAACCGTACATCAGGCTGGCGGGCACCGCCCTGGAATATCCCGCGACGAAACCCGACAGTCCTGGGTCGCGGGGATACGAAACCACTACGTAGTTCCCCTCCGGAACCCGGAGCACATAGGATGCCTGGCCTCCATCGGTGTTAACGGACGCTACGGGCTCGAGGGTGCCGGCATCGAACGCGACCACGCGTTGGGGTTCGAGATACTCGCCGGGGAAGGAGAGCCGGCCGCGGATCGTGCCGGTGTCGACCACGGGTGTGATCCGCGTGACCTCCGTCCCGCAGGACAAGGTCAGCAGGACTGGAGAGATGAGTAACGACGAAACCAGGATTCTGCGCACAGGGCCTCCTGACTCCCGGATTGGACTATCCTGCATTCAGGATACACCCGCACCCCAGGCCAGTCAATCTAACCTTGGAGTAAGGACCGGAGGCGGCGCCGGCCCGGGCGGGCCGGCGCCGGATCATCGGAAAGCCTATTCCAGCGGCTGGAGATTCTCGTCGATACCGCCGGCGGCCGATACGAACCATTCGCCGGTGAAGTACCTGGCGGCGACGTCCCTGATGTCGTCCGCGTCGAGGGAGAGGATCTCGCGCAGATTCGAGAGGTCGGAATCCAGGGGCAGCCCCAGCGACTCTCTCGTGGCGAGATACCGCGCCACCTCTTTGTATGTGTCGAATCCCATGGAGTGCTGCCCGATATTCATGTACTGCCTGAGGATCAGTTCCTCCGGCTGCACGCCCTCGGCGGCCATCAGGGCGCATTCCTGCTGCGCGGCCTCGAGCGCCCTCGATGCGAACGGGGCTCCGGTCATGAACATGGCGATGAAGGCCGACGGGGATGCGTTGATCGCGCTCTGCACATATGCACCGACCGAGTAGGTCAGCCCCTGCCTCTCGCGGAGGTTCATGCCCATCCGGGAGCTGATGCCGCCGCCAAGGATGCTCGTCATCATCCTGAATGCCTGGTAGTCCGGGGAGCCATAGGCGGGAGCCTCGCAGCCGAACACTACGCCCGCCTCGATGCGCCCTTCGAGGGTTTCGACAAGAGTCTCGCCGGGGCCGGACCTGAACACGAGCTGCCGCGCCGGGGGAAGGGGCTCGTCCGGATCGCTCCATTCCCCGAAGTACTCCTCGACGAAACCGAGCGCCTCGCCCGGCGTGATGTCGCCCACCACCGCGATGACGGAACCCCCGGGGCGGACGCAGAGCCCGTACCAGGCCGTCATCTCCTGATAATCAATCCCGGCGATCGTCGCCGTATCGGCCTGCCATCTCGAACCCTCCTCGAACAGAACAGATCCGAACCGCGACGAGGCGAGGCTCATGGGACTCTCACGCATGAGCCGGTACTTATCCATCATCAGGTCGCGCACCTGCTCGAAGTCCGGCTCCAGCAGGTTCGGGCGGATCAGCATATCGGCGAGCGATTCGAAGTAGAGCGCAGTGTGCTCGCTGGGCCCGAAGCAGTTGCCCAGGGTGAACTCGGTCGTGGGGCTCAACCAGATTCCGCCGCCGGTTCGCATCAGCCTCGAAGAGAATTCCGACTGGCTCATGCCGTTTGCACCCCACTGCATCGTCTCCGCAACGAGTGCGGAGATGCCGGAGTTTCCGTCGTCGGTCCTGCAGTCGCCCATCGGCACGGTGGCCATGATCTCTATGATCGGGAAGCTGTGGTCCTCCTTCACGAGAAGCGTGAGACCGTTGTCGAGTTCATATCTGACCGTACCTTCGGACACGGAGCGCTCAGGCGCCACCAGGCCCGCCGGGTCCAGATCGAGCCCCTCCCAGTCCGTCACCTGGGGCACTTCGATGTCATCCGTGACGCCCTCGAAGGATGTCCCGCTTCCGGATCCGCCTGGCTGCGCGCGCAGTACGGCTGCCACCGTGCGGTCGGGTGAGAAATGCCTTGAAGCGACGTCCATGACCTGCTCCGGGGTCAGCGCCATGACGCTGTCACGAAGCCGTACGTGAGCGAGCGGATCACCGCTCTCGGTCATGCTGAAGGCGAGCTGCATCGCCACCGAAAGGGGGTTGTCCTCGCTCATCACCTGACTGCCGGCGTAGTACCCGGTTATCACGTCCAGCCTGTCGGGATCGCGGGGTTCGCGGGTCAGGCGGAAGACCTCGTCCAGAACGATCTCCTCGAGAGTGTCCAGGGACACCCCGGGGGCCGGCTGGAGATAGATGACGAAAGGGCTCCTTCCGGTGTTGTAGGGGGGCCACGCCCATGCTTCCGTGGCCAGACCGGTCGCGATCAGGTTCTCCTGGAACCATGCGTTGCGGCCGTTGCTGAAGTAGTCGGCGATCGCCACGAGCGCCGGATAGTCCGGATCAGAGTAGCTGCAGCCGTCGAAATAGATCAGCGCACGGTCGGCCTCGGCGGGGAACTCGACCGTCACTTCGGATCTGCCAGTGAGCGGGGGTGCCTCCTCGAACTCGACATTCGGCGTATTCCCGGCGGGGATGGGGCCGAACAGCCTCTCCACAGCCTCGAGAGCTTCCGCGCCGTCGAAGTCGCCGACCACGGCCAGAACGGCGTTGCAGGGTGAATACCAGGTCCGGTAGTAGTTTGAAACCTTCACGCTGTCGAATGCGGCGATGGTTTCGCTGGTGCCTATGGGCTTCATCGAGTAGGGAGTGTCCCCGTAATAGACGGAGTCGGCGGCATTGAGGAGTGCAGTGAAGGGGCTGTCCTGGCTCAGGCGCCATTCGTCGGTCACCACTCCTATCTCCTGAGCGACCTCGTACGGGTCGAGGAGGAGGTTCGCCATCCTGTCGCTCTCGATGGCCAGGGCCTCCTCCAGGGCACTCGCGGGCATGTACAGAAAGTAGGAAGTCATGTCGCTGCCCGTGCCGGCGTTGGCATATCCGCCGTTCCTCTGTACGATCTGCCAGAACCTCTGGCCCGGCATCGAGGGCGTACCGTTGAACATCATATGCTCGAGGAAGTGACTGATGCCCGCTATGTCTTCCGTCTCGTTGCGCGATCCGACGTCGTAGACGACCACGACGGCAACGGTGGGCGCGTAGTGCATCTCCTGGAGAATCACGGTCAGCCCGTTGTCGAGCACGGTCACCGAGGGCTCCGCCCCGCGGGCGCATACCGACAAGATCAAGCATAGAACCAGGAACCTGCCCATGTTTCCTCCGTGTTGGGGCCGCCTTTGCGACGGGAAAGAAACCTTTTTATTGCTGACCGGGCCACAGCGGACAGGCGGTGCCGTCGCCGGGGGTTTCAGCCTGGATCCTCGCAATTCGTCCGGTACAGTGCCGTTCCGCCGTTTCAACTATTTCGATCATCAATCCTAACCCGCCCGGCGGCAAATGGTTCTCGAAGCCGAACCGGATCGACATCCTGCGCAGATCCTTCAACCCGCTGACGCCGCACTTCGATCCGACGGAACTCACCGCAGAACCCGTGGAAGCCTCCGACGATAATATCGTCTGGACGGTTCCATGAAACGTATATGTCCGCAATAGATTCGTCGGCCGCATGGCAGGCGGGCGGGAGGGCCTGACTGCGTTGAAGCCGCCGTCAGGCCCCGATGTCCCTGCCGTATCTACCGGGTTCGATCGATGGGTTCGCATCCCCCGATCATGCGGGCGAGGGCTTCCAGATGCTTCTCGAGGCGCTTCCTGCCTTCGGCGGTGAGGCTGTACCAGGTCACCGGCCGCCGGTTGCGGAACTCCTTCTTCGAGACGAGAAAGCCTCCCTCCTCGAGCCCGCGGAGCTGTGCGCCAAGGCTGCCGTCCGTCTCTTCGAGAAGCTCCTTGAGGCGCGAGAATGACAGGGCCGAATGCCTCGTGAGCAGCACGCAGATTCCCAGCCTAACGCGATGCATGAGCAGGCCGTTCATGCCGTCAAGCACGGCCTTCAGCCCCTCGTCGCCGTCAGGCATCGAGTGCGGCATCTTTCGCGCCCTTCCGTAAGGCGGTGTACAGCAGAGTCACGGCTATCAGAACACCGGTGCCGGTCCAGGCATACCGAACGCCGGCCATGACAGCCAGGAATCCCGCCATCATTATGCCGCCGGGCAGGAGGAAGCTCCTGTCGAAGTGGACTCCGGCGGTCCACCATCCCATGGCAACGATCAGCAGGATGATGCCGCCCAGCACAGGCCCCTCGACATGGCCGAGGACGGCCAGCGCTATCGAAAGCAGGATGACGGTTAGCATCCCTCCCCAGTGCAGAACGTGCCTGACTCCCTCTTCCCGGTCCATCTGTCCGATGCGCAGCCCCGCCCTGCGCCCCAGCAGGCCGCTCAGGATGCCTCCCAGGGGGCCGGCGATCATCCAGAACCAGCCGGTCGCGTGGGGCGCGAAGTCCGCCAGGCCGAAGCCTATGGGCACTATCAGCGCCCACAGCAGGCAGATCGACCCCGGCAATCCCGATTGCCCGGCCTTCTCGACGAGACCCTTCACATACTGGAGATCGGATTCGACAGCTCTCGTATTCATCGCTCACTCCTTTTCCAGAGTACTCTGATTATCAGAGCGAGCATGACGGGTGTCAAGCGAGCCGATCGGGGGATATCCGAAGGCTCCGCATCCAGGATCTCAAAGGCGAAGCCACGAGCGTCTTCGTTGTTCTTTCCGACACTCCCGCGCCATTCCCCGGTCTCGAACACCCGAAAAGCCTCGGTCCCTTGCCCCTGCACGGTGAACGCGCCTGTCCATGCGATTGAGCGATAGGTATATATCAATGGTGAGCCCGCCTGATCCGGATCGGTCGCCGCATTTCAGGCGGGAAAGCGGGCGGCCTCGCCGATGAGTTGCAGAACCGGCACGAGTCGATCGGCGGGGGGCGGTTTTGGCTTCAGTTGAGAAGATTATAGACGGGGAGGAGATGAAATGACTGATTCGAAGACTCCGCTGAAGGTTCTTGTAATCGGGACGGAGCCGCCGTGTCCGAGGTGCGCCCTGCTCTGCAGGATGGTCGAGCAGGCTGCCGCCGACGGCACACCGGTCGAACTCGACCATTGCGCCTTCGAGGATGAAAAGGCCGTGAAACTCGCCGAACGCCATGGGCGCAGAGTGGGTACGGCGAAACACGTGTCAAAGGCGTCCGGCATAGAGTTGGACGGGGATGCGGTACGCGAAACGATCGAAAGTGCAAGGAAAGCCGCCGGCCCCGGCTCGGATATCGCCGACGCCTGGACTCCCCGGCTGGACGAGCTGCTCGATCCCTGCTCGCGTGCGGCGGATTCCGTCGGCTACTACATGACACCGGTGCTGGTCGTGGATGGCGTGGTAGTCCACCACGGCAGCGTGCCTTCGAAGGAGCAGTTGCGCGAACTTCTGCATCCCCGGCACTAACGTTTATCAGATCGTTTTTACAATCTGGACCAAACCCCGCCTGAGTCCGGTGTCAGAGGGAAAAACGTCAAATACTCATAAATCGCGAATATTTTTCTTTTGAGAATACGGTGACGCGATAGAGCAGATGACGTCCAGGCGCTGAATACTGGAATCGCCTGTCGATTGAACGTCGCGTGATTTTGATCGAAAACCGGATCGTAAGTCCGTCAGGCTGAGTTTTTGACGTTTTTCCCTCTGACACCGATCTGTCCTTATCAATTGACATTGTGAACATCGATAGATAGAATTCAGATCATAGAGGCGGGCGATGACGAAGAACAGGCTTTCATGCAAGCAAAGCGGCCAGAACCCGTAGATGTTTTCCTGAGGGAAGCCAGGAAATCTCTTCGTGCCGGGAGAGTCGTTTTCCTCGATAGGGTACTGTCGGATCTGTCACGTCTCGGCATCACCAAGACCGAAGCCGTAGACATGCTCATCGATCTTGCTCCATCGCACTTGCACAAGGGTCCTGAGGCCGACAGGAACATGCCCGGGGAGATCTGGGTCTTCGACTATCACTCCGACGTTCATGGGCGGCTCTATATCAAGCTAAAGCTCGTCTCCGAGGCTGAAAGGCGGGTACTCTGCATATCGCTTCATGAATGGGGGCTGGGCCCCAGATGAGACAAGGGGGAGGAAATGCACAATCGGGGCCGATCGCTCTGTCCGGTCTGCGAAAAGATGACCGAAGGCGGAAAGGTCCGGCGTACTGTTTCGGTTGCCGTACGTGGCGAAACGATCGAGGTAGAGGAGGAGCTTATTGAATGTGAAGGCTGCGGAGCATCCTACGCGACGCTGGATTCGCCTGACGCCGTTGCCCTTGCAAACCGCATCTACCGAGAGAGGCATGGTTATCTGAGCCCTGATGACATCCGGTCATTTCGAAACCGCTACCGGCTTACCCAGAAGGAGCTCGCCGGCCTGCTCGGGTGGGGCGTGGTCACTCTCAGCAGGTATGAGAACGGAGCCCTTCAGGAGGCTGGGCACGAGAAAGCCCTACGGATGGCGATGAAGTCTTCGAATCTCGCCGATCTTGTGAAGTCCCACGCGTCGATACTCCAGCCAGGAAGGGCCGAAGCCATCCTGAAGCTGATCTCCGAATCAGATCCGCAATCCGGCCCGGAGGATCTGTTCCGAAACCTCACCCACCGGCCGCCTGACGGCTTCAACGGTTACAGGAGCTTCGAACCGAGGAAGCTGTTTGGGGCCGTCGAGTTTCTCTGCCGCAGCAGCGAGATTTACCGGACCGCGCTCAACAAGCTCCTTTTCTACGTTGACTTCATCCACTTCCGCGATCATGGGTGCTCGATCACCGGCTCCGTCTACGTTCGGCTGCCTTTTGGCCCCGTACCTGACAGATTCAACTCGCTGTTCGCCGTGATGGTGGATACCGAGAAGCTCCTTGTCTCGGAAGAGAGGATCCTCCCAGAAGGAGCGACCGGAGAGGTGTTCAAGACCAGGCTGGCGCCGGACATCGCGCTGCTTTCGGATACGGAACTCGAGGTCCTGATTTGGGTGAAGAGGCACCTGGCGTGTCTCTCCGCCTCACAGCTCAAGACCATGTCGCATGACGAGGATGCCTGGAAGAAAACGCCGCACGCGAAACCGATCCCCTATTCCTTCGCCGCCGACCTGCGGGGAGCAGTGCCTGACTGACCATAGCCAAAGGTACGCCGTCGTTTCTGCGTGTTTGAGATCGCGAGTCCGTTTTCCTCACCTCATGACATATGCAAGAGCTCTGAAGCTTCTTCGCCA